>Ga0306920_100016763_pt1 | contig 10101 bp, 6 predicted proteins | sample flu12Cox44000170_FD_204666 | JGI IMG/M metagenome (GOLD analysis project Ga0306920, IMG submission 204666) | Lab enrichment of tropical soil microbial communities from Luquillo Experimental Forest, Puerto Rico - flux4day.12C.oxic.44.000.170 (v2)... | ecosystem: Environmental > Terrestrial >...
TTGTCTTTTTGACGATACGCAAGCGGTTGGAGAACACCGGCAACGTACCGATCGACGTCGCAGCCGAAGCCCTCAGCGTGTACGGGGAACGAATCGTGTCACGCTTGAGGCGCATCGTCCGAGTCGAAACGCCGACGCGTGCCGAGGTCAGCGCCGACGTTCCGCGCAAATCAGTTGCGGTGCTCTTTTCGATAGCCAGGTTGCGTAGCGGTGCGGTGGGAGGAAACCCACGCGTGTCTTTCTATGTGCCCGCGCACAGCACAGATGAGCAGGTTTTTCTGGTTGCCGTCCCAGCCAAGCTCTATCCAGTCGTGCGGGTCGCTCGCATAGACTTTATCGAAAAAGCACCGATCGCCCCGAAAATACCGGTGCGCATCGTCAGGACGCAGCTCGGCGGCTACGGCCTGCAGTCGACCTTCCAACTGGGCGAATATGATTCGGAGGACGAGTATGCGATTCGGCCGTAGTACGGAAAACCAACCCAAAAACTGACGATTCGAGAGGGAAACCCATGCCGCGTCTGCATCGCGTGTTACGTTCGTGTGTTATCGCGCTATCCGTCTGTGCCGGAGCCGCCCTTTTGGCGGGTTCACCGAGTCCGGCGCGCTCGGACGAGCTTACCGTGACGCGAGCGACGTTGCGCAACGGCCTGCGCGTCATCGCTGTGCGCGATCCGCTCGCGCCGGTGGCGATGGCGATGCTGAACTATCAAGTCGGCTCGAACGAGCAGGACTTTGCGGGACAGGCGCATGCGCTCGAACACATGATGTTCCGCGGCAGCGCGACCCTCACCCAATCGCAGATCGCCGATGTCGCCGAGCTGCTGGGCGGTTATTGGGACGCCGACACGCAATCCGAGGTCACCCAATACTTCTTCATGGCGCCGTCGCAGTATCTGGACCTATTGCTTCGCATGGAAGCCTCGCGAGCCCGCGATTTGACGCTGGCTCAGTCCGACTGGGATATCGAGCGCGGCGCTATCAAGAACGAGGTCACGCAAGACTACAGCGATCCGCTGACCCATCTATTCACCAAGATGGATCTCGCCATGTTCGTGGGCACGCCGTACGGAAACGATGGGCTGGGCACGCTGCAATCCTTTGACAAGCAAATCAACGCGCCGCAGCTGCGAGCGCTCTACGACGCGTGGTATCATCCGAACAACGCTATTTACGTCATCGTCGGCGATATTGACGGACCATCGGCCATTCGTCTCGTCGACAAGTACTTTGGTTCGATCCCTGCGGCGAAGCTGCCCGCACGCCGACCCGTACACCTTGCGCCGTTGCGCCCGCAGACGATCACCGTTGATAGCGATCAGCCATATAATGTCGTGGCCTTGGCGTATCGATTCCCAGGTTATCGCAGCAAGGATTACGCAGCCGGACAAATTCTCGAAGCCGTCCTGTCGAGCCAGCGCTCCAACCTCTATGCCCTGGTCGCATCGGGTAAGGCGCTGCAGGCGAGCTTCCAGGATTTCGACACGCATCCACTCGCAGGTTCGGCTGCGGCGGCTTTGGTCGTCCCGGTCACGACCTCACCTAGTGATGCTCTTGCCTCGCTCCGCGGAGTTCTCGACCGCTATCGGCGCAACGGCGTCCCCGCGGCACTCGTCGACGCGGAGAAGCGGCGCGCGATCGCGCAAGCCGAGTTCAAAGCGAACTCGATCTCCGATCTCGGTCAGCAGTGGAGTGAGGCGGTCGCGGTCGAGGGACTTTCATCGCCGGACGACATCCTGCGCGCGATTAGCCGGGTAACCGTTGCCGACGTCGATCGCGTGCTTCGGACTTACGTCGTTCCGCAACACGATATCGTTGGAATTGCGGCGCCGAAGAACCCCGCCGCTACCACCGCCGCTTCGGCGCCGGCGCCCGTTCCCAATGAAAACAAGCCGACGCTCTTGCACCACGATACGTTGCCGAGTTGGGCTCAGTCGGCGTTCGCAAAGGTTAGCGTCCCGGCGTCGACCATCAATCCGGTCGATAAGACCTTGCCCAACGGCATTCGGCTTATCGTCGTGCCGCAGAACATATCGCGTACGGTGGTCGTGAGCGGTTCGATCGACACGAATGAGAGGATCCAGGCGCCGTCAGGCAAGGACGGCGTCGACGATGTTACATCCGGGCTGCTCCCGTTCGGAACGACGACGTACGATCGTCTCGCGTTGCGAGCCCAACTCGACGCTATCTCCGCCGAGGTTACCGCTGGTACGGATTTCTCGCTCACCGTGCAATCGAAGGACTTCGACCGCGGCGTGCAGTTGCTGGCAGATGAGGAGCTTCATCCCGCGTTCCCGGCCTCCGGATTTGCCGCGGTGAAAGCCGAGGAACTCGGCTCCGTCAAAGGCGTAATCGCCTCGCCAGAGCATCAGGCTGAGGTTGCGCTCAATAAAGCGCTCTATCCATCGAGCGATCCCGCGCAGCGATTTGCGACTCCACAAACCGTAGGTTCGATCACGCCCGCCGACGTCAAAAGCTATTACTCGTCGGTTTACCGTCCGGACATGACCACCATCGTCGTCATCGGCAACGTCGATCCGCAACTGGCTGCGAGCGTCATCACGAAATATTTCGGTGGCTGGACGGCTAACGGCCCGAAGCCCGCGGTCGCGATGCCGGCGGTGCCGAATAACATTTCGGCCAGCACGGTCGTGCCCGACAAGGAGCGAATTCAGTCGGAGGTGCAGCTGGTGCAGGTGCTCTCGCTCACGCGGACGGATCCCGACTATCCGATCGTCGCCGTCGCAAACCAATCCTTCGGTGCAGGTGGTTCATCGATTCTCTTCCACGACGTGCGCGACGTGCACGGCTTGGTCTACGACGTGCATACCGAGGCGGACTTTCGCAAGCATCGTTCGACGTTTGCCGTTCACTTCGAATCCGATCCGAGCAAGGTCGAGCGGGCGCAGTCGCTCATCATGGCGGATCTCAATGCGCTTTCGACGACGGGGCTTGCCTCCGACGATCTCGCGCGTGGCAAGGCGGCACTCGTTTCGCTCGTTCCGATGCGGGTGTCAAGCTTCAACGGAATCGCACGAGAGCTGACCCACTTCGCTGAGCTCGGCTTGCCGCTCGATCAGGCCACGATCGATGCGCGCAATGAAATTGCGGTGACGAACGATCAGATCATTGCTGCGGTGCACAAGTGGCTTCGGCCCAACGATTTCGTACGAGTGATCTTGGGACCAGCGCCCTAGGAGGCTGCTAGCTAGTACAGCCGCAAATATTGCTCGCGCTCCCAGGGATGGACGGCGCGACGGTAGCGTTCGTACTCTTCGAGCTTTGCGTCGCGAAATGCGTAATAGAGATGGTCGCCGAGCGCGGCGCGCACCACCGAGTCGCCGTCGAGCTCGGTGATAGCCTGTCGCAGCGATGTCGGCAAAGTGAGAATCCCGCGCTCCCGTCGTTCGCGTTCCGTCAACTGGTAGGTCGATCCGACTAGCGGCGGACCGGGTAGCGTGCCCTTGGTGACGCCGTCGGCAGCGGCGCCGATCAGCACCGCGAGCGCGAGATACGGATTGCACGAAGGATCGGGGCTGCGCATTTCGATGCGCGGCGGTCTTTGCTCGGGGGGAACGCGCACGAGCGCGTTCGCGCTGCGCTGCGACCAGACCGAGTAGATCGGCGCGTCCCACGCCGCCACCAAGCGTTTGTAGGAATTCACGGTGGGATTGCAGATCGCTGTAATCGCCGGGGCGTGCGTGAGTAGGCCGCCGACAACGTACAGCGCCGTCTCTTCATCGGTATCCTCGGCCAGACGGAAATCTGCGTGTAAACCGCTGCCCGCGCGCGCTTCGAGCGGCTTCGGCATGAAGGTAGCTTCTAAGCCGAAATCCGCGGCGACGTGCTTCGCGATCGTTCGCAATGTCAGGGCGTAATCGGCTGCGGCAAGCGGATCGTCGTGTGCGACGTCGATTTCGTGTTGCCCGGCGCCGTGCTCGTGGTGCGCCGACGCAATCGGCACGCCCATTTCGCGCAGCGCCGCAACCATCGCGTTGCGCGCCTCCTCTCCGCGGTCGTTGGCGGAGAAATCGAAGTACGAGCCGACGTCCGAGGTGCTCGTCGACCCGCCCTCTTCGCCCCGTTGCTCGAATAAGTAGAATTCGATCTCGAGTCCGATGCGCTGGCCGCTAAGGGCCGCAGCGCTTTCAATCGCGCGACGCAGCGTCGTACGTGGACAGCCCTCGAACGGCGAACCATCCGGCATTGCAATATCGCAGATCAGGCGCGCCTCGGTTCCATCGGAGGCGATGCGCCAAGGGTAAATCGCAAACGTCGACAGATCGGGCCGAAGCAGCATGTCGAGCTCTTCGCCGCGCACGAATCCGTCGATGGATCCGCCGTCAAAGGTGACTTGCCCGTCGAGCGCGGCCTCTAGTTGATCGATTGGAATCGAAACATTCTTACTGACGCCGAGAATGTCGGCGAAGACCAGGCGCACGAAGCGCACGTCGCGCTCGCGCGCCAGCTTGACGACCTCGCGTTTCGCGGAGGGGCGTCGCAATTCAGTTCGAGGTGTGGAGTTCATCGATTGCTACCGCCAAGCGGAGAGTGAGTTGATCGTGCGGACTCTCCAACGAACGCGAGCAGATCTCGGCAATCTGGCGCAAACGGTAGAAGACCGTGTGACGATGGACGTGCAATTCCGCCGCGGCCGTCTTCACATTCTGTCCGACTTTAAAGTAAAGCTTGAGTGTTCGCTCGAGCTCGGTTTGATGTTTGTCATCGTAAGCACGTAACGGCGCGAGCGCTTCCGTTGCGAACGCGCGCAGGCGCTGCGGATCGGCACCCTCGTAGAGCAATGGGTAGGCGCCGAGATCGTCGTACGAGACGACGCGGCCGTCACCGTAGACGCGCCGCCCGATTGCAAGCGCCGCGTCGGCGGCGGCGACGCTCTCCGCCAAGGCGAGCAGTGGACGCAGCATACCGACGCCCCCGGAAACGTGCAAGTGCGGCTTGCGCCGTGCGGCACTGCGCGGTAGCAGGCTCGCCGCCGTCTTTGCGTTGCTTGCATCGAGCGTGCGTAGAACCGGAACGAAAACCAGAAGCGACATGGTGCGCTCGAGGAACCCGAGCTCTGCGTCGGCACACTTGAAAACCTCGTTGGCCAGCGCGCGCAGCTCGCCGACATCGGCCGGCTGCGTTTGCGCGGCTTCGGCTTCGAGTGCGACGGTGACGTACGACGGGGCCAATGAAATAGCGCGCGCGCTCGCGGCGTCGCGAGCCGCGGCCGCGTCGACGAACGCCCCCAAAAGCAGCGCTTCCCAAAAACCTCCCTTGCGTCCGCGCGCGCTGTCACGCGCCAGCTCCACACCGATAACCGCAGCCGTTAAACGCAAAAGCGCATCGGCATCGACGCCCGAGTTGGTGCCAAAGAGCGAGAGCCATCCAAGACGCAGATTGCCCGCGGTAACCTGTGCCGCCTTACCGGGCGCTCCGGATTCAACGGTGCTGCGCGCGCTGGCCGGAATCGGTCCCGAGCCCGCCGCAGCAAGAAGGCGCCAATGCGCGTCTTCGAGCAGCACGCCGCCGCCTGCGGTTTGTGCTAGGTGCGCCGTAAGTGCTTTGGGGCCTCCTCCCGATGCGGCGATTCGCGCAAGAGCCTCGGTAAACTCGACGATCGCATCCGGCGTCACGTCACGCCGTGCTGCGCGTGATGTCGCGCCCGTATATGCGGCAAGTTCTTGGCAACCTCGCTTGGCATGATCGCGTCGATTGCGTCGTCTACGGTGACGATTCCCAACATTTTACCGTGATCGTCGACAACCGGCACGGCCAAGAGATCGTACTTTGCGATCGCCGAGGAGACGTCGACCGCCGGCGTCAAAGGCGCGACGGTGACCAGATCGGTTTCCATGATTCGATCGATGAACGCGGTAGGCAACGAGAGCAAGAGCGTGCGCAACGAAAGCGCGCCGAGCAGATGGTCCTCCTTGTCGACGACGTAAAGGTAGTAAATGAACTCCGACTCGGGTGCGATCTCGCGGATCTTGCGAATCGTTGCTTCTGTCGTTCGGTGCGGATAGATCCAAACATAGTCCGTTGTCATCAAGCCGCCGGCCGTATCTTCGGGATACTTGACGAGCTCGCGCAGCTCGCCGGCGGTATACGCATCCATTTCGGCGAGGAGCTCCGATTGCTGCTCTTCGGGTAGTTCGGCGAGCAGATCGGCGGCGTCGTCTGCGTCCATCTCTTCGATGATGTCGGCAGCGCGTTCGGTACCGATGTCTTCGATCAGATTCTTGCGCGTTTCGGTATCGAGATGTTCAAAGGCGTCGGCGGCAGTTTCGTCGTCGAGCTGTCCGACGACCGCCGCAGCTTCGCGCGCCGAGAGATCGCCGATGATCTCGGCGAGTTCCGAAGGATGAAGACGCGCAAGCCTGCTTTGTTTGACCGACAATTGCACCTCGAAGGGGTTGGTCTCGCGAATCGGCGCGACCGAATCCCACGCAATCATCGACCGAGGAACGTTGCTCAGACGCGTCAGCCAACGTTTTCCAAAAGCGCGCAAACCGAGGCGCCGCAGGAGCCCGGCGATACCGACGTCGGCGGCGACGACGCGCAGCCGTCCGCCGGCGTTGGCAAGTTCGATATCGTTGATTCGCACGACTTTACGCCCGTCGACGTCGACGATCTGCTTGTCGAGCAGATCGGCAACGAGATGAAGCTCCTCTTGCGCGGCCGGAGCCGGCTCTGTTGGTGCGATCGTCAGCGCAACGCTGCCATTGCGGTCGACGTCGGCTACGGTATCGATCGGTGCGTAACGCAAGCCTTGTGTGGTCTTGATAATCAGTCCATCGACCTGCGGAAAAACCGCATCTGGTTTTGCAACGAGGAAATCGGCGACCTTGCCGACCGGCAAGTCATCGACCGTCGCCGGCCGTCCGACTAGGTCGGAGATGAATCCCTCGGTGAATGCCATAACGCGCGGTTTAGGCAGACCGCGATGAAAACCTAGGAAGGTTCCCTCTTACGCTGCCAGTGGTGCGCGCCGCATCCACGTCCCCTCGTTCAGCTTCCACTGCGTCAGCAGCGCGCGCACGGTCCACGCAGCGATCCAGCCCAGTGCGACGCTATAGAGCCCGATGTGCAGCCGCTCGATGCCGATCCATGCCAGCGGAATCACGAGTACGCTGCAGAGTATGCCGACCGTCATAGAAAAGCGCGTATCTCCGGAAGCGCGGATGGGTGCCAGCGAGATCATCGCCCAGCCTTTGAGCGGCAGCGTGACCATGTGCACTGCAAGCGGGAGCGCAGCGATCGAAGCGACCGCAGCATCGAGCGTGAACACGTACGCGAGCGGCCACGCCAAGAGTGCGGTGACGATTCCCGTTAGCGACGTAATGCCGAACGAGAAGCGCCGGGCCCGCTCGAAAAACCATACCGCACCGTTTCGATCGCGAGCGCCAAGCCGCTGCCCGATGACGATCTGGGTGGCGCTCTGCAGTGGGCCCGGCACGACAAATGTCAAGTCCGAAACGACGTTGAGCGCACGAAACGCCGCTACTGCGATCGCGCCCAGCGGTGCGAGCATCGCGACGATGAAGATGTCCGGCGCCATCACGCCGAGCAGAAAAACGGCTTCCGGCAAACCGAGCAGAGCGCAACGCTGCGCGAGCCGCCAGGAGAGCGTCAGCTCGCCGAAGACGCGATACTGCGGTTGGCGTGCCACGTAAACGATGGCGTAGATCGCCGCAATCGTCTCAGAGAGCAATGACGAAATGCCGGCGCCGACGATGCCGTAAGGATGACCCGTCAACCAGCCCAGCCCAAGCATCAGCAAAAGGGGAATGTGCACCAGATTGACGACCAGCAGGACGAGAATTCCGAACCGGGGATTTCCGGCCGCGGCGAGCCCGACGATCAAGGTGCCGGAGATCACGATCGGCACGATCGAAGCGCAGCGCAACATCAAATAGATTGCGCTGGCGTGTGCGCTGGGAAGCGCGCCGACCATCCAGTGCATCGCAGCTGAGGAACCGGCGAAGCTCGCGAGCAGAAAGATCACCCCAACGAGCAACGGAACGACGACGCCCGCGCGTACGGTGCGCGCGAAGCCGTCCACATCGTGCGCCCCGATGCGCTGCGCGGCAACGATCGCCGTGCCGCTCATGAAACCCGACATCGCAAAGACGATGGCGAGGAAAAGGGTGTTCGCGGCGGTCGCGCCTGCCAATGCGATGGTACCGAGGCTGCCAATCGCGATGGTGTCCACGACGCCAAGCAGCTGATCGCCGAGCATCTGAACGGCAACCGGAATCGAAAGGCGCCGGAATGCGGCGCCCATTCGAGTATGGTCGACGATCATCGAACCCGGGCTCATATTCGCAGAGTGTCGAGAATTCGGAAGAAGGTTTCGATTTCCGCGCCGGTGGTGTAAAAGTGCGGTCCGACGCGAATGCCGCAGCCGGGCCGGTAGTCGACAAAGACCCGCTGCGCGATCAATCCGCGACACGCTTGTTCCGCGCCCTCGAAGTCGATGCCGATCCACCCGGTACGCCGCTGCGCTTCCAACGGCGAGTTGACGCGCAACCGCCGCTCGAGCGCCATCTCAACGATTCGGTTCGTCAGTTGCACGTTGTGCTCGCGGATCCGCGCGATGCCGAGCGACGCGACGAGCGTATGCCCGGGCGCCGCAACCACGTATCCGGGAATCGTCGGCGTTCCGTTACCGAAGCGGTACATCGATGGCGCGAGCTCGATCGGAGCGGGTTCAAAGTTAAACGGCCGGGCATGCGCCATCCAGCCGGTAACGGCCGGGCAGAACGCATTTCGCAGCGACGGTTTGACATAAATCCACGCGCATCCCGGTCCCCCGCAGAGCCACTTGTGCGACCCACCGGTTGCAAGGTCGAGGTCGAGTGACGCGACATCATAAGGATAGACGCCGGTCGTCTGATAGGCGTCGACGCAGAGGAGTGCGCCGACGTTACGGCAGTGCGCTTGAATCGTTCGCACATCGGCAACCGCGCCGGAGACGTAATACGCGTGCGAGATCACCGCGATAGCCGTCTTCTCGTTAATTGCCGCAAGGATGCGTTCGGTAGGGACCGTCCGGCCATCGTCGGATTCGACTACAACAACATTTGCGCCGTAGCGCTCCCATTCGCGCCACACGTACGTGAGCGAGGGGAATTGCAACGCTTCGTAGACGACTTCGTTGCGCGGCGCGCGAAAATCGAGGCACGTCGCCAGCGACGCCTGAAGTACAGAAACATTTGGACCCAAGAAGAGCGTGCCCGGCGCCGCGCCGATTAGCGATCCGATACCGTCGGCGATCTCGCCGATTTGCGGTAACCATTGCTCCCATGCCTCCGGTCCGTCGGTCGACCATTGCGTCCAATACCGTTCGAGTGCGCTGCGTGCGCGCAACGGCGCGGCGCCCATCGAATGACTCACCAGATACGTCGAGTTTTCGAGAATTGGAAACTCGGCGCGCAGCGCTTCGAGCGATTGCGCCACGGTCGCAGTCTCCGTCACGCGTAGGTCCCCGCTCCGAGGCGCGTGCGAACAGCCCAGAGCTCTGGAAAGCAGCGATAGGCCAGCGTGCCTTCGAGATACTGCGCACCGGAGGAACCACCCGTTCCTTGCTTTTGCCCGATCATTCGCTCGACCATGCGAATGTGCCGTCCACGCCAGAGCAAGAAGCGTTCATCGAATTCGATCAGATCTTCGAGCAGATGATGGAGGTCGGGGTGATCGTACTCGTTCTCATAGATTTGGCGGTAGCTTTCGATTAGCTCCTCGCTCGAGCCGGCGGCAAACCCACGCCGCTGCAACAGCGCCTTGACGCGATCGTAGAGCGAGGGCGCGTCCAATCGGCGCTGTAACCGGGCGCGCTGCTCGTCGTCGAGCTCGATCCATTGCAGCACGCCGGTGTGCCGAATCCCGCAGGCAAACTCCATCTCGCGAAACTGCACCGATTGAAAGCCGCTGGCCGGATGAAGATGATCGCGAAATTGATTGAACTCTTGCGGCGTCATCGTTTCCAAGACATCCACCTGCTCTTCAAGCACCCGCTGAATCGTATGGATGCGCCGAAACTCCTTGGCCACGCGCAGCAGGTCGTCGCGATCGAGCGCCGCTGCCGCTGCATCCAGCT
>Ga0306920_100016764_pt1 | contig 10101 bp, 6 predicted proteins | sample flu12Cox44000170_FD_204666 | JGI IMG/M metagenome (GOLD analysis project Ga0306920, IMG submission 204666) | Lab enrichment of tropical soil microbial communities from Luquillo Experimental Forest, Puerto Rico - flux4day.12C.oxic.44.000.170 (v2)... | ecosystem: Environmental > Terrestrial >...
GACCCGACCTCCGGCTACACGGGTTCGAACGTGTTTGGCATCAACCTCAATGGCGATTACGCGCTCGGTGTTGGCGGTCCTTACTATCTGACCACCGCGCCGATGGATCTTTCCAGGTACACAAACGTCACCTTGCAGTTCAAACGCTGGCTGAATTCAGACTGGCCACCCTATGTGAATCAAAGCATCGAAGTATCATCCAATGGAATTAACTGGAGCACCATCTGGACCAATGTGGCGGGGGTGACACTTGCCGACAACGCCTGGACGAACGTCTCCTACAATATTTCGGCCCTGGCTGACCTGCGCACCAATGTTATGATTCGCTGGGGCCATCGCATTGGCCAATCCGGCGCCTACGCATTCTCCGGCTGGAACATCGATGATATCGAAATCCTGGCCACCCCGATTCCTGCACTGACACTGAACATGCCCGCCAATGCCACTGAAGGAGATGGTGTGCTGACCGGCGCGGGGCACATCACCATGTTTCCGGTGACGCTGACCAATGTGGTCGTGGCACTGAGTTCGAGTGATACCACCGCGGTCACCGTTCCCGCTACGGTCATCGTCCCTGCAGGTCAAACGAACGTGGACTTTGATATCACAATCATCGATGACACCATCCTTGATGGAACTCGAACGATCACTGTCACGGCCACCGCTGCGAGCTTTACAGGCGCTCACGCCTCAATCGCAGTCTACGACAATGAGACTTCCACACTCCATGTCGTGTTGCCTCCCACTGTCATTGGAAGTCCCGGCACAATTCAAGGCAGGTTGCTCTCCACTGGGGTGCCGGCTGCAACCTTCACGGCCAGCCTTTCATCAAGTGATACCAATGAGATACAAGTGCCTCCTACTGTCCTCATACCTCCGGGGCAAACCTCTGTCGTGTTCAACGTGACGGTCCTGGATGACGGCCGGATTGATGGCCCGCAAACCGTCACCGTCACCGCTCATGTCCCGGGTTGGACCGATGGCTCCACAAACATCATCGTCCTGGACAACGAGAACCTTAACCTTGCGGTCAGCCTGCCCGCCGTCGCAACCGAAGGTGCCGGCCTGTTGTCCAATGCCGGCCAGGTGAGCATCTCGGGCACCCTCCCGACTAATCTTGTCGTTACGCTCACTTCCAGTAACGCCACGGAAGTCGCGCCCTCTCCTCCCACCGCCACGATTCCTGCCGGCCAGGTGACTGCTAATTTCAATCTTTTCATCGGACATGACCCGGCCATAACCGGTCCGTTGAATGTTGCCATTAACGCCGATGCGCCGGGATTTATAACTGGCTCCAGCACGATGCTGATCCTGGATTATGAGTCACCGCCCCCGCCAACCAACCCTGTTCCGGCCAATCTTGCCACCAATATCCCCGCCAACACGACGTTGAGCTGGAGCGGCGGCAGTGGCAACGTCACCAATGATGTTTATCTGGGCACCAATGCTGTGCCCGGTCCGGCTGAATTTCTGGGCAGCACCACCGGCCTAAGCTTGACCCCCTCTTTGCTGGACCCGAATACCACATATTACTGGAAGGTGGTTTCGCGCCGCGGCGGTTTCGCCGGCAGCGCGATCTGGCGATTCACCACACGCGGGGTGGACCATTTCGCCTGGGGTGACATTTCATCTCCTCAATGGGTTGGCCAGCCCTTCGGTGTGAGCGTCAACGCACAGGACGAATTGGGCCGTACCGTCCAGAACTTCCCGGGACCGGTCACCTTGAGCGGGTGGACTGGTGTCAACTTTGGCACTAACACGCTTCTTGGAAGCCCACCGGCATCGCTCAGTGATATCGGCAACTTCACGCTGGCCTTCGCCTTCACTCCAAACACCAACATAACCGTCACCCACGTGCGCTCATTTTCTGGCACGAAAGTTTCCCTGTGGACCACTGGCGGCGTGCTGGTCGCAACCCAGAATGTCAGCGGTCCGCCCGGAGTGTGGACCGATACCCCACTGACCAATCCCTTGTCGCTCAATGCCGGCACGACCTATCGCCTCGGCTTCTACACCGGTGGCAACATGACCTACTATTATTACACGAATCGTCCATCAACGTTCGCGAACGGAACCATCACCAATGGCTACTATTACATCGTCGGCGACGGGTTCCCGGCGATATTTGTGCGCGGTAACCCATACGTCTTCCTTTGCGACCTTCGATACACCACCGGAAATGCAGCTCCCGTTCCAATCACACCGACCGTTTCTGGCCCGTTCATAAACGGCACGTGGACCGGCAATGTGACAGTTCAGCATGTTGCTAACGCGATGAGGCTTCAGGCCGATGACGCGCTTGGCCACTCCGGCTCGAGCTCCAACTTCAACGTGGGCCTCCAAAACGACCTCGGCCTGACGATGACCGCCGCACCCAATCCGGTGACTATCGGCGACTTATGGACCAATACCCTGGTGCTGACCAATACCGGTCCCACCATAGCAAGTGGTGCCTTTATAACGAACCTGTTCCCCAACACGGCGGGTTTCTCGTTCGCCACTGCATCGCAGGGAACGTACTCAGTAACGGGCAACCAGGTCGTGTTCGATGTCGGCACGCTCACGGGAGGGGGCACTGCGGCGTTCCAGTTGGTGGTTGCTCCTGCCGCCGCAGGGTTTATTACCAACAGCGCTGTTGTGGTTCGAGCCGAGGCTGACTCCGATCCCTCCAATAACACCGCCACAACATCGACCCTGGCCGTGATGCCGGCGCTCTCCATCAACAATGCCAGCGTGATCGAAGGCAACAGCGGATGGACACCTATTTTGTTTACGGTGCAACTGCAGCCCCCAACGCCAAAAGAAGTCTGGGTGAGCTTCACCACCGTGGACGGAACCGCCACGGCCGGCAGCGATTATTTGCCGCGGAGTGGCTTGCTCAAATTTGCGCCCTTCCAAACCAATGAGACAATCATGACTTATGTGATCGGCGATACCAATATCGAGCCGAATGAGACATTCACCGTTGTGCTTTCGGAGCCCGTCAATGCCGCGTTGGGCACTGCTGTCGGTATCGGCACGATCATTAACGATGACTTCCCGCCCGGGCCCCTGGTGGGCTATTTGCGCTCAACTGCGGGTTTGCCCTGGGGTTCGCTGGCTAACGAAGGAATCCTCACAGAAGTCTTTGGCACCAATTGGGAGGACCTGCGCTATGAAACCGTCACGAATATTGGAGCCCTGTTCTCATCGGCAAAAAGGTTCATCTTCATGGAGGGCGGCGACATCGATGCCAACGCGATGGGCCTGTTCCTTACGAACAACCTAGGGATTATTTCCAATTGGGTATCGGCAGGTGGCAGCTTGTTTGTCAATGCAGCACCCAATCAAGGCGGCAACATCAACTTCGGGTTTGGCACACTACTCACCTATCCGGATTCCTGCTCCACCGCCCTGGCCACTTTTCCGGCACACCCGATCTTTAATGGGCCTTACTTGCCCGTCGGCACCAATTTCACCGGCTCTGCGTTTGGCCATGCGACAGTTTCCGGCGCGGGGTTGACTCCGCTGATAGTGGATGCTTTCACCGGCCATTTCGAACTGGCCGAAAGCACTTACGGGGCAGGCCATCTCATGTTCGGCGGGATGACACTTCCCATATTTCATCAGCCGCAGCCGCAAGGCTCAAACCTGCTGGCGAACATTCTTGTTTACGGCGCGGGCACAGGCGGAGCGCCAACCAATCTGCCACCTGCAATCTTCGGACAACCTGCCTCTGTAACGGCTTTTGTCGGCAACAATGTCACTTTCAGCGTGGTTGCCTTTGGCTCGCCGCCGCTCAATTACTCCTGGCGCCGCGACGGAACGGTTATCGCCGGCGCGTCCAACGCCAGCTATACGTTGAGTAACGTCCAACTCTCGGATTCCGGCGCGGTATTCAGTTGTCTTATAAGCAACCTTTTCGGCACCACCCTCAGCTCCGACGCCGTGCTGACGGTGCTTTCGGGCCCGCCACAACCGGTCTTTCTCACAGGCAATTTCCTCTATTTGCCAATCGATACCAACGGTGTGTTCATCGCCAACAGCACGGGCGGGAAATATAATCCTGCCGGCACAGGCGGCGCATTCGGGGTGGACTTCTGGTGGCCGGGCACGCCGGTCTACAACTATGTCATCGGCGTAGCGGGGGTGAACTTTCTCAACGGCGCCTTCCAAAGCCTCACCATTTCCAATGCCACCAGTGGCGACCTGCAACACGCAATCATCGACGCCAACGTCACCACCGGCTTGCATTTCCGGCGCGACATTTCGTTTGCCACAACCAGCAAAGCCATCAGGGTCGTCGACACGCTCCAGAATAGCGGCGCTTCGCCTTTGGCCAATGTTGTCCGACTGGACAGCACCGACCCGGACCAGGATTCGATCACAAATTCAACGTATAACACGCTCAACGATGTTGTTTCGATCGGTATGCCGAATGACATGGTCGTGGCCACCGGACCTTTCACCGGACTTAGTCTTGGCTTCGGTTCTGAATCCGGTGTGCAAATTCCGAGCGCGACAGGGTTCCAGAATACCAACGCCTACGATTTCCTGACGGTTATCGATCCGAACGGAACTTCGGCGGATATTGCGATCAACCTGGCGCAGAACTATGGCCAATTGGATGCCGGCACGACCAGGACCTCCGTCTGGTACATGGTATTTGGCAGCTCGAAGTTCGAGGTGACGAACGCCTTTGCGCTGATAATTACCACGAATTCGCCTCCGCCTCCTGCTCCAAAGTTCTCCCGCATGTGGCTTGGGCCCAGTGGCGACGCGCACATCGACATCTCCGGTTCGCCAGGCAGAGTCTATAACGTGTTTGGTTCGACGAACCTCATCGACTGGGAGCTGCTATCGGTCGTGACGAACCTCAACGGCATCGTCCCCTTTGTCGATCCCGCCGCGACAAATCACAATCAGCGCTTCTATCGCTGCGTCGAACGGTAGCGAGGAGGAGACAAGAGAACGCAAGACCAAGGGGCGAGTTACCCGTCTCGCCCTATGATCTCCATTGCCACCTGCCATTGCACGCCAGGCCTGTCGGCCAATGGGCACTCTGAAAACCAAAACGCCGTGCTGAGGAAACTGGGTATGCACTTCTCGCGACGGTGAGCAAAGGAAATATGCTCTTTCCACGAGGAAGAATAACGCAGAAAGGAAGCCCGGGGAGCGCGCGCAACACAGTCGAACAGAATTGTGTTCGGTTTGTAACCCGGAAAGAATTCATGCCGTCTCCTCTCGCGTATGGTTGCCCGTTTTTTTTGTCGCAAGGTAAACAGTCTTCTCGTTTTGATTTCGATTTTCACCACTGCATTAGAATCGCGAGCAGTGACGATCCTTTCAGGCCCAACCTTTACAAAAGCCACCAATGCTCCACTGGCCGGCCTCCTGGAATTGACGACGGATAGATTGTCTCGCGTCGGGGTTTCGGTGGATGACGGAACCAACCAGTGGGTGCGGAATTTTCACGATTACAGCACGAACCACTCCATTCCCCTCCTGGGTTTCAGACCGGGCAAAACGAATGTGATTACTGTCACCGTCTACGACCAATATCGACAGGCGACGAATGCCGCGCCGCTGACCTTCGTGACGGGCCCGCTGCCCAGCGATTTTCCACCGTGCATCCTGGTCACGAACCAGCCGGACAAAATGGACCGTGGCTATATCCTGCTGCGCAACGTCAACCGAAACACTGCCCGCGCCTATCTGACGGTTGTGAACAAATACGCAGAAGTTATTTGGTACAGCACCGTGGCGACGACTTCTGACGTAAGACAACTGGGCAACGGCGACCTGTTCATTCCCTTGACCACCAGTTTCGTCGAAGTGGACATGCTGGGGAGGACCGTTCAAACGTGGAACGTTCCATCAGGTCTGAATATCAACCTGCACGATGGGGTCCCGACCCCGCACGGCACGATCCTGTACCTGAATGATGCCAGTGAAGTGGTTTCCAATTTCCCCACGAGCGCCACGGACCCCAACGCTCCGCTGCAAACCACGAACGTTTTGTATAACCGGGTAGTTGAAATATCCGCAACCAACAGCAGTTTGCTGAATCTCTGGTCGCCGATCAACGTCCTGGATCCGCGCCGGCTTACGTACTTGACGTTTCAGGTCCACACCCCTCAGGGCTGGGATATCGAACATGCCAACGCCGTCATTGAGGATCCGAGCGATGACACCCTCATTGTCTCGATGCGCGAGCAGAATGCCGTGATCAAGCTCGCTCGCTCCACCGGGCAGTTGGTGTGGATCCTTGGGCCGCCTGAAAACTGGGGTCCGGCGTTCCAAAACTATCTTCTGACCCCGGTGGGGACCCCCTTTGAGTGGCAATACGGCCAGCATGCTCCTGTCATCACTCGGCGTGGCAGCCTGCTGCTCTTCGACGATGGGAATTTCCGGGCCAGCCCCTATGCTCCGCCGGTTGCGGACGCAAACAACTACAGCCGCGCCGTTGAATATGCTATCGACGAGGACACCATGACCGTCCGTCAGGTATGGGAATATGGGCAGAATGCCAGCGAGCGGCTCTATATCGGCCAGGTGGGCAACGCGGACGAACTGCCAACACTTGATCACGTCCTGGTGAATTTTGGTTACGTCTCGTATGATAATGGCCTCTCTCCCAGTCCCACCGCACCTGGTGCATCCATGATCCGCATCCAGGAGGTCACTCGTGACGACAACCCTCAAGTGGTCTTTGATATGGCCGTTTTCAACTACACCAACACCAGTCCTTCCTATTTGGGTTGTGGACCTACCGCGCCCACCAAATCGCGGACTTATACGCTCACCCGGCGCAACCCGTGGGCGACCTGACGGTCCAGCTCGAGAAAGGACGAGCCCTGCTGCAATTCTCGGGCGACGAAGAGAGAAGCTACATCATCGAGGCCTCGCCCGATCTCATTAACTGGGAACCCCTCGGCGCGGCGAAGCCCGATGCTGAACAAGGCAATTTTTATTACGAGGATGAGTCAGCGGACCAGGTCCCAGCGCAGTATTACCGGGTGCTCACGCAGTAACAGATACGCGGAGCAATTTCGAGGGTGACGGAGGATCCGTTTCGCGCCGACCCGCCCTTTCCGTTTGGCAACGCCCGGCAATTTATTTATCCTGTTTCCAACTCGACCCGCCCTTCTGGCGGCATAGGTGCGGCGCGTCGTAAACCGCAAAAAAAGCTATGCTCTGGGACAACTATCAACCAATGAGAGTTGGCGCCGCTGAGCGAGCGGCCGAGAGTGCTGAGGCCAAAGTCGACCGCTATGCCAAAGAGGTCGAGAGCCTTCAGCGGCACCTGGATCGGCTTTCGCTCGCGTGTCAAGCATTATGGGAGCTGATCCAATCCTGCTCCGACCTAACCGAGGATGACCTGGAGAAGAAAATTCTCGAAATCGACGGCCGCGATGGGTGTGTGGACGGGAAGATTAGTCCGCAGGTGCTTGATTGCCCATGCTGCGGGCGCAAGACCAGCTCTAAGCGCAGCTCCTGTATTATGTGCGGCGCACCCCTCAAACGACCATACGCATTTGGCGGCTAAGTTGCAGCATCCGCAATTGTCAGATGTTGAGATCCGGTTGTAATCCGGCCTCCACTTCCCACAGCACACGTTGGATTCCAATTGATCTCCTTTCATGTCACACTCCTCCCATGAGGAAGCGCTATGGCCTTCTCGCAATCGCCTGCGGCGGGCTGCTTGCCGTAACTCTTCTCCTTTTGCTGACCCGAGAACGAGAACCTGTTTATCAGGGCAGGGAATTGTCGGCTTGGGTGCACCTCTGGGGGTTGAGTGACAGCGATAGTATCTCCAAACGACAGGCCCAGGAAGCCATCGTCGCCCTGGGGACGAACAACCTGGACCTCCTGGTACGTCGCATTTCCTTCGAACCCACCAGGAGCAGAACCCTCGGGCTCACCTTGAGACTACCTGGCCCCATCCGGAAGGTGTTGCTCCGACCAGTTGTGAACCGCATGGCCACCGAGAGCAGGCTTGCGCGCGATGCGTTGGAAGCTTTTTACGCCATGGGCCCGGCCGGCGCCCCCGCGGCACCGCGGTTGGCAAAAATCATTAATAGCGGCGATGAATCTTCCGCCATGAACGCCTTGAAAGCGCTTGAAGCAACAGGTGAAGCAGCCCTCCCGACTTTGGGCTCGATAATCACAAATGGAACCACATCCACTCAAATCCGCATGCGGGCGATCTACCATCTCAAGTATCACACGGATTCCCCTATTGTCCGCAACGCCCTGACCAATGCCCTGCATGACCCGGACCCAGAGATCCGCCGTCATGCGACTAACATCCTCAGCCGCGGAGCTTTCGAATGAGGGCGAACTCCGCTCTACCCCTTGCACACCTCTTGACCGTTTCCTCAGGTGACACGTGATCTCTGGCGATATAATAAGTTGTAGGCCGGCACACGGAACCACACGGCCGAGCAATGCGTGCTTGATTCCAACGCCGAGCAATGTAAGCTCGCCCCGTGCACAGACCGGGCGGCTACGACCCAAGCAGCCAAGACCAGGACTCAAAAGGAATCCACAGACCCAGCCACCTCTCTTACTTTTTCTGCCCGCCACTTTTATTACTCGCCTACGCGCTATCGGTTGGACCGATCTCCAAACTCGACCAAGTGTGCCACCTGCGAAGAAACCACACGCGCGTACACCAAGTCTTGGCACTCGCTTACGAGCCGGTCGGGTTCCTGTTGGCGCGCTCGCCCCCCGTTGAACAATTCTACGACTGGTACATCGTAAAGCTCTGGCGAGTTTACTACGTGGCGGAATAACACAACCACGCGGGCCGGGTCGTGTGGTCCTGTACTCTTCGCCATTTTGGGCGATCTGCCATTTCGCTCCACAACCGTCGGTGCGTAAATCGCCACATGTCTGCTTCCTTTTGATCTTTCGCTATCGTTATTCGGGTCTTTTGGATAGCAGAAAGCCGCCTTGGATTATATATGAAGTCGCTTCACCGACGATCTGACCCTTGTCATTGATGTCATAGCCGGCGGTCAGTCTCCATCCGTAATTAGCGCGGATCAAGCTGTTCAAATCGACCATCTTTCCTCGGGTGTACAGAAAGGCGCTGGTCCCTGTGCTCGTATCAGACCAACCAACCACTTGCCCCCGGTCATTGATCTTGAAAGCGGAGCTATTCTGTCCACCCAGGGTGCCCAAATCCGTCATGGTCCCTTGACTGTAAAGAAAAGCATGGATTTCACCTGGCATCCCTGTTTCCGACCACCCGACGACTTGACCGCGGTTGTTAATCCCATAAGCACCACTGGATAACCCGCCTGGTAAGGTGCCTAAATCAATTATCTTCCCGAGGCTGTAAAGCACAGCATGAGTTGCGCCGCTGCTGGTATCGGCCTCGCCTGCCATTTCGCCAATTTCATTGATGGTGGCAGCAGAGCTGTTTGTTCCGCCGGGTAAGATGCCCAAATCGATTAGCGTCCCGCTACTGAAGAGAACGGCGTGTGTTGCGCCGCTGCTCGTATCCGCAGACCCCGCCACCTGGCTTTGGTCGTTAATTGCCCCCGCCCAACTGGAGTCCCCGCCTAAGGTGCCCAGATCAAACATGCTTCCTGCATCGTAAAGAAAGGCGTGGCCGTAGCCGGGTCCACTGGTGAGGGAATACCCAACGATCTGCCCTTTGGCGTTGATGGCAGTGGCTGTGCTATATGAACCGTCTGGCAGCGTGCCCAAATCTATTACTCTCCCGCTGCTGTAAAGGAAGGCGTGAAACGGAAAAGAGCTGGTCTGGGAGACGCCAACTATTTCCCCGTGGTTATTTATGCCGAAGGCGTAGCTGTCTGCTCCACCTAAGGTCACCAAATCAGTGAACGAATACCTGGTTTGGGCGAAGGCGTCGAGTGAACCGTTTCCAAGGGCGAACAGACAAAGGGGCCCGATGAGAGACTTTGGGACTTTCATATGTTTGCTGCGGCTCTCGGGGCTGAACCGTCTATTAAGATTATGCATGAACACCGTGAATTACCAGATTTCTTTCGTAGCCTACTTAGCTGTCGCCCCTGACGTCCGAAGATGCAGTGCTCGCACTCACAGCCGAACGGCTTATCAGGATGCTGTTGCTAAGACCACTGGTCA
>Ga0306920_100016765_pt1 | contig 10101 bp, 7 predicted proteins | sample flu12Cox44000170_FD_204666 | JGI IMG/M metagenome (GOLD analysis project Ga0306920, IMG submission 204666) | Lab enrichment of tropical soil microbial communities from Luquillo Experimental Forest, Puerto Rico - flux4day.12C.oxic.44.000.170 (v2)... | ecosystem: Environmental > Terrestrial >...
CCGAACTCGTACCGGTCTATCTCGACAATCTCTATCGCAGCATGCCGAAGGGCACGTTCCTGCCCGTGCCGCTGACTTGCATGGTGCGCTTCGGCGCGCCGTTGCGGCGCGGCGAAGATGAAGCGAAGGACGCGTTTCTTGCGCGCACGCGGCAGGCGGTCATCGATCTTGCTTGACCTTGCTCGTCGTTCCGGCGAAAGCCGGACAAGCGTGAAGCGCGTAGAACAGCCAGAGGTTGGCCGCGAAGAAACGCGCAGCGAGTATTTTTGCTGATGTTTACAAGCAGGATCAAGATGGATTCCGGTTTCTGCCTGAATGACAGATACGGAGTCATAGATTCCGGCTTCTGCCGGAATGACGTACACGGGGGCTATAGCGTATGACCATGCAACAAAAATTCTATTGGCTGTTTTGCGGCATCCTCGGTCTGCTCGTGCTCGCTTCGCTGATCGGCTGGCTGCTGCATCTGCAGGCGCAGCGGCGCGGCGGCAGCGCGGTGATCGACAATCTCAACGCGCGCGTGCGCGCGTGGTGGGTGATGGTCGCAATCATCGCGGTGAATTTCTTCCTCGGCAAAAACGCGACCGTCGTGCTGTTCGCGATCGCCTCGGTCTTCGCACTGCGCGAATTCATCACACTGACGCCGACGCGGCGCGGGGATCATCTGACCCTCGTGGTGTGCTTCTACGCGCTGATTCCGGTGCAGTACTGGCTGATCGCCGACGGCTGGTACAACCTGTTCGCCATCTTTCTGCCGGTCTATGGATTCGTGCTGGCGGCAGCGGCCGGCGACACCGAGGACTTTCTCGCGCGCGTGACCAAGATCCAGTGGGGCCTGATGATCACGGTGTACTGCATCAGCTACGCTCCAGCCCTGCTCCTAGTCGAAGTGCCGGGCTTCAGCGCGAGCGGTCAGAATCTGCTGCTGATGATCTATCTGCTCACGATCGTGCAGATGAGCGATGTGCTGCAGTACGTATTCGGCAAACTTTTCGGTAAGCACAAAGTCGCGCCGAATGTCAGCCCCTCGAAAACCGTCGAAGGCCTGATCGGTGGCGGCCTTGCTGCGATCGGCCTCGGTACGGGGCTGTGGTGGATCACGCCGTTCTCGCCGCCGCAGGCTGCTGGAATGGCCGCAGTGATCGTGATCGCCGGATTTCTCGGCGGCCTCGCGCTGTCCGCGGTCAAACGCTCCATCGGCGCGAAAGATTGGGGTTCGATGATCGAGGGCCACGGCGGCATGCTCGATCGCCTCGACTCGGTCAGCTTCGCTGCGCCGGTGTTTTTTCATTTGACGCGGTATTTCTTCGAGCCGTAGCGCGTTGGACGCGAGGCGGGAATCGGCGTAAAGTAAGGATTCCTTACTTTGGCTAGAAATCATGCTCGCCAAGCTCACCGCCAAGAATCAGCTCACTCTGCCCAAGGCTGCTACCGCTGCCGTAGCGGCGACGGAGTACTTCGATGTGCAGACGCGCAACGGCACCATCGTGCTGACACCCGTGCGCTTGCAGCGCGGCGACGCGCTGCGCGCCAAACTCGCCGAACTCGACCTCACCCCGGACGATATCGATGCCGCCGTGACCTGGGCCCGCCGTCGCGTTGCCGAGCCCGCCGCGAGCTATGCAGCAAAGCGTGCACCCAAGCTGCGCAAATCGGCCAAGCGCAAACCGTGACACGCGCGCCACGTGTCGTGCTCGATACCAATATCGTGCTGTCAGCCCTGCTGTTCGGGGGCGGCGCGGTTGGCGCGTTGCGGCGCGCGTGGCAGGAAGAAAAATTCCTGCCGCTAATCAGTAAGACGACTGCACAGGAATTGGTGCGCGTCCTCGCCTACCCGAAGTTTCACCTCACGCAGGAGGAACGGCAGGAATTGCTCGCCGACTATTTGCCGCATGCCACAGTCGTACGCGTTTCGGTGCCGCCGCCGGCTGTGCCATCATGTCGCGACGCATTCGACCTACCGTTTCTGCAGCTCGCACTCGCCGGCAAGGCAGCGGCGCTGGTCAGCGGGGACAAGGACCTTCTCGCGCTGAGCGGCGAATTTGCTATCCCGATCATCACTCCCGCAGCCTTTCTCGACCGCTTCCGAACTCCCTAAACGATGCCCCTGATTCAACTACAACGCGTCGACTACAGCGTCGGCGGCCCGCTCCTGCTCGAAAACGTCGATCTCGCGATCGAGCCGAACGAACGCGTCTGCATCGTCGGGCGCAACGGCGAGGGCAAGTCGACTCTGCTACGACTCATCGCCGGCGACATCAAGCCCGATGACGGCGAAGTCCGCGTCCAAGGCGGCATGCGTATCGCACGGCTCGCGCAGGAAGTGCCGCAGGACACTTCGGGCAGCGTGTTCGATGTGGTCGCCGCAGGCTTGGGCGAACTCGGAACACTGCTCGCGCGTTACCACCACTTGATCGCGGAACACGGCGATCTGGCTACGCTCGGCGCGGTGCAGGCACAGATCGAGGCGCAACACGGCTGGGATCTCGATCGCCGCGTGACGCAGGTGATCGAGCGCCTCGAACTGCCTGCCGACGTCGACTTCGCCGCGCTGTCGGGCGGCATGAAGCGCCGCGTACTGCTTGCGCAGGCGCTGGTGCGCGCGCCCGATCTGCTGCTGCTCGATGAGCCCACCAATCATCTCGACATCGAGGCGATCGCGTGGCTCGAGGAATTTCTGCGCAGCGCGGAATTCTCCATCGTCTTCGTCACGCACGACCGCTCGTTCCTGCGCGCGCTCGCGACGCGTATCGTCGAAATCGATCGCGGCCAGGTCACTTCGTGGCCGGGCGACTACGAGAACTATCTGCGCCGGCGCGAAGAGCGCCTGCACGCCGAAGCGCTTGCGAATGCGCTGTTCGACAAGAAGCTTGCGCAGGAAGAGGTATGGATTCGCCAGGGCATCAAAGCGCGGCGCACGCGCAACGAGGGTCGCGTGCGTGCGCCCTCGGAGCGGGGTCGCGAGCGCGCGCAACGGCGCGAACTGGGCGGCGCGGCGAAGATGGCGCTCACGAGCGCGCAGGCGTCGGGGCGCAAAGTCATCGAGGCCAAGCATGTCGACTATGCATGGCGCGACGCAGCCGGCGCGGATCGCGTGATCCTGAGCGATTTCACGACGACGATCATGCGCGGCGACCGTGTCGGCATCATCGGACCGAACGGCTCCGGGAAAAGTACACTTTTGCAACTCCTGCTCGGCCAATTGCAACCGCAGCGCGGGGAAATCACCCCTGGCACGAGCTTGCAGACCGCCTATTTCGATCAGCATCGCACTGCGCTGCGCGAGGACTGGAACGCGCTCGACAACGTCGCCGAGGGCCGCGAGTACATCGAGCTCGAAGGCCAGCGCAAGCATGTACTCGGCTATCTGCAGGATTTTCTCTTCTCGCCCGAGCGCGCACGCGCGCCGATCACACGCCTGTCCGGCGGCGAGCGCAATCGTCTTCTGCTCGCAAGACTGTTCGCGCAGCCGTCAAATCTGCTCGTGATGGACGAGCCGACCAACGACCTCGACGTCGAGACGCTGGAACTGCTCGAGGAAATGCTCGCCGCCTACTCCGGTACGCTGCTGCTCGTCTCGCATGATCGCGAGTTCATCGACAATGTCGTGACTTCGACGCTGGTGCTCGAAGGGGAAGGGCGCGTCGGCGAGTATGTCGGTGGTTACAATGACTGGCTGCGGCAAAAGCCAGCAGACTCCACCAGTCGTCGTTCCGGCGAAAGCCGGAACCCAGTGCCTTTGGCCGACGCGAAAGAAAAGACACTGGATCCCGGCTTGCGCCGGGATGACGAGCAGGAGCAAGGGAGTACTCCGGTCAAGCGCAAGCTCAGCTACAAAGACGCGCGCGAACTCGAGCAGTTGCCTGCGCGTATCGAAGCGCTCGAGACCGAAATCGCCGCTCGCACTGAGGCAATGCACGATCCTTCGTTCTACAAACAGGATGCCGCGGCAATCGCCGCTGCGAATCAAGCGCTGGCGAAACTGCAAGCGGAGCTCGATACGGCCTACCAACGCTGGCAGCTCCTCGAAGGCTGACGCTGGCAGCTCCTTGCAGGCTGACGCCGCGCGCGACATTTCCGCTAAGCTTCGGCGGACACTTCTTGGACGTCCGCCATGCTGTATCGCGCCCTCGTCTGCCTCGCCCTCCTCGGTCTGATCGGCCACTCCACGAGCGTAAAAGCGCAAGCGACGCACCCGAAAACCTGCCTCGTACTCGGCGGCGGCGGCGCGCGCGGCGCGGCGCATATCGGCGTGTTGAAGATTCTCGAGCGCGAGCATGTGCCGATCGACTGCATCACCGGCACGTCGATGGGCGCGATAGTCGGCGGGCTCTACGCCGCCGGCTACAAGGCCGACGAGATCGAAGCGGTGCTGCAGGGCATCGATTGGAAGGACATGTTCAACGACGATCCGCCGCGCGCAGAGCTGCCGATGCGGCGCAAGGAGGACGAACTGCGCTTCCTCGGCGGCATCGAGCTCGGTCTGCGCGACGGCAAGATCGCCTTGCCGCGCGGCGTGATCCAGGGACAGAAATTGCAGTTGCTGCTGCGGCGCCTGCTGCTGTCGACGTTGCAGACGAAATCCTTCGACGACCTGCCGATTCCGTTCCGCTCGATTGCGACCGATATCGCTGCGGGCGAAAAAGTGGTGTTCGCTGACGGCGATCTGCCGATGGCGATCCGCGCGAGCATGTCGGTGCCGGCGGCATTCGCGCCGATCCGCTACCGCGGCCGCTTGCTCGTCGACGGCGGCATCATCGACAACGTGCCCATCGATGTGGCGCGCGCGATGGGTGCGGAACGCTTGATCGTCGTGGATGTCGGCATGCCGCTCGCCGGTGAAGACACGCTCAATTCGCCGTTCGCAATCGCGAATCAGATGCTCACTGCGATGATGAAGCGCCAGACCGACGAGCAGCTGCGCACGCTCGGCGCGAACGACGTCCTGCTCGTGCCGCCGCTCGGCAACCTCGACAGCGCGGCGTTCACGCGTGCGCCCGAAGCGGTGGAGTTCGGCGAAAAGGCGGCGCTGGAGCGGGTCGCCGCGCTGCGCAGTTTTGCCGTCAGCGAAGATTCGTATGCACAGTTCGCATCACTGCATCGACGCCTGCCGTTCGATCCGCCGCTGATCGCGTTTTTGGACGTACAGACGCGACGCAGCCGCACCGCGGGTTACGTGGAGCAGCGCCTTGCCGACGTCGTGGGCAAGCCATTCGATGCGCCGCGGCTCGAGCACGAAATCGGCGACGCCTACGGCGAAGGCAGCTACGAGCGCATCAGCTACGATCTGATCGAGCGTGACGGCAAAACTGGATTGTCGGTGCTGCCGGTCGACAAAGGCTGGGGACCGAATTTCCTGCGCCTGGGCCTGCGCCTCTCCGACAATTTCGCGGGACGCAACAGCTACCAGCTGTTCACCGAAGCGAACTTCACCGGCCTCAATTCCCACGGCGGCGAAATCCGCAACCGCGTGCAGCTCGGACAGACCACCGAGTTGTATTCGGAATTCCTGCAGCCCTGGGGCGGAACCGGCGAGTACTACGTCGCGCCGTACCTGCAGTACAAGGCCTACAATTTTCCGATCGACGACGGCGCCGGCCACGATCTCGCCGAGTACCGCCGCCGACGTGCGCTGGGTGCGTTCGAGTTCGGCTACACGCCGAGCGCGGCGTTGCAATTGTCTGCCGCGCTCGAATACGGCGACGACGGCGCGCATCTCCACATCGGATCGCCCACGCAGCTGCCCCGCAGCCTCACATCGAACTTCGGCGGCGTGCTTGCGCGCGCGATCTATGATGACTTGGACAGCTCGGCGTTTCCGACGCGCGGCACGCGCGTCGATCTGGCGTACGAGGTGCTGCGGACCCAGCTCGGCTCCACCGATGCGACGCGAGTTTTCCGCGGACGCTGGGCGTCGGTGCTGTCCGACGGCGCCAACAACTGGCTCTTCGGCGCGAGCCTCAACTCCGCGAGCGGCAATGGCAGCGGCGCACAGATCGCCGCTTTCAGCCCGCTGGGCGGACTGACGAATCTTTCCGGCTACACCGAAAATCAGCGCTTCGATTCGCAGACGGCATTGCTGCGCGCGGTGTATTACCGCCGCCTCACCGATGCGACCAGTCTTTTCAGCGTGCCCGTGTATGTCGGCGGCAGTCTCGAAGCGGGCGGCCTATGGGCGCGGCGTGACGACATCGGCCGCAATATGATCGGCGCCGGCAGTCTGTTCATCGGCATCGACACGTTTCTCGGCCCGATCTTCCTCGGTTACGGCTATGCGCAGGGCGGACACAATACCGCGTATCTGACATTCGGATCGCTGTTGCGTACGAACGACTACTAGCACCATTCCAGAAACATCTGTTCTGCGTCCGCGAGAATGACGGCTAAGATTTTCAACCCGTATTCTGCAAGCCCTGCGCGATACCGTTGACGGTTGCGACGAGCGCGCCGAACAGCGCATCGTCGCTGCTGCCGCCGGCGCGCCAGCGCGCGAGCAGATCGCACTGGATCAGGCTCATCGGATCGATATACGGGTTGCGCAGGCGAATCGACTGCGCGAGACGCGGATCGTCGGCAAGCACGCGATCGGTGCCCTTGAGCGCGAGAATCCAGTGCTCGGTACGCGCAAATTCAGCCTCGATCTGCGCAAAAAATCTCTCGTGCAGATCGCCGGCGAGGCGCGAGAAGCGCGCGGCGATCGCCAGATCGGATTTCGCCATCACCATCTCGACATCGTCGAGCAGAGTGCGGAAGAATGGCCAGCGCTGCGCCATCTCGCGCAAGCTCTCCTCGCCCGCTTCTGCCGCCGCGCGCTCGAGCGCCGTGCCGACACCGTACCAGCCGGTGAGACCGCAGCGGTTCTGCGTCCAGGCAAACACCCACGGAATCGCGCGCAGGTTGTCGATGCTGCCGGCGCCGCGCCGCGACGGGCGTGAGCCGAGTGTCATGCGTTCGATCACGTCGATCGGCGTCGCCGCGCGAAAGTAATCCACGAAGCCGTCGCCGCGCACCAACGTGCGATACGCTTCCGCGCTATGCCGCGCGGCGATCGCGGCCACGACGCGCCAATGCGCCTCGCGCGGTTCGGGCGGACGTGGACGCAAGCTTGTTCGCAGCACCGCGCCGACCGTCTGCTCCAGCGTGCGCAGCGCCAGCGCCCGGATGCCGAACTTCCGGTGAATCACCTCGCCCTGCTCGGTAACGCGCAGGCGCCCACCGATCGAACCGCGCGGCGCCGCGACCAGCGCTCGGGTGGTCTTGCCGCCGCCGCGGCTGGCCGAGCCGCCGCGGCCGTGGAAGAAAGCGATGTCGACGCCGGCGCTCTGCGCAATTTTCAACAACTCCACTTGCGCACCTTGCAGTGCCCAGCGCGAGGCGACAATACCGCCGTCCTTGTTCGAATCGGAATAGCCGAGCATCACCGTCTGTCGATCGCCCCGTGCAGCGAGATGCGCGCGATACACCGGGTCGGCAAGCAGTGCACCGAGCGTCGCCGGCGCATGCTGCAGATCGTCGATGGTTTCGAACAGCGGTGCGATATCGAGCGGCACATCGCCGGCGTCGTCAACACAACCAGCGCGCCGTGCGAGCGCAAGGACTGCGAGCACGTCAGCTGCGCTCTTCGCCATGCTGATGATGTAGAGCCCGATCGCGCCCGCGCCGTAGGCATCGCGCGCGTAGGCGAGCTGATCGAATACTGCATCGAGCATCTTGCCGGTCGCATCGGCGGGCTCGTCCAGTTCGGCGTCCCCGCGCGCGTAGGAGTCGAGCCTCGCGCATTGTTCAGCACCATCGCGGGTTGCCCAATCCGCGTCGCCCAACGCTGCTGCGAGCGCCTGTGCGTGCACGCGCGAATCCTGGCGCACGTCGAGTCGCGCGAGATGGAAGCCGAAGGTGTGCACACGCCGCATAAAGCGCTGCACCGCAAACCACCCGGCGTTGCGCCCCTTGTTCGCGTCGAGGCTCGCCGTGATGAGTTCCAGATCGGCGAGCAACTCGTTCGATGACGCGTAGGCGATTTCCTTTTCTTCAGTCGTGGCACGCAGACGCGCTCGCACGAAAGCGAGCAGGCTACGGTACGGCATGTCGGCGTAGCGAGGATTGGACGTCGCCGCAACCGCGGGCAGTTCGCGGCGATACTGCTCGATCCGCGCGATCAGCGCCGCATCGAATTGCACCTGGCCGAGGGATTGGCTCAGCTCACGCGAAAGCTCACGACATTCCGCTTCGTAGCGGTTCAGCACCAGCGCGCGCTGCGCACGCAGCGTCGCGGCGATGGTTTCGGCATTGACGTTCGGATTGCCATCCATGTCGCCGCCGACCCAGGAACCGAAACGCAGCAGCGCCGGCAGCGGCAGCGCGCGACCGTACACGCTGCGCACTGCCTCGTCGAACAACTCGTAAAAAACCGGCAGCACGCGATAAATCGGATCGGCGAGATAGAAACTGACATGCTCGAACTCATCCTGCACGCGTGGCCGCGTACGCGAACTCTCCGCGGTCTGCCATCCCGAGGTCAGCGCCATGCGCAACACCGCCGTATCCGCTGCCCGCTCTCCCGGCGTGCGTGCGCCATCGAGGTCGGCGACCAGGCATCGAAACATTGCCTGCTCTTTTTCGAGCAGAGTACGGCGCACGGCCTCGGTCGGATGCGCGGTAAACACCGGTTCCACATCGAGACGCTGCAGCCAGAGGGCAAGCTCCTCCAGTCCGACGCCGGCTGCCTTGAGATAGCCGATCACGTCGCGCAGGCTGTCCGGCTGCGGCGCCGCACCAGCACGCTCGTAGGCACGGCGGCGGCGGATGCGGTGCACGCGCTCGGCGATGTTCACGACTTGAAAGTAGGTCGAGAATGCGCGCGTGAGCTGCGTGGCGAGTTGCGGGTCGAGGCCAGCGACCTGCTCAGCCAGCGTATCGGGCGACGCGGCGCTGTCGCGAAGGCGGATCGCCTCGCGGCGGATCGCCTCGACGCGTTCGAGAAAGTCGCCGCCGAGCTGCTCCGCCAGCATGTCGCCGACCAAGGCGCCGAGCCGGCGCACGTCTTCGCGCAGGGGCGCGTCGTGAGGCAGGAATTCGATTTCGCGCCGCGGTAGCGGTGTCATGTCATCGATCGCCGATTTATGCGTCTAGACGTCTACTCTGCCACGTCGTTTTGTGCGCCGCAACAAAATATGACGGCCTGGTGTGATTTTTTTTGCCCCCGTGCGAATCACATTGGCGAACCGCACAATCCGGATCGCACTCCATGCAGGCTGAAGCCACCACCATGACGGAAACCGCCGATGTCCGGCAGCAATTTCACGACCTGCTCGAACAGCACCGCAAGGTGGTGTTCAAGGTCGCGAATACTTACTGCCGCGACCCGCACGATCGCGCCGATCTCGCCCAGGACATCGTCACGCAATCCTGGCGCGCGTTCCCGCGCTACGACGCGGCGCGTAGTTTTTCGACCTGGCTGTACCGCATCGCCCTGAACGTCGCGATCTCTTCCATACGCACGACGCGGCTGCGCGACGCGCATGCCGTCGCGCTCGATGACGAGCTTCACGACATCGGTATCGCGACGCCCGATGCGCATACCGACGAGCGCATCGGCGCGCTGTATCGCGTCATCGACCGTCTCGATCCGCTCAATCGCGCCCTGCTGCTGCTTTATCTCGACGAAAAGAGCTACCGCGAAATCGCCGAGATTCTCGGCCTGAGCGAAACCAATGTCGCCACCAAGATCGGCCGGCTCAAGCAGCGCCTGCGCGAAGATCTCGCCGATCACGCCTGAATCGAACACGCCTGAATACAAATGGAGACCCGCAATGGAACTCGATGAACTCAAACTCGCCTGGCAGTCGCTCGATCGCCGCTTGGAGCAGCAGTCGGCACTGAACCTGCACATCTTGCGCGAAGGCAAGCTCGACAAGGTGCGTGCGATGTTGCGCCGCGCGTATTTGGGCAAGATCGCGCTGATCCTTTTCGGCGATGCGCTGATCTACTTCGGCATCATGTCGACGATACGTAACAGCGCCACGCCGCATCTACTGATCTGCAGTTTGTTCATGCTGATGTACGGCGTGCTGGTCGTAGTGATGTCGGGCGTGAACCTCGGCC
>Ga0306920_100016768_pt1 | contig 10100 bp, 7 predicted proteins | sample flu12Cox44000170_FD_204666 | JGI IMG/M metagenome (GOLD analysis project Ga0306920, IMG submission 204666) | Lab enrichment of tropical soil microbial communities from Luquillo Experimental Forest, Puerto Rico - flux4day.12C.oxic.44.000.170 (v2)... | ecosystem: Environmental > Terrestrial >...
TGCTCGGTCAGGTTGTAGACCGCATCGATCTTCCGGGTGTCGCGGATCCCGATGGTCATCCCGAAGTTGCGTAGCCGCGCGGTCCGGCAGCCCGGCGTGTAGCGCCGCAGCGCCTCGATCGCCAGCAGCGCCTGGCGCCGGCCCTCGATCTCGAAGCGGGTCAGGCTGTCAGGGTCGGTCCCGTCGCACCCCGCGAGGTGCACCAGGTTCATGTAGGTGAGCTCGCCGGTGTCGTGGAGCGCGCCCCACGTGCCGCCGAGCGTGGTCAGGTCGGCCGGGATCACCCCGTCACGTATCGCCTGTGCGAACGGCTTGCGCAAGTAGGGGGAGAACAGCTCGTCCTCCTTGCCCGAGGTGTCGACCGCCCACTCACCGGCCGACCAGTCGGCATAGGTCGTCGGGTCGGCTCTGATCCCGGACAGGAATGCCGCTTTGTCGACGCCGCTCAGGTGGAACATGACCGAGGCTGCCTGCATCTCCTCGACCGGCGTCTTGCGGGTCGGTGCACCCGCACGGTGGGCTACGTCGGCGTCGCCGGTACAGTCGACAACCCGGTCGGCCAGGATCGCCTCACGGCCGGCCTTGGACTCCACAATCACGCCGACCACGGCGTCGCCGTTCATGACCGGAGCGGTGCATGCGCGGTGCAACAGGGGGCGCACTCCGGCCTCCTCGACGAGCCGGTCGGCGACCACCTTGAAGCCCTCGGAGTCGATCTCGTAGGACAGGGACTGAGAGTCGGGTGTCGCGGCGCCCATGGCCTTCGCGCGCTCCTCGAACTCCCGCCCGATGCCCCCGGCCTCGACGGTCGCCTCATGCCGATACCAGGCCAGGCCCTCGACGCCGACCACGGTGAGGTTGCCGCCGAAGCACCCGAACCGCTCCAGAAGGGAGACTTCGGCGCCAGCCCGGGCCGCCGCGATCGCCGCGGCGAGGCCGCTGGGGCCGCCGCCGACGACGAGCACCGGGACGCGGTGCACGACGGCGACCGCACGCGAGGGCTCGTAGATGGCAGTAGTTACGTCATCGGTCACACCCACCAGTGTTGCCGGTGCGGGCCGGTTCCCGGCCAGGACCTCACGGCCAGGAACGGCTGCAGCGGTGTGGTTTGCCTGGCGGATGCGACTGTGCTGGACAGATCCGGCGAGCCTGGGAATTCAGCTGGTCGCCAGCACCTGATCAAGCAGGAGCGCGGTCAGTTCCGGGCGGCTGGTGACGCCAAGCTTGGCGAAGATCGCTTTCATGTGGTCGCTGAGGGTGTACCGGGAGATGAAGAGCCTCTGGGCGATGTCCGCGGTCGGCAGGCCGCGCAGGACAAGCTGGGTGATCTGGCGTTCCCGGCTGGTCAGGCCGTGCAGGTCGAGGATGAGCGGGGACAGGTCCGCGGGTTTGGCAGGTTCCAGGATGACCGCGGTCTGGCCGGCGCCGTGCGGGCTGTCCGGTGTCAGCCGGGCGGCGTGCAGGCGCAGCCAGGTCCCGGCCGCCGTGCGGACGCGTCCTTCGGGGATGCCGACACCTGGCCGTCCGGCCGCCAGCGCGCGTGCCCGGCTCGCGGCGCTGAGGATCGCCGTCGGCAGATCCAGGCCGCGGGCATGGTCGGGGGGCAGCTGGGTCAGCCAGTGCTGCGCGGCGTCGGTGCCGGAGATGATGCCGTCGTCGTCGTCGAGGATGAGCACGCCGGGCGCCGCCGGGCCGACCGAGTCGTTGCCCGCGAGCAGGTGTGACAGGCGCAGCCCCCGGGCGACCGGTTCGCCCACCCGGGCCAAGAAAAAGATGTCATCCCGGCTGAACGGCTGGTCGGCGGCGGTGCGGGCCAGGCAGGCCGACCCCCAGACGGTGCTGCCGCTGCGGAACACCACGCGCACGTCGTCGCCATTGCCAAGGTCAGCCAGGATGTTCCGGTAGCGGGTGCTCTGATCCAACTGCCCGCCGGTCGCCCGCCACAGGCTCTGGGCCGGCACCCGTGCGCGGGCCAGTTCCCGGAATTTCACGACATCCGGTTCGAAGTACTCGTTGTGGATGATCCGGCTGACACGGTCATGATCGGCCTGCAGCAGCAGGCCGGGCATGGGCAGCAGCGTCTTCGGGTCCAGCCGCAGCCAGCCGGCGGTGCGGAAGGTGACCGCCTTGCTCAGCTGCCCGGATACCCGGGCGAACAGGTCGTCGCCGGGCAGGCCCTGCCCGCACATCCGGATGATCGAGTCGTACGCCACGCGGTACCGCCGCCGCTGCACCGTGTCCACTTCTTCACTGTATTCGGCGGCCAGAAACCCCCGCGGTTACGGGATGGCCCGCAGCGCCGGCCCGCGCGATGCTGCCGGGGTGTCCGATACAGCACTCGCGATCGGCGGTTTCACCGCGACCCGATGGGAGCGACGTGTGAAACGTGACCGCTGCCAATTCATTTTGCTCAACGAGGCCGGGGCGACCGTGTGTGCCCAGTTGGCCGGGGGCGCGTCCCTCGTAGCTAGGAGGCGAGCTAGACATGGTTCCGGAAGATCGCACGACGATGATCTCGGAAGACCGCACGACCAGTCCCGCAGAGTTCGGCACCGTGGACGCATCCGCCGATCCGGGCGGCCTGATCCGGTTTCTCGACGCGGCCAACGCCGTGTCCGGGCTGAGGGAAGCCAAGGATGCCCTGATGGAGCAGCTTGCGCTGGGGCGAGCGCGCGCTGCCCTGGATGTCGGGTGCGGCGCCGGCGGGGATGTAGCCGAGCTGGCGCGCCTCATGCCGGACGGCACTCACGTGTCGGGTGTCGACGCCAGCGAGACGATGATTGCCGAAGCGCGGCGGCGGACGGCCAGCCTCGGCCCGCGGGTTTGCTTGCGGGTCGGCGACGCCGCCGAATTGCCCTACGACGACCAGGAATTTGATGCCTGCCGGGCGGCCACCGTCTTGCAGCATGTCCCGGACCCGGCACGCGTTGTCAGCGAGATGGCCCGCGTGACCCGGCCTGGCGGCCGGGTGGGGGCGCTGGAATTCGACCAGGAAACGCTCTTTCTCGACCACCCCGACCCCGAAACGACCCGGATCATCCTGGACAGCTTCGCCAGCGCCATGGTCCAGGGCCACATCGGGCGCCAACTGCCGCGCCTGTTCCGGGCGTCAGGGCTGACCGATGTGTCGGTCACGCCGCGGGTGATCCTCGGCACTGCGCAGTTCCTGCAGACGCTCCTTCAAGATCATGTGGTGCGGCTGCAAGGCGGGGGCCTGCTGACCAGCCAGCGCGCCGCCCAGTGGTGGGCGGAACTCAAGACACGGGCACAAGCAGGAGATTTCGCCGGCGGCGTGATCGTCTTCGTCGTGACCGCTAGCCGCCCCGGCTGATGTCCAGGCGTTTCGAGGACCGCCGATCGTAGGAGGGCCCCGTGGGCGAACTACACGGACGGCGCGCGCTGGTCACCGGCGGCACGCGCGGCATCGGCGCCGCGATTGCCCGGCACCTCGACAGCGCCGGCGCGCGTACCGTCGTCGCCGCCCGGTCCCGCGGCGACTACGACGGCCCGGGCCATTTCATTGCCGCCGACCTCGCCACGGCAGACGGCCCGCGGCACCTGGCATCCGACGCGACCGCTCACCTCGGCGGCATCGACATCCTGATCGACAATGCGGCCAGCCAGACCCTCGTCCCCGACGGCGCGCTGGCCATGACCGACAGCGACTGGCTCGCTGACCTCAACGCATGCCTGCTGTCCGCGGTGCGCCTGGACCGCGAGGTGCTGCCCGGCATGATCGCCGGCGGCGGGGGCGCACTCGTGCACATCGGCTCCAACGCCGCCCGGCTACCACGACCGGCCGCGCTCGCCTACGCCGCCGCGAAGGCGGCACTTGCCACCTACAGCAAGGGACTCGCCGGCCAGGTCGGCCGGCACAATGTGCGCGTCAACCTGGTCTCACCGGGCGTCATCGAGACCGCTGCCTTCGCCGCGCGCATCCGCTTCCTCGCCGACCGGGCGGGCACCGATCTGGACACCGCGCGGCGGGACTTCATATCCAGCTTCAACATTCCGCTCGCACGGCCCGGCACCGCCGATGACGTCGCGGCGCTTGTCACCTTCCTGGTCTCCCCCGCCGCCAGCTACCTCACCGGCACAAACCACGTCATCGACGGCGGGCTGCTGCCCACCGTCTGAGGGTGGTTCGGCCGCCTTAGGGGGACCGTTGGCCAGTGATGCCTGGACCAGCGTGGCGGCGACCCACACCAGGACATCGACGGCTTCGGCGCGGTCAAGGCCGGCGATGTCGGTGAGCTCGATGATCGGGTCGATGCCCAGGACCAGGTGCAGCGCCGCCGACAGGCGTGCCCGGGCGGGCTCGTCCAGACGGTCGCCCGTCGCAGCGAGGATCTCATCGACCCAACGGCCGCGCCGCCCCGGCCGCTGATAGCCAGATTGCGGGTCGAGCGACAGGCGCAGGGCGGTGCGCAGCCGGTCCTCGTGGTCCAGGGAGAACTGGCCGGCCTGGCGGGTGATCGCGGCGGCCACCCCCTCCGGGCCGGCCGCCGCGCTGCCGGCCGGCGGGAGGCCGTCAGGGGGGCCGCCGGCGGCGCGGATCGTCGCCTCGCTGAGCATCAGGTCCTGGCCGGGGAAGTACCGGTACGCGGTGGCCCGGGACACGCCTGCCTGGTCGGCGACGGCGGCGACCGAGGGCCGCCTGCCCGCCTTGACCAGCTCGACGGCGGTGTCCATGAGTGCCTGGCGGGTCCGCAGCTTCTGCGCGGCTCGCCCCTTGTCCCAGTTTGCCGTCGCCACCGCTCTATGATACAAGTCTCATTACGAGACTATTCTCATAATGATGAACTTGCGAGGACGCCACCGATGACCCCCACCGCAGGCACTGTCCCTGGTACCGCCGCGACGATGGCCGGCGCGGCCGGCCGCTTCCTGGAATCGCTCGATGACGGCCGACGGCAGCAGGCGGTGGCTGATTTCCCGGGCGAGCCGGAACGCACCCGCTGGTTCTACAACCCTTCTGATCATGGCGGTCTCACCCTCACCGACTGCTCCTCCGTCCAGCGAGTGGCGGCGCTGCAGCTGCTGGCCACCGGGCTCAGCCCGGCCGGGTACAACGTGGCCGCCGCGATCATGGGCAATGAGCTGATCCTGGAACGGCTCGAGGACTGGCCGGTGCTACCCGGCTGGGGCCGGGTCCGCGACCCGCTGCGCTACGCGGTCACGATCTTCGGCAACCCGCGATCAGCGGGCTGGGCTTGGCGGTTCGCCGGGCACCACCTGTCACTGCACTACACCATCATCGATGGCGCGCTGGCCGCGGCCACGCCCAGTTTCTTCGGCGCCGACCCGGCCGAGGCGCCGCTGCCCGGCGGCGGAACACTGCGGCCCTGCGCCGCCCTGGAAGACCTGGGCCGGGAGCTGGTCCGCTCCCTCGACGAGGGCCAGCTCGCCGCCGCGTTGCTGGCGGGGCAGGCACCGCCGGACATCGTCACCGGCAACCGGCCGGTGCTCGAAGGCCGGCTGTGGGTCGTGCCGCCGCGCGAGCGGTTCCGGGGCCCGGACAAGCTGATCCGCCCCGTGCTCGGCGGGCTGGAGGCCCGCCTCGCCGCCGACGAGCGCGCCCTGGGACCCGCGGCGATCGAGGCGCTGTCCTGGTCGCCCACCCCGGCGGGGGTGCCCTGGGCCCGGCTGCGCCCGGACCAGCAGGAGATCCTGACCGCGCTGCTAGGCGCCTGGCTGCACCGGCTCCCCGACGATGCCGCCGAGGCCGAACAAGCGAAGGTCACCGGCCCGGCCGCCGGGCAGCTGCACTTCGCCTGGGCCGGCCGCACCGAGCCGCGCCAGCCGCACTACTACCGCGTCCAGGGCCCGCGGCTGCTCGCCGAATACGACAACACCCAGCGCGGCGGCAACCATATCCACTCGGTTTGGCGCGACCCGCACGGTGACTTCGGCCGTGACCTCCTCGCCGAGCATTACGCGATCAGTCATTAGCGGCCCTGAGGGCGCCCTGGCCATCGCCCCCGCCGCCACGGCACCGACTGGCCGCCTTACCACAGTTAGTACCGGTTGGTTCGCTCTTCGAGTGTTTCGCTGCGCCGTCCGCCAGGCCGCCAGTAGGTTCCCCGGGACAGGCGTTGCCCGCGCCACCTGACCTCGGCAGGGTCAGCTCGCCGGGTGAACGCGGGGCCCCGGGGACAGGAGGGTGATGCCCGCAGCACCCCGTCATGCCAAACCCAGCAAACCCGCCACCAGGCGCGGAGTACCGGTAGTGGCCGCAGCAACGCTCGCAGGCGTGGCTGCGGCCCTTGTGTTCTTGCACGGCGGAGCCGCGGCCGCAAGGCCCTCGCACCACACGATGCCGGCGACGAGGACAACGTCGGGTTTCGCCAGCGACTATGTGACGGCCGACGTGAAGCGGATGGTTGCCACCCGCTTGATCCGCCAATCCGCTAGAGCGGCCCAGCGCAGGCACCTCGCCAAGCTCGCCGCCGCCCGGCGCGCCCGGCGGCAGGCAGCCCAGCAGCAGGCGGCTGCGCAGCCGAGCCCGAGCCCGACCCCGAGCGCGGCACCCGTGCCATCGGGCGGCGGCGGGGATGCCGCCAGTTCACCGCTTGGGATCTGCATCCGCAACGCCGAAGAGGGCGGCAGCTACGCCTGGGGACCCGGCAACGGCGGCGGGGCTTACCAGTTCCTGCTGGGCACCTGGGAAAAGTACGGCGGCGCGGCCAACGAGTACGGCGTCGCCGGCCCCGCTTACCAGGACCAGATCTTCGACAACGCCATCGCCGCAGGCGGCGCGTCGAACTGGACGAGTTACGACGGGTGCTGACGATGACGAGGCCCAGATCCCTCGCCAGCGCCGGCACTTCGACCTGAGGCTTGCCCCCCAGCGGCGGCAGATCGGATCACCGCAGCCGTCGCGGTGGACATCAACCCGTTCGAGAACCCCGAAGTGCGCGGCAGCCAGATCGATCCCCCGGCTGCCTCCACTTGGGCCAACCGGTCCCACACGGGCCCGCGGTGATCCACCACGGGACATAGCGTGGCGGGCATTCACCGCAGTCGAGTGGACCTGGGTCAGCGATCGCCTTGCACCTAGCCGCCGAACTGGTAATCAGGGGCGGCCAGCGGACCGTGCCGGCCAGGGCGGCAACGCAAGAGCGCCGTCACGGTGGGCTGGCCAACGCGGACGACGTGGATAGAGGCCTTGTGGCCTGGCCGGCCGGGACGTATGCACCTGGTTAGGCCGCTAGGACCCCGCCGACGCTTGATATTGGGTTGCGGAGGCGGTGAGGCAGATGACAGTCCCGGCGGTGGTGGTCTGGGCGGACTCGCTGACCAAGCGGTATGGGCGGACGTTGGCGCTGGACCGGCTGACGCTAGAGGTGCGGGCCGGTGAGGTGCTGGGCTTTCTGGGCCCGAACGGTGCGGGCAAGACAACCACGTTGCGGTTGCTGATGGGTTACCTGCGGCCCACCGCCGGTTGCGCCTATGTGCATGGCCTCGATGCATGGCGAGACCAGGTCGCGGTGCACGCCCGGACCGGGTACCTGCCGGGTGATGTGCGGTTGTGGCCGAAGCTGACGGCACGGATGACGGCTGGGCACCTGGCGCGGCTGCGCGGGATTGACCATGACCAGAGCTTCGTAGATGTGGCCAAGCGGCTGGATGTTGACCTCAACCGGCCGGTCCGCGAACTGTCGCGCGGAAACCGGCAGAAGGTCGGGGTGCTGCTGGCGCTGCTCGGCGACCCGGATCTGCTGCTGCTGGACGAACCCACCAGCGGGCTGGACCCGCTCATCCAGCAAGAGTTCCAGCACATGCTACGGGAGCGGGCCGCGGCCGGTACGGCGGTGATGCTGTCCTCACATGTCCTGTCGGAGGTCGAGCACATCGCCGACCGGGTGGCGATCATCAGGTCCGGGCGGCTGCTGATGGCAGAAAGCCTGGCCACGCTGCGGGAGAAGGCCAGGCACACGGTCGAGGTCCGGTTCGCATGCCCGCCGCCGCCGGATGCGTTCGCCGGCGTGCCCGGCATCCGCGACGTCCGGCTGGACGGCACGGTCCTGCGATGCACCATGCGGGGAACCGTGGACCCACTGGTCAAAGCGCTCGGGCATTACACCGTCGTCGACCTCAACTCCCGCGAAGCGGACCTGGAAGAAACCTTCCTCGCCCTGTACGGAGAGGAGGACCGGTCATGACCACGACAATTGCCGCCCGCGGCGAGATAACGCGGCAGATGCTCCGCGGCGGGCGGCGCGCCCTGGCAGCCTGGGCCGCAGCGTTCGCGGCGATGGTGGCGCTGTATGCGGCGATCTGGCCATCGATCCAGGGCAACAGCCGGTGGCAGGAGCTGTTCAACACGCTCCCGCAGACCTACCGGGCGATGTTCACCGCCGGGGGCCAGCTAGATCTGAGCACCCCAGCTGGCTATCTGGGGATCGAACTGATGGGCTTCCTCGGCCCTGCCTTGATAGCGGTCTATGCGATCAGCGCCGGGGCCGCCGCTATCGCGGGGGAAGAGGGCCGTGGCGGGCTCGAGGTCACGTTGTCAGCGCCGGTGGCCCGGGGCCGGATGCTCACCGAACGGGCAGCTGCGCTACTAATCGAGATGACGGCCGTGGCAGCCGCCACCGGGTTCGCGATGTGGGTGTTCTCGCTGGCCTTCGGCATGAACCTGGGCGTGGACGCGATCGCCTCGGCGGCGGCCGCCCTCGGCCTCTTCGGTTTCTTCACCGGCACCGTCGCGCTGGCCGTCGGCGCCGCGACCGGCAGCGCGGCCCTCGCCCGCGGGATAGCCGCGCTGGCAGCCGTCGCCAGCTACCTGATCAACGCCCTGGCCCAGGTCACCAGCGCGCTGAAGACAGCGCGCCCCCTCTCACCGTTCTACCTCTTGTTCGGCAACGAACCGCTGCAGCACGGGCTCCGGGTAGGTGGCGCGCTGGCCGTCCTAGCGGTCAGCCTTGCCCTAGTGGCGATCGGCGGCGTTGTGTTCGCGCGCCGCGACCTGGCCTGAGACAATGTCTGCTGCTGCGCAGGGCCGGAGTTCGGGTCCGATCCGGCCAGCCGCGGGCATCTCGGCCCTGTCAACTGAGACCATCTGTGGCCCAAAACTGAGATCACCGCGGTGCCCGCCGTTACCGAACAGGCACAGGGGACTCGCATCGTCGCAGGTCAGTGGCGGTGGAGGTGGGATTTGAGCCCACGGAAGACTCGCGCCTTCACACGCTTTCGAGTACTGCGCACCACCGTTCACCTCCGTCCGTGACCAGCCCGGGCAGCCGGCCGCGGACGCCGGTGAACGGCCCCGGACGGGGTGAATGAGACCAAAACTGAGACCACGGGCTGGCACGCGCGCGGTGCCCCGTCTGGGGCGGTGCCCCGTGAGCGCCGAGGCGATTTTATCGGCGACGCGAGCCCGGCTCCTTGGTCGTCGCGGACAGTGAGCACACGGCAGATTGCGGCCCCTCGTTAATCACGCCTGCCGACTAGGTGCGTCTATCAACTCGACCTGCGGGATAGGCGTCCGAGTGCCAGATGGTCCGGTTCCGTGCGCATCGCTGCGCCACAGCGCCATTGGCGACGTAAGCGGTCGTGCCGTCCTGGGTGATCGCGATTACGGTCGGGCTCCCGCCCTAGTCCCACTCGCGCGACCCTATTTCTGCTTATCTGCCTGTCGGTGCCTGCCGGGGCCGCTCCAGCCGGGGCCTCCCGGGTTCGGCCGACTCGATTCAGCCAGCGGAATACCTCGCGGTTCCCCTGCAGCTCCAGCCGCCGCCAGAGCACCGGGTTGTCCTGGGCTTGGCTGGCATGGCAGGTGATCGCCGATAGTTGCAGCCGCCGGTCGGCCTCGATGGAGCAGTCGATCTGGTCAGCGGTCCTGCCGATGAACGAGGTGCCGAACTCCGAGTTCAACGTTGCCGCTACTCGCTGTTCAACGGCCCAGGCCAGGACCGGGAGCCTAGCGCGCCGGGCAAACAGCGAGGCGGCGCGTGTTGCCTGCTGGTGGTCGAGGTGGCCGGTGATCCCGCCCTCGTCGAAGACCAGCAGCAGGCTCGCGTTCGCTCGTGCTGCGGCCTGTTGGACGTGCCCGCTGAGCCGTTCGGCAGATTCGTGGGCCAGGGCGCCGTCGGGGT
>Ga0306920_100016769_pt1 | contig 10100 bp, 9 predicted proteins | sample flu12Cox44000170_FD_204666 | JGI IMG/M metagenome (GOLD analysis project Ga0306920, IMG submission 204666) | Lab enrichment of tropical soil microbial communities from Luquillo Experimental Forest, Puerto Rico - flux4day.12C.oxic.44.000.170 (v2)... | ecosystem: Environmental > Terrestrial >...
GCGGAGAACACGGTCATCGGCATCGCGTGCTCGATCAGCCCGGCCACGAACTGCCGGCCGGTCTCCGACAGGTAGTCGGTCTCGCTGGCGAACGCGTTGTGCCCGTCCGGGCGGGTCAGCAGCGACTCGTGCAGGTGCCACCCCGAGGAGAAGAAGTTGGGCAGGGCAGGCCGGCACATGAACGTGGCGAGCAGCCCGCGGCGCTGGCAGATCTGCTTGACGGCGGAGCGGAATAGCACGACCGCATCCGCGGCCGCCAGGCCGGCGATGGGGCTGAAGCTGAACTCCATCTGGCCCGGGCCCCACTCGTCCTCCATCGACCGCGGCGGCAGACCGACCGCGGCCAGGCCGTCGCGGATCGCCTCGAGGGTGCTGGCCACGCCGTCCAGCCGGACCTCCGACAGGTACTGGTAGCCGAGCTCGAACACGCTCACGCCGGGCGGCGGCGGCGTGAAACCGGCGTCCTTCGGCGCGATCGGGTCGCCGGTGAGCTTGACGATGTAGTACTCGATCTCGATCCCGGCGAGGTAGTCGTAGCCGGCCTCGCCGAGCTCGGCCAGCATCCGGCGCATCAGGCCGCGCCCGTCCAGCGGCATCGGCTGGCCGTTGGAGAAGTAGGTGTCGCAGAGCATCCACCCGGTCCGGTCGGCCCACGGCAGGACCTGGAAGGTGCCCGGGTCGGGCACCAGGACGATGTCGGGGAACCCGGTGAACTCGTCGATACCGAACCCGCCGCCCGCGGCGAACGGCGCCACGAACACCTGGTTGCCGCTGTCCAGGCTGTAGATCGCCCCGGAGAAGTCGAGGCCGTTGGACATGGCGGCGATGGCCACCTCCGGGGCCAGCGACTTGCTGCGCGGGTGGCCGTGCTGGTCGACGACGGTCAGCCGGACGGTGCGCAGTTCTGCTTCGCGAATCCGGACGGCCACCTCCTGCGCGGCGGCGGCCTGCCCGGGGGTATACGCGCCGTGCCGCGCGATGAATCCGGCCTGGCCTACCCCGGTGGCCGCGGCCGAGCCGCTGTGGAACGGGTCTGGCGAGGGGCTTCCCATCTGGCTGGCCTCCGATCGGGCACGTGTCCGGCGCTGCGGCGCGGGCCGTGCCGGTCAGGTTCTCTGCTTCGCCTTGCGCTTGCTCATGACCTCCAGCATGGCAGCGCTGAAGTTGTTCGGCTCGACGTCGGCGAGCGAGAGAAACGTTTCGGTCCGCTGCACGCCGTTGATCTGAAAGATCTTGGTGAGCAGCAGTTCACGCAGGTGAGCATGATCCCGGACGCGCAACCGGATGAGCAGGTCGAGGCCACCGGTCACGACGCTCATGTCCTGGGCCTCGGGCATCGCCCGGATGGCGCGGATGATCTCGCTCAGGTCCATGCCGGGCCCGGCGGTCACGGCGACGTAGACGACGACGGGGAACCCGAGCGCCGCCCAGTCGATGTCCACCCGGTAGCCGCGGATGGCCCCGTTGCGTTCCAGCCGGGCGAGCCGGTCGGCCACCGCGGGCGGGGACATCTCGACGGTGCGGGCGAGGGCGCGCTGGGACTGGCGCGCGTCCGTCGCGAGGGCGCGCAGCAGGGCCAGGTCAAGCTCGTCGACCTCGACCTTCGGGGGGGACGGGGCGGCGACCTCGGCCAGTTTGGCGAGCGGGGCAGAGCTGGTTGCCATTTGCCAGGTAACCCCTCTCGGGGGTTCCAATCGTGTGAGCTATAGTGCAATCAGGATGTATTAATGTAAGTAGAGACTGGCCAAGATTTTTACATTTGTAAACTTTGCTGTCAAGAGAGGTCAGCCGGAGTTGAGCGGCCAGTCAGAGAGGGAACAGGCCCATGACCGCAGCCCTTGAGCAGCACGACTGGGGCGCCAGCCTCGCCCGGCGGACCCACGCCCTCGGCGGCGGCGAGATCACCGCCATCCTCGCCCTGGCCGGCGCCACCGACGTCATCACGTTTTCCGGCGGGTTCCCCGATCCGGCAACGTTCCCCACCGAGGTGCTGGCGCAGATCGCGGGCCAGCTGATCACCGGTGACGCCGCCGTCAGCCTGCAGTACGCGGCGACTGAGGGCATCGCCGGGGTCCGCGAGTACCTGGCCGGGCGGCTCGAGTCGCTGGAGGGAGCACGGCCCGCCCCGGGCGAACTGATGATCACCAGCGGCGGCATCGACTGCATGGAACTGCTCGCCAAGAGCTACCTCGACCCCGGGGACGTGGTGGTCGTCGAAGCGCCCACGTACCTGGGCGCGATCATGGCGTTCCGCGGGTACGAGGCGGACCTGCGCGGCGTTCCCATGGACGGCGACGGCATGCGCGTCGATGTGCTCGCCGGCCTGCTGGGCGGCGGCCTGCGGCCCAAGATCGTTTATACGATCCCCGACTACCAGAACCCCACGGGCCTGTCGCTGAGCGCCGGCCGGCGCGCCGAACTCGTCGCCCTGGCCCGCCGGTACGGCTTCCTGATCTGCGAGGACGTCGCCTACCGCGAGCTTGGGTTCACCGCGCCGCCGCCGGCCAGCCTCTGGTCGCTCGCCCCCGACGTCGTGCTCCAGGCGGGCACCTTCTCGAAGATCTTCTTCCCGGGGGTGCGGCTGGGCTGGGCCGCCGGGCCCGAGCAGGTCATCGCCAGGCTGGTGGTGGCCAAGCAGAACTCCGACCAGTGCTCCGGCGCGCTCGGCCAGCGGATGCTCGAGGAGTACGGCCGGACCGGGCAACTCGAGCAGCAGATCGTCGCGTCGCGGGCGCTGTATGCGCGCCGGGCCGGGCTGGTGACGCAGGCGCTGGCCGCACACATGCCGGACGGCGCGACGTGGACCACCCCCCACGGCGGGTTCTACGTCTGGCTGACGGCGCCGGACGGCGTGGATACGGTGGCCCTCTCGGCAGCAGCCCGGGCACGCAGGGTGGCCTACGTGCCGGGACGCCCGTTCTACCCCGGCGAGGCCGGGACAACGCAGATCCGGCTTGCCTATAGCCGGGTCGCTGACCAGCTCATCGACGAGGGCATCCGCCGGATCGGCGAGGTCCTGAAGACCGGCTTGGAGGGCAAGTGAGCGAGGCGCTTGGCGACGCTGCCAGCCATTTCACCACGGAGGCACAGGGCGAGCGTGGCGGGGTCGGCCGGTACGTGAACGTGGACGCGGTCACGCCGGTGGAGTTCGTGCCCGGGCTGGGGTTCCGCCCCGTGCTCGGGCAGCGCGCGATGGCGAACTTTGTCAGCTTCGAGCCCGGCACCGAGGCGCCGCGGCACGTGCACGAGGAAGAGCAGATCGTGATCGTGGTGGACGGCGAGTTCACCTTCGACCTGGACGGGGACGTGCGCGTCATGCGCAAGGGGGACGTGGCGGTGGTGCCGTCGTGGGTCCCCCACGGGGCCTGGACGACCGACAGCCACTGCCTCGAGATCGACGTGTTCAGCCCGCCGCGGGAGAGCCTGCTCAAGCTGGCGGAGGCGCAGGGCGCCGGCGCCAGCGCGGCGGAACAGGCCGCCGGCGAACCGGCGGCGGGCGGGCAGGCGCCCGGCGACGGCGCGGGCGGCGCGTAGATGGACCTGGGGCTGGCCGGTCGGCGCGCGATCGTCACCGGCGGGTCCAAGGGCATCGGCAGGGCGATCGCCGCCGAGCTGATGGCCGAGGGAGCGGCCGTGACGATCTGCGCACGGCACCCGGACGAGCTGGACGCGGCCGCCGCCGAGCTGGCCAAGCAGCTGCCCGGGGAGTCGGCCGGCACGGTCCTGGCGATGCCCTGCGACGTCACCGATCCAGGGCAGGTGACCAGGTTCACCGAGGCGGCGGTGGCCGCCATGGGCGGGCTGGACATCCTGGTCAACAACGCCGGTGGCGCCAGGCCCGGCCAGTTCGGCACGCTGACCGACGACGACTGGCACACCGACATCGACACGAAGCTGCTCTCGCAGATCCGCGGCACCCGCGCGGCCCTGCCGCACCTGCGGCGGAGCACGACACCGCGGGTCATCAACATCAACGCGGTATACGGGCGCTACCCGGATCCGGCGTTCCTCGCCTCGTCGGTGAACCGGGCCTCCTGCCTCAGCCTCGCCAAGGCCCTGGCCATGGAGCTCGGCCGCGAGGGAATCCTGGTGAACAGCGTCAACATCGGGTTCGTCACGACGCCGCAGTGGGAGAACATCCACCGCCGCCGCGCCCCGGAGCTGCCCGCCGAGGAATTCTTCACCGGGCTCGCCGCCGCGGAGGTCCCGCTCGGCCGGTTCGGGCGGCCGGACGAGGTGGCCGGCCTGGTCGCCTTCCTGGCCAGCGACCGCGCGAGCTACATCACCGGTGCGTCGATCGACGTGGCCGGCGGCATGGGCAAGTACCTGTAGGGCCGGCCGATGTGCCGTCTGCTCGGCTACTGTTCCCGCCGCAGCGCGTCGGTGGCGGGCCTGATCAGCGAGGAAGGGCTGCGCGCCTTCACCGCGCTGTCCGCCTTTCACGGCGACGGCTGGGGCATGGCCTGGTACAACTCGGACGGGCCGCAGGTGCAGAAGGCCGCGGGCCGGGCCCTGGAGGAGCCCGACTACGCGCGGCTGGCCGCGCGCCCGCTGGGCGACCTCGGCCTGGTGCACCTGCGCTGGGCGACACCCGGCCTGGGCATCGGCTACCACAACTCCCACCCGTTCCGTTATGGCCGGTACACGTTCGCGCACAACGGCGCCGTCCACCCGCAGGACCGGCTGGGCGAGATGCTGCCGGACGAGTGGGAGCGGCGGCTCACCGGGGCGACCGACAGCGAGCGGTACCTGCTGCACCTCATGTGGCGGCTGGAGGCCCGGGGCGGTGACATGATCGCGGCGGTCACGGACACGGTGGCCGGCATCGCCGGGCGCTACGCAGCGAACAGCCTTAACGCGGTGCTGCTCTCACCCGCGAAAATGTACGCGATCTCCTGGCACGACCCGGCCCGGATCCCCGCCGCTGAGCTGCGGCGGCGCGGCATCGCCGGCACCGACGAGGAGATCGCCGGGTACTTTCACCTCGCCTACCGGGCCACCGCGGACGCGGTGGTCGTGGCAAGCTCCGGGTGGCCGCAGCACGGCTGGACCGTGCTGCCCATCGGGACCGTGCTCGCCGTGGACCGGGTCACGCTGCGGACCTCGGTGGTCTCGCTCGGCCCGCTGCCGCTGGCCCACGGCGCGCGTTAGGCGTACCGCCTGGCAGGCCGGTCTCCCGCGGTCATCGCTACCCGGCCGGGGCCGAAGTCCACACCGAACTCACACATTGTTCACGAAGTTTTCCCGGGGGCGTCCGCGATCCTGTTGCCCTGCGCGGCATCCCCCGATTCGTAGGACGGCGACATGAACCAGGACGGCCACCGGCGGAATCAGGTCGGCCACCGGCGGAACCAGGACGGCTACCGGCGGCTGTGGCGGGCGATTGCCCCGGCCGCCGCGGCAGCAGGTATCGCCCTGCTCGCAACCGCCTGCGGCGGTGGCGGCAGTTCGTCCGTTGCCGGGGGTCGCCGAACTTCCGGAAGGCGCTCGCCTACGCCGTTTGCATGCGCTCGCACGGCGCCCCGGGCTGGCCCGACCCCAACCAGGGCCAGTTCTTCAAGACCAGAGCGCACAGCGGCAACTTCAGCGCCCCCGCGTCGGCGTACACGGCATGCGTGCACCTGCTCCCCGACCACGGCCAGATCACCGCAGCGGTCCAGCACCAGGTCACCCTCTTGGCGCTGAAGTTCGCCGAGTGCATGCGCTCGCACGGGATACCCAACTTCCCCGACCCCACCGGCACCAGCGGATTCGAGTTTGACCCGCCGGCCGGTTATAACCCGCAATCGGCACAAGTCCGGGCCGCGCAGCACGCCTGCCGCAAATACAGCAGTGCCGCGGGGAATCTTCTTCCGCCCGGATAGCGGCCGGCCTGCGGTCGCGCCGGGTTAAGAACCCGCCGCTGACTCGGAGCCCAGGTCGCGGGGCGTGACGAAGGCGGTGAGCCGTGCCCGGCGCGGGGCCAGGTCGGGCCAGGCCCCGGCGTGCCCGAGGACCGCGATCGCGGCGGTGGGGAACTTCGCGCGCATCCGCTCCAGATCGGTGGGGCTTGCGCCGCCGGTCCCAGGCCCGGCGGCGCCGAAGGCGGCCGCCGCCAGCAGCACAGCTAGGTCGCCGATCGCGGGGTTGTGCCCGACGAGCAGCAGGGTGCCTGCCGCCGGCGGCGCCTCGTGGATCAGGTCCAGCAGGTCCGTGGCGGCGGCTTCGTAGATCCTGTCATCGAACGTGACCGGCGGCGCCGCAGCCAGGCCGGTCTGCGCGAACTGCCACGTTTCCCGGGCCCGCCGGGCGGTCGAGCACAGTACCTGGTCGGGTACCAGGCCGGCGTCCCGCAGCCAGCGTCCCATGAGAGGGGCGGCCTGGATGCCCCGGCTGCCCAGCGGCCGCTCGTGGTCGGGCACATCGGGCCATGCCGACTTGGCGTGCCGGAACAGCACCAGCCGCAGATCCCGAACCTGGGCAGGAAAGCTGCCTGACATGTGTAAACCCATCACTGCTCTTCACAGGGATCACTGAAGATTACCGGCTTTAGGCATCCAGATTGGAGAGATCTAGCACGACCATCGCCCGCAGGCAGGCCGCCCATGTGACGCCGTGGAAGTGCAGATGCACCTAGCGCCGCCTGCCGGGAGCCGGGGTGCGGGTGGGTGTGGCGGGACCCGCCGCACGGGCCGGGCACTGCTTCGGGGCGTTCGTGAGCGACGCCCGGGAGTGCGGCTGACCTGGGTTTGCCTGGCTAGCCTTTGCCCGGTCTTTGTTGACGGTTGGCTGACGTCGGTGTCATGATCGCCGGTCAAGAAGGGGCGGGTCTTTCGAGTTTCCTGTGCAACGCTCCCCCCGGGGCTGGGTACTGCTGCGTGCCTGATCCACGGTCACCCGCTTGCCGGGCAGTACCCCATCGGTTACTGGGAGGGGCAGGAGATGCAGGTTCGTCCTCGCGTCTACGCGGTTCTGGCCGTATGCCTGGCCGTGCTCACGGCAGCCTCGTGCGGGTCCAGTTCTGAGCCCGCGGCCACTGCCACTCACACGGCACCGGCGAGCCCGCCGGGCGGCACCACTTCCGCATCGCATCCGCTGCGCGGCATCATCGCGCTCGGGCATTCCGGGCTGACCGGTGACACCTCCGATCCGCAGCGCCCCGGCATGCCCGCCTTGCAGAATTCCTGGGCGACCGGGACCAACCCGGCGGTAGACAGCATCTATCAGCGCCTCGTCGCGGTTGACCCGGCATTTCGCGGACACGCGGTCAACGAAGCTGTCGGCGGGGCGACGGCCGCCACCCTCGTCGGGCAGGCCACCAAAGCTCTCCGCGTGGTGCCGAACCCGCGGCTGGTGATCATCGAGATCATCGGCACCGACATCCGCTGCAACGGCAGCAATAGCTCGCGCTACCCCGTGGTCGGAGGGCAAGTGAAGGCCGCGCTCGACCTGATCGCCAGGCGAGCACCGCACGCGACGATCCTGCTGATGAGCATGCCCGGCCGGCCGCTGCAGGTCAGCAAGGCCATCATCGGCACCGCGGGAGTTCCGGCGTGGAGCGGCTTTGATAATTGCAGCGCATTCGACCCTAGTCAGAGGCTCGACATGAAGCACATTAGGACGTGGACCGGAATCATCGAAGGCTACGAGTCCGAGCTGGCCAAAGTCTGCGCGACCGTGCCCGAATGCCACACCGACAAGGGCCGTGCCACGCATTTCCAGGTGCGAGCCAGCTACTACAACTACTCCAACTACTTCTTCTGGCAGCACTTCAGCGTGACCGGGCTCGCCGCGCTAGCAAGATTCATGTGGCCCACCGTGGCCAAGACCCTCAACTTGCACTGAACTTCCCGCACCGCTCTCCACGACGGTCAGCAGGTGACGTGAAGTACCAAGCATCAAGCGGGACAGCACAGGTGCTCGCCACCGCACGAACCTGCTAGCGATCCTCGTGGCCGGCACGGGGGAGCGGCCGGCTTCTGCAGCCGTGAGTACAGCCTCGCAGCCCCGGCCCGGCGGTCGGCGGCCGGCCGCCGGGCCATCACGTCTCGCCCGGCAGGCGCGGATGCCGTCGCCGCGGCGCCGGTGGCATGTCGCCGCGTGGCAGACGGCCGCGGCGCCGGTGACATAGGCAATCGCCGCCCAAATCTAGGCACCCGCAGGTGCTAAACCCGGCAGTTTCCCCGATGAAGACAGCGCGGTGGCCGGCCTAGGGTCGGTGCGATCCCAGCAGGCGGGAGGGCGGGAGGAGGCCATTGATGCCTGGCATGAACTCCGGGGCAGGCGCCCATGTCGCGGCCGTGGTCGCGGCGTTCCGCGCGGCGCTGATCCACGAAGGGCTCCTCGTGCTGCTGGTCTTCGGCCTGCTCGGTGCCGTGTGGGCCGCGGCCGGTGGCCGGTTGTCCGGAGATTCGGCCGCCGCGGCGCGGAGGGGGGCCGGTCCGGGGGCGGCGCGGGCGGCCGGTCAGCGGGCGGATGGCCGGGGGGCGGATGGCCGGGGGGCGGATGGCCGGGGGGCGGATGGCCGAGGGGCGGACGGTGAGGGGGCGGGCGAGCCCGCGGCGCGGCGGCTGCTCCGGATCGGCTTCGGCCTCTTGTGGATCTTCGACGGGCTGTTGCAGGCACAGCCCGCGATGGCCCTTGGCCTGCCGTCCCAGGTGGTCGGGCCGACCGCGGCCACTTCGCCCCGGTGGGTGCAGCACGTGGTGAACTGGGGCAGTGCGACCTGGTCCGCGCACCCGGTCCAGGCGGGGGCGGCCGCGGTGTGGGTCCAGGTAGGCATCGGCATCTGGCTGATGGCCGCGCCCGATGGCCCGTGGTCGCGGCTGGCGGGGCTGGCCAGCGCCGGGTGGGGGATGGTGGTCTGGATCTTCGGTGAATCCTTCGGCGGGATCTTCGCGCCCGGGCTCACCTGGCTGTTCGGCGCCCCGGGCGCGGTCTCGTTCTACTGCGTGGCAGGCCTGCTCCTGGCACTCCCGGACCGGTACTGGCGCACGCCTCGGCTCGGCCGGGCCGTGCTCGCTGGCATGGGCGCGTTCCTCGCCGGGATGGCGGTGCTGCAGGCCTGGCCGGGCCGCGGTTTCTGGCAGGGGGTCGTGCATGGCCGGCCCGCCACCCTGCCCGGCATGACCGCCGCCATGGCGCAGGCCCCGCAGCCGGGGTTCCTGGCGGCCTGGGTCCGCGCGTTCACCGGGTTCGACGAGGCGCACGGGTTCGCGGTGAACCTGTTCGCGGTGCTCATCCTCGCCGCTGTTGGCGTCATCCTGCTGGCCGCGCGGCCCCTGCAGGCCGCGCGCCCCGGCCTGCTGCGCGCGGCGGTTGCCTGCCTGGCGGTGCTGTGCCTGGCCGACTGGGTGCTCATCGAGGACTTCGGCTTCTTCGGCGGGCTTGGCACCGACCCGAACAGCATGATTCCGATGCTGCTGCTGGTGGTCGCCGGATACCTCGCCCTGGCGCCGCGGCCGGTCATGGCGGCCGGGCCGGATCCGGCGGCTGGGGGCGTGACGGCCGCGGCTGGGGGCATGACGGCTGTGTCCGGCGGCGTGACGGCTGTGGCCGGGCCAGCGGCGGCGGGCTGGCTCGCGCGGGTGCGCCCCGCCGCGCTGCGCCAGGCGATCGCGGGCGCGAGCGCCCGCTCCCTGGTCTGCGCCGGGGCGGTCGCGGTGATCATGCTCGGGGTAGCCCCGATGGCGGCGGCGGCCGGGTAACCGTTCCCGCCGCGCGCTGGAGGCGGGCTGCCGGCCAGGCCGGGGGACGTCCCATTCGGGCCACAGCGACCGTCGTCACCTCCCCAGGCCTCCGCAGATGTGGCGAATCGCCCGCGCGGGAACAGCCGGCACAAGAGCGCGGTGAACTGCGGGTTACCCCCTCCTGGGTGATGCCGCCCGTGCGCGGCCGCGATGTGCTGTAAGCCGGCCATCAGGAGGGGTGACATGTCAGACCGGACCGACGCACTGGTGATCTTCGGGGCGACGGGTGACCTGGCGAAGCTGGAAACGTTCCCGGCCCTCCTCGGGCTGGTCGAGCGGGACGTGCTCAACGTCCCGGTAATCGGAGTTGCGAAAAGCGGTTGGGACCTGGGGCAGTTCCGGGACTACGCGATCGCCTCGCTGAAACTCAAC
>Ga0306920_100016770_pt1 | contig 10100 bp, 9 predicted proteins | sample flu12Cox44000170_FD_204666 | JGI IMG/M metagenome (GOLD analysis project Ga0306920, IMG submission 204666) | Lab enrichment of tropical soil microbial communities from Luquillo Experimental Forest, Puerto Rico - flux4day.12C.oxic.44.000.170 (v2)... | ecosystem: Environmental > Terrestrial >...
CGCCAAGCCAGCGGGTTGTCGAGGCACACCGAAAACAAGTGAGGGATCACTCTTCATCATTGGCGAGATCATCACGAACGACCTCGCCATTGCTTTTTGAAATGGCAACAAGCCGACTGGACTCCGAGCACAGTCATTCTGGCTTCTCCCCTACGACCGTTTCACAAGCTGCTCAACAAATGCGTCCACGAGTTTGTTGATCCGCGCGTCCTCGTCGTTTTCGGCTCCCAAGATTTCGTCCACACGATCCTGCGCTCTCTTCGCTTTTCTCTGTAACTCCCCAAGGATCTTCACCTGTTCGGGGGTTCGCTCGCTCGGGTCGGGACCTCACGATTAACACTTGGGTGTCCGAAGCCTGTCGGCCTAATTTAGAACATTGACACAACGAAACGTTCCATGATATGCCGTAAACGCGTTAGCTAATCCCCAACGCGTTCCGGGACAACAAAACGCTTGGCTTGGCCAATGCTAGGGGCGATCATCGGTGGAGTGATCGCCCGACTTTTATCGCTCACCCGTGTTTGATTGCTCAGTGGCGTTTTTAGCTAAAAGACATCTGATTCCACATCCGGTGATGAGCATGGAAGTGGTTCAATGAAGGTGTGATTAATAACTTCTGTCAGTAACGCCAACCCATCCATCGCTTGCACTACCCTGTCACCCTGAAGAAAAATGGATCGATCGATACGTCCACCGGTGTGGCATTGTCTACATCCAGCAATGTATGAGCGGTAAAATTCGCGTTGCGCTGGTACGTCACACCCTTTGGAAAGTTGGCTTTGTTCGGAGTGTTGTTAGCACAGAAAACGCCGTAAAAATCTTTTCCAACCGACATTAGATGCTCGTAATCGCCCAGGTACGGATCGAATTGTTTCGGAGGCGTATTGGCAGGAACGGTTGCGAGTGTGATGGCATGCCACGTCGTGCCATTCACTGATGATTCGAATTTGGTCACCCAGCGCGCAGTCGAACCCGAGCCCGTCAGTTGTTGATACAACAAGCCTGCCTTCCCTGCGTTGTTGATCGCAAGCGCCGGATTCAATGCGTTGCGGATAGTGCGCAAGTCGCTTGACCAAGTCACGCCACGATCGGTTGAGCGCAAGACATGCAGCACGTAGTCCGAGCCAATATCATCGTTGTAGGCAACATGCACGATGGCGCTATTGGTCGGATCTACGGCAATCGAGACATCTCCTCCCGTGCGCTGCAATCCGAGAAATCCGTCAAAGTTGAATTTGATGTTCTTTGCTACACGGACTCCTGCCTTACCGTCGCCGCTGTCGACAAGTGACTTGAATTTGTTCGAACCAGTACCGCCGTTATCGTCACGAACCACGACGATATCCGCTGTGCCCTCGCCGCTGTTATTAAAGGTGCGCCAGGAATGAAAAATTGCATAAACGGTCCCGTCTGGATGTATCGCTGGGCGAATCGGCGGTCCATCCTGGCCTGAAGTTGACCGCGATTCGATGCGAACCGAGGTGAAAGACGGCTTTTTCTTTCCGGCATCGAGAGACTGATCGATTGTCGCGGTATTGGGTGTCGCACTGAAATCATTATCGCCAACGTATACTCTGTCTTTACCTTGATCGGGACCGCTCGCGACTGTAGCCGCCTGCACGTAAGGTTGATCGACGCCGTGGCCTATGCGGTCCACTAGTACCTTCATTGCCGTGCCGCTCTGAAAATTGTCCGCCCGCAGGATGTTCAGCCGAGGGCGATTCGCAGGAAAAGGCAGTCGAATAATTCCCGCATAGAGCTTGTTGCTCACCGTGCTAAAGGCCACTGTAATATCGGCAGTTGCGGAACCGTCCTTTGCGCTGCTGGGCACGATGGAATTGAGAGTCCATGTATTCCCTCCGTCGACTGAAATGTAGATTGGCGCCAGATTGCCCTGGCCTGGATCGGGCGTAAAAGCAGAGCCTGCAATCTGCAAAGGATTTGCGGCGTTCACGGCAATCGTCGGTTCGCTATCCTGATTGGATTCGCCGCTCAACCCGCGCGGTATCATGTTTACAACGAGAACGCTGCTGCCCGCCTTCGCTGCCGCCCTCTTTTTCTTCAGCGCAGCGCGCCGGACACGCTTTCTGGAAATCTTTTTCGCCATGTCTGGTCCTTTCCCGACGGAGCTATCTCCACTGCGGTTCTAGCGGATCATCGCTTTGATGACGGCTTGTTGTTTGAGCGGTTGAACATCGTCCGGGTGAAGTGCTGTGTACACTTCCACTTCTGCGCCCTTTTCCGGTGCCAGTCCTCGCAGTTCGTGATGTTCTTCAGTCTTAATCTTCATTTTATGGAGAACAAACACTCCCTTCTGGCCGGCGTAAAATTTCGGCGCTTTGTACCAGCGTACGTCCGTGCTGGCAGGAAACAGCACGGTCACTTGCCTCGAATCGTGACTGCCTTTCTGAGTCCCATCTATCTGAACGACCGCTTGCCGCCATTTTGGATCGTGTTCACTGACGGGCCCGCCAGACGTTGGCGCGTCCAAGGCACGCATGTGTTCAGCCTCGGGCGGAAGTGTAACGGCCGTGACTGTGCCGGACACAATCAGGTCCGCATCATCGAGATGCTCCTGCAATTGCCGTGCCTTGAAATGTTGGGTGGCGTCGCCACCACGTTTCAGAACAGCTTCATGGCTCTTTGTAACTCGTTCTTGAGTGACCGAACGCACGGCAACGCTGTCGCCAAAAATCCAGCTATTGGTATGAAAAATAAATTCATCGCCCGCCTTTACCGCTTTCTTGGCGGCAAGCTCGACGGTGATGTCTTGGCCTTCGTAATGAGCAAATGCCCGCGGCGCCTCGAGCACTTGCTCGACCCGGACAATCGCTGTGCGATCGCTGACGGGAACCTGTTTCATGGTGGCCGACCGGATCTTTTTCACCACGCCCCGGAACACGAACGCCGGCGTCACTTTCGGCAAATCGCTGTTTGTCTTCTTTGCCATAGTTCTTTGCCTTTCTCGACGGCTACTTAAGCCCGGTATCTACGATTGCGCCACGCTCGCAGTAGTAGAATACGAGCCAAAGAAATCATGATCCGACGACGCTCGATTGTCCAGTTTACAAGCCCAAGCAATTCACGATATCGAGGTTGGGTTCTGGCCTTTCTTGTTTTTACTCACGGTCGTTTTACCTATAGGAGTTCGAAATCAGGTTCGCGAGCATTCACTTAGCAAGCCATCCGGCGCGTACGGAGTGGCGCACCCAGTAGGGCAGGGAAGTGCTCTGGACGCCAATTTGTTCCTTCACATTCTTGCACGCTTATGTCGCCCCGCTAAGATCGGCTGTGGTTGATCAGCCGAATCCCCAACCAAGTCCCTCATCTCATTTTCGCGAAGTGCTGGAACTGCTTCGGACGCTGATGGAATACCGCAGCGCTGAAGTGCGCCATCGATTGGAAAAAGTCGGGCGCGAAGCGTCGATGTTGCACATGGACGTGTTGCTTCTGATCTACCACTTCGCGCGTTTCGGGACAGGTAATGTACTCGAGATCGGCCCTTACGTCGGCGGATCCACAATCGCCGCGGCGTTTGGTGCGCGTGAGTCTGGCACGCAGAAGAAAATCATAACGATTGAAGCGGGAGGGAGTGTAAGACATTTCCGGCTGTCGAGTAGGAACATCATTAAGGATTTGAAAAAGAATCTCGCGCGGTTCGGCGTAGTGGAAGATGTCACCTTGATTAACGGGCGCTCCTCGGACGAAGCAATCATCGCGGAGGTTCGTCAGCGCTTAAGCAGCCGCGAAGTTAGCCTGTTTATTTTCGACGCAGACAATGACGTGCGACGGGATTTGGATTGCTACGGTGACCTGCTCAACGACGGCTGCTGGGTCGTGATTGACGATTACTTTGGGCCGCCGAAAGCGGCGCCGCTTCGCGCACAAGTTGACGCCCTTGTGAGCGAGGGTCGGCTCGTACCGTTTGGATACTACGGATGGGGCACGTGGGTCGGCCAGTGGCAGCCGAAATGACTCCGGTGACCGGGTCGCGGCAGGTCCGTCTTCGGCACCTCCCACGAAATTACTTTGTGGTCTCCCGGACAAAAAGCGTTGACAACGAGCCGCTTCGTCTGGAAAGTCAACACTCGTTTTTACCATGCTCGCACCGCAACTTGTTCCGTCCGCGCTTACAAGCAGCGTGTCGACTATCCTTCAATTCCCGACCGAGACGGTTCGTCCCGTTCGTTCCTTGCGCCATATGACCACTCAACTTCTTCAGGAAGCAGCACAGGTTATCCCGAATCAGCAACTTCTGATTAATGTTGTATCCAAGCGTGTGCGTCAGCTTGGCTTAGGACATCGGCCCTTGGTAGAGACGACACCGCGAATGTCGTTAACGGATATTGCGCTAAAGGAAATCATCGCCGGTAAACTGACTTACGAGTCGCTCGAAGGTTCCACGGACGGCGCGTAACTTATTCTGTAGCGTGCGCTGTCCTCAGCGCATGATTTTGGATGGATAATCCGCTGAGGATAGCAGACGCTACAGCCATCAGCGCAAGCGATTCGCACATCCTTTGGCAACATGGCAGCTGAATCGATCATCAATCGCAAAGCGCTGCGAGATTATCACATCGTTGACCGCTACGAAGCAGGTATCGAGTTGAAGGGCAGCGAAGTTAAATCAATCCGCGCTGGCAAGGCCAATATCAGTGACGCGTTCGCGCGAATCGAGAACGGCGAAGCGTTCCTTTACAACGCCGATATTCAGCCCTACGAGCGCGCCAGCCACGAAATTCCAACCGCAAAACGGATTCGTAAATTGTTGTTCCACCGCAAGGAGATCGACAGACTCTACGGCGAAGCGCAAGTGAAAGGCCGCGCGCTCGTGGTGCTGAAGTTATATTGGAAAAACGGGAAGGTGAAAGCTGAAGTCGGCGTAGGCATGGGCAAGGTTGCGCGTGACAAGCGTGCCGATTTGAAGAAGCGCGCTATTGACCGCGAAACAGCGCGTGAAGTAGCGCGCTTCAATCGCAAACATGCGTAACTGACCCAACCGGTGACGCGCCGTTGCTCCCTTGTTCACGGCCGCTTGCTCCGAACGTTTCGTACCTGATTATAGGGTCGTGCAAATGAATACTCGGATTTGGCTCGGAACAGCCGCACTTTTACTCGGCGGTTGGATAACTGCTCGCGTCATTCGCACGGCGCAATACACCTTGCGCGATAAAGTTGCCCTGATCAGTGGCGGATCGCGTGGACTTGGCCTTGTACTGGCGCGACACATTTGCGACCAAGGCGGACAGGTTGCTCTCCTCGCGCGTCATCCAGAAGGACTTGCCCGCGCAAAAGCCGATCTTACTGCGCGTGGCGGAAACGTTTTCACTGTGGAATGCGATCTGCTCGACCGCGATCAGATTCAGGCCGCTGTCCGGAAAGTCATCGATCATTTCGACAGGATTGATATCCTGATCAACAACGCCGGCATGATCGAAGTCGGTCCGCTCGATCACATGGGCCGCGAAGATTACGATCGCGCGATGAGACTGCATTTTTGGGCGCCGTACGAATTGATTTCGCAGATCGTGCCGGAGATGCGTCTTTGGGGTGGGGGACGTATCGTGAATATTTCCTCAATCGGCGGCAAAGTTGCCGTGCCGCATTTTGCACCGTACAGCGCCAGCAAGTTTGCGCTGACCGGCTTCTCTGACGCGATTCGGACTGAATTGGCGCGCGACAATATTCACGTCACAACTGTGGCGCCGGGACTCATGCGCACCGGCTCGCATGTGAACGCAAAATTCAAAGGTAACCACAACGCTGAGTTTGCCTGGTTCTCTGCCTCCGCGGGTGCGCCGCTGATCTCAATGGACGCGGATCGCGCAGCGCGAAAAATAATTGCGGCGTTCAGGCGCGGGCAGCCATCGCTTACCCTCACGTTTGTTGCCCGCGGCGCGATCGCCGGGAACGCGGTGTTTCCAAATCTCACCGGCTACGCCATGAAAATTGTGAATCGGTTTCTCCCCGATGTAGCCAACGAAAGCGGTGAGCAGTCGAGGGCTGGTTTCGATCTCCCGCGACTAACGCCGCAATGGATGACACGCCTGGCCGACCGGGCGACCAAGGAGAATAACGAAGACGTGACGTCGTCCGTTAATCGTTAAAACATTACATCGTTACATCGGATTTGCGTTTGCCGATTCAACAATTCAAGGTTTAACAAATAACCTGGCGAAGCCATGACCAAACGGCTCTTCGTCGCAATCGATCTGCCGGACTCAACCCGCCAATTGCTTGCAGATCTTGATCCGCAGATTCGCGGCGTGCGTTGGACGGAGCCCGGGCAGATGCATCTGACGCTCGGTTTTTTCGGAGAGGTGCCGGAAGACGCTGAACTCAAGTTGCGGGAAAAACTCAGTGCGGTCGAGTTCGGCGCATTCTTTCTTCCCGTCAATGGCGTCGGTGCGTTTTCTTCAAAAGGTGCGCCGAAAATTATCTGGATCGGCGTCGGCAAAGCGCACCCGCATCTGTTCCAAATTCACAAGCGCGTGCAGGAAGCCGCGCTGGCCGTCGGCATCGACCCGGAGCTTCGCCCCTGGCATCCACACATCACGATCGCGCGTTGCCGCGATGTCTCCGCGCAAGCGCTCCGGAAATTCTTACAATCCAACGCCCAGTTCGATGCTGGAATGTTCCGTGCCGACGCCTTTCATCTTTATTCGAGCAAACTGGCACCCGCCGGGCCAATGCATACACGTGAACTGACCGTGCGTTGTAGCGGCGGTCTCTGACCGCCGAAGTGTGAGGCATTTCAATATTTGCTCACATATGTGATCAAAAATTGAAATGAAGATGAAGGGTTACCGCAAAGCAGCCCTTACTGCAGCGTCTGGCACAGACGCGCTATAATCCTTTGCTCGACAATGGTGCGGCGATGTGTTCGAGCGGGCGTCGCTCGGCGGCCACGCCAATCCATGCTTCCATTACCGCTGCAAAAATCATCAACGCCGCTGCCATCAAATATCCCAGGAAAAGTGCTGTGCTCGATCCCGTGCCGATGATCCAACCGAATAGGAACGGCGCACCCACGCCGCCGACCAGGGTTCCGATTGCGAAGAAAATTGCAATCGCCATTCCGCGAATTTCCAAGGGAAAAATCTCGCTCACGGTCAAATAAGCAGAACTGGCGGCTGCCGACGCGACAAAAAAGATGATTGTCCACGCAAGCGTTTGCGTTTGCGCCGTCAGAAATCCGGCATGAAAAAGCCAGCCGGTCAGCGCGAGCAATACTCCTGCGAGCGCATAGGTTAGGGTAATCATCTGTTTGCGGCCGATCGTGTCGAACAGATGCCCAAGCAGCAGTGGCCCGAGCACATTTCCAAGCGCGAACGGTAGAAGGTAAGCACCGACGTTTTTCTCTGGCACGCCGTAAAAGCGCACCAACACAAGCGCATAAGTGAAAAAGATTGCGTTATAAAAAAATGCCTGCGTTGACATGAGCACGAAACCAAGAACCGAACGTCGCCGATGTTCGTGCACAATCGCGTTCCAGATCTCGTGCCAGGGCGTATGTGTACGGGTGCGAATCCGCGTAGGGAACGCCCCACTGTAGCCGTGGGCGCCGACCGCGACCGCAGGCGATCCATAAATCTTTCGTTCCACGTCCGCCACGATCTCTTCCGCCTGATGATTCCGCCCGTGAATCATCAACCACCGTGGACTCTCCGGAATCCAGCGGCGAAAGAAAATCACGATTAATCCCAGCGCCGCGCCGATTGCGAATGCGAATCGCCACCCAAGCCAAATCGGAATGTGGCGCGGATCGAGCAGCACGAGCGTTGCCGCGGCGCCCATCGCAGCGCCGACCCAGTATGAGCCGTTGATGATCAAATCGACGCGGCCACGCACACGCGCCGGAATCAATTCGTCAATCGCCGAATTGATCGCCGCGTATTCGCCGCCAATGCCCGCTCCCGTGATTGCGCGAAACAGTGCGTAGCTCCAGAAATTCCAGGAGAAGCCGGATAGGGCCGTACCGATCAGATAAACCGCAACTGTAATGAAGAACAATTTCTTGCGGCCAAATCGATCGGTCCCATAGCCGAAAAGCAGCGCTCCGATCACCGCGCCGGCCAAATAGAGCGTAGCGCTCGCACCGACTTCCGCGTCGCTCAATCCGAGGGTCTCAGGAAGGGTCAAAACTCCCCCCAATGCGCCGGCCAATGTGACTTCGAGCCCATCCAAGATCCACGTTGCGCCGAGAGAAACGACGATCAGCCAATGCCACGAACTCCACGGCAAGGCATCTAACCGCGCCGGAACATAGGATTCAATCGTTTGGCCGTTTCGCACCCGCGAATCCTTTCGCGCAAAGAAACACGCGACGCAAAGTGCGATTGTGGTTTACGGATCAATAAATCTCTAGTCTGAGAAGTCCAAAGGGTGGCTTACTGCATCACGAGAACAGCTCGTCCGCTGATTCTTCCCTCGTGCATTTCTTTTAGCGCCTTTCCAGCGTCTTCCAATGGCATACAAGTTACGGTCGGCCGTATGTTGTGTGTAGCAGCAAAGTCCAGAACATCTCGGAGGTCCTTTCGCGATCCAGCAGGCGAACCCATTAAACGTCTCCGCCCCATAATAAGATCGAAGGGACTAACCGCTATGTTCTGGGGTGGAGCACCCAGCACGACCATCGTACCGTTTGGCGCAAGTCCCGGGAAAGCGGCGACCATTGAATCCGCAACGGGCGACGTGGCAACAATAATATCCGCGCCACCTTCCCAGGAGCGTAGCGCCTCGCCGGGCGATTCGGTTTTGAGGTTGATGAAGCGTTCGGCACCTAACGAAAGTGCCTGGTCACGCTTATCCGCACTCGTTGAGAGGACTGCCACGCGCCCATTCATTGCCCGCACAAGAAGCACCGCTAAATGACCAAGTCCGCCCAATCCAATTACAGCCACTCTAAATCCAGGCGCAAAGCCGGCGTGTCGCAACGCGCTAAACACGGTCAGGCCTGCGCACATCAGCGGCGCGGCATCGGCAAAATCAAACTTGTCAGGAAGAGGAGCCACGTAACTGGCAGGCGCCACCATAAATTCCTGGTAACCGCCGTCCATTGTGATGCCGGTAAATTGCATCTGCGAACAGAGAAATTCATCATCGTTGCAGCATTGGTTGCAGGAGCCGCACGATGAAAATAGCGCTGACAAGCCGACCCGTGCTCCAGGTTCAAATCCCGTAACGGCTTCCCCAACGTCCTCGATCACGCCTGCGATTTCGTGTCCTGGCACAATTGGATACTTCGCAAACGGAAACTGTCCTAACTGAAGCATCAGGTCACCGTGGCAGACGCCGCAGGCGCGTACACGAATCAGCACGTCACCGCGTGCTGGTGTTGGACGGTCGCGCTCTTCAAAACGGAAACCGCTGTTGGGTCCGTTAAGAACCGCTGCTTTCATGAACGCTCTCTTCTGACGATGTACGTATTCCGTGTCGCGAGCAGCATTAATTTAGAATTTCTATCGAATCGCCTTTGTGAATCACACCTTCTATGAGGACAGCGCCATAAACGCCCGCCATGCCCTCATGCGCTTGAGCTACTTTTTTCAGTACTGCCGGTGTTCTCTCTGACGTATCGGGATCGAGAGTGATCATGGCGCAGCGCGGGTCACGTTCCAAAACCCTGACGACCACTTTCGGCCCAATTTTTAACGACCGGCTAACAAGTTCGTTTTCACCGAAGGCGTTATCAGATGTCAAATCCACATACACGTTTGCCCTGAAACGTCGCTTGTCGATGGGAGTTTCTGTTTCGTCAGACAGTTGCCGCGCTGATTGCAAGCTAAAGATCGACACGGGACGACAATCGGTCATTGCCCGCTGCGATCGCATCAATGTGAGTTGATGCTTCTGGTCGATCTCGCTGCGCAGCATCTCGATCAGAACCGGATCATCGATCGCGAGCGTCTTTCCATGCGGTGTTTCAACATCGACCATCAGCTCTGAAATGTCGGCGGAGAGAGGACCCGCACCCATTTTGTCCGCTTCGGTCAGATTCACGGGGCGCGCAGCTTTATCAGGATAACGAAACTGGGGCCGATATTGTAGAAGTCTTCGCTGCTCGCGCGCCGTGAAATACGGAAACCCCGTCGGGCTTG
>Ga0306920_100016771_pt1 | contig 10099 bp, 9 predicted proteins | sample flu12Cox44000170_FD_204666 | JGI IMG/M metagenome (GOLD analysis project Ga0306920, IMG submission 204666) | Lab enrichment of tropical soil microbial communities from Luquillo Experimental Forest, Puerto Rico - flux4day.12C.oxic.44.000.170 (v2)... | ecosystem: Environmental > Terrestrial >...
CCTCGAGGAACTGGGAGTCGCCAACCGAAAAGTCGGCGCCGAGGGAATGGCCTGGTTCGTCGCCCCGCTGCGGTACATCCAGCTCCAGGAGGGCGTCGCGCGCGCCGGCGGTCAGCTTGTGGACGGGAGCGGCATCGTTGAGGAGCAGCGGGTGATCAAAACACCCGAAGAGTTGGCCTATATCCGGCAGGGAGCGCGGACGGTTGAGCGGGCGATGAGGGCGGGGATCGAGGCCTCCCACGAGGGCACCAACGAAAACGAGGTCGCGGCCGCGATCCTCGCCGAGCTGGCGCGAAACGGCGGGGAGTATGCCGGGCTGCCGCCGTTCATCACCAGCGGCCCTCGCTCGTCGTTGTGCCACGCCACCTGGGCGGGCCGCCGGTTTGGCAGCGGCGACGTGCTGGCGTTTGAGCTGCCGGGGGTGGTGAAGCGTTACTGCGCCGCGCTCTTTCGCATGGGGGTGATCGGCCGGCCGGACGAGGAAGTGAAGCGGCGCGCCGCGGCGTCGACCGAAGCGCTGGACAGCGTGATCGCGGCGATGAAGCCTGGGGTGACCTCCGACTCGGTCCATCGCGTCACGCGCCGCGTGTTCGAGAAATACGGGTACTCGCATCTCTTCGGACACCGCACCGGCTATTCCGTCGGCATCAACTACCCGCCGGACTGGGGCGAAGGCCACATCATGTCCATTTGGGCGGGAGACGAGCGCCCGCTGCGCGCCGGGATGACGTTCCATCTGGTGCCGGGGCTTTTCGAGCTAGGCAAACACCTCATCAACATCAGCGACACGGTGTTGGTCACGGAAAACGGGTGCGAGCGGGTGACGCAGTTCCCGCGCGAGCTCTTTGTGGTCTGAGCGGGCCTGCCGATGGGCGGAGGAGCGATCGAGCGAACCGCGGGCGGCGTCCGGATCGGGATCATCTTGCCGAGCGGGGGCACCGAACCCGAGTATTATGAGGCGGTAGAGCGTTCGTCTCCGGCCGCCCGACTCGCCCTTGTCATTTCGAGAAGCGGAGGAGACAGGGGCGCCGGCGATCACGCGATCAACTCGCTCCTCGAGACCGCTCGGATCGACTACCTCGAGGACGCGGCGCGGCGCCTGGCCCGGATCGGCGTGGACTCGGTGATGTGGGCGTGCACCAGCGGCAGTTTTGTCATCGGCTTGGAGCACGCACGGGACCAGGCGGCGGCGATCGCTCGGGCGGCCAATGTTCCCGCCAGCAGCACCTCGCTGGCGTTTGCCGACGCGCTCCGGCGCTTGGGCCTGAGCCGCGTGGCGGTCGTTTCGCCCTATCCTCGGGACGCAACCGAGTTATTTCTGGAGTTCGTCCGCCGATGCGGCGTGGAGGTCGTCGCCAGCCGGCGGCTGGAGAACCCGTCGGGCTGGGACTCCGCACTGTACGACCAGCGCAGGCTCGTGGAGATCTGCACGGCGACGGATACGCCGGCGTCGCAGGTGCTCGTGGTCCCGGATACCGCGCTCCCCACGCTCGATATCCTCGCCGAACTCGAAGAGTCTCTCCGCAAGCCCGTCCTGACGGCAAACCAGGTGACGCTGTGGCAGGCATTTCGCCTGGCCGGAGCGCCGCCGCCGCCCTCTCTGGGATGCCTCAGCCGGTTGGAGCTCAGCCGGGCGAACACGTAGCGCGCGTGCCCGTTCCCCTGGGTGTCGCCTCGTGAGGTTCCCACGACCCGGAACGCGCAGGAACCGCCCGCCGGCGCCGGACAGATGCTTCCGCGATACGGGGGGGGATGCGGGCATGACAATCCAGAGCAACCTGGCCTTTTCACGAGAAGAGTACCGCGGCCGGCTCAGGCGCGTCCAGAAGACGCTCGCGGAGCAGCGCCTGCACGGCCTGCTGCTCAACACGCCCGAGAACATCTGTTACGTGTCCGGCCATGATACGCCCGGCTATTATTACATGCAGGTGCTGGTCGTGCCGGACGAAGGCGATCCCGCGCTTGTGCTGCGGCGATTAGAACAGCGCGGAACGGAAGCCAATTCGTGGCTCGATCCGGAACGAGTGGTGCCGTACGACGACACGGACAACCCCATGGACGCGGTGATCCGCGTGCTGCGCGAGATGCGGCTCGATCGCGGACGGCTGGGGGTGGAAAAGTCCGGATGGTTTCTCCCGGTCGAGAAATATGAGCAGTTGGTGCAGGCGCTGCCGGATGCCGCGATCGTAAACGGCTCGGGATCGTGGAGAACTGGCGCAAGGTCAAATCGCCGGCGGAGATCGCCTATATCCGAATATCGTGCCGGACGGCGGAGAAGGGGATGCAGGCGGTTATCGATCACTTCAGGCCGGGCATGACCGAGAACGAGCTCGCCGGACACATCCATCAAGCCCTGGTGGAGAACGGCGCAGAATGGCCGGGCCTCCCGGTGTTCCTCAGTTCCGGGCACCGAGCGTTGATCCCCCACGCCACATGGAGCAGCAAGACTATCGAGCCGGGAGAACACGTGCTCGTCGAGCTGACCGGCGTGACCCGGCGGTACGCGGGTCCGCTGTTTCGCACCTTTCACGTCGGCCCTCCGGACCGCGCGCTGGCAGAGCATGGAAGACTGGTGCAGGAAATGCTGCAGGCGCTGATCGAGGCGGTGAGGCCCGGGACCACATCGGACGCGGTCAACGCCGTGGTCGAGCCGATTACCGCAAAGGCCGGCCTCCCCGGAATCGTCAGGAAACGCGCCGGATACTCCGTGGGCTTGAACTACCCGCCGGATTGGGGCGAAGGGGTGTTTTTGGATCTCAAGCGCGGCGATCCCACGGTGCTTCAGGCGGGAATGGTCTTTCATATTCCTACGTCGCTGCGCGTGCCCGACCAAGCCCCGGTCTCCTTGAGCGAGACCGTGCTGGTGACCGAAAATGGGAGAGAAGTGCTGACGCAGTTTTCTCCCCGCGCGCTGATTCAGTTATGAGCAGAGGATCGGCCGCCGCGGAGCCGGCGCGCGCCGCCGCCCGCGCGGTCAGTGCGGCTCGCCTGCAGGAGCGGCTTGAGGCGATGGCCGAGATCGGGGCGACCGGTCGCGGCGGCGTGAACCGACAGGCCCTCACCCCCGAGGATGTCAAAGCGCGTCAGCTCATTGTCCGCTGGGGACTGGAGCTCGGCCTCGAGCCGTTCACCGACGAGATCGGAAACATCTTCCTGCGGCGGGCGGGAACCGACGCCGGCTCGCCGCCCGTCCTCGCCGGCTCCCACCTCGATTCCCAGCCGACCGGCGGGCGCTTCGACGGCACCTACGGCGTCCTGGCGGCATTGGAGGCCGTCCAAGCGCTCGACGCCCTCGGAATCAAAACCGCCGCGCCCCTGGAAGTGGCAGCCTGGACCAATGAGGAGGGCGCGCGGTTCAGCCCCGGATGCCTGGGATCCAAGGCGTTCGCCGCCCCCGGCCGCCTTCCGGCCTTGCTGGCGGTGAAAGACCTCGATGGCGTCTCCGTCGCCGACGCGCTGATCGCCGCCCGGCGTGCCGTCCCCGAGGCCAGGCTTCGCCCCTTGGGCATCCCCGTCAAGGCGTACGTCGAAGCGCACATCGAGCAGGGGCCGGTGCTGGAATCGAAAGGGAAAACGATCGGCGTCGTGACCGGCATCGCCGGTCGCCGCAGTTTCCGCGTGGAGATTCGCGGGGAAGAGGCCCACGCCGGAACGACGCCGCCCTCGCGCCGCCGGGACGCCCTCGTATCAGCGCTGCGGATGATCGCCGGCCTGGAGCGATTGATGGCTGATCCGTCGGAGACCGTTCGTTTCACGGTGGGCCGCCTGGTGGTGTCTCCCAATGCGCCGTCCGTCGTGCCGGGGGCCGTGCTCTTTACGGTCGATTTCCGCCACCCGGAGGAGAGCGTGTGGCGCCGGCTCGGCGAACAGATCGAAGCGGTCTGCGAGGCGAACGCCGGGCCGTGCACCGTCATTGTGACGGAGGTCTCGACCACGCGCCCGATCGCGTTCACCGGAATCGTCCGGGACACGATCGAGGCGGTCACGGAGCACCTGGCGCTCTCCTGGATGCCCATCCTTTCCGGCGCGGGCCACGACGCCGAGAACCTGGCTCTGCTCTGCCCGACCGGCATGATCTTCGTGCCCTGCGAGCGCGGGATCAGCCACAATGAAAGCGAAAATGCCGCACCCGCCGATCTAACGGCCGGGACGCAGGTCCTCGCCGGCGTGCTGGCCGAACTCGCGGGCGCCTAAGATGGACGGGGACCGGCCTCGGCACGCACCGCATAGGGAGAAAAGGACACCGCGCCCAGCCGGGGGTACAATCCAAGCGCGCCGGCGATGACGACGGCGCCGCTCAGGGCAATCGCGAGCGGGGTCGTGAGCAGAGTCGCGACCGTCCCGGTGACGAGACCGCCCAGCGGGCTCAGGCTGAGCGTGAACGAGTACAGGCCGAGGACGCGGCCCCGCATTCTGTCCGACGCTGCCAACTGCACCACGGTTGCCATCGTGGCGTCGTAGGTGCTCGCCATATAGCCGATCAGGGCGGCCAACCCAAGCGAGGCGAAAAACCACGGGGACAGCCCGAAGAGCGTAACGAAAACGCCGAAGCCGAGGGCGGCGCTGACGACCAGCTTGCCCTTGTTCGGCAGCTCTCCTGCCGCTGCGATCCGAAGCGTCGCCGCGAGCTGGCCCACCCCGCTCATTGCTGTGAGATACGCCATGCCGAGTGCACCCACCCGCAGCACATCACGAGCCATGACGGGCAGCATCGTAAAGAATGAGAAGCCGAAGGATTCGTTCATGAAGCTCAGGAGGAGCAGGGATCGCACTCGGCTGCTGGCCATCGCATAGCGAAGGCCGGACATCACCGCCCCGAGGAGCGGCTCGGGGGGCCGCCGGGCGCCAGCCGGAACGCGGAGCGCGAGGAGAGCGCCGCTGCCCGCAAGATAACAACTCGCGACGAGTACGTAGTTCTCGCCGACCCCCAGCTTATCGATGATGAGCCCGCCGGCCAGCGCGCCAAAGATCCTGAAGAGACCCCCGGCCATCGACTGAAACGCACTGGCGTTGTGGAGCCGATGTTCGCCGACCACCTCGTAGATGAGCCCGTTGAGACACGGCCGGTTCGCCGAATAGACCGCTCCCGCCAGGACGGCGTACAGGATGATGTGCCAGGGCCGGACGAGATGGGTCAGCACAAGCAGCGCAAGCGCCAGCGCGGCCAGCCCTCCGCCGCATTGCGTGACCAAAAGGAGCCTCCGCCGGTCCAGGCGGTCGGCGAGGGATCCCGCAGGGATGCTGAAGACTGCTTGACTGGCTCCCCGGGCGCCTGCCGCGAGACCGACCCAGAAGGGGGAGTTGGTCAGGAGAAGCACCAGCCATCCCTGGCTCAACGTTTCGACCGTGAACGTGGCCGCGGTGAAGAACGCATTCAACCACAGCCACCGGTACCCTGGAACGCCAAATGCTACGGCGGAACCCGTCTGCACCGGCGTGTTCACAGTCATGGGTCGCTCTGTCGCCGCGGGGAGGACGCGGTTAGTTCGCTGTCGGGGTTCGCCGGCGTGAAGCCGGACCGCTGAATCGGGTGTCGTTTCCCAAGGACGACATCACCTCTTGGTACATCGCTTCCACAGAGGGGCCATATCTCGATCGCATCTCCTCCTGCCGCCGCTCCACCTCCGGGCGCAATTGCTCGGCGCGCCGGCCGAGCCGTGACAGCAGGTCGGCCTCGTCAATCCGGACGCACCGCCCGTCCCGGACGACGATCTCGCCCCCTACCAGCACGGTGTGCACAGACGCCCCCGTCTCACGCATCACAAGGTTCAGGGCCGGATCCCGGCCTGCCGCGACCGCGGACGCCCGCGGATCCAACAGGATCACGTCGCCCTTGGCCCCGGCGCGCAGCACACCGATCTGCCCGGAGAGGCGGTGGGCGGCCGCGCCGCCGCACGTGGCCATGCGCAAGACGGCAGCCGAGGTGAGCCAGGAACGATACCATGGGTGCGTCACCCGGTGAAGGAGCGCGGCCAGACGGATCTGCGTCCACAGGCTGAGATCCAGCGAGTTCGCACCATCCGTGCCCAGTGCCACGGGGATTCCCATCTCCGTCATCTCGGGCACGGGCGCGATGCCGCTCCCGAGCTGCAGGTTCGCTCCGGGACAGTGCACCACGGTAGCGCCGGCGCGGCGCACACGCTGCAGGTCGTCGCCGTCCGGCCACACGAAATGCACGAGAGACAGGCCGGGGCCGAGGAGTCCGAAGTCTTCGAGCACCGCGACGAGACTCGTGCCGTACAACTGCCTGCCTCGAACGCGCTGCGTCGCCGCTTCGTAGACGTGGCTTTGCATCCCGACAGGATACGCGTCCAAAAACTCCCGGGAGCGCCGCAGCAGGTACGGCGTGCAGCGCTGCGGGCCGTCCGTCCCGAGAAAGAATTGGAGGCGCCCTCGGGCGCCGTGGAGGCGCGGGACCGCTTGGGCACAGGCCGCAAGATACGCGTCGGCGTCGCCGGGGCTTTCCGCCCGCGCGATCGCCGGCCTCGAGCCGGTTTGAGGAAGCGTGTCTTCAAACGGACGGTCACCAAACATCGGCGCGATCGTGGCACGGACGCCGGCGTCCAGGTACCCGCGGGCTGCCGCCTCAAAGGCTTGACATCCGAGCCGATATGGGTAGCGGAGGTGATCCAACAGACACGTGGTGCCGCTCCGCAGCGCTTCGGCCGCGGTCAGCGCGGCGGCCAGGTACAAGTCCTCCTCGTCGCGGAGCGCTTCGCCAAGCGCGGTGACCGCCGGGACGAAGAGATCGAGCGGCATGCCGTCCACGCCGCCCTTGGCGAAAACCCCGTACGAATGGGTGTGGCCATTCACGAGACCGGGGAGGACCAGCGAGCCGTGAGCATTGAGCGTAGAGTACCCGGTCTCTCCCGGGCCGGCCGGGCGTTGGGGCCCGACGTACGCGATGGTGTCGCCGTCCACGATCACCTCGCCCTCGTCGATCAGACCCGCATTGCCGTCGAGTGTGAGGACCTGCCCGCCGACGATCCGTATGCCGCGGGTGCTCAAGGGTTGCGTGGCTGTCTCCGCGGTCCATGACCGCCGCGTCCGGATAGCACCCGCTTACCCCAGCAGACGGGCGATGCAGAGCGCGTAGATCTTGGTCCCCGCAATCAGGTCGTCCGTCGCAATGGACTCGTCAGGTTTGTGCGCTTGTTCCGCGATGCTCCCCGGCCCGAACACGACGGTCGGCGTTCGCCCCTCGTTGACCATGAAGTTGGCATCGCACGTCGCCGCCCAACCGTGAACACCGGGATCCCGGCCCCGAACCCGCATGGTGGCCTCGCGCACCGCAGCGACCACGGGGTTGTTCACGTCCGTCTCCATGGGCGGCGCAAACGCGAGCATGCGGACATCCGCGTTGATCTCCGGCCGCCTCGCTCGAAGGCGGCCCACGGCGCTGCGCACCTGCTCGACGGCCTCGTCCGGTGATTCGTTTGGCAGCACCCGCCGGTCGATGGTGATGCGGCACCGCCCCGGCACCATCGGCGTCAGCATCCCGCCCTCGATCGTCGCTACCGTCAGGGTGGGGGATCCGGTCAACGGATGGACGATCTCCTGGAGCTGCCGTCTCAGGTCGCGCAGTTCGACGAGCACGTCGGCCATGTGCTCGATCGCGTTGACCCCGGCCTGCGGCGTGCTGGCGTGCGCCTCTTTCCCGTGCGTCACAACTTCTATATACATGTCGCCCTTGTGGGCCGCGACGGGCAAGAATTCCGTCGGTTCCGCCACGATCCCGAAATCGCCCGTCTCGCCCTCCCGGACGAGCCGCCGTGTACCTTCCTGCGTTCCTTCTTCGTCCACGACGGCCATCAACGTGACCCTGCCGCGCGGCCTCAACCCGCTGCGCTTGACGGCATCCACGGCCGCGATCAAGCAGGCGAGGGGACCCTTCATGTCTGTCGAGCCGCGGCCATACAGCCGGCCGTCCATGATCTCCCCTCCGTACGGGTCGCGGGTCCAGCCCTCTCCGGGCGGCAAAGCGTCCATATGGCCGTTGAGCAGGAGGTGTGGGCCGCGCTCCGCGCCCCAGCGGGCGACCACGTTGGGCCGGCCCGGCGCCACCTCGCGCAGTTCGGCGTTCAGTCCCATGCGTTGGAGAAATCCCATGAGGAAGCGCGCCAGATCCCCCTCGCGGCCGGGCGGATTGTCGCTGGGGATCCGCACCATATCCTGAGCCAGGCGGATCAGCCGCTCGGAATCGATATGCTGGAGAACGAGATCGGCTTCTGCCACCTTTCACCTCCTGACCTGAGCGGTGCGCCTAAAAATCACCGCGTGCGCTCGAGACCGGCGAACGATCCGATTTCGTTCGGTGTGGCCCGCCCGCCGAGCAAGATCCGCGGCATCTCGGTCTTCTCCGGAGGCGTGTTCTGCCCGCGCCGCGCGGGCCGGGTGTGGGCTGTCCGGCGAGTTCCGTCTCAGAGCTGGAGCAAGCGGCCATAGTGTGGAATCCGCTCACGCACACCTGCGAGCCGAAGCCCGTCCCAGAACGACGCCTGGATCGCCGAGATGACGGGCTTGCCTAGGTCCTGCTCCAGCGCTTCAAGGACGGCGACCGTACGGAGATTGGTGCAGCTGATCACCGCCGCGTCCGCACCCGCGCGGTCGATCCGGCGGACGAGCTCGTACGTGCGCTCCGGAGGAGTGAAGCCGATCGCCAGGTCGTCTTCCAGGCCCAGGTAATCGAAGGCGAGGACGTCAAACCCGTTATCGGTCAGAAACGTGACGGCCCTCTCCGTGACGTCGGAGGTGTACGGCGTCGCCAGCACGACCCGCTGCGCATCGAGAGCCCTGAGACCCTTCAGTAAGGCGGTCGCGGTCGTGGTCACAGGAATACCGCCCCCGACTTCCCGCATCCGCGCCATGATCCTCTCGTCGTACCCCTTGCCTCCGATAAAGCTTCCGCTGGTGCAGGCAAATACGATGCTGTGTAGAGGAGCGGACGCCAGCAGCCGCGTGGCCTCGAGCAGATTGGCCATATTTTCCCCGGCAAGTTTGCTCAGCGCTTCCACGGTGGCCTTCTCCACAGGAATCCGCGCCGTGTGCACCGACACCCCCTGTGGGGCCATCGCATAGCACTCCGGCTCCATGACAACACTAGAAGCGATGTAGACCAGGCCGATCCGCGCTCGATACCCATAACCGTCCGCTTCCATCCCATCCTCCCCCGACCTGACCACGGGTGTCTCTGCATTCGCCGCGGGACAGACGAGCCCTTGCCGAGCATTACCGAACGGTAAATCCGCCGTCCATCACCAACACCGATCCCGTCGCACAGCTGGCGTCGCCCGATGCCAGAAACGCGATGCCCGCAGCGATCTCGTCGGGCAGGCAGAGGCGACCAATGGGCTGTCCCGTCTCGATTTCCCGAAATGTCTCAGCATCTCGGCGGTGGGACCGCCAGTACAGCGGTGTGTCGGTCGCTCCGGGACAGATGGCGTTGACCCGGATCCCGAACGCGGCCCCTTCCAACGCCAGCGTCCGCGTCAGCCCAATGACACCGGCCTTGGTCGCCGTGTACGCTGCCAGCCGCGGATGTCCCACAAGCGCGAGCTCCGAGGCCACGGTCACGATCACCCCGCCATCAGTTTCCCTCATCAGCCTGAGGGCTTCCCGCCCGACGAGAAAAGTCCCGGTAAGATTGACGTCGATCACCTGGCGCCACAACTCCAGGTCCATCTCGTGGGCCAAGGACCGGGGCGAGATGCCCGCGCACGTGACGACGACGTGCGTGGCGCGCTTCTCCTGCCGCAGTCCCTCGAACATCTGGACCACGTCTCGCTCAGAGGTTACGTCGCCTCGGACGAACTTATGGACTGCATCACCGCGAACGTGAAGGCTGTCCATCACGTCCCGGCCGGCCGGGTCCCGATCGAACGCGATGATCGCGGCTCCCTCATTTGCGAGCCGGCGCGCCGTTGCCGCGCCGATGCCTGACGCCGCGCCCGTGATCAGGGCCACCTTGCCAGCAAAGCGCATTGCCCGCTCCCTAAGCCGCTAGCTCAAGAGGTGGTTGCCGGGTGGGTTCACGCTCGGAATCTGCAGCAGCGGCTGGAGAAACTCCTTCAGCGGATGTCGCGGCGAAATCGGATCGAGA
>Ga0306920_100016772_pt1 | contig 10099 bp, 10 predicted proteins | sample flu12Cox44000170_FD_204666 | JGI IMG/M metagenome (GOLD analysis project Ga0306920, IMG submission 204666) | Lab enrichment of tropical soil microbial communities from Luquillo Experimental Forest, Puerto Rico - flux4day.12C.oxic.44.000.170 (v2)... | ecosystem: Environmental > Terrestrial >...
TCCAAAACCGCATTTGGATTTATGTTTAGCGAATTTCGTCGCGAAACAGGCGTCGATTGACAGCAGTAGCTAAAGCGTCCACGGCTGCTTCACCCTCCGCAAGAAATCGATCTACGAAGTTACCAGCTCCACCACCGGTACGCGAATATGAGTGATCGACCTGACGCTGCGCCTGAGCTCCTGTGATGATCTTGAGCGCGGAGTCAAATTGTTTGCGGATGTCATCCGATATGAATATGCGTTGCCTCCGCAGCTCCTGAATACAGGCGAAGTTGTCCTTCGCTGCGCGATTTATCTGCCGCCAAGTGTGTGCGCGCGAAAAGCTGCGCTCCCGGTCGTTGGAAGCCAGAATATCGCGAATCGTGCCCGCATCTAAATCGGTGCTTTCAAGGAACTCCTTGATCTTGTCATCGGACATCTTGTTTAGTGGTGGATACTGGATGAAGTTGATCACGGCGGCGTACGTTGAATAATACGCTTCAATAAATCGCTCCCATATTGAGCGAAGCGCGTTGAATTCGTTTTCGTTTGATCGCTTGCCGCGATCGCCAATATGATTCAGCCGCTCCCGCAGATTTTCGATCTCGAGACTTTGTTTCGATTTATACGTCTCTAGTGCGCGGTCGAAGCGCGCCTTGAAGAACATCTCGCCAAACTTCGGTATCAACAGGAGCATAGCCGTCAAGAATGCACCAACTGCACCACCGGCGCCGGCGACAAGCCACGGGGAAAAATCAGCCCACATAGGTCACGACCGAGCCGCTCGTATATCCCTAGTCAGCTTCTCGCGCTGGAAATTTACAAAGACCACGAATCCTATGGCGATGGAGACGCCGGCTCCACCCGCGAGCGCGTATGCACCACCTGCCAGCGCTAGTATGGAGCCCCAAAGAAGTATTCCATCTGCTGCTGCTGCGTCCATGTCCATCTCGCATCCCCTTTATCCTATCATCACGGATCATTGCGGTGCGCGATGACGTTCCGCAGGCTCGCGCTCCTGGCGCCGGTAAAACTCGGAACGGCCTCTCAGTTAGTAAGCTCAGCCCAATTATCGTTTGCAAATTGCGCAAATCGCAACAGCCGGCTGAGGGCCTCGTGGGCCTCGATTTCTGAGATGTTTGACGCAGCGCCATGCGCGGCATCATCCCTCCAATAGGATAGCAGTCCCGTGGCGCTTCGAAATGGATCACCAATCTCCTTTCGAGATGAGCCGACAACCTGATCCGTTACCTTACGCCTCCCCTGAGACGTACGATACAAGCGCATTGTGCTTTCGTCGTCGCCACTTCTTGCGATCGCAATCGTCAATAAGATCGATTCGGCGGCCGCTCCGCACATTGCACAGCAAGCCAAGTTGAGACCATAGGTGTGACATCGAGAGGCCTCGTTAGCCCGCTGCAGAAAGCCAGGGCCAAGTCTTCGAGAGAGCGATGCGAAGGTCCGCCCTAGCCTGGTCGGCTCAAGTAAGACGAGCACATCGCCGGCGACGTTTTGCAGCCAATCGCGTCCCCTCGTAGTTAGGCTGTAGCCGTCGCTCGATCCATCTTCTTGACCGCCAAACTGCCGTATCCCTGGTCGCAGGATGCCCCGACGGCTAAGCTCCCATGCCGCTTCGTAGAATAGTGGCGAGAGCTGCCTACTCCTCGCTCCATTGTAGATCATTGAAGGATGTTCTGTTGATTCCTCGATCTCGACTATGAAGGCCACGACTATGTTAGGCAGATAGACGTCGTAACCGAATGAGGAATAGCCGGTCGGCGCCCGTGGCTGTTTCAGGTAGTCGACCAAAAACGCCATCGCGTCATCGGTTGTCGGCATTGGAACTCTCCGCGCAAGCCGGGATTAGATGCGACTAGCTTGTCGGTGCGTTAGGCCTTAAGCGGACATCACAGGGTTCAATACCAGGCCCCAAAAATATTTTTGCAGGCGGTGGAACGAGCCTGAGCATTATGGGCGACCTGGCATCGCCTCGATTGGTTACACACCTTGGGTTTTGCGTTGGCGACAGTGACTGGTAGCGCGTCCCAGGATCCAGCCAATAACAGGACTGGTTATTTTGGCACGATAGGGCCAGCACTGCAGACAGGATATATTCGACCGTCACCAGAAGATCTCCGATGGGCTTTACTTCCGCCGAGGTTTTGGGTTTCGGATTGTGTTTGGCTTGGGCCAGCGCTGACGCGATCGGTCCACGATCTTTTTTGGGGGTTTTGGGATCGCGCAAGTCTTTACCAGCCTGACTTGCCTACTTCTTCGATGTGACCATACTGCTCTCCCACGGTTGCAAAAGCGATTGATGACCCGCCAATACGCAACCGCAAGAGAGCGGCGTCGGTTATCCCCGACAAAAATCGCCGGGAGCAATCCCGGCGATCATCGTAAGCGTCGAAGCCTGCTCGTAGCGAAAACAAACTCGTTCGCCGTGATATTGCCCGGCGTTGTGGGACAGGCATTAAAACGCTGATAAAAGCAAACATGAGGGCGTGGAAGGAACGGGGGCGCAAATGTCAAAGACTTCGGACTGGATCGTTTCAGCCAGAATTGAGAGTTCGGGTGGCGCAATTTGCCTTGTGCTTTTTTGGATGTGGGGACTTGGCGGTTTGCTGCTGAACACTGTCAATTTGTTAGCCATGCCGTCCGGAGTTGGCGTGGGGACTTCCGCCTATGTCACAGTTGCCATGCTCTATTGGATTGGCGGCATGGTGCTGTTCGGTCTCGGGTCGCTCATCCACCGGTCCTGGTACGACTTCAAGCGACCGATCGACTTGGCGTGAATTCCGGGCGTTAATGTTGCGAGACCCCGCGCTTGCAACACGTTACGAATGTCAGAACCGGGACACCAGTTAAATCACTCCTCAGGCGCATTTTCGATCGGGTCGAAGCGGTCGGCTTCCAGTCCGAGCAGATTCCAGGATTGCAGCATGTGCGGCGGCAACGGCGCGGTGACGTCGATCACGCCGCCGCGCGGATGCGGTATCACGATCCGCCGCGCCAGAAGATGAAGTCGTTTTTGCAAGCCGCCGGGCAACTCCCAGTTTTCCCTGTTGAAATATTTGGGATCGCCGACGATCGCGTGACCGATATGCGCCATGTGCGCGCGCAACTGGTGGGTCCGCCCGGTGACCGGCTTCAACGAAACCCAGGCGAGCTTCTGCGCCGAGGTCTCAACCACGGCATAATAGGTCACCGCATGGCTTGCGCCCTCGTCGCCGTGCGAGGCGATCCGCATGATGGTGTCTTCCTCGCCTTCCTCCCTGGCGAGAAAGGTCGAGATTCGGCCCTGCTTTGGCTTCGGCACGCCGGCCACCAGTGCCCAGTAGATCTTGCGCGCCGAGCGATGGCGGAACGAGCCGGTGAGCGCGGTGGCGGCAAAGCGGGTCTTCGCAACCAAGAGGCAACCCGCGGTGTCCTTGTCGAGCCGGTGCACCAGGCGCGGCTTTTGCCCTTTTGTATCTCGCATCACTTCCAGCATCTGGTCGATGTGCCGCGTCGTGCCGGAGCCGCCCTGCACCGCCAGCCCGGCCGGCTTGTTGAGCACCAGCACGTCGGCATCTTCGAACAGCGTTATCTCCTTCAACGAGGCGAGCGTTTTCTGCGCGGCATCCGAGAGCTGAGCGGCGGCGCGCGGCGCATCCAGCCGCAGCGGGGGAATGCGGACGCTCTGCCCTGCCTCCAGTCGGTCCTTGCTGTCGGCGCGCTTACCATTGACGCGCAGTTCGCCTTTGCGAACGATGCGCTGGATGTGGGAGAACGACAGGCCGGGAAAGCGCGCCTCGAGAAAGCGATCGACGCGCATATTGTTCTCATCCGCGGTCACGACCACGGTCTGAACCCTGGTCGGCAGCGGCATTGTATCATCTTTCGCGGGCCCGGCCGTCGAGGGCTTGGACCGGCCTGGCGCAGAGTGCGCCAATCGCGACGGTTTGCCGCCGTCACGCTGCGCTTGCGGCCGCTCACCTTGCGCGGTTCGATATGGCCTTGCGCCTTCGCGGCGGTCGCGCGCGGAACGCTTGGGCAGAGGTTTTTTGTTGCGGCGGCTCATGACCTCTTTCCGTACCGCACTGGTACTCCGAAAATCCAGCCCTCCGATCTGATCGCCGGGTCGGGCATCTGGAACAGTGCCTCATCGGAGGACAAAAATCTCAACGCCGCGGCGCTCAGCAGCGCGTCTCCTTCGTCCTCCGATCTCGGGCTTCTCTTGACACCGTCACTTTCAAACGCGGCGAGAGCCACGTTGAGGTCCCGACGATCCGCGAGGCTGGCCTTCTTGCCTCTCGACAGCGGATAATATCGCGGAAAGATTTCAACGATGACGGAGCCGGCCTTCCCCACTTCGTCGAAGGGCCAGATCGCGATTCTGCCGTCGCAGTTCTGCCGCAGCGATCGCAACGCCCGCATGCCTGAAATCGACGAAGGCCCGACCTGTGCCGGACCGACTGCGTTAAAAATGGACTGGGGCCGGGCTCCGGTCGTCTCCATGGCGACGCGATCGGTCATTCGAAGGTAGTTGGCCGAATAGCTGTGCTTGGGCAGCCATGGACTGTTGACCAAATGGCTGTGTGCGCAGGCCGGCGGACGAAAGAAGGCGCCGCCGTAGAAATTGGCATGTGGCGCGCACACCTGTTCGGCATATTCCCAATCGAGAACGACGTTTCCAGGCAGCGCGACCGGAGGGAAGCCGAAAGCAAAATCAATCCCTATCAGCGCGCGCCTGTCCCTGAACTCCTCGCTGATCCATTCGATCGCGTCGGTGCGCGACCATCCGTCTCTGCGAGTTGGGCATGCTTTCAAGGCAGGCGGCGCACGGCCCGGATAAGCCATCGCGACCTTCAATCCCTTTTGCCACGGGCTCTTGTCGCCCGACCAATCGATACCCACGAAACAGTCAAATGCCGGCATTATCGGTCTGGTCCCCTGCGGGCGCTTCGGAGCTTCGCCCAATATTCCAGACGCTTGCGGATCTCGCGCTCGAAGCCACGCTCAGGCGGATCGTAGAAGGTCTGCCGACCCAGGCTTTGCGGAAAATAATCCTGCCCGGAAAAGCCTTCCGGCGTGTCGTGGTCGTATTCGTAGCCTTCGCCGTAGCCTTCCGATTTCATCAGCCCGGTCGGAGAATTGAGGACGTGCTTGGGCGGCAACAACGAGCCACCTTCCTTTGCCACACGCATCGCCGCTCCGAACGCCGTATAGGCCGCATTCGATTTCGGCGCGGTGGCGAGGTAGATCACCGCTTGCGCGATTGCGAGTTCACCTTCGGGAGACCCCAGGAAATCAAATGCGTCCTTGGCGGCATTGGCGATCACCAGCGCCTGCGGATCGGCAAGCCCGATGTCCTCGACCGCCATGCGGACCACGCGCCGCGCCAGAAACAGCGGGTCTTCACCGGCATCCAGCATGCGCGCCAGATAATAGAGGGCCGCGTCGGGATCGGAACCGCGCACCGATTTATGCAGCGCCGAGATCAGGTTGTAATGTCCGTCCGCCGATTTATCGTAGATCGGAGCGCGGCGCTGCAAGACCTCCTGCAGTTGCGCCGCGGTGAAGATCTCGCCCTCCCTTGCCGCGCGCCAGACCTCTTCGGCCAATGTCAGCGCGGCACGTCCGTCGCCATCGGCCATCCGCGCCAGCACGGCGCGCGCTTCTGCATCCAGCGGCAAGTTCCTGCCCTCGACTTTCTCCGCGTGCAAGAACAGCCTTTCGATCGCCGCGTGATCGAGCGAATGAAACACCAGTACGCGCGCGCGCGACAACAGCGCCGCATTGAGCTCGAAGGAAGGATTTTCGGTGGTGGCCCCTACCAGCACCACCGTGCCGTCTTCCATCACGGGCAGAAACGAATCCTGCTGCGCGCGATTGAAGCGGTGCACCTCGTCGACAAACAGCAGCGTGCCCTTGCCGATTTCCCGTCGCGCGCGAGCCGCATCGAAGGCCTTCTTCAGATCGGCCACGCCGGAGAACACCGCCGAGAGCTGTTCGAAATGCATCTCGGTCGCGTCTGCAAGCAGCCGCGCGACCGTGGTCTTGCCGGTGCCCGGGGGGCCCCAGAAGATCAGCGAGCCCACGTTGCGCGTTTCCAGCATGCGCGTCAGCGCGCCGTCCGGCCCCAGAATGTGATCCTGGCCGACGACTTCCGACAGCTTTTTCGGGCGCAATCGATCGGGGAGCGGATGCGGCGCGTCCCTCTCCATCCCCGCTGCGGCGAACAGGCTGGCGCCCTCGTTTCTGCTTGGTCGTTTCGGGCTCATCCGCCCAGCGTCACGTTGATCTGCTGGCCGCCGCGCATGAGCGTGATGCGCCAGAGTCGCGAGGAATCGCGGGTTGCTTTTTCCAGATCGCTGGTCTTGAGAATCTTCTGACTGTTCACGGAAACGATGATGTCGCCCTTCTGGAAGCCGACATTTGCCGCCATTCCGCCGTCGGCGAGATCGGTCACCACCACGCCCTCGGTATCGGCATCCAGATGCAGTTCATCGGCCACGGCCGGCGAGATATTGGCGACCTTCGCACCCTGGAAAGGCGAGCGTCCGGTCAAGACGATTTCGTTGCGTCCGGTATCGGGCGCGGTTTCCAGCGCCACCGTCAGCCTCACGCTCTTGCCGCCGCGCTGCACGTCGACCAGCGAGGTCCCGCCGAGCGGACGCGTCGCAAAACGGTAATCGAACGCATTGGGATCGTCGACCGTCTGTCCGTCGATCGCGACGATCAGGTCCGATGACTTCAAGCCGGCGCGGGATGCCGGACTGTTCGGAACGACGTTGGCAACCAGCGCGCCGCTCGGAAGTTTGAGTCCCAGCGTTTCGGCGATCTCCGGCGTCACGGCCTGCAATCTTGCGCCGAGCCAGGGCCGCCTGACCGCTTTGCCGCCGCTTTTTGCGGAAGCCACGACCACTCGCACCATGTTGGCCGGGATCGCAAAGCCTATTCCCTGCGAGCCGCCGGAGCGCGAAAAAATCGCGGTATTGATGCCGGCGAGCTTGCCGGTCATGTCGACCAGCGCGCCGCCGGAATTGCCGGGATTGATCGCCGCATCGGTCTGGATGAAGAACTGGTAGTCGGTGATGCCTACTTGCGTGCGCGCCAGCGCCGAGATGATGCCATGGGTGACGGTCTGCCCGACGCCAAAGGGGTTGCCGATCGCCAGCACCACGTCGCCCACCATCAACTCGTCGGAATTGGCAAAATCGAGCGTCGGAAATCTTTCGCGGCTATCCTTCAGCCGCAGCACGGCAAGATCGGTGCGGCTGTCCTTGAGGACGATCTCGGCCTCGAATTCGCGCTTGTCGGAAAGCGACACCTTGACCTGGTCGGCGCCTTCGATGACGTGGTTGTTGGTCACGACGAGGCCAGTCGGATCGACCATCACGCCCGATCCGAGCGAACGCTGCATCTGTTCCGGTTGCTGGCCTGGCACGCCAAAGAAGCGACGGAAGAGCGGATCGTCCAAAAGCGGATTGCGGTTCTGCACCATCTTGGCGGCATAGACGTTGACGACGGCCGGCTGCACCCGTTGCACGATCGGCGCGTAGGAGAGTTTCAATTCGGCTGCGGAAGCCGGCACGCGCCGCTCCTGGGCGATCGCAGGTGAAGCAGCCAAAAGGATGAACAATGCCGTAAAACAGCGAATAGCGCTCATGAAGGAAATCCTGGGGGACGGATGGCGCAAATATAGGCGCTTAAGCTCGCCATTAGAAGTGATCCGGCCTGTCCGCACGGCCGTTGTGAGCCGAATCGACAACACAATGGCAGTTTTGACATAAGCGAAATCCTTGCATTTTCCTCCGGCAGTGTCCCGTTTCTGACATTCGTATCTTGTCGCGGTGGGTTCGTTTACGAATGCCAGAAACAAAGGGACCTGGTGTCCCGATTCCGAAGTTCGTATCATCTTGCGGCCCCATGTTTGCGAACTTCGGAATCGAAAGGACATCAGCAAAGCTAATGACCTAGTGTGGCTTTGGTTCGGAAGTCCGCATGATGGACTCGCCGCGATAATGATGCGGACTTCTGAGCCGCCACACTAGCAAATATTGGATTCTAGTGTGGTTCCGGATTTGACATTCGCTATAAGGACTCGCGGCAAGGCTGAAGCGAATGTCAAATCCACCACACTAGTGCCGCAGGTAGTGGCTCAGCCGGAAATGACAGAAACAACAACCTCGGGAGAACGCCAGATGAAGGCCGTCGGATACCGAAAATCGCTTCCAATCGAGGCAGCGGACGCCCTGATCGACTTCGAGGCCGCAAAGCCGGAGCCGAAAGGCCGCGATGTCCGCGTCGCCGTCAAGGCGATCTCCGCCAATCCGGTCGATTACAAGGTACGCAAGCGCGCGGCGCCTCCGGAAGGTGAAACCAAGATCCTCGGCTATGATGCCGCAGGTATCGTCGACGCGGTCGGTTCCGAGGTGACGCTGTTCAAGGCAGGCGATGAGGTTTTCTATGCCGGCTCGATCCTGCGCCAGGGCACCAATTCGGAATATCATCTGGTTGATGAACGCATCGTCGGCCGCAAGCCCAGGACGCTGTCGTTTGCGGAAGCCGCCGCGCTGCCGTTGACCTCGATCACCGCCTGGGAATTGCTGTTCGATCGGCTCGGCGCGGTGCCGGGAAGGAGCGTCGATCCGCGCACGCTTCTGATTGTCGGCGGCGCCGGCGGCGTCGGCTCGATCCTGATCCAGCTCGCCCGCCGCCTCACCGGACTGACCGTGGTGGCCACCGCGTCGCGCGCGCAATCGCAAAACTGGTGCCTTGATCTCGGCGCGGATGCCGTCGTGGACCACTCAAGGCCGATGAAGGAGCAGATCGACACGCTGAAGGTCCCGCCGGTGGCTTTGGTCGCGAGCCTCACCAACACCGACCAGCACTACAAGGCGATTGCCGACCTGATGGCGCCTCAAGGCAAATACGGTTTGATCGACGATCCGCCGGAATTCAACGTCGGCGTGTTCAAGGGCAAGGCTATCTCGATCCACTGGGAATCGATGTTCACCCGTTCATCGTTTCAGACCCAGGACATGATCGCCCAGCACCGCCTGCTCAACGATGTTGCCGACCTGATCGACAAGGGCGTGCTGCGCACGACCCTCGACCAGCGTTTCGGGACCATCAACGCCACCAATCTGAAACGCGCACATGGGCTTCTGGAAAGCGGCCAATCGCGCGGCAAGATCGTGCTCGAGGGATGGTAAGTCACTGAAATAACTTAATTTGTTCCGGCCGCAGCGTTTGCCGAAAGCGCAACGTCCGGACCCCGTTGTGGCAATCGAAGAAGCAACAAAAGGTGTGGAGAGAGCACACCTTCTTTGCGGGCGATGATCAAACCTGATTTCGTCCTGCTTCAGGCGATTTCGAAAAAAATGCCCGCCGCAAAAAAAGCGGCGCCAACGCGCCGCTTTTTGTTGAATGCCCGGAAAAGCGAAATCAGGCTGCCTCGGCTTCGGCCTTTTCCTGCACGGGCCCGGAATCCTGGCCCTTGGCATCGACGTCGCGGTCGACGAACTCGATCACCGCCATCGGCGCATTGTCGCCATAGCGGAATCCGGCCTTGATGATGCGGGTGTAGCCGCCATGCCGATCCTTGTAGCGGGGGGCGAGAACGTCAAACAGTTTCTTTGCCTGATCGACGTCGCGCATTTCCGAGATCGCCTGACGGCGCATCGCGAGCCCACCGCGCTTGCCGAGCGTGACGAGCTTCTCGACGATCGGGCGCAATTCCTTGGCCTTGGGGAGCGTGGTGACAATCTGCTCGTGCTTGATCAGCGCCGCAGCCATATTGGCAAACATCGCGCGCCGGTGCTCGGCGGTGCGATTGAGCTTGCGGTGAACCTTGCCGTGACGCATTTGAACTATTCCTTCCAGATTGTCGCGACGGTTCGTCCGACAGTTGCTCAGGTGGGCTGCCTGCGTTCGCCCATTCAGTCATTCCGGACAACGCGCAAGCGGCGATCCGGAATCTCGAGATTCCGGCTGGTGCTCGCGCACCATCCCGGAATGACGAAAAACTCAGTAATGATCCTCGAAGCGCTTGGCGAGCTCGTCGATGTTCTCCGGCGGCCAGCCCGGCACTTCCATGCCGAGATGCAGACCCATCTGGGCCAGCACTTCC
>Ga0306920_100016773_pt1 | contig 10098 bp, 9 predicted proteins | sample flu12Cox44000170_FD_204666 | JGI IMG/M metagenome (GOLD analysis project Ga0306920, IMG submission 204666) | Lab enrichment of tropical soil microbial communities from Luquillo Experimental Forest, Puerto Rico - flux4day.12C.oxic.44.000.170 (v2)... | ecosystem: Environmental > Terrestrial >...
CCGCCTGGGTAGTTCCAGTGAACGAGCGCAGGCGCTATGATGAGGCCGGGAGAGATGCCATGTCTCAATACGTTTTCCATTGTCAGGACTGCAACAAGGAATTTACCCAGGCTCTCCACATGTCTGACGTTGAAAAGACCAGTGTGAAATGCCCGCACTGCGGCAGCGAACAAACGCATCAGCTGGTTTCGTCCTTTTCTGCCGTTACGTCGCGGAAGAGCTAGCCGCGCGGAGCAATAACTTCAGGCAGTTCGTCCGGGAGACCTTGCCGGCTCGTCCGCTGTGAGGGTCAAGGCTGAAGGGTGACTCATAATAGGAAGGATGTCCCTCAAGCCATTCTTCGGTCTGTTGCGCGATGGCCGGCTTAGCGCTCTTCTAAGCGTTGGCGCCGGCCTCAAGTCGTTTTACAAGCTGACGTACCTTGCTGCAGCCGGAGAGTACGGGTTGCTCTGCCGACTGGCGAATGGGCCGGCCACACTCAATTCGCTTGCCGAGTTCTACAACGCTGCGGACCAAGGCAGGGAAGCGCTTGAAGCATGGCTACAGATGGGGGTCCGTTTGCGACTGCTGAGCCTGGGGGCTGGCGGGTATTCGCTTCGAGGGGTGGCAGCCGCGCTTGCCCGGCCCGAGAACGACGCCACGCTCGCAATGGTGCAGGAGGTGGCCGGTTTACACCACAAACTCATCTCAGCGACGCTGCCCAAGCTTCGCCGCAGCGAGCTCTGGACCCTGGGAGATCAGGATGGTGAGCTGATTGCTCGCTCGTCCCGTGTGCTCGAGATCTTTCAGGCGGAGGTCATTCGGGACACCTTTCCGGAGCAAGGCGCGCTCCGCCTGCTCGAGATCGGCTGCGGCTCGGGCATTTACCTGCGATACGCCGCCATGAGAAACCCTTCGCTCACCGCGGTCGGGATGGAGCTTCAGGCAGCAGTGGCGGAAATGGCGCGGACGAATCTTCGTAACTGGGGGTTGGACAGCCGCGTGAAGATTGAGGAGGGGGATTTTCGCGCGAAGGCTTTGGGCGAACAATTTGATATCGCAACACTTTACAACAACATCTACTATTTCCCGGTCCAGGAACGCGTCGCGCTGCTCAAGCGTATCGGCCGCTTTCTGAGGCCCGGTGGGTTTCTGCTTTTGACCACCTGCTGCCAGGGAGGCAGTATTGGCACGGAGGCGCTGAATCTGTGGGGCGCGGCCACCCGTGGCGCTGGGCGCCTGCCAGCCGAAGACGAGCTCGTTGACCAACTGCGCCAAGCCGGCTACAGCTCGGTAAAGACAAAGAACCTGGTTCCCGGAGAGCGTTTTATGTCGTTCCAGGCATTTCGTGGCTGATGAAGATCCTCAATTCGGCGCATAGGCTCGGATACTGAAAAAGTCCGATAACAGATATTCTGTATAGTGCAAGTGTTAAATACAATCGCAGCGGCATCATTATGAATGCCAATAAGTTCCGGCCTGTCTGAGATCCCTTCCCTACATTTTGTAGCGGCCGAGGTCTTCGTCGTTCAGACCCTCCAGCCACCCACGCAACTCGTCTGACGTCGGGCCCTCAGGCGGGCCGGACATGTTCAGTTTTGCCGATTGCATCACTTGTTCAGAGACGTAGATCGGGCAATCTGAGCGAAGCGCCAGTGCGATGGCATCTGAAGGCCGCGCATCGACGGTCATCAACTCCCCGTCATGGCGCACCCAGAGCATTGCGAAGAATGTATCGTCGCGAAGTTCTGTGATAACAACGCGCTCCAGTCGAGAATTCATGTGCCGCATGAGATTTCGGGTGAGATCATGTGTCATCGGACGAGGAGCTGAGACCTTCTCGATCTCGATGGCGATGGCGTTCGCTTCGAAGATCCCGACCCAGATAGGCATCACGGTATCGGAGCCCACATCCTTGAGGACAACGATGGGCATGTTGGTGGCTGGATCCATCATCAGACCGCGAATTCGGACTTCGATATCCATGGCTTCCCTCGTCAGACTTGGCCTGTTAGATGGCCTCACCCACCAGGCTGTTTGGATGTGTTCCAGTAATTCTCACTTGCATGTAGGTTCCCGGAGCGGGAGCAATCGGGAGTGGTGAGGTGAAGTTTACCGACTTGTTCTGTGAACTGCGACCCGCAATCTGCCCCCGAGTCGGGTTCGTACCTTCAACCATCACTTCCATCGTCTCACCTAAGTGTTTGGCGTAATTGACCCTTTGGATTTCGCGTTGCCTGTCCAGCAGGACCTGGAGCCGTTGTGCCTTCTCTGTTTCAGGTACGGTGTCGATCATGGTCAAAGCCGGCGTATTCGGGCGAGCCGAATACTTAAAACCAAAGACGCAATCGTACTGCACATTCTGCAACAGGTTCATTGTTTCGATAAAGTCTTCGGCGGTCTCTCCGGGGAAACCGACGATGATGTCGGTCGAAAGAGATATCGTGCGACGCGCAGCCTTGATCCAGGCAATTCGCTCGAGGTACCAGTCGGCAGTGTATTCCCTGGCCATCTGCTTGAGCACACGCGAAGATCCGGACTGAACCGGGAGATGCACATGGTCACACAGAGTGGGGACGCCGTCAATGGCCTCGACAATGTCGCGCGTGAAGTCACGCGGGTGGCTTGTAGTGAACCGGACGCGGCGGATGCCGGGAGTCTGTCCAACGGCAGCCAGAAGCTCTGCGAAGCTCTGCTTCCCTTCCGGGTCGCGATAGCTGTTCACGTTCTGGCCGAGCAACTGAATCTCGGTGTATCCCTGATCGGCGATGCGGCGCGCTTCAGCCAGCACGGAGGATGAACCTCGGCTACGTTCCTTGCCCCGCGTGTATGGCACCACACAATAGGCACAGAACTTGTCGCAGCCTTCGATGATGGTGATATAGCCGCGATAGGGGTTTTGGCGCGACGTGAACTCGGTCTCGAAGGTCTCGTCGGTTTGACGGTCGTCCAGGCCGGTGATCCGGTTCTCGCCCGCCTCAAGCCGCGAAAGCATCTCGGGCAACTTGCGATAGGATGCTGAACCGGACACGAGCGAGACGAACGGCGCGCGCTCGAAGATCTTCTCGCCTTCCTGCTGGGCGACGCATCCGAGAACGCCAAAGCGCTTTCCGGCCCGGTGCAGCTTCTTGTAGTCGTTGAGGCGGTGGAAGACCTTTTGCTCTGCCTTGTCGCGGATGGAGCAGGTGTTATAGAGGATCAGCCCGGCCTCTTCTTCGGATTCAACCTGCCGGTAGCCCTCGTGCTGCAATGCGCCAATGACCTTCTCCGAGTCATGGGCATTCATCTGGCACCCGAATGTCTCAAGGTAGAAGGTTTTTTCGGATGCCATAACAGATTCGAGTATAGAGCATTCTGTGAATGATTCTGCCCCGACGGGGCGCGACCAGGCAGGTTCGATACGGGGCAGAGCCGTTCATTTGCGGACACATGCGGGGCGAACCGGACATTCACGCCTGGGACGAGTCCCCTGCTGCAACATTGAATCAATAACTTGCGTATATGCATTCGTGGAATTCGACGTGCTTTGTGATTCCATAAAGCGGTTTTTGGGAGGTGCCTCTATGTTTCTCACGATTTCCGGCATTTACATCCTCCTCTCGGCGTTTTGCCTGTTGATGGTGTCCCCGACCGTCAGACCTTACGCTCGTGAAGTTCGTGTGCTCACAGGCCGAAAGCGGCCTTGCAAGAACTGAGTTCTTTTACCAGGACCGAAACTGCATTTGTTTTCATTGGACCGCCTGACGACTCTGTACCGGAGGTAGCGCTGCCATGGGAACTGTGATCCAGGACATTCGATTTGGGATGCGGCAACTGATCAAGATGCCGGGATTCGCTCTCACCGCCATCCTGTCACTGGCTTTGGGAATCGGGGCCACGACCGCTGTTTTCAGCGTGGTCTATGCGATCCTCATGGATCCGTATCCGTATCGGGCATCAGACCGGATGATTCACATGCGCATTGCCGTCCCGAATGGCGAGCCACGGTTCTTTGGTGTAACTGGGTCGCAGTGGCAGGAGTTGCGCAAGTCTCCTGTGGTTGAAGACACGTTTCTTGAGGATGATTGGAGTCTGACCGTGACAGGAGGGGACTTGCCGGAAGATGTGCAAGGGACCTACCTGAGCTCGAATGGGTTCAATTTCCTCGGGGTACCAGCACTGATCGGACGCGGCCTGCAACCCTCGGATGCGATCGATGGTCAGGACCCAGAGCCGGTGGTCGTGCTTGGATACAAGTTCTGGCGGCGCCATTTCAACGCGGACCCTGCGGTTGTCGGAAAGACGATGCAGCTGGTTCGCAAGAACTACACGATTGTCGGCGTTGCGGCTCCGCGGTTTACCTGGGGCGACGGGGACGTGTATCTCCCCTTGAAGATCACAGGGGACCAGGTGAGAGCCTATTACGCAGGCGTACGGCTCAAGCCGGGAGTAACCCATGCTCAAGCCGATGCGGCGCTGGAGCCTCTGATTGAGCAGTTTGCGAAGGAAACGCCGAAGCACTTCCCGCCTGACCACCGGCGCCTGCACGTCGTTGGTCTTAATGAGCAGTTTGTTCAGCAACTGGGCGGCACACTGTACCTGCTTTTCGGCGCAGTTGCCCTCTTGTTGTTGATCGGCTGCGGTAATGTTTCGATCCTTCTGCTTGCGCGGGCCACCGCCCGACAACACGAATTTGCTGTGCGCTCTGCAATCGGCGCGACGCGGAAGCGGGTAGTTCGGCAGTTGTTGACCGAAGCGCTGCTGCTATCGGTCACAGGCGCGGCTCTCGGTCTGCTGCTTGCGTACAAGACGATTTCGGTGATCGTTGCCAACCTTCCCGAGTTTTCATTTCCGCATGAAGCCGCTATTCGACTCAATTTGCCTGTTCTGATCTTCTGCACGATCGTTGCGGTCGGGACCGGTATCCTCTTCGGCCTTTGGCCCGCGTGGCAACTGTCGCGGCCAGAGGTAAGCCAGGTGATGCAGTCGAGCACCCGCAAGACGACGGGGGACGTGAAAGGACGCAAAGTTCACAGTGCTCTTATTGCTCTACAGATCGCTCTGACGCTGATCATGATGGCAGGCGCTGGCTCTGCCATCGAAGGTTTTCTTCGCGTGATGCACAGACCACTTGGCTACGATCCTCACAACATCATGTCGGTGGGAATTCCAATTCACGATGGCACCTACAAGACGTGGCCAGAACGCGCGGCCTATTTCGAACAACTCCATCAGAAGGTTGCGGAGGTTCCTGGGGTGAAGACCGCAGCAGTCTCGAGCAACGCCACGCCTCCCGATAACGGATTTACAACCAAGTTCGAGATTATCGGCAAGCCTTCGTCGGAAGACCAGAGCTTCCGATTCAACATGGTCAGTGCGGAATACTTTCCGGCGCTTCGTATTCCAATCGTTCAGGGGCGAATCTGGGATCAGGCGGAAAGCCACCGCGGGGCGCCGGTCATGGTAGTGAATGAGACATTTGTTCGACGCTATTTTCCGGGCGGCGACGCGATCGGACATTCGCTCAAGGTGCCGGAAGTGAAAGCGCAGCCGCCCTTCCTGCTAACGGCTCCGGGTACTGAAGATTCGATCCTGATTGTTGGCGTGGTCCGGGATAAGCTCAACGACGGACTCGCGAAGCCAGTGCTGCCTGAGGTCTTCGTCCCCTACACAATGGCGATGGGAATGTACACGCAGATCCTGGTCCGCTCGGATGTGCCGCCGCTGTCGCTTCTGCACTCGATCAGGTCGCAGGTGAACGCGATCGATCGCGATCAACAGACCAATGGCGACGTTCGCGATCTGGAGCACTGGATTTCGCGCACGCCGGAGTATGCGCGCGGTCAGCTCGTTGCGTGGCTGTTTGGGGCTTTCGCTGCCCTGGCACTGGCGCTTGCAGCCGTAGGACTTTTCAGCGTCGTCGCCTACACGGTGGTGCAGCGGACGAACGAATTCGGCATTCGCATTGCACTCGGGGCAAAACGCGGTCACGTGCTCGGTATCGTCTTCAGATCGACGGTGGTTAGCGTTGGCGGCGGGATCGTTGCAGGTGTCGCTCTCACACTTGCGCTGAATAAACTCATGGCAAGCTGGGCCGCGGAAAGCTCGCGCGATCCCCTGCTCTTGTTTGCTGCTGCGTGCGTGCTTTCACTCGTAGCCACGATGGCCTGCGCGATACCCGCTTGGCGCGCGGCAGGCGTTGATCCGATGAAGGCGATCAGGTACGAATGAAGCAGGCAGCAGGGATTAGGAAGTAAGGAGTAAAGAAACCCTGACTATTGGACGCCGGCGTGAAGGTAGGCGAGGAGCGCAGCCATCTGTTCCTCATCGAAACGCCCGGTGAAGGCGGGCATCATTCCCTTGCCCTGCAGCACCACGCGCCGGACCTCTGTGTCGGTCGCAGCGGCGCCGCTGGGCAACTTTGACTGGGCAAAGACATGGTGCAGACCGGGCGGCACCTTTTTCAGCGCAAGATCGTTGTCTTCATGACAATGGGCGCAACGGCCGAGATAAAGCCGCTTCCCTGCTTCCTCCTGTTCGGTGAGCGCCGTTTTGGAATGGCACCCTGTCAGAATGCCGGACGCCGCCACCTCAAGAGCGAGTGATGCAAAAAACCGGCGAATCCGCCGACCCGTTCTGTTCAACTATGCTTGTCCTTCTGCGCAAATTGCCCGCTCACGTAATCCCAGTTGAGCACCTGCCAGTATGCCTTGACGTAGTCGGCACGCCTGTTCTGGTACTTGAGATAGTAGGCATGCTCCCAAACGTCGATGCCGAGAATCGGCCTGAGCCCCTCGGTGAGCGGGCTGTCCTGGTTAGGGGTCGTTTCGAGTGCAACATCACCGCCTGGTAACTTCACGAGCCACGCCCAGCCGCTGCCGAAGACGCTCAACGCCGCTTTTGTCATCTGCTCCTGGAAAGTGGAGAGAGATCCGAATTTTTTGTCGATAGCCTTAGCGAGCTCGCCCGTCGGCGCAGATCCGCCCTTGCCAAGAGTGGGCCACCAGAAAGAGTGATTCGCATGACCGCCGCCATTGTTGCGAACCGCGGTGCGAATGGACTCGGGAGCGGCGGTAAGATTGGCGACCAGCTGATCTACACTTTTTCCCGCCAACTCCGGATGAGCAGCAACGGCCGCATTCAAGTTGTTGACGTAGGTCTGGTGGTGCTTGTCATGGTGCAGATGCATGGTCTCTGCGTCGAAGCTGGGTTCGAGTGCGTCGTAAGCATACGGTAGGGGTGGTAACGAGAAGGGGCCCGGCGATGGAGTTGCCGGGGGCCCAGCCGCTTGTCCGTTGGGGAGACTGTCGGCGCGCAGTGCATCGGTCAAAACCAGAACACCTGCCGCACCGCCAAGATGCTTGAGTGCTGTTCGCCTGTTCATCGTCATCTGCAATAACCTCCTTGTTCATTTGAAGCGGGGAGGGTCGAGGATCGCTGCGCGGGGGAAGGAAACTGTCAAATTGTAGTGAATGGGCCCGCCTTGCCGCCAGTGGGGGTTCGGTATTCTGAAAACATGATGCTTCCCGCACTGGCCGAGATCCAACAAGCTCAGGAGCTCGTTTACAGGTACATGTCGGCAACTCCGCAGTACACCTGGCCGCTTCTGAATGAGCGTGCCGGAGCTGAAGTATGGGTCAAGCATGAGAACCATACGCCTGTCGGCGCTTTTAAGCTCCGCGGAGCCCTGGTCTACCTGAATTGGCTGAAGGAGTCAACGCGAGCCTTGCAGGGAGTTGTCGCTGCTACGCGAGGCAATCACGGCCAGGGCGTTGGGATGGCCTCGCGTTTGCTCGGCCTGCACGCCGTCATCGTGGTTCCTCACGGAAATAGTGTTGAGAAGAACCGCGCCATGCTGGCCCAGGGAGTCGAACTGATCGAACACGGAGACGATTTTCAAGAAGCACTGGAGTTTGCCCGGAGGCTCGCCGAGGATCGCAGCCTGGCCATGGTTGACTCATTCCATGAGCGGCTCGTGATGGGAACGGCGACCTACGCGTGGGAGTTGTTCCAGGCTGCTCCGCCACTGGAAACGGTCTATGTGCCGATTGGCCTCGGGTCATCGATTTGCGGGGTTGCAGCGGCGCGCAACGCTCTGCAGCTGAAGACGGAGCTGGTGGGTGTTGTGTCGAGTGAATCGCCTTCATACTCACTGAGCTTCAAGCAGCGAAAGGTGATCGAAGCGCCGTCACGCACGTTGCTTGCTGACGGCCTGGCATGCCGTACGCCCGATCCGCGGGCGATGGAGGCTATCTGGACAAACGTGGCCCGCGTGATTGAGGTTTCGGACGAGGAGATTGCGGAGGCTATGCTCGCCCTATACCAGGGCACGCACAACGCGGCTGAGGGCGCAGGAGCGGCGGCGTTGGCTGGGGTCCTGAAGGAACGGCGGGAAAGGAATAACGGCAGACGAATCGGTATTGTTGTAACGGGCGGGAACGTTGACGCTCCTGTATTCGCAAGGGTGCTGGCAGGGGACTTCAGAAGACCATGAAACCGCATCTCGACAACCTGACTCCGCTCGCACACGCTGCGCAGAACCGCTGCTTCGGCTGCGGCGAAGCGAATCCGACGGGGCTGCAACTGCGTTTCTTCCTCGCGCCGGACGGTACGGTGGTTTGCCCGGTCAGCATTCCGACAAGCTTTGAGGGTCCATCGGGATATCTGCACGGAGGGATCATTGCAACCTTGCTGGACGAAACGATGTCGAAGGCAATTCGCGCGCGGGGCCTGATCGCAATGACGCGGCATCTGCAAATCGACTACAAACGGCCGGTGCCTTCGGCCGCTCCCATCCGCATGGAAGGCCGCATCGAAAAGAGCGACGGGCGTAAGCATTGGGTGGAGGCGTGGATCTTTGACGATAAGAACTCGACACTCGCGCACGGCAAAGGGCTCTTCATCGAGGTACGGTCCTCGAGGGCGGTTTCTCCACTGCCGGCGAACAGCGAGGCCGGCAGCGGAGAGCCCTGACGCGATCCGGGAAAATTAAACAGATTCGAACCAAAACCTATCTCATCAGCGCAGTCATCCAGACTCCGGGACCCGAAGCCCTTCGTTTTAAGCGGTTTTGACGGCACGGCTAAAGCCGTGCCATCAAAGCACATTCAGGAAGGCTTCTAGTGAATCATGTTGATCGTTTCCTGCGTTACGGTGTCGAAGGTCGTCACTGCCTTCGAATTTGCTTCAAAGGCTCGCTGCGCGACGATCAGCGCGGCAAACTCGCCCGAGATGTTTACGTTTGAGGCTTCCAGCGCTCCACCCTGCATGGTTCCAAGGCCCGAGGTTCCAGAGACCCCGATCGTTGCCGTGCCACTTGCCAGAGTTGTTGCGTAATCGCCATTGCCGAGATGTTGCAGGCCCTGGAGGTTCACCACGTTTGCAAGCGCCAACTGGCCGACGTTGAGTTTCTGGCCATTGTTGAAGGCGGCCGTAACCGTGCCGTCAGAACCAATCGTGAAGCCGGAGTAGTTCCCGCTGGCGTAGCCATTCTGGGTGGTCGAGGAAACAGCCGATGTCTGGTCAACCTGTGAGATGGATGGAGCACCGTTGGCGCCGAAAAGGTCCCAGGTGATGTTCATATTCGACGAGCCGTCGGAAAGGCCGGCAAAGGAGATCCCGGTGATGTTTGCCGACGGGCTGACGAGGTTTCCATTTGAATCGAACGTCAGCGAGCCGGCGGCGCTTGCGGATGCAACCGGGTCTTGAATCACGTTCCCCGCCGTCGAGATCCCGGCCCCGGAGATGGTCAGTTGTCCAGCAGTGGCGGTGACTGTCGTCGCGACACCCGCGGCATTCAGTGCATTCTGGAGGTCAGTGGCGTACTGGCTTACAGATTCGCCTGCAGTCACGGCCGGTGCGGTAATGGTCGTGGAGACGCCGCTCGCGTTTGGTCCGGTTATCGTGATGTTTGTTCCCGGATTGACGGTGGCGAGTGTTGCGCCGCTGGAGCCGAAGTTGTAGTTGATGGTTGTCACTCCTGCCGCAGTGCTGGTGTTTGGCTGCAACGTGTCGGGCATGGTGATGCTGTATGACCATGAGTTGGTTCCGGTCTTCGTGTACGTGACATTTGCCAGGTAGCTGCTTCCGAGCGAGTCGTACACCTGCACCTTGCCGGACGTGCTGCTGCCGACTGCAGCA
>Ga0306920_100016774_pt1 | contig 10098 bp, 15 predicted proteins | sample flu12Cox44000170_FD_204666 | JGI IMG/M metagenome (GOLD analysis project Ga0306920, IMG submission 204666) | Lab enrichment of tropical soil microbial communities from Luquillo Experimental Forest, Puerto Rico - flux4day.12C.oxic.44.000.170 (v2)... | ecosystem: Environmental > Terrestrial >...
GAACTGGGGGCCCGTTTTCGGCCGACACTTAGCACAATTGTTAACCTTGCCGAATTGCCGAAATGGCGTTTCGGCGAGGGGCCAAACTGCGCAAAAAGCCGCCTGCTGCGCGCTTAGTCGACCTTATCGTGCCGCCGCCCCACGGCCGCCAGGAAGCGCAAAGATTTATGGTAAACGTTTTGTTAAGGAGGGCCATCCTAGGGTTGGAATCGCATCCTGATCGTGTGGGTTCTCCCGATGACGATCGTCGGCGCTTCCTGCAATGGCTGGCAATTGCGCCTTTGAACGAACGCGCCGAGGCGGCGGGCGCTCTGGCGCGCGCCTATTTATGTTCCGGTCTGACCGCCGACGAGCTGGCGCCAGCCGAAGGCCTGATGCTCAATCTGCTCGACGACCTGTCGCCGCTGGTGCGCCGCTCGCTCGCCGATGCTTTAGCCCCGAGCCCGGCCGCGCCGGCGCCGGTCATCATCGCACTCGCTTCCGATCAACCGCAGATCGCGGCGCCGATCTACGCTTTGTCGCCGCTTTTGATCGACGCCGATCTCGTGGACGGGGTCGCTACTGGCGGCGACGCGGTTCAAGCCGCGATTGCCAGCCGTGCCGTGGTGCCGTCCGCAGTGGCGGCCGCGCTTGCCGAACTCGGTAACGCCGAGGCTTGTCAGATCTTGGCGGAAAAATGACGCTACAACCTATGGGTTTGTGTCGGTTCGCCCCGGTTCGCTAAACTAGCAAAACATCAATATCCACAGGCACTGGCAGGCCGCAACGGTTCGTTGTAGTTCGCCGCAAGCCGTGCTATGGAAGGGGGTAGGGCGGGGGTAGAGGCTAAAATTTCATTTTGGCGGAAGAACCCGCATCCAAAATTCAGGGGTAGGAAAGGGGTAGGGGGCATGGCGCAAATAATCAATCAACTCACAGCCCTCAAGGTTCTGAAAATCAAAACGCCCGGCTATCACGCCGACGGCGGCGGCTTATGGCTGCAAGTAACCCAGGCTGGCGGCAAGTCGTGGATCTTCACTTACAGCTTGCGCGGCAGGTCCCGCGAAATGGGTTTGGGCAGCGCGAGCCGGGTAACGCTCGCCGAGGCGCGCGAGGAGCGCGACAAATGCAACAAGCTCCTCCGCGAATACGTTGATCCGATCGAGCACCGCAAGCGGCAGCGCGCCGAAGCCGCGTTCGCCGATGCGGCGACGATCACATTCAAAGAGGCGGCCGCCGCGTATTGTGCCGCACACCGCGCCGGGTTGAGAAACGTCAAGAGCGCGGCGCAATGGGTCGCGACGCTTGAAACCTATGCCGAGCCGGTGATTGGCAATCTCTCAGTGCGCGACGTTAACACCGGCCATATTCATCGCATTCTCGAACCGATGTGGTCGACAAAACCGGATACAGCGAGCCGGTTGCGCGGCAGGATCGAGGCCGTGCTCGGTTGGGCGAGCGTGAAGGGATACCGTGGCGCTGAAAACGCCGCCCGCTGGCGCAATAATCTCGACAAGCTCTTGCCTCGACCGTCAAAAGTGCGAAGGGTCGAGCACTTTGCCGCGCTGCCATATGCCCAACTGCCGGAGCTCATGGCGAAGCTGCGGGGCCAGGAAGGCCCGATAGCCCGCGCCTTGGAATTCACCATTTTGACCGCCTCGCGACTTGGCGAAGCTCTCAATGCGACGGCGCAAGAGATCGACCACGCCAACAAGGTTTGGGTTGTGCCGGGCGCGCGCATGAAGGGCGGCAAGGAGCATCGCGTCCCGTTGTCAAAGCGTAGCCTCGCAATCGCCGGCCTGGTGAGCGACGGCTACCTATTCCCGAGCCGCTACTCTACGGGCAAGCCGGTCTCCGACATGATGATGCGCAAGCTGTTGCGCGATCTCGGTTACAACGGCATCACCATTCACGGCACAGCGAGAGCGTCATTCAAAACTTGGGCGATGGAACGAACGCGGTTCGACAACTACGTGGTCGAGGCGGCGCTCGCACACTGCAGCGGCGATAAAGTCGAGCAGGCCTATGCGAGATCCGACGTGCTCGAGAAGCGGCGGCAGCTCATGACTGCGTGGGCGGAATACTGTTCGCAACCGCCGGCGAAAAGCACCGACAGAGTTGTGTCGTTACGGCAAGCGCAATAACTTCTATCTGCGCGGAGCCGGTCCGGCCGGACCGTCGCGTTTCGCCTTCACCGCCGAAACGCTTGCTCCGCGCCCCTCAGCGGTGCGCGGTGAACCTTGAGCGATTACACAAATGAAGCGTGGCGCCGCGTCGGGCGGATGCTTTTTGGAAACTCCTACGAGGAGCTCACTGGGTACGACTTTCATCTAACTGAGCGATATTCCGAACCAGGCCGCCCGCTAACCAGGAGCAGCACTGGCTACCGTCAGTTCCCGCCGCCAGAGCTCGTCCGCGAAGTCAGCCGCGCCTATTTCCGCCTCGTGCAGCTCAACGAGATCAATGCTTGGTTCGAGGCCGAAGGGTTTGATCTCGAAAAGCCGATCTCGAAAGAAGAATTTGAGCAGCGATCAACCGAGCCGCCGCCGTCGCCCAAGATCACCAACGCCATGATTGACGACCATGTGTTAGTCGATCCGAAACTAGGAATCGATTCGAAGATGGCACATTCGACACAGGACGCCTGTATAAAAGCTTGGGAAGCAAAACACGGATCAGCCGCAAGAGACCGCGTGCGAGTTAGATACAACACACACGCAGAAGATCGCGGAATTCCTGTGAAACCAGGCCCGCGGAGTAATTCTGCAAAATAATTCTGCAAACTATTTTCAGTTTTGCAGAATGCAGAAATCGCTTCTCCCTCTATAGCGGCCGATAACGAACGCTCGTAACCACGCGAGCGTTCGGTGACCAAACGTCACAAGAGCAGCGCGGCTGAAAGGCCGGCCAAACCCCGCATCAATGTGCGGCCCTTAGTGGTTGGCACGGCGGAGGCCGGACGCCTTGGCGGCTGGGGCAAGACGAGGGTTTTTCAACTCATCGCAGCCGGCGAATTGGAATCGTACCTCGACGGCCGCGTGCGCCGCATCACAGTCGAATCGATCGAAGCGCGCATCCACCGAAAACTAGAGGAAAGTCGGCGGACTGAAGCCCGCCCCTAGACGAACGCCGGCCCCCGAGGAGGCCGGCGTAATTTTTTTGCTGAGATCACCAACCCCACGCTTGGCGGCGTGGACACAACGAAAGGAAGCCGTCGTGCTGAGTTTTCTTAAAGTATCCGCCCCCACTCCGCAAGCCGACCCGCAAGTTGCTGAGAATCCACGGCATCGCTGTCGTAATTGCCGTGCCAAGCTGCCCGCACCGGTCACTAATGACCGCGAAGCATTCTGTTGCTGCGGTTGTTACACGAGTTTTTTCCGTACCCGGTGTCGAGTCTGCGAAGAGCCGATCGAGCAGCCCGCGCGCGGAACCCGGCTGATCTGCAACAAGGCCAGGTGTCGGAGCGCCCGGAGGGCGAGTTTTGACGCGGTCAGCTACCCCACCCTCATAACTGCAGAACCTCTTTCAGAAACCCCCATAAATAAAGGGTCAAAACCAGCGATCAGCGACGACCGAGCCTCGTCCTGGCGGGTCGTCGCGGCCGGGGCGCCGATCTCAGCCAATCAGTACCACTGCGCAACAGTCGGAGCCGCCGAGGCGGTCGCTACCGTCAGTCGGACCAATGCGCGGCATTGGGCCAAGCGCAAGCTGCAGGTTTCGGAGTCCGCGTCATGACCGAGGTGATCACCGTCACCAAAGTCAGCGCGGCGCATCCGGTCCTCGCGGCTCATGCGCGTGCGATTCATCGCCTGGCGGAGAGCGAGACGGAGAGTCTCGCCGAATTTGTCCTCGAAGTTGGTCGGCATTTGCACGAGGCGCACCAACACATCACGCCCAACCCGTGGAGACACAAAGTCTGGGCCAATTGGCTCGACGACGAATTCGGCTGGGATCTCAAAACCGCTTTCCGTTTCATCCGCGCTTACAGCGATGCATTGGCGAACCCGATCTGCGCGCGCAACTCGCGCGGAACGCTCGTCAGCGGCCAGGGCCACGCTGACGAGTGAAACGGCTCGGCGGCGTCGACCGCCGAGCGCGTCAACCAGGCCTTTCAAAGGAGAACGTCAATGAACGTTCATTTCAAGTATCAGGCTGCGAACGGCGCAGTCAATCTGCACCACCCACCCTGCATTGGGGTCAGCGAGATCATCCGCATCCGCACCGAAGGTAGCGTGCCGGAGAAGGCTTTCCTCGGCGCCGATCTTTCTCGCGGAGCGGTGCGCGTGCACGGTTTGAAGGAGCCGGGGATGAGCCAAGCCCTAGCTGCGGTGCTCGCCGACTCGACGCCGTTTAACGTGGGCTTCGCCGTCAAGCGCATGTATGCGCGCGATTCGATTCTGCGTGGCTCACTCCCGTTACGCCCGACCTACCCCTGGATGAAGGCAGCAGCGGACACTGAGCTGCCGCCGTCGCCTGAGGTAGTCGAAAAGGCGGTGATCCCGGAGTGCCACGAGCCGCACCCGACGTGGGTGCAGGAGATCGAGCAGACCAAACAGGTCGAGCTCAGCCCGCGATCCGAAAAATTCCTCACCCGTCTCGCGAAGCTGGTGGGTGCCGACGCGTGGCTGCGCGCCGGCGTCGCGGCTGATCTGTAAGTGAAACTGGTGCGGGGCGGCGTCTGAATGGCGCCGCTCCAAACAAACGGAGTCGGTGTTGTGTTCCTGCTTCTCATCACGAGGCGACCATGAGCGCGATCGCCGAGCAGCGGGCGCCCCTGGCCGAGCGCAGAGACGATCTCTACGAGACGCCGGAATGCGCAACGCGCGCCTTGCTCGCCGTCGAGTCGCTGCCGCAGGGCACTGTCTGGGAGCCGGCGTGCGGACCCGGCGCCATCGTGCGCGTGCTGCGCGCCGCCGGACATCAGGTCTATGCGACGGATCTCGTCAATTACGGATCCGCCGACCAGGACGAACACCGTGTCGACTTCCTGATGGAATTCGCGGCGCCGGAAATCGCCTCGATCGTCACCAATCCGCCGTTCAAGCTCGCCGCCGAATTCGTGCGGCATGCGCTGCTGCTCTGTCCGCGCGTCTACATGTTCTTGCGCCTGGCGTTCCTCGAGAGCGAGGGGCGTAGCGATATTCTCGAGGGCGGCCAACTGCGCCGCGTCTACGTATTCCGCGAGCGCCTCCCCATGATGCACCGCGCCGGCTGGGTCGGCACACGGGCATCGTCGCGAATGGCCTTCGCTTGGTTTTGTTGGGATCGCCAGCATCGCGGTCCGGCGGAGCTGCATCGGATATCGCGAGAGGCGCTCTGATGAGTGTCACCGTGCTCGCTGCCGCCGTCGCCTACGCCAAGGAATTCGGCTGGCACATCTTCCCGCGCCATCCCGACAAGGCCGACAGCTTCAAGTCAAAGAAGTTCAGCGACGCGCCATGGGGCGCAACCAATGATCCGGAACGGGTCAAGCACGATTTCGAATGTTGGCCGCAAGCCAGGATCGGCGCCCGCACCGGATTCCTGCCGGGCGTTCATGTCCCCATTACCGTGGTCGACACTGACACCCGCGCCGGCGGTCACGCCCACGACGGCGAGCCAGAACTGAAAAAGCTCGAAGCCAGATATGGCGCGCTGCCGCTGACCCTGACAGGACGCTCGCCAAGCGGAAGTCTGCACCGATACCTCAGGCACCCCGGCGCCGGAATCTGGATCAGGTCGATCGACGGCGTCATCGCGCCCGGCGTCGACATCAAGGGCGATAACAGCTGCATCACGGTGCCGCCTAGCGTCAATGACGACGGCACCTATTACGAATGGGTCGACGCCTCCGTTCCGATCGTCGACATGCCGGACTGGCTGATCGCGTTGACGATCAAACGATCGCCGACAATCTCGGAACGCGCCGGCATCCAGCGGCCACCCGGCGACGGCGCGTCGACCAGCTACGGGCTGCGTGCGCTGCACGAAGAGATCGAAACCCTGTGCCGCGCCGAACCCGGCCATCGCAACAGCGCGCTGAACTATTGCGCATTCAGATTATTCCAGCTCGTCCCGCACGAATTGGACGGCGAGGAGGTCGAGCGCGAATTGCTGCAAGCCGTCATCATCAACGGCGCGCGTGATCCTCGTGCAAAAATCCAAGACACGATCGAACGTGCCAAGCGCGACGGTCTCGCGAATCCGCGCATGCGGAGGCCGCGATGATCGAGCTCTATCAGTTTCAGCACAATGCCGTCGCCGATATCGAGCGCAAAGTTGCCGAAGGCGTCCGGCGGATCCTCCTCGCCGCCGCGACCGGCGCGGGCAAAACGATCATCGCCAGCGAGATTATCCGGCGCCATCGGCTCCGAAGCATTCTGTTTCTCGCACATCGCGACGAGCTGCTGACGCAAGCGCGCGACAAGCTCAAGCGGTTCGACGTTGCCGCCGGAATCATTAAGGCCGGGCGCGACAAGGACATGCGCCCGCAGGCACTCGTTCAAGTCGCTGGTGTGCAAACCTTGTACTGGCGCGCCGTGCGCACCGACCGAATGGAGATGCCGCCCGCCGGAATCGTGTTCGTGGACGAAGCACACCACGTTCGTGCACGGACCTATATGTCGATTGTCGAACAATATCCCAACGCAATCATCATCGGACTGACGGCAACGCCTTGCAGAGGCGATGGCCGCGGACTCGGCAACGTGTTCGAGGCGCTGGTCGACACGCCGCCGGTCGCCGAGCTGATCAAGCTCGGGCTGTTGGTGCCGCCAAAAATCTTCACCACGCCGCCGCCCGACCTGAGCGGCGTCCGCGTCATGTCGACCGGCGATTACAATACCGACGAGCTGAGCCAGAAAATGGATCCGCTGGTCGGCGACGTGATCGAGCACTGGCTGAAACATTCGCAGCGCCGGCGCACCGTTTGTTTTGCCGTCGACGTCAAGCACAGCGTCCACTTGACCGACGAATTTCTAAAATCAGACGTGCGAGCCGAACATCTCGATGGCACCACAGTGCAAGCCGAACGCGAAGCAATACTTGGGCGCTTGGCATCGGGCGAAACCGAGGTCATCTGCAATGTCGGGGTTTTGACCGAGGGGTTTGATTGCTGCGACATCGGTTGCATTGATCTGGCGCGGCCGACGCGATCGCTCGGTCTGTTCCGGCAAATGATCGGTCGAGGCTTACGCGCCTCACTTGGTAAGACCGACGTCATCATCCTCGACCACAGCGGCGGCGTGCGTCGCCACGGCCGGCCCGATGATCACATCGAATGGAGTCTTGAGACCGACAAGCGCGCCACCAACAAGACACATGAGGCGCGAATCGCCAAAGCCGGAAGCGACCCATTCGTCGAATGCAAGAGCTGCGGACACATCCGTATGCGCGGCATGGCCTGCGACAATTGCGGTTGGCAGCCGAAGCCGCCAGCACGTCCGGTCGACTATGTCGACGGTGAACTGGTCGAACTCGGCAAGCCGGCCATCGTGAGATCCGAAACCGAGCGGAAAATATTCTACGCCGAACTGCGTGGCTATCAGCAAACCGCCCGCAAGCGCGACGGCACACCTTACGCGCGCGGCTGGGCCGCCAACCAATACCGCACCAAACACGGTTCATTCCCGCCGTGGAGTTGGAATGATCATCCGCCAGTGACGCCATCGCCGCCAACGCTGCGCTGGATCAAGTCGCGGCAAATCGCGTGGGCGAAAGCGAAGAGTGCCTGAAGGAGCAACAATGTCGAGATATCAGTGGGTACATCACGGCGAGACGAAACTTTTCCAGGTCGGCATTTGGCCAGACGGCACGCTGTGGAATCCGAACGGCTATCCCGATGACACGGTGCGCACGGCTGTGCTCGAAGCCGATGCGCGCAAGCACATACGCCGCAGCAACGCCGCCAAGAAAGCCGCCGAGACGCGACGCGAGCGCAGAGCAAAAAAGGTCTACGCCGTTGCCAAACGTATCGTTGAAGGCGGGTGCTATGGCCCGCGCCGGCGGTGTGTGATCTGCGGAAAAGGGCTAGCCGATCCCCAGTCAATTGAACGCGGCATTGGCTCAGAATGCTGGCAAGACGTGCTGACCATTCTGGAGCAGTCACGGACTACATCGGCGGCGCCGTGCTGATGGTCGATTGAAAGGAGCGCGCGATGACAACGCTAGGAGCACGATCATGACCGACCCTAGAGACTGGTATCGGCTCACGACCTTCGACAATGGCGAACGCGGTTATTTGCTCGGCCGCGACGGCATCATCATGTTTCTCGTTGAGCTTGCCGAGGAGAACCGCGACCTCGACCATGCCGCGCTCAAGCAGCTTTTCGATGAGCATCAGGTCGTGGTCGCCGTATGGCCAAGCTCGGCAGGACCTGGCTTCCTTACTTTGAAAGGCGCCGAGTATCTGCTGGCGCAAACCAAGCGTGGCACAAAGAAAATCAAGGCAACAACGATGACAGCCTTCTCATGCAACAGCCGTGAGCACGCCGAGATACTGCAACAAGCATTTAGGCCAACATGACCAAGCTCGACGACATGAACAGAGCGGCAGCGGACGTCGTCCGCGCCCGTAAGCTAACCCGCCCAGAGCACGGAGAAGAGCTCTGCACCATGCTTCGCCGCCTGATCTCCGGACTATCACCCGAACAAGCCGACAAAGCCCTAGTCGAGTGTTCTTCCGCGAGATCGAAATCTGCGACGAAGTAATCTTGAGAAGCGACGGGTTTTACCTAGTCAGCCGTCGGCGAGACCCCCCGATGGATGAGTGCCCATTCTGAAAAGCCGAGTCGAGGCACGCGCACGCCTCGAGCGGAGCACCGGATGAGACAACAACAATGAGCGCTAAGCAAAAGCCCAAGACCGAACCACATATCCGGCATCCGGTCGAACTCCTCAAATCGCCAGCAATGTGGGTGCTCAGTCGTGCTGCCCACAAAATTCTGATGTACGCCGAATGCCAAGGCGCAAAGTTTGCCGGCAAGAAAAACGGCAAGCTGCCGATCACATATGAGAGCCTTGAAGCGCAGGGCTTGCACACCGACTTGATCCCGCCAGCTGTCAACGAGATTCACGCGCTAGGAGTGGGCGAAGTCGGCGCGGGCGCGGCGGTAACGCCGAATTTCGCCGACCAAACTTCATTCGCCTTACTTATCTGCCCAGCGGCGAGAACTGCGAGATCCCACCAACGCACGAATGGAAAGCGATCAATACCCTCGAGGAAGCCAAAGAAATCGCCAAGCAAGCCCGCGCCAAAAAATCAAAAACCACCCCCAGAAAACGGGGGCGGCTCCACCCCCAGAAATTGGGGGTGAAACACCCCAGTTTTCGCCCCCAGAAATTGGGGGACACAGACCCAAACTTTCACCCCCAGAAATTGGGGGTATTAAGTAGTAATGCTATCCGTCATTCTAGGCCCGCGGCTCCCGAGCCTGAGCCCGTAGCCGATACCGCTCCCAAGCCCGATACCGCTTGCAGCCCCCGGACCGAACCGGTCCTGACCGTGGTCGCCAACCGGGAAAAGCAACGGCAACAGCATGCCAACAAGGCCAACCAAGACTTGGTCGAGATGATCACCGTGCTCAGGGAGGTGTTCGGCAATCGGGCAGTTAATGCCGAATGGCAAAGGGAAATGCAGGCCCGCACACCGAAGGGATGGTCGCGGCCGAGGTTCATGCTCAAACTCGCTGCCCTCAAGGAAAGGCAATGGGTGAAAGTCGCGCGCGCAGACGGCGTAGATGGAGACAAGACCCTGCAGGGGGACTTCTATGCGGCGACCGAGTTGGCGCCGGCAGCTGCCGGAAATCCAGTACTGGACCAGTCTCGACCGGGCATGAATGAATCGAGATCCGAACTCGCCAAGGCGAAGCAGGCGGCCAAGGAGCTGCTCAAGAAGGCGAAGCCATCCCACGCTGCGTGATGTGGTATACTGGCGCTCATGACGGCGATGGATAGCGTCAAGCGTGAGCTCGACGAGGCTGCGTACGTAATTCGGCAGCTGACCGCGCAGGTTGCCGAGCTTACCGCTGAGAATGAGCGGCTTCGGGCCGGTCTTGATGCGCACTCAGTGTTGCAGAGCATTTATCGCAATTCAGCATCGCCTGAGAGCAACAGGATCAAGGCCGCACAAGCCGCTTTGAA
>Ga0306920_100016775_pt1 | contig 10098 bp, 7 predicted proteins | sample flu12Cox44000170_FD_204666 | JGI IMG/M metagenome (GOLD analysis project Ga0306920, IMG submission 204666) | Lab enrichment of tropical soil microbial communities from Luquillo Experimental Forest, Puerto Rico - flux4day.12C.oxic.44.000.170 (v2)... | ecosystem: Environmental > Terrestrial >...
CCGAAGAACGCGCTCTTGAGGTTGACGGCGAGGACGAACTCATACTGCTGCTCGGTGGTCTCGAGCACCGACGTGCGCGTCTCGACCCCTGCGTTGTTCACCATGATGTCCACCCTGCCGAACGCGGAGACCGCCGCATCGATCAGGTGCTGCAGCTCGTCGACCTTGCTCACGTCAGCCTGCACGCCGATCGACTTGGCGCCGAGGGACGACACCTGTTGCTGCAGCGCCTCGGTCGCCTCCGGGTTTGCGACGTAGTCGATGACGACGTTCGCGCCCTCCTCCGCGAGCGCCAGCACGATCGCCATGCCGATGCCGCTGTTCCCTCCCGTCACGATGGCGGTCTTGCCCTGCAGTCCCATCCGTCCTCCTTCTCGTGGTGGCGTGCCGGTTCCTAGGCGAGCCGCTCGCTCAGGTGCTCGCCCACCCTGAGCGCGTTCGCGATCGCCGTCAGCGCGGGGTTGACCGCACCGATGCTGGGAAAGAAGCTCGTGTCGACCACGTAGAGGGTGTCGAGCTCGTGCGCCTTGCAGGTCTCCGGCGAGATGGAGCGGCCGTCGACGAAGACCGAGCCTGGGTCCCAGTACTCCGTCTCACGGGGAAGGAGCTCGCCGCGCTCGAGGAGCATGACGCGCTTGCGGGTCGCGGCGAGCGACCACGCGAGCGTGCCGCCCCCGGCGCCTGTCCCGACGATCACGACGTCGACGTGCTCGCTCATCTGCGGTCCTCCGCCGGGCGCGCTGCTCCGGGCGTCGCCACCGTAGGGCGTATCGATTGCGGCTGCCACAGGTCTCCGTCAGATGTCACAGGAGCGTCACGACCCGTATGCCAGACTCCCGCGAGGGTGCGAGACACGGTCACGGCGGTGAGGTGTCGGTGAGCACAGATCTGGCGCGATGGCAGTTCGCCACCACCAGCATCTACCACTTCCTCTTCGTCCCCGTGACCATCGGGCTCGCGTTCCTCGTCGCTCTCCTCGAGACCGCGTGGTGCCGGACCGACGACGAGGAGTACCGGCGGCTCACGCGGTTCTTCGGCGTGCTCCTGCTCATCAACGTCGCCATCGGCGTCGTCACCGGGCTCGTCCAGGAGTTCGAGTTCGGGATGAACTGGTCGGTGTACTCGGCGTACGTGGGGAACGTCTTCGGCGGCCCCCTCGCGATGGAGGGCCTGGTGGCCTTCTTCCTCGAGTCCACGTTCCTCGGGGTCTGGATCTTCGGGTGGCGGCTCCTGCCGAGGCCCGTGCACCTGGCGGCCATCTGGGCGGTGAGCGTGGGCTCGGTGCTCTCGGCCGCCTTCATCATGGCGGCGAACTCCTGGATGCAGCACCCCGTCGGGTACAAGCTGGTGAACGGCAAGCCCCAGCTCGACGACGTCTGGGCGCTCTTCACGAACCCGGTGTTCCTGTGGGGGTACACCCACGTGGTGCTCGCCTCCCTCGTGACCGGGTCGCTCGTGATGCTCTCGGTCTCGGCGTGGCACCTGCGGCGGCGCAGCCATGCCGACGCGTTCCGGCGCACGGCGACCGTCTCGATCGTGGTGCTCTTCCCGGCGATCATCCTCACGCTGGTCGTGGGCAGCCACCTGGGCGTGATCGAGACGACGTACCAGCCGATGAAGATCGCGGCCGCCGAGGCGCAGTGGAGCAACTGTCAGCCGTGCTCCTTCTCGGCGTTCCAGATCGGCGGCGGGAACCAGGACCAGACGCCGACGCAGATCATCGAGATCCCGCACCTGCTCTCGCTGCTCGCGACCGGGACGTGGAACGGCGCGGTCGAGGGGCTGAACCCGCTCAACGCCCAGTACCAGCGGCTCTACGGGCCGGGCGAGTACGTCCCGAACGTCTTCATCCAGTACTGGTCGATGCGCGTGATGGCGTACCTCGGGTCGCTCGTGCTCCTGCTCGCCGCCTGGGGCGGGTGGCTCGTGCATCGACGGCGGCTCGAGCGCGCAAGGGCGTTCCTCTTCGTCGCCACCTGGGCGGTGGTGGCGCCGTTCCTCATGAACACCGCCGGATGGCTGCTCACCGAGAGCGGCCGGCAGCCCTGGATCGTGCAGGGGCTGCTCAAGACGGCCCAGGCGCCCTCACCCAACGTCACCACGACCGACCTCGCGATCAGCCTCGCGGCCTTCGTCTCGATCTACCTCGTCCTCGGGGCGACAGACGGGTTCCTGATGCTCCGGTTCGGGCGGCGCGAGCTCGACCGGGACATCGAGGACGCAGAGCCCGACGACGGGCCTGCGCTGGCGTACTGATGGGAGCGACGAGGTGACGACGCTGTGGTTCATCATCGTGGTGGTCTTCTGGACCGGCTTCGTCGTCCTCGAGGGGTTCGACTTCGGCGTCGGCGTCCTGCACGGCGTCGTCGGACGGACGGACGCGGAACGGAGCCTGGCGGTGAGCTCGATCGGGCCGTTCTGGGACGGCAACGAGGTGTGGCTGGTCGTCGGCGGCGCCGCGATCTTCGCCGCGTTCCCCCAGTGGTACGCGACGATGTTCTCCTCGCTCTACCTCGCGCTCGTGCTGACCCTGCTCGCGTTGATGGTGCGCGGGGTCTCCTTCGAGTACCGCTCGAAGGTCGACTCGGCGCGCTGGCGCGGGTCGTGGCGGTGGGGGCTGACGGTGAGCAGCGCCGTCGTGCCGCTGATCATCGGGATCGCGCTCGGCGACCTCGTGCACGGCCTGCCCATCAACCAGGCGCACGTGTACACCGGGTCGTTCTGGACGCTGCTGCAGCCCTACGGCGTCTTTGCCGGGGTCACGCTCCTCGCGCTCTCGGTGCTCTCGGGCGCGACGTTCCTCACGATCCGCACGGACGGTCCGGTGGCAGCCCGCGCGGCCACGATCGCCCCGCGCGCCGGCTGGGCGGCGACCGCCCTCGTTCTCGGGCTGGTGATCTGGACCCACGCGCTCGTCGGACGGACGCACGTGCCCACGCTCGTCGACGCCGCCATCGTGCTCGCAGCGCTCGGCGCCGGGTGGGCCGCGTCCCAGCGCGCCGCCGGCTGGGCGTTCGCCGCCGCGTGCGCCGCGTCGGGCCTGACCGTCGTGCTGCTCTTCGTGAACCTCTACCCGCACGTGATGGTCTCGACCACGAGCCCCGCGTACTCGCTGACCGCGGCGGGGACCGCGAGCCCGCCGTACACGCTCAAGGTCATGACCGTCGTCGCCGCAGTCGCGACCCCCGTCGTCCTCGCCTACCAGGCGTGGAGCTTCTGGGTCTTCCGCCGACGGCTCCACGGGCCGGCGTCGACGCCCGAAGAGGGGGCGGGGGCGGTCGCCCCCGCGAGCCGGTCCTAGCTCCCGACGGGCCCGTGGGCCGCCCAGTGCGTGTCGCCCTGCTCGGGAAACCTCACCCCGACCCGGTCCCGCACCGAGGCCGGGAGGCTGAGGTCGCCGCCGGTGTGCCCGAAGCTGAACACCCGCTCGGGCCTCGCCCGGCCGATCATCGAGCGGCACCACCGCAGCATCGTCACCGTCCGGTTCCCGAACCCGGTGAGGAACGCGATGTGCACGAACAGCCAGACCACCCACCCCGCGAACCCGCTGAGCCGGATCCCGTGGAACTCCACGATCGCGCGGAACCGGCCGATCGCAGCCGCGCTCCCGAGGTCGCGGTACCGAAACGCGACGTCGCGGTCGTCGCCGTCCAGCCGCCTCCTGATCGTGCTCGCCGCGTGGAGCCCGCCCTGCATCGCGACCTCGCACACGCCCGGCAGCTGGTTGATCGTCGCCATGTCGCCGACCGCGAAGACCTCCGGGTGGCCCGGCAGGGTCAGGTTGGGCAGCACCGCGACCCGGCCGGCGCGATCGAGCTCGGCGCCCGACTGCTCCGCGAGCTGGGAGGCGATCGGCGACGCCTGGACGCCGGCGGCCCAGATCACGGTGCCGGCCTCGATCGTCTCGGTGACGTGGTCCGCCCCGGTGTAGGTGACGCCGCCGACGTCGACGCCAGTGACCATCGCGTGCATCCGCAGCTCGACGCCCATCCGCTCGAGCGAGCGGGCTGCCTTCGCCGAGAGGTGCGAGCCGAACGTCGCGAGCGGCTGGTCGCCCGCGTCGAGGAGCACGACCCGCAGCGTCGAGGTGTCGATCCGCCGGAAGTCGCGCCGGAGGCTCCGCGTCGCCATCTCCTTGATCTGGCCGGCGAGCTCGACGCCGGTCGGGCCGGCGCCCACGACCACCATCGACATCCAGAACCTGCGCTCATCCTCGCTGTCGACGCTCTCGGCAAGCTCCAACGCGCCGAGCACCCGCCGACGCAGCTCGAGCGCGTCGTCGATCGTCTTCATCCCCGGCGCGTGGCGCGCGAACTCGTCGTGGCCGAAGTACGACTGCCCCGCACCCGTCGCGACGATCAGGCTGTCGTAGGGGTACTCGTGGCTCTCGCCGGGGATCGTCGTCGTCACGACGACCTTGCGCGCGAGGTCGATGTGCGTCACCTCCGCGAACAGCACGCTCACGCGGTCGCGCTTGCGGAAGAGATGGCGCAGCACCGGAGAGATCTGCCCCGGCGAGAGGATCCCGGTCGCGACCTGGTACAGCAGCGGCTGGAAGAGGTGGTGGTTCCGCCGATCGATGAGCGTGACGTCGACGTCCATCCGTGCGAGCCGCCGGGTGGCCGGCATCCCGCCGAACCCGCCGCCCACGACCACGACGCGGTGCCGCCGACCGCCCGGATCCGGCTCGACGTGCTCGGTCATGCGCCACCTCGCCTCTGTGCTGGCGGGCCGAGCGTACCGACCGCCACCGACCGACCCGCCCGTGCGCGCGCGCCGGGGCAGCCCGGGTGCGCGCAGGTGACAGGTCGGTGACGGTCGACCCCCCCGCCCGCGCCGCGACGATCTCCGGGTCGCTCCTAAGCCGGGACTCGCGGCTGCTCGCGCTCGCGACGACGCGCCGCTTCCTTCGCGCCACCGTCGGCGTCGGCACCGCCCTCGCCGCGCTCGTCGTCGCGCAGGCGTGGCTCCTCGCGTCGATCGTGGCCGCCGCCGTCGAGCACGGCGACGGGCTCGGCCGACTCTGGGGACGCCTCGCGCTCCTCGCGGCGGTGGTCATCGCGCGCGGCGCGCTCGGGTTCCTGAGCGAGGTCCTGGCGAACCGCACCGCGGCCGGCGTGAAGGGCGTCCTGCGCCGTGACCTCGCCGCGCGCCTCGCGACAGCCGGCCCGGCCGGCCTCGACGACGCGCGACCGGGCGCGCTCGCCACGCTCGCGAGCTCGGGCATCGAGGCGCTCGACGCGTACTATTCCCGGTACCTCCCGCAGGTCGTGCTCGCGTGCGTCGTGCCGGTGGTCGTCGTCGTCGCGCTCGCGACGCAGAGCTGGCTCGCCGCGGTGCTCGTGGTCGTGACGGTCCCGCTCATCCCCGTCTTCATGGTGCTGGTCGGTCACGCCGCAGCGGCGCGGTCCGAGCAGCGGGCAGCCGCCCTCGACCGGCTCGCCGGCCACTTCCTCGACGTCGTGGCGGGGCTGCCGACGCTTCGGGTCTTCCGACGCGCCCGGGCGCAGGCAGAGACGATCCGTGCGGTCACGGAGCGGTACCGCACCGCGACGATGGCCACGCTCAAGCTGGCGTTCCTGTCGTCGCTCGTCCTCGAGCTCGTCGCCACGATCTCGGTCGCCGTGGTCGCCGTGGCCGTCGGGCTGCGGCTGCTCTCGGGCGCGATCAGCTTCGAGGCGGCGCTCTTCGCCCTTGTGGCCACGCCCGAGGCGTACCTCCCGCTGCGCTCGCTCGGCGCGAGCCACCACGCGATCGGCGACGGGGTCGCGGCCGCGGACCGGGTCCTCGACCTGCTGGGTGCGCCGGTCCCAGCGCGCCCGTCGGGCCGGACGAGCCCGTCCGGCACCGCGGTGACGGTGACCGGCCTCTCGGTCGTCCATCCCGGCAGGTCGATGGCCGCGCTCGACGGCGTCGCCCTGGAGGTGCGCGAGGGCGAGCACGTGGCCGTCGTCGGCCCGAGCGGGGCGGGCAAGTCGACCCTGCTCGGCGTCGTCGTCGGGCTCGTCGCGCCGACGGCCGGCCGCGTGGCGCTCGGGGGCGTCGACCTCGACGACGTGGACCTCGCGGCGTGGCGCGCCCAGCTGGCGTGGGTCCCGCAACGACCCCACCTCTTCGGCGCATCGCTCGCCGAGAACGTGCGAGTCGGCTCGCTCGGTGCGTCGACCGCGGCGGTGCGCGACGCGGTCCACCTGGCGGGCCTCGACGACGTGGTCGCGCGGCTCCCCGACGGGCTCGAGACCGCCCTCGGCGCCGACGGCGCCACCCTCTCGGTCGGCGAGCGCCAGCGGGTGGCGCTCGCCCGCGCGCTCGTACGCGACGCGCCGCTCCTCGTCCTCGACGAGCCGACCGCCGCGCTCGACGGTGCGACCGAGCAGGCCGTGCTCGAGGCGCTCGCCGCCCACGCCCGCGGTCGAACCCTGCTCATCGCCGCGCACCGCCCCTCGCTCGTCGCGCTCGCCGACCGGACGGTGGCGCTCCCCTCGCCGAGGCGGGCCTCGTGACCGCCAACCCGGGCGTGAGCGGCGAGGCACGCGACGACGCGAGCGGGCCGCTCGCCTCGCTGACCGCGACGCTCTCGATCGCCGCCCCGGCGGCCGGCCGGCTGCTCGCCGCGTCCCTCCTCGGGGCGGCGTCGCTGGCCGCGACGATCGGGCTCATGGCGGTCTCGGCGTGGATGCTCTCGCGGGCTGCCCAGCATCCCGGCGAGGCCGCGCTCGGGCTCGCGATCGTGGCGGTCCAGGCGTTCGGCCTCACCCGGGGGCTCGCTCGGTACGGCGAGCGGCTCGTCGGCCACGACGCGGCGTTCCGGCTGCTCGCCGCGGTGCGCACCCGGTTCTACGACCACGTGGCCCACCTCGCGCCCGCCGGGCTCGTGGCGTTCTCGCGTGGCGAGCTCGTCGCGCGCATGGTCGCCGACGTCGACGGCCTCCAGGAGCTGCTCCTGCGCGTCATCCCGCCGAGCCTCGCCGCCGCGATCGTGGGCGCTGGAACCGTGGCCACCTGCTGGGTGCTGCTGCCGGGCGCTGGGGCGATCACGCTCGTCGCCCTCGCCCTGGCCGTGACCGCGGTGCCGCTGCTCACCTCGACCGTGGCGCGCCGCGCGGCCGCCCACGAGGCCGACCTCCGCGGGGCGCTCGCCGTGGCGACCGTCGACCTCGTCGAGGGCGCCGCGGAGCTCGCCGTCCACGGCGCCGCCGACGCGGCGGTCGCCCGGGTCGCGGCCCTCGACGCGTCGCTCGCCAGGGCGACCGCGCGGACCGCCCGGCTCGCAGGGCTCGGGCTCTCGCTCGCCACCCTGCTCGCCGGGCTCGCCATGGTCGGCAACCTCGCCGTCGGCGTCGCCGCCGTCCACGACGGCGCCATGCGCGGCGTCTGGCTCGCGACGCTCGCGGTCGTCCCGCTCGCGGCGTTCGAGCTCGTCGCCCCCCTCCCCGTCGCGGCGCAGTCGCTCACCCGGGCGAGGCGCGCGGCCGCGCGGATCGGGGCGGTCATGGCGACGCCGCCCCCGGTCCCCGATCCCCCCGCGCCGCGCGCGGTCGGCCCCCCGCCGCACCGCGCGACGGCCGTCCACGCGTGGGCGCGGTACCCGGGGTCGTCCCGCGACGTCCTCCGCGGGGTCGACCTCGCGCTCTCGCCGGGCCGGGTGGTCGCGGTCGTCGGGCCGAGCGGTGCGGGCAAGTCGACGCTCGCCGCGCTGCTCGTGGCGTTCCTCGCCGCGACCCGCGGCGAGGTCGCCCTCGACGACGCCCCCTACGGCGCGTACGCGGGCGACGACGTCCGTCGGGTCGTCGGGCTGATGGAGCAGGTGCCCCACCTCTTCGCGACCTCGGTGGCGGCGAACCTGCGCGTCGCGCGACCCGACGCCGACGACGGGGCGCTCGTGGCGGCGCTCGAGGCGGTGGGCCTCGCCGACCTCGTCGGGACCCTCCCCGAGGGGCTCGAGACGTTCGTCGGCCGCGGCGGCGCGCGGCTCTCGGGCGGCCAGCGCCAGCGGCTCGCGGCGGCTCGCGTGCTGCTCGCCCGATGGCCGATCGTGGTCCTCGACGAGCCGACCGAGCACCTCGACGCCGAGGGGGCGGCGAGGCTCCTCGACGCGCTGCTCGACGCGGACCCCGCCCGCGCGACCGTGCTGATCACCCACCGGCTGGCCGGGCTCGAGCGGGCGGACGCGGTCATCGAGCTCGACGGCGGGACGGCCGTCGAACACCTGGCCGCGAGGACCAGCGGCTCGGCCTGACCGCGCGGTGACCCCGGTCACCACCGCACGGCTGCGACGACGAACGCGGCGTAGCACGCGACGATCACCGCCCCCGTGGCGCGCCGGATCCCGCGCCCGGCGTAGGACACCGCGACGCAGAGCGCGGTGAGCCCGACGTACCACCACGCCACGAGCGCGTCGGCGCTCGTGGCGCGCGCGACGCCGAGCACGACACCCGGGATGAGCAGCCCGACCACGACGTTCAGCATGTTGCTGTTCATCGCCTCGCTGAGCACCGCCGGGCCGCGCGCACGCGTCGCCAGGTAGACCGCGCCGACGGCGTTCGGGAGGCTGGTGAGCGCGGCGAGCACGACGCCCCCGACGACGAGCTCGGAGAGGCCCGCACGCGTCCCGAGGCCGACCGCCGCGTGCTCCATCACGACGCTGGCCGCCACGACGACGAGCAGGCTCGCCGCCGCCACGGCCGCGTCGGCGCGCTGGCCGCGGCGGGGGTGGATCGCCAGGGCGAGCTCGGCCTCCTCCTCCCGCACCGCCTCGCGCACCCACCCGGCCGCGGGTGCCGGGAGCGACGCGCGAACCGACGTGGACGCCGCGACGGCGAGGTACGGGACCACGACGAGCGCGACCGCGATCAGCCCGATGCCCGGGGGCAGGCCGCCCACCACGACCGCCACGGCGACCGCGGCGATCCAGCAGGCCGGGACCCCCTCGAGCAGGACCACCCGTCGGTGCAGCGCGATCCGCGCCGCCACGATCCCCGAGAGGCCGAGGAGCGCGGCGAGGTTGAAGACGTTGGAGCCGAGCACGACGCCGTTGCCCACCGTCGACTGCCCGCGGGCGAACGCCGTGATGGCAGAGGTGATCTCGGGCGTGTCCGCGGCGAGCGCCACGACCACGCCGAGGAGCGCCTCGGTGAGCCGCAGCCGCCCTGCAAGCCGCTCCAGGCTCCGGACGAGGACGACGCTGGCAAGGAGGGCGGCGAGCGCGGCGCCCGTGAGCGCGAGGGCGTCGCCGGTCGCGCCGCTCACGACCTCGGTGGGCGCCGCGGCGCCGTCGCGGCATGCGTCTCTTGGAGGTGCGGTCGAGGCATCTGCGGCTCCGCGTCGGGGGCGCGACCCGACCGACGGCCCGGGCGGGACAGTACCAACGGCCCGCGTCGTGGCCCTGCGCCGCCGCGCCTCAGTAGGTTGGCGCCGCGATGCTCCAGACCCGTCTCACCACCGCCCTGCAGATCGACCACCCCGTCATGCTCGCCGGGATGGGCGGCGTCGCCTACTCGGCCCTCACCGCCGCGATCTCCAACGCCGGCGGGTTCGGGTGCCTCGGCGCCTCGACGATGTCCGAGGCCCGCATGGTCGAGGAGATCGCGGCCACCAGGGCGGCCACCGAGCGGCCGTTCGGCGTGGACCTGCTCACCGCCATGCCGGGCGACCTCGTGCACGCCGTCGAGCTCGTGATCGAGGGCGGCGCGAGCGCGTTCGTCGCGGGCCTCGGGGTCCCCTCCGACGTCGTCGACCTCTGCCACCGGCACGGGCTGGTCGTGGTCTCGATGTGCGGCAAGGTGATCCACGCGCGCCGGGCTGTCGACGCCGGGTGCGACCTGGTGGTGGCCCAGGGGACCGAGGCAGGCGGCCACACCGGGACCGTGGCCACGTTCCCGCTCGTCCCCATGATCGTCGACGCCGTCGGTGCCGACGTCCCCGTCGTCGCGGCCGGCGGGATCTTCGACGGGCGCGGGCTCGCGGCCGCGCTCGCGCTCGGCGCCGACGGCGTGTGGGTGGGCACCCGGTTCATCGCCACACCCGAGGCGCGCGGCCTCCCCCACTACAAGGAGCGCATCCTCGCGTCCGAGGAGGACGAGACGACCGTTTCGCGCG
>Ga0306920_100016778_pt1 | contig 10097 bp, 9 predicted proteins | sample flu12Cox44000170_FD_204666 | JGI IMG/M metagenome (GOLD analysis project Ga0306920, IMG submission 204666) | Lab enrichment of tropical soil microbial communities from Luquillo Experimental Forest, Puerto Rico - flux4day.12C.oxic.44.000.170 (v2)... | ecosystem: Environmental > Terrestrial >...
GATGGCGGTCGCTGCGGTTTTTGTTCTCGGCCAGACGGATTACAAACGGATGCTGGCCTATTCCAGTGTTGAACACATAGGGATTCTCGCATTCGGAATCGGCATTGGCGGTGCGGCGACGTTTGGCGTGATGCTCCACGCCATAAATCATTCCCTGACAAAGGCGGCACTGTTTTTCGTCGCGGGAAACATTCTCGCAGCCTACAAAACCAAATCTACCGCTCAAGTGCGTGGTATATTTCATGTCCTCCCTGCTTCGGGGTTGTTGTGGGTCGGGGGATTCTTTGCAATCACTGGCTCGCCGCCATTCGGACCGTTCCTGAGCGAGTTCACAATTTTGAAAGCGACCTTAGACCAGGGGCACGGCGCAGTTGCGATCGCATACATTGCGCTGCTCGCGCTGATGTTTATCGGAATGGCCACTATCGTTCTGCGGATGGCGCAAGGCCGCCCATCAAGCGAAGTGAAAACGATCCAGCCACGCGAAGCTGTGCTTGCCATCATGCCACCGGCATTGCTCGCCGCAGCGGTTTTGGTTCTCGGAATCTACATTCCACCTTTCATCAACACCGCGCTGCACGACGCCGCGCAAACGTTGGGAGGTCTCTGATGCCAACCGCGCGCTCAACTCCCGCGAGCAATGGGGAGCGGATTGCGCTCAAATCTTTGTCGCGAGTTTCGATGGGTGACTTTCACACTGGCGTCATCGACCGCGTTCGCGGTGGAGCGCGCATCGCGGCGTTATTCGGACAGGCTCGGGGCGACGGCACGGCGCGTCTGTTCGCAGTCTTGGCGGATGGGGCCGCGGGGACGCTTCCATTGCTATCAACCGACGTCATAAAGGAATATCCCGCGCTTACGCCGGAGTGTCCTCAAGCGCATGGGTTCGAGCGTGAGATTGCGGAGCAATGCGGCGTGACGCCGCAAGGACACCCCTGGCTGAAACCGATTCGCTTTCACGCGCCGGTCGTTCGGGGCGCTACAAATTTTTTGCGAGTCGAAGGCGAAGAGATCCATGAAGTAGCCGTCGGACCAGTCCACGCGGGCATTATCGAGCCTGGGCATTTCCGCTTTCAGTGTCACGGCGAGAACGTATTGCATTTGGAAGTTGCTCTTGGCTATCAGCACCGCGGTCTGGAACGCGCATTAGTCGGTGGCCCTAACAAGCGCACGATTCATTACATGGAGACTCTGGCGGGCGATACAAGCGTCGGCCACGCCACCGCGTATTGTCAGGCGGTGGAAGCGTTGACGGATTGTCAGGTGCCAGCTCGGGCTCAGGCGTTGCGCGGTGTCGCGCTGGAATTGGAACGGCTTGCCAATCACACCGGAGATCTCGGCGCGCTGGCGGGGGATGTCGGTTATCTGCCTGCCGCTTCCTTTTGCGGAAGAATTCGGGGAGATTTTCTCAACATGACTGTGCTGCTATGCGGTAGTCGTTTTGGGCGCGGATTCGTTAGGCCAGGCGGCGTCGGCTTTGAGGTCGATGATACGCGCGTAGCGCAATTGTTGGAGAGGATCGAACAAGCACTGCGCGATGTAACGGTGGCGACACATCTCTTGTGGAGCACCTCATCGGTGCGAGCACGATTTGAAAACGTGGGAACGGTCTCGCGAAAAATCTGCAACGACCTGGGCTTGATCGGTCTGGCGGCGCGGGCCTGCGGTGTCGAGCGCGACGTGCGGCAGGAATTTCCGTTCGGCATCTATAGATTTTTCCAAGTCCCAATTTCAACATTCCATACGGGCGATGTATTTGCGCGTGCTTATGTTCGCTGGCTCGAAATTCAGCGGTCAGTCGCTTTCGTTCGAGATCAACTCAAGACGTTGCCGGGCGGATCGATTCTAGCGGAGGCAAAATCTCCTGTGGCCAGTGCAATGGTCGTGTCACTCGTCGAAGGTTGGCGTGGCGAAATTTGTCATGTCGCGATGACCGATGAACATGGGAAATTCAGTCACTACAAGATTGTCGATCCTTCGTTCCACAATTGGATCGGCCTTGCGATGGCCATGCGCGACCAGCAAGTCTCCGACTTCCCGCTGTGCAACAAGAGTTTCAACCTTTCCTATTGCGGACATGACTTGTGAGGTGACACGATGCTGAGAGCCACTCTCGCGCGATTTCAACAAGGCTATCGGACGATTCCATTTCCGAAGGTTGAACCTGCGATGCCGGACCGTTTTCGTGGTCGCCCCGCTATTGAGCGCGAAAAATGCCCGGTCGGATGCCGGGATTGCGCCGAGGCATGCCCGACTAACGCGATCATGATAGACAATCAAAGTCTGCGGCTCGATTTGGGACGCTGTTTGTTTTGCACCGATTGCGTCGAGGCATGCCCCGAGCAGGCGATTCGCTACACACCAGAATTCCGGATGTCCACGAACAAGCGCGAGGACTTGGTAATGACGGGTCAAACGCTGGAGTTGGCAAAAGCTTTGGCAAATAAGACACGGCGCTTGTTCGGCCGGTCGCTCAAACTGCGTCAAGTCAGCGCCGGCGGATGCAACGGATGCGAGGCAGACGTGAACGTTCTTAACACGATCGTCTTCGATCTCGGCCGGTTCGGAGTTCAGTTTGTCGCCTCACCGCGCCATGCGGATGGGCTGCTTATCACCGGGCCGGTGACTGAGAATATGAAATCGGCTTTACAAAACACGTACGACGCCGTTCCATCACCGAAGATCGTTATTGCCGTCGGTGCGTGTGCGATTGCAGGCGGCCCTTACTTCAATCATCCCGAGGTTCACAACGGCGCGGACAGCATTTTGCCGGTCGATCTGTATGTGCCCGGTTGTCCGCCGCACCCCTTAACGATACTCGATGGCCTGCTGCGTCTTTTAGGCAGAATGGAGACACGCGCGTCCCTTGCAGTGTCGTCAGATTGAATTTGTGCGAAGCCGGCACAAGACGTACGGTTTGAGTGTGCGTAAAAGCGCAGATTTCAGCGCGAACAAAACCGGAGGTTAAATCATGAGCACTGCTGTTGTTGAGGAGAAGGAGACCAAAACAAAATTGAATCAGCTGGAGCAGCTGAAGAAGTGTACGAAAGTCGTGGCCGACACGGCCGATTTTGAATCGATGAAGAAGTTCAAGCCGCAGGATGCGACGACCAACCCAAGCTTGGTGTATGCCGCTACGCAAAAGGAGCAATACGGCCATCTGCTTGCTGAAGTTTTGAAAGATCGAAAGAACTCAGGGTTGAGCGGCCACCAGCAAATCGAAGACATTTGCGATCATCTGCTCGTCCAATTCGGCACCGACATTCTTCAAATTGTGCCGGGACGCGTTTCGACCGAGACGGACGCGCGACTCTCGTTCGACGTTGAAGGTTCGATTAAGAAAGCCCGAAGGCTGATTGAGCTTTACCAGGAGCGCGGTATTCCGCGTGAGCGCGTATTGATCAAAATCGCTTCGACCTGGGAAGGACTTCTTGCCGCCGAACAACTGCAAAAAGAAGGGATCCGCTGCAATCTGACGCTGATGTTTTCGTTGCCGCAGGCAGTCCGCGCAGCGGAAGCGAAAGTGCAGCTCATCTCACCCTTTGTCGGCCGGATCTACGATTGGTACAAAAAGGAGATGAAGCGTGATTATGTCGGAGCAGAAGATCCAGGAGTTCAGTCGGTTGGAGAAATTTATACGTACTACAAGGAATTCGATATTCCGACTGAAGTGATGGGTGCCAGCTTCCGTAACACGGGCCAGATTCTGGAGTTGGCAGGGTGCGATTGCCTAACGATTAGCCCAGAGTTAATGGAGGCTCTCGCCCAATCCACAGATCCCGTCGAGCGTAAATTGACACCAGAAAAAGCAAAAGCCGCTAATGTCGAGAAGTTGAAATTGGATGAAAAAACGTTCCGGTGGATGCTAAACGAGAACGCGATGGCTTACGAAAAAACCGGTGAAGGAATCCGCAAATTCGCTGCGGACGTAGTGAAACTGGAGAAATTTGTCGCCAGCAAACTCTAATCTCTAAGGAAAGCAGGAACGCAGGAATAGTTTGGTCTAGCCGTCGGGCTTCACGCGGCACTTCGGGTTGGGCTCCCAGCGGTGAGAGGTGAGGGAACCACTGCTCTTTTTTCTGCTTTCGTGAATGAGTTCGATCTGTGTTCAACGTTGTTCTGGTCGAGCCGGAAATTCCACCGAACACCGGCAATATCGGCCGGCTTTGTCTCGCGACCCGATCAACTCTGCATCTGGTTAAGCCACTGGGCTTTTCGCTCGATGATCGCCAATTGCGACGCGCCGGCCTTGATTATTGGAACGAAGTGCCGTTGCAACTATGGGATTCGTTCAATTCACTGCAGCGGGCGCAAGCGTCTACGACGCGTTATTTTTTTCTCACTACAAAAAGCAAACGTCCCTACTACAACGTAAAATTTCGCGACGGCGATTTTCTCGTTTTTGGCCGCGAAACAAAAGGCCTTCCAGAACAGTTATTGGCGGCGAACACGCGCCATTGCATCACGATCCCGATGCATGGGCCCCGCAGTCTTAATCTGGCTACAGCTGCGGCAATTGTGCTGTTTGAGGCCGTGCGTCAACAGCAGGTCTGACCAAAACCTCGCAACGACACACGCGCATGCGGGGTTAAATAAACGAACAGAATAAAAAGGGGAAGATCATGAAACGTATCGTGCTTCTAACGTTTATAGGGAGCCTCGCGCTCGCGCTCACGACGTGGGGAGCTCCAAGGGAAAAACAAGCCAACCGTGCAGCAAAGAGCAGGAGCGCATCGAGCGCGCATGTAGCGTCAGCCAGGTCCGGTGGCCATGTTGCAAAGGCACGGACATCTCCAAGCATGCGCTCACGGGGCAAGACTCATTTGGTCACTCGTGCAAATAAAGCTACAAGAAGTCGCATGGAAGCGGCAAGAACCCGCAGCGCGCGGACTGCTAACCGCAGTGCAGCAAGAAAGGCGTCTGTTCGCAACGGCACGACGCCGAATCGCGAGAACGCGCTAGCTCGCACGAACACTCAGCGAACCAATCGCGCGGAGGCAACGAGAAACACCGGAGCCCGCGCTGTGCAGGCCAACGTACGGAAGTCTGCTGCCAGGAACCTGGCGGTGAACCGGAAAAGAAATCTCACCTTCGCGCGTAATGTGGCGCTGAATCGCGACCGAAACGTGCGCATAGTTAACCATTGGCGAAACGATCGTTTTCGCGGTGGGGACTACATCGCGTTCTACAACTACAACCGGGTATGGCATGACCGCAGTTGGTGGGTGAGTTACTACCCGAATGTTACGTTTGTGCTGGGCGGATGGTGGTACTGGAACGCCGGCTTCTGGTATCCGGCTTGGGGCTACGACCCACATGGGTGGTATTCGTACGACGGACCGATTTACACCGGCTATGCGGATCGGACGCCGGACAGGATCATCGAAGACGTTCAGCTCGCGTTGCGACAGCAAGGCTATTACGCAGGTGCAATTGATGGACGCCTCGGACCGCAAACACGCGGAGCGTTGGCGGCGTTCCAATCGGACAATAGCTTGGCGATTACTTCGGCTGTTGATAGGCCAACGTTGCAGACGCTCGGCCTGAGCTAAAACCGGCACACTAAAGTTGACAGAGCCGCACAGCTATCTGCTGCGGCTTTTGTCTTCCGCGGCACATAATCTTGCGCGGTGGGCAGCAACAGAATGTCTTTCCTTTTTTGGGACAGACATGCATCCAGAAAAGGACGGTGCCACGTTGAATAAATGCAAACCTCAAAAGGTCTAACAACTCAAAGGAGAATCTTATGAGAATACTTGTTGTTTCAATTTGTAGTCTCGCGCTCGTCGGCATGGCCTACGGTGCGCAAAAGGACGAAAAGAAGTCACAGCAAAAAAAACAGGCGCAAACGGCTCAGCATGCGACTCACACTGGACGTCCGGCAGGAGGTGGCGGAGCTGGCGGCAAGAAGACGTCGACAGCAACTCACCAGGTTCAAAACAATCGCAACGCGCGTGCCACGGCTGTTGCAGCTAATAACGCGCAAAAGGGCAAGAGAAACCAGACTTCAATTGTGACAAATCAGGGGAAAAAAGGCAAGACGGCTCAGAATTCCAACGCTGGTAATCAATTTCAGAAGAACAAGAAGAATCAAACCCAAGCTGAGAGACAAACAGCCAAAGCGGCGAATGAAAGGCAAAAAACCAAAGCGGTGAATGCGGGCCAGGTTAACGCAGCAGGGAAGCCGAACCAGGCGAAGCGTGCGGCGGCTGTTTCCAACCAGAACGCAGCGAAAGGAAAGTTCGCTAAGAACAAGCCGGTTAAGCCGCAGCACTTCAATCTTGCAAAGCAGCCGAACACCGCAAAGGCGCCGCCTGTAAAATTCCAGCAGGGGAGACGGATTCAAGGAAGTCAAAACTGGCAAGGCCAGAGATACGCAGTGTTTCGCAACTACCAAGCACAGTGGCACGATCGGAACTGGTGGCACAACCATTACGGTAACAACATCGTGTTCGTGTTCGGAGCGCCTTATTACTGGAGCGCAGGCTACTGGTTCCCAGCCTGGGGTTACAGTCCCAGCGCCTATTATGCATGGGACGGCCCTATCTACGCTTACAATCGCATGCCACCAGACCAGGTAATTGCCAACGTGCAGGCAGCGTTGCAGGAACAAGGTTACTATAGCGGAGAAGTGGATGGTCTCATTGGACCGCTCACGCGTGGAGCGATCGCAGATTATCAGCGCGATCACGGGCTATACATGACATCCACCATTGATCAGCCAACGCTTCAATCGCTAGGTATTGCGTAGCTAACGAATGCGTTGTTTTTTGCTAAAAGCCGCCGCGAATAGTTTTCCACGGCGGCTTAAGTTCTGATTGTTTCGACGGCAGCTTTTTGTCATCGCGCTCTTGCACGGGAACAGGATAGCGGGAGATACTTGCTCGTGCAGCAGCCGCAACTGATTGCCCGCGATATTTACAAGTCGTTCCGAATGGGCGCCCGGCGGATTGAAGTCTTGCGTGGGATCTCAATGGATATCGCTCACAACGAAACCGTTTTTCTTTCCGGCGCATCCGGCGCGGGCAAGACGACGCTGCTCTACACATTGGCGGGACTGGAACATCCGGAATCAGGAACGGTGAAATTTGAAGGACGTGAGCTTTATAGCGGCAGTTCGTTCGCGGAAGCGCGTCTGCGCAACGAAAAAATGGGGTTCGTGTTTCAGGGTTATTTTTTGTTGCCGGAACTAACTGCCCTGGAAAACGTGCTGCTGCCGGCAATGATTGGACGTCGCCCAATCAAAGATGAAGCCGAGGAGAGTTTGGCTGCAGTTGGGCTGGCTGATCGCATGCATCATTTGCCTGCAGAACTCTCGGGTGGAGAGCAGCAGCGCGTCGCCATTGCACGAGCGTTAACGAATAATCCGGACATTATTTTTGCTGATGAGCCCACAGGAAATCTCGATTCAAAAACCGGCGACGCGATCATGGATCTGTTGCTGAATCTGGCACGCGATCGCAGCAAAACCCTTCTGGTGGTTACGCACGACACCCGTCTGGCAAAACGCGGCGATCGGCAGTTGCACATCATGGATGGATTACTGCAGTGACTCTGTTTGCACTGCCGATTTTGCGGTTTGAATTGCGCGTGTAAGCATTTGAGGTTTTGTTGCCAATATGAAAACCACTGATGCAACGGTGTTGGAGGAACCAAAGGCTCACAGGCGCGCGAGTGACGAAGCAATCGAACCTGCAATAGAAAGTCGGCCGCGTCCGACCACCGGCGTCAAGGAAGCGAAAATTTACATCGACGGCAAATTCTATTCGGAAGCAAACGCAAAGGTTTCAGTGTTCGATCATGGTTTGCTCTACGGTGATGGAATCTTCGAGGGCATACGTTTTTACAATGGCCGCGTTTTTCGCCTCGAACAGCATTTAGAGCGGCTCTGGAAATCGGCACGCTCGATTTGCCTTCATATTCCCATGACGCCGCAGGAAATGACGGAGGCGTTGCTTGAAACTATCCGGCAAAATCATTTGCGTGACGGTTACGTTCGTCTGGTCGTCACACGCGGAGTCGGCAACCTGGGCTTGAACCCGGAGCAGTGCAAAAGTCCGAGCGTGATCATCATTGTGGCCACGATCGCGCTTTACCACGAGGATTTTTACCGAAAAGGGCTGAGCATTGTTACTGTCGCAACACGTCGGAGCAATCCGGCAGCACTCAATCCGGCGGTTAAATCACTAAACTATTTGAACAACGTAATGGCTCGGATCGAAGCGAACCTTGCCAGCGCTGATGAAGCATTGATGCTGAACGACGCAGGAAACGTCGCCGAATGCACGGCTGACAACGTTTTCATCCTCAGGCACGGCCAGATCTTCACGCCCCCGATCACGGCCGGAGCGTTGCGAGGAATCACCCGCTCCGTCGTGTTTGATATTGCTGGCGAGTTCGACATCAAAGTGATCGAGGCGGATTTCACGCGACATGACATTTTCGTGGCCGACGAATGCTTCCTCACGGGAACTGCGGCGGAGATCGTTCCCGTTGTTAAAGCCGATGGCCGGATGATCGGAAACGGAAAACCCGGCCCGATCACGGCGCGCATCATCGCACGGTTCCGCGAAATGACACACAACACCGGCACGCCGATTTTTGATTAAGTAGCAACGATCTTCCGGCGAGAGGATGTCACGGCAATGTGTAACGGGTTGAATGTTCGAAGGAGACCACGGTCTAACTAACAGAGATGTTGTGCGACGTTTGCAAATGTAATGATGCAACAGTTTTCCTGACGCAGATCCTCGAGGGCAAGATGCACAAGGTAAACTTGTGTGACGCGTGCTCGAAAGAAAAAGGTGTCCAGGATCCGACGAGTTTCGCGCTCGCTGATTTACTGCTGGGCATAGGTGCAGCCGAAGAAATTGAAAAGGGAGCACCGGCAAAAAAATGCCCCGTGTGTGGTTTTAGTCAGGCGGACTTCAAAAAAACAGGGCGGCTGGGTTGCAGCGAATGCTACGTGACCTTCTCTGAAGGTTTGGGTTCGCTCTTAAAAGCGATGCATAAAGGGACCGAACACGTGGGAAAATTACCGGAACGCGCGCAGCGCACCATGGCGCTGAACCAGCGAATGCGCGCTCTCACTGAAAATCTGCAGAAGGCAGTGGCCGACGAGAACTACGAGACTGCTGCATCACTGCGCGATCAGATTAAACGGATCGAGACTGACCTTTCAAATTCAGGATGAAATTTACAAGCATGCTTTCTACTGCGGGAGAATGGCTGCGCGGTGAAGGGCCACATCACCAGGTTGTAATCAGCAGTCGCGTCCGTCTGGCGCGGAATTTGCGTAACCGTGCTTTTCCGGGATGGGCGAAGAAAGCGGAACGCACGTCGATTCTCGAACAGATTCGGTCACGCGTGGAAGAGCTTCCGGAAATGCAGGATGCGTTTTCCGAAGGGTTGCAGGATCTCGCGGCATTGGACAAACAGGTGCTGGTCGAACGCCATTTGATCAGTCGGGAGCATGCCGCGAAGGGCGCTGGCAGCGCCGTGGTGGTGAATCGGCGGCAAACGCTCAGCATCATGATCAATGAAGAAGACCACCTCCGGATGCAATCCATTCGTTCCGGTCTCCAGTTGAAACAGGCATTTAAGCTCGTCGATAAGATCGACACCGCGCTTGAGGGCAAACTCGACTTCGCCTTCGATCGGCGACTTGGATATTTGACCGCCTGCCCGACAAATGTCGGGACCGGCATGCGCGCTTCTGCGATGTTGCATCTGCCTGGGCTCGTCCTCAGCGAGCTGATCAATCAAGTTATCCAAGCGGTTAGCAAAATCGGGCTCGCAGTGCGCGGCCTTTACGGCGAAGGGACCGAGGCCATGGGCAACCTTTTTCAGATTTCTAATCAGACCACGCTCGGTGAAAAGGAGGAAGACATCATCAATCGCCTGACCAAAGTCATCGAGACAATCATTGATAAGGAACACGATGCGCGCCAGACTTTGCTCCAGAGAAAACCGAGCATGCTATGCGACCAGATTGGTCGCGCCTATGGCGTTCTAACTTACGCGCATGCCATGCCATCCAAGGAAGCGCTCAATCTGCTGTCGGTCATCAAGCTTGGAATGGACCTCGGAGCATTTCC
>Ga0306920_100016780_pt1 | contig 10096 bp, 10 predicted proteins | sample flu12Cox44000170_FD_204666 | JGI IMG/M metagenome (GOLD analysis project Ga0306920, IMG submission 204666) | Lab enrichment of tropical soil microbial communities from Luquillo Experimental Forest, Puerto Rico - flux4day.12C.oxic.44.000.170 (v2)... | ecosystem: Environmental > Terrestrial >...
TTGAGGCTCACGCCGTCGGCTCGCTGGCGCGCTCGATCAACCGCTCAAGCGCAAGCAGCGGCACACGCAGCAGCCGTCCAATTCTTAGCGTGGGAATTTCGCCTCGCGCGGCGGCGGCATAGCTGCCGTTTCGGGATAGGCCGGCTAAACGCCGGCCTGCTTCCGGCACAGTGATCGTGAGGGGTTCGGTCTGTTTAGACATGGCTAAAGCCATCCTCTTTCAATTTAGTGTCACCATGAAATATGGAGCAGGCCAACCTCATGTCAAGTCATCTTTTCATTGTGAAAGGTTTTGAAATGTGCCATATTGTCCCCTGACGTTTATCAGGGAGGCACCTTTGGCGCGAAAAGCTCAGGACTTGCGGCCTGTTATGACGCGACTACCGGAGACGCTGTGTCGTCGGCTGGAGCGTGAGGCGGCTCGCGAGGGGCGTTCGATGAACGCCGAAATTATCCACAGGCTGCAGCAGTCGTTCCAGGCGTCGGATCAGGACAGCGGCCTGGAGGAGCGCGTCAGGAAGCTCGAACAGGAAATTTTCAACTTCGCCAGCAAACGAACAGAGGACTGAGGTCATGAAAGGCCATCTACGCGAGCGTTCACCGGGCCACTGGGCCATCGTCATCGACGTGCGCGATCCTCAAACCGGGAAGCGCAAGCGCCGATGGCACAGCTTCGCCGGCACCAAACGGCAGGCCCAGGTCAAATGCGCCGAGCTTGTCGCCGCTGCCGGCAAAGGCGACTACGTTGAGCCGAGCAAGGCAACCGTCGCGGATTTCGTGCGAGCGCGCATTGACCAATGGGAGGCCGCTGGCGACATCACAGCCCGCACGGCGGAGCGTTATCGGCAATCAACCGAGCACCAGATCGTGCCACACCTCGGCGCTAAGGTGTTGCGCAAATTGCGGCCGCTCGACATCGAGGCTTGGCACACAGCGCTGCGCGATAGCGTTTCCGCCCGCACCATCGGCACCGCGCACCGGGTGCTGTCGAAGGCGCTTCGAGACGCGGCCAAGAACGAGCTTGTCTCCCGCAACGTCTGCAAAGAGCAGGCCGCGCCCAAGGTGGAAGGCGCAGAGCAAGCGATCGTGCGGGATGTTCCTGGCTTGGTGGCCAAGCTGCAAAGCTGGCGCCATGGCACGGTGGCGATGATCGCGTTGTTCGGCGGTCTGCGGCTTGGCGAGGTGCTGGCGCTGCGCTGGAGCAATGTCGATCTCGACCGCAAGGTCATCCGCGTTGTCGAGGCGCTCGAACAGACCAAGGCGTTCGGCATCCGCTTCAAGCCGCCGAAGTCCAAGGCCGGCAAGCGCGGTGTCACGGTGCCCGATATTCTGGTCGAGGCGCTGCGCGAGCACCGCAAGGCTCAGCTTGAATTGCGTCTGCAACTCGGCCTCGGGAAGCTGCCCGACGATGCGCTGCTGTTCGCGACCGTCGAGGGCCGGCCGCTCGCGACCATCGATGTCAGTTGCGAGTGGGGCCGGTTCGCCGGCCGCATCGGAATGCCGGAGATCACGTTTCATGCTCTGAGGCACACACACGCCTCACAGTTGATCGACGCCGGCGTGGACATCGCGACCATCAGCAAGCGCCTTGGCCACGCCACGCCGGGGATCACATTGAACGTCTACGCGCATCGCTTCCGGCAGGACGATGGCAAGGCCGCGGCGGCGATCAATGCGGCAATGAAGGGGGGAGCGGTTGGGTAGCAAAGCGGTAGCAACGTTCGCATCTGTTCTCCTGCGCCGCGCGCTAAGCCGTTGATCCATTTATTGGTCTATAACAGGAAGGCGGCCTGTATAACGATCTTGCTATGCGTTGTCATGCGTCCCCACATCTAGGGAGCCGGCCGGTCTATCCATGAGGATGCCTGACTGATGAGCGGTTTGAGGGCCGAGGTGGTGATCGTCGGCGGCGGCCCAGCCGGCTTGACCGCAGCAATTGCGCTTGCGTCCGCCGGGGTCGAGACTGCGTTGATTGCCAAGTCCATCGTTGCGCCGGATGCCCGCACCAGCGCCCTGCTTCAAGGCTCGACCAAGGCGCTCGAAACGCTCGGCGTCTGGCAGCGTTGCCGCGAGCACGCCGCGCCCTTGCGGGTGATGCGGATCGTTGACGATACGAACCGACTGCTGCGGGCGCCCGAGGTTTGTTTTGACGCAAGGGAGATCGGGCTGGACGTGTTCGGCCACAACATCGAGAACCGTTTTTTGGTTGCTGCGCTCGAAGCGCGCGCGCGCGAGCTTCCCGCGCTCGTACGTATTGACGACGAAGCCGCGGCGGTCGAGTTCACCGATGAGCATGTGACGGTACGCTGCAGTGGCGGTGCCGCGCCCTCGGCGCGTTTAGCAATCGGGGCCGAGGGGCGACACTCCTTGTGCCGCTCCGCCGCCGGTATCGACGTCCGCAGCGAAACCTACGAGCAGACCGCGCTGACCTTCAACCTCGCTCACAGCCGGCCCCACCACGACACGTCAACTGAGTTCCATACCCAGGCGGGGCCTTTTACGCTCGTGCCGCTGCCGCAGCGACGTTCGAGCCTGGTCTTCGTGACCGACCCAGCCGAGGTCGCCAATCTATCGACGCTCTCCGATGCGGAGATGGGCGCCGAGATCGAACGGCGCTCGCATTCGATCTTGGGCAAGATCGAGCTCGAAGCTGGCCGTGGCACCTTCCCGTTGACAAGCGCGACCGCCACCCATTTCGGCGCCGGGCGAGTTACGCTCATCGGCGAAGCGGCCCACGTCGTTGCGCCGATCGGCGCGCAAGGTCTCAATCTCGGCCTGCGCGACGCTGCGACCATCGGCGAATTGGTCGTCGCAGCCCATCGGGAGGGAGACGACCTCGGGACGCTGGGCGAGCGCTACGATCGCATGCGGCGCGCCGATACGACGAGCCGCGTGTTGGCGGTCGACCTCCTCAACCGCAGCCTGCTTTCGGATTTTCTGCCGCTCCAGGGGATGCGCGCTGCCGCGCTTTTTTTGATCGAGCGCATCGGCCCATTGCGTCGGGCGATCATGCAGGAAGGTGTGACGCCGTGGGCATCTCAGCCTCGCCTCATGCGCGGCGAGGCGTTGTAGGGCTACAATCTTTGCGTCGGCTCGAGACCGAACAGCGCCTGCCCTGCGGATTCGAAATTCGATAGATGCGCCTGTCCCTGCGCCAACAGAGTGTGCAAATCCCGGAACCGGCGTTCGAAAGCGCTGCCTTCGAAAATGGCGGTCGTACCCGCGGCGCGATAAGCGAAATCTACTACCTTGCGAGCCGCCTCGATCGCGTCGGTGATGGCAAGCCTCAGGTGGGCACGCTGCTCAAGCGGGAGTGCGCCCGACGCCGCCGATGCCTGCCACACCTCCGCCAGCATCTGCAGCAGAAATGCTCGGCTTGATCGCAGGGCTCCGGTGGCGCGCGCGACGCCGGATTGGATCACCGCATTGTCGCGCAGCACCGTGGCCGCGCCCAGACCTCCGCCAGATGTCTTGGTCTGAGCCAGTTGCACGAATGCTGTCAGGGTCGTGCGCGCGATGCCGAGCGCCACCCCGCAAAAACCTATGCCATAAAGCGTGAGCAAGGGGATGTTGTAGAGCGGCCCGTTCTCGCGGCGGTCGGCGGCGGAGTCGCGCCACGTGGTGTATTGTTCTGGTACGAATAAATCGGCGACCTCGTAGTCGTGACTGGCAGTGCCGCGAAGCCCGAGAACGTGCCACGTATCCAGAATATGCGCCTGCTCTCGACGGAACAGCATGGTGCGATTGATCGGGTTACCTCGCTCATTCCGGCGCGGCTGGTCGGCGGTCGCGAAGACCGTTGAATGGCCGCCCATCCACGTGGCGTTGGCGCTTCCGCTTGCAAATCGCCACTTGCCGGTGACGCGGTAGCCGCCGTCGACCGCAAGTGCTTTGGCGATGCCCGCGGGCGGGCCCCAGGCGACCAGGGCATTGTGCGCGCCGAACACCTCACGCGCGATTTTCGGGTCTAGGAAGCCGGCTGCATGCGAGCTCGCAACCGCTTGTGCAAGACACCAAGCCGGGCTCGCATCGGCCGCGGCGATCGTCTCGATGACCTGATTGAAGGTGACAAGATCGGCGGCGCCGCCGCCGATCGAGACCGGCAGCAGCATGTGAAAGAGGTTGGCAGCATGCATGGCCGACAAGACATCGGCCGGAATCTTCCGTTCTTTCTCGGTGCGATCGGCGGCGGCCTCGATCATCGGCGCAAGAGCGGCCGCTCGCGCAGTCCAATCGTGAGTATCTTTGACCGGCAAAATCACCCCCAAGATGTCCCGATGTCTCTAGCACAGGGCAAGCGGCATGTCGGCTCGCACTGGCGTCGAGACTTCCCCTCCATTAGCCTCGCGCTTACACCCCGAACGAGATGGGTGCTTGCGGAGCTGCGATGCGAGCGATCACACTTGTCGTGCTGTCGGCGCTCACGGCCTTTGTCGCGCCCGCGAAAAGCCCAGCCGAGGAAGTCTACCCTAGCCGGGTCGTACGCATCGTGGTGCCTTATCCTGCAGGCGGAGGCACCGACACGCTCGCGCGCCTGCTGGCCGATCAACTCAGCCGCAAATGGGGCCAAGCGGCGATCGTGGAGAATATCGGCGGCGCGGCGGGCAATATCGGTGCCTCCGAAGTGGCGCGCACAACGCCCGACGGCTATACGCTGCTGCTCTCCTCGCCCGGCCCGATCGCAACCAACAGCTTTCTCTACAAAGAGATGGGCTATGACCCGGCGCGCTGGGTCCCGATCGCATTGCTCGCGACCGGCCCTTACGTGCTGGTGCTGCGCACGAGTTTCGAGGGCTCGACTGTTGCGGACCTCATCGCGCGCGCTAGGGCCAATCCGGGCAAGATCACGTCTGCAACCCCCGGTATCGGCTCGATCGGACACCTGTCGACAGTTCAGCTCGAAATGCTTGCCGGCATCAAAACGGCGCAGATTCCCTATCGCGGGTTGGGCCAGGCCATCAACGACATCATCGCCGGCCACGTGGACATGATGTTCGACACGCCCACGACTTCGTTGCCGCTGCATCGTGACGGCAAGGTCAAAATCGTGGCGGTCGGCACGACGGAGCGGGTGCGGGAGCTGGCGGAGCTTCCTACGCTTGCGGAGTCCGGCTTACCGGGTTATCGGGCAGTGACTTGGTACGCCATGGTCGCACCGCCGCAGACCCCTGCAACCTTGGCCGACAGAATTAATCGCGACGTCGTCGATGTCCTCGCCCGGCCGGACGTTGCCGAAAAGGTGCGGGGCATTCAAATGGAGCCCGTCACGAAGACCCGCGCCGACGCAGCGCAGTTCTTCCTCGAAGAGACGGAGCTCTGGGGCAAGGTGATCAAGCAAGCCAACATCCCGTTGCAATAGCGCTATCGACACCCGAGTACGAACTGAACGCTGTTTCGTTTGCGCCGGCTGTGCTCTGCGACGGCCCCACGCGGGCCCTTGGCGAAGCCCAAGGCAGCGGGACGTCGTGATCGGAAAAGGAATTTGTACCCATGAAGCTTCCGCGCAACTTCTTCAAGCCGCTGGCAGTCGGCGCGCCGACGCCGCTGCGCGAGCTTCCGGTCAAGCTTGAACGCATGATCCATTTCGTGCCGCCGCATATCGAGAAATTGCGCGCCAAAGTTCCCGAGCTGATCGCAGAAGTCGACGTGGTGCTCGGCAACTTGGAGGACGCAATCCCCGCCGACGCCAAGCAAGCGGCGCGCGCAGGCTTCATCACCATGGCGAAAGCGAACGACTTCGGCGCGACCGGCCTGTGGACGCGGATCAACGCCCTCAACTCACCGTGGATGCTCGACGACGTGATCGAGGTCGTCGGTGCCGTCGGAGAAAAGCTTGACGTCGTCATGCTGCCCAAGGTGGAGGGAGCGTGGGATATCCATTATCTCGACCAGCTGCTGGCGCAGCTCGAAGCGAAGCACGCGCTCAAAAAGCCGATCCTCATCCACGCCATCCTCGAGACCGCCGAAGGTGTGGACAATGTTGCCAATATCGCCATTGCCTCGCCGCGCATGCACGGCATCAGCCTCGGTCCGGCCGATCTTGCCGCCTCGCGGGCGATGAAGACAACGCGCGTCGGCGGCGGGCATCCGCAATACAAGGTCCTCGCCGATCCCAACCCGGACGGCAAACCGCGCACCGAGTTTCAGCAAGACCTATGGCACTACACCTTGGCGAAAATGGTCGACGCCTGCGCCGCGGCAGGCATCAAGCCGTTCTATGGCCCCTTCGGCGACTTCAGCGATGAACAAGCCTGCGAGGCGCAGTTTCGCAACGCCTTCATCATGGGCTGCGCCGGCGCCTGGACATTGCATCCAAGCCAGGTGCCGATTGCCAAACGCGTCTTCTCACCCGATCCGGCAGAGGTTGCTTTCGCCAAGAAAATCATCGATGCAATGCCCACCGGCAGCGGCGCGGTAATGATTGACGGCAAGATGCAGGACGACGCGACGTGGAAGCAGGCCAAAGTCCTGCTCGATCTCGCCCACCTTGTTGCGTCCAAGGACCCGGACATAGCGGCGCGCTACCGCCTCTGAACCCTCTGGTGCGGCTTGCAATCCTGGCTTATTTCAGTTCGCGCATGAGCAAGACACGCAACGCCAAGTTCAAGATCGGGCAGGTCGTGCGCCACCGCGTGTTTCCGTTTCGCGGTGTCGTCTTTGACATCGATCCGGAATTCAACAACACCGAAGAATGGTATCAGTCGATCCCCGCGGAGGTGCGCCCGCACAAGGACCAACCGTTCTATCACCTGTTCGCGGAAAACGCGGAGACCGAGTACATCGCCTATGTCTCCGAGCAGAACCTCTTGCCCGACACATCAGGCAAGCCGGTGCGCCATCCCGAGGTCGCCAAGGTTTTCGAGCAGGACGAGACGGGCGGCTACCGGCCGCGCAATTCGCTGCTCAACTAATATGAAGGCCTGGCGAGGCTGGTCTTGAAAGAAAGAGGCGCGCCGCAAGCGCGCCTCTTTCGCCTTCCAAGCGGATGTAGCGGTTATCGCGTGGGCGCCGCCGGGACCGACGACTGCGGCGCAGGCTGCTGGCCCTCGAGCTTCTTGCGCGCCTCCTCGGCCCGCTTCTGCAGCTCTTCCTGCAACTGTTTCTGCTGCTCCTCGAACTTTTTCGGGTCAGTCGGCGGACCGTCATAGGCCTTGGCGAAGTCCTGAAGCGGGAGGACGAGGCTGATGGGCTGGCCGGCGCCGTTGATCCCTTGAATGACGAGACCCTGCCCTTTCTTCAGCTTGCCGATGAGTTCGCCACTCGCCTCGTAATCGGCCATGCAGCCGTTATTGAAGCAGATCACGTAGGGGCCGGTCATGGGTTGGCCGTTGTCCACGATCACGCGCGTTCCGGGTTGGATCGACATACCCAGCGGCAAGGTGACGCGGAGGACTTTTTTCGGATCGTTCTCCGGCTCGATCAGCACGGCTGCGACGACCGGCATGCCCGACTCCACCCGGCCGTCCTTCCCGGTGAAGCAGACCTGCTTGGCATTGGCCTCCTGGCCCTTCAGGCAGAACTTGGTCCAGGGCGAAAAGATGAGCTGTGGCTGCTCAGTCTGTGCCTGCTGCTGCTGCTGCGCGTGCGGGGCGGCGGGCTCGGCCGGCTTTTGCGCGGGTGCTGGTTTTGGCGCCGGCTTCGGAGCCGCTTTGGGCGCGGGGGTCATAGGGGCCGGTGTCGGCGGAGCTTGGGCGAAAGCTGCGGAGCCGATCAATGCGGTGAGCATGGTCGTTGCCGCTGCGACGGCAAGCGCGCATGCGGCCGGCCGGGCCGGCGCAAAAACCAACCGGTGATCCATCGATAGATCCTCTTCCTGACCGTTCTCCCAGCGCCCCACGCCGGAACGGTTGCCCCACATTGAGGCTGTGTCGGCAGCAAATGCGGCAGGAGCGTGACGTTGGTGAGCGATGAAGCTCCCTTTCAACATTCCGAATAAGCCATAACGTCGCCGCGTTATAGTATGAAATGTCACTGGAATCGGCCGACGGGCCCACACCCCCGAGCCAACCTGCCCCCCGTGACCAGTTCGGTGGAATATTTGCCGAAACCGCCAGGCGCATTGTGCCGTGAACTTGCATCTTTTTACTAGTCCGCGCGGACCGCGTGCCTATGCTGTCTGCCGCGTGGTCCTGCTCGGGGTCGCCATCTGCTGCGGGTGGGGCGGGCCGAGCGGGGCGCTCGCTGGCGAAGCTAGCCATGCCATTGCCATGCATGGCGCGCCCGCATGGCCCGAGGGCTTCGGCCGCCTCCCCTATGCCAACCCAGATGCACCTAAGGGTGGCCGCTTGGTGCAAGGGGTGGTTGGCACCTTCGACAGCCTCAATCCCTTCATCGTCAAAGGCATCGCCCCGCCGTCGATCCGCAGCTACGTCGTCGAAAGCTTGATGGCGCGCGGCTATGACGAGCCGTTTACGCTCTACGGGTTGATCGCACGGCGGGTCGAGACTGACGCGCAGCGCAGCTACGTTACCTTTTACCTCGATCCCGCCGCGAAGTTTTCCGACGGAACGCCGGTCAGCGCCGAGGACGTGATTTTCTCGTGGCAGCTCCTGCGCGACAAAGGGCGGCCGAACCATCGCATCTATTACGCCAAGGTTGCCAAGGCCGAAGCGATCGGCGAGCAGGCGGTGCGTTTCGACCTCTCGGGCAGCAACGACCGCGAACTACCACTCATCCTCGGATTGATGCCGGTGCTGGCAAAGCATGCGGTCAAGCCCGACACGTTCGAGGAAACCTCGTTCCAGGCGCCGCTGGGGACGGGTCCCTACGTCGTCGGCGCGGTCGACCCCGGCAAGAGCGTTGTCCTCAAGCGCAATCCCAATTATTGGGGCCGCGATCTTCCCATCAACCGCGGCCTGTGGAATTTCGACGAGGTCCGCTTCGACTATTACCGGGAAGCCAATTCGCATCTCGAGGCGTTCAAACGGGGCCTCTACGACCTGCGCAACGAGCACGATCCGGGACGTTGGCAGACCGGTTACGACTTTGCCGCAGTGCGTGACGGCCGCGTGCTCAAAGAGGCGCTGCCGACCGGAGTGCCGAAGGCGAGCAGCTATTACGTGTTCAACACCCGCCGTCCGATCTTCTCCGACATCCGCGTACGCGAGGCGATCTCGTTGTTGTTCGACTTCGAATGGATCAATCACGCTTATTTCTTCGATCTCTACCGGCGCAGCGCGAGCTTCTTCGACGACTCGGAACTATCGTCGCATGGGCGAGCGGCCGATCAGCGCGAGAAGGCGTTGCTTGCGCCTTTTCCCGACGCCGTCCGTGCCGACGTGCTCGATGGCACCTGGTCGCCGCCGGTCACCGACGGTTCGGGCCGCGACCGCGCAACGCTCAAACGCGCGCTCAACCTGTTCGCAGCCGCCGGCTACGAACTCCGCGGCACCGAACTGGTCGAGCGCAAGACCGGCCGGCAGCTGGTGTTCGAGATCCTGGTCACGGCGCGAGACGAGGAGCGGCTCGCGCTCCTGTTCTCGCAGAGTTTGAAGCGCGCCGGGATTGCGGCGCGCGTGCGCATGGTCGACGCCGTGCAATACGAAGGGCGGCGCCTCACCTACGATTTCGACATGATCGAGAACCGCTGGGACCAATCATTGTCCCCGGGCAACGAGCAAGCGTTCTATTGGGGCTCGGCCGCTGCGGATCAGCCTGGCACGCGCAATTACATGGGCGTCAAGAGCGCCGCGGTTGATGCCATGATCGCCGCGCTCCTGAAGGCGGAGGATCGTCGCGATTTCGTCGACGCGGTGCGCGCGCTCGACCGGGCTTTGATCTCCGGCTTCTACGTGATCCCGCTGTTTTATCCTCCGGCCCAGTGGATCGCACGCTGGACGACGGTGGGACGGCCGGCGGCGACCTCGCTCTATGGTTACCTTCCCGAAACGTGGTGGCGCGAGCCGAAATCGCCATGACACGGTAACCTGGGGCAGTTTCCCCGAGCGCTCCCATTTTATTGACGAGCCGTTAACAGCCGCTGCCTAAAATGAGGGGTCCCATCCTGCGCAGCGGCTCCTTGTTATGGCGTTATTAGGTCCGGTCGTGGTGGTTGCCGAACATCCGGCGGCCGATTTCATCGACGTGCTTGGCAAGG
>Ga0306920_100016781_pt1 | contig 10096 bp, 4 predicted proteins | sample flu12Cox44000170_FD_204666 | JGI IMG/M metagenome (GOLD analysis project Ga0306920, IMG submission 204666) | Lab enrichment of tropical soil microbial communities from Luquillo Experimental Forest, Puerto Rico - flux4day.12C.oxic.44.000.170 (v2)... | ecosystem: Environmental > Terrestrial >...
AGTTTATGCCGCTCCTTCGGAGCTGAGTCCAGGTCACACCGAACCGGCAATTTCTGAGTTAGTGTCCGGCGCTGATGCGATAGAATGCCTATGCTGCGAAACGGGGTTGGAGGTTCCACCCTCATGGATGCACGGTCGGTCGACGAAGCGGCCCGCCTCGAAAACCCGCCTCCCAGGGACCAACTGCAATGTCTCTTTGCCCTCTCGCTCGATCTCTTCTGCATTGCCGGGTTCGATGGTTACTTGAAGCTTCTGAACCCGGCCTGGGAAAGAACGCTGGGTTTCACGATTGGCGAGCTCCTGGCCGAGCCCAACCTCGAGTTTGTCCATCCCGACGATCGCGAGCGAACGCTAGCCGAGGGTCAGAAGCTGGCCGCCGGCTGCCATACTGTCTCCTTCGAAAACCGCTACCGCTCGAAGGACGGCTCTTATCGATGGCTGCTTTGGAATGCCACCCCGGCGGCAGATCATCAACTCATCTACGCCACTGCCCGCGACATCACCGATCGCAAGAGGGCGGAAGCACGAATCGCGGCCGATCACGCCGTGACGCGCTTGCTTGCGGAATCGCCAACCCTGCAGAAGGCCGCACTCCGGATCCTTCCGGCCATTGGTGAAAGCCTGGAGTGGGAAATGGGCGCCATCTGGCGAGTAGAGGAAGAAGCCCAGGAGATACGCTGCGTCGAACTCTGGCACGTCCCGCAGTTGCACACCCCGGAGTTCGAAACCATCACCCGGACGGCCTCGTTTCCTTCCGGCGTGGGCCTTCCGGGGCGAGTCTGGGCGAATGGCAAACCCCTCTGGCTGCCCGATGTAATTTGCGATCCCAATTTTCCACGGGCGATCCATGCGGCGGAAGAAGGGCTTCACGCCGCATTTGGATTTCCGGTCCGAAGCGGGGAGAAGGTTATCGCCGTCATCGAGTTCTTCAGTAGGGAGATCCGTGAACCGGATGATGCTCTACTCCAGATGTTTGAGGCCATCGGCAGCCAGATCGGCCAGTTCGTCGAGCGCAAGCGCGCCGAAGAACGATTGAGGAGCTACACGCAGGAGTTGGAAGACGCGAAGCGCACACAGGAAGAGAATGCGGCGCGGTTAGCCCAATTGGTGAAGGAACTCGAGGTGTCCAAGCAGTGCGCGGAGGAGGCGACCCAGGCCAAAAGCGAGTTCCTTGCCAACATGAGCCATGAGATTCGTACCCCCATGAACGCCATTATCGGCATGGCCGAGCTGGCGCTGGGTACCAAGCTTAGTAGCCGGCAGCGCGAATACCTGGAGACGGTGAAGGATTCGGCCGATTCACTCTTGGCCTTGATCAATGACATCCTCGACTTCTCCAAGATCGAGGCGCGCAAGTTGGATCTCGATCACGTTGCGTTCGACTTGCGAGAAACGCTGGAGGACACACTGAAAGGGCTGGCGCTGCGGGCGCAACAGAAGGGCCTGGAACTGGCCTGCCATATCCGGCCGAAGGTACCGGAAGAGCTGATCGGTGATCCCAACCGCCTGCGCCGGATTGTAGTCAACTTGGTGGGCAACGCCATCAAGTTTACTGAGCAAGGCGAAGTAGTGGTTCGTGTAGAAATTGAGTCCCTGACCGAGACGGGGGTGGTGCTTCGCTTCGCCGTGACTGATACAGGAATAGGCATACCGGAAGAGAAGCAGGAGGAGATCTTCCGGCCCTTCGTCCAAGCCGACAGTTCCACTACGCGGCAATACGGCGGCACCGGCCTGGGTCTAGCGATCTCCACCCAACTGGTGGGGCTGATGCGTGGGCGGATCTGGCTCGAGAGCCATGTCGGGCACGGAAGCACCTTCCACTTCACGGCTCATTTTGGTGTCCAGAAACCGGCGGCTGGAAGGCGATTGCCGCGGGAAGTTAGCAACCTGCGAGACCTGCGGGTGCTGGTGGTTGACGACAGCCCGACGAACCGACGCATTTTGAGGGAAATGCTCAGCCGGTGGCACATGCGTCCGGTGGTTGCAGAGAACGGGCGAGCCGCCCTGGCAACGTTGGAAAAGGCCGCGAGGTCAGGCAGAGCGTTTTCACTCGTTTTGATGGATGGCATGATGCCGGAGATGGACGGGCTCGAGGCCGCCCGTCGCATCAGCCAGAATCCTAAGTTCCGCAAGCTCAAGCTGATTCTGCTAACCTCCGCTGTGCAGCACGAAGATGCCGCCCGCCTTAAGGCAATGAGCGTGGCGGCGTGCCTGACCAAACCCGTCAAGCAATCGGAACTTCTGGATGCAATCGTCAAGGCTCTTAGCCCTACTCCAGGGTGCAAGGCCTTTGGTTCAACGCGTATCCCTCACCGAATCGCTCAAGCCAGGCGGCCGCTTCGCATTCTTGTGGCTGAAGACAATCCCGTGAACCAAGAGCTCGTACTCGAACTGCTGAAGCAAAGGGGTCACACCGCTGTGGTAGCCGAAAACGGGCAGCGAGCGCTGGCCGCAACGCGAGACGGAAGTTTCGACGCTGTCTTGATGGATGTGCAGATGCCGAGGATGAGCGGAATCGAAGCCACGCGAGCGATCCGTGAGGCGGAAAAGGCAACGGGGGCTCATGTACCGATCGTCGCCATGACGGCTCACGCCATGAAGGGGGATCGTGAACGTTGCCTTCAGGCCGGAATGGATGCTTATGTTTCCAAGCCCATCCAGGCTGTGGAACTCTTCAGGGCCGTCGAAGGCTTAGCCGCCCCACCCGGCCGTCCGAAAGCGGATGGCGGCAAGCATCGACCCGAAGCGAGCGGCCTTGAACCGGCCACCCTGTTGGCGCGTTTTGGGGGCGACGCCAAGCTGGTTCGCCGCCTGGTGAAAGTCTTTCTGGATGATTGCCCGCGAATGGTTTCCAGGATCAAGAAGGCTGCTGCGGCCCAAGAGGCGGACGCCCTAGCCGAGGCGGCGCACGGCTTGAAGGGGGCCGTGAGCAATTTTGGCCCAACTGAAGTGTTGGAGATGGCACGGCAACTGGAAGCCAAGGCCCGGCAGCATGACCTTGCCGCTGCAGGCCGGATTTACCAGCAGTTGGAGACTGCTATCCCCGCTCTGGTGGAAACCCTGCGCACGTTTGGTGCGCTACCCTCAGGGAGGTTCAAGGGCCGAGAAGCCGTGCGAAAATGAACCACCTTAACCATGGAGGCATCGAGACACAGAGAAAGACGGGAATAAGACGTAACGTGATAAGCTCTCTTTAGCGGTCGGGCACTCGCCGGCCCATTCCGGAGCGGAGGCTATCCTCGAAGGGGATGGATAGAGTAGCAGTGGGGCAAAGCCCACGGACCGGGGCCCCAGCGGCGGGGCGACCCTGAAGACATCGCACCCACAGAGCGCCCACCGCGGCCAATGCAACCCTTTCAGGGTTGGGGCTAAACTAGGGCGATATACGTCTACCCGTCGGGCGTTGCCCGACGCTACGTTCTGCGGCCCTATCAGGGCCGAAATGCCAAATCACTTATGTTATTGGGTATAGAAAGCTGGGGTAAAGATGAGACGACACTGATCGGTTCTCGCGAGGAACGACGTACGGCTTGCAGCTTCGGTCGTTTGTCACTCTTCATTTGAGCTCTTTGCGTTTCTCTGTGCCTCTGCGTCTCTGTGGTAAAGTTTGCCGTTGGCGGAGGCGGCAATGAACAGCATACTGGTCGCCGAAGACGACCCCACAACCCGGTATCTCCTGCGCAGTGTGCTGAAGGCGGCTGGCTTTTCAGTGGAGGCCGTCGTCGACGGTCGCGCCGCCCTGGAAAAGTTGCGAGAGAAGAACTTCGACCTGGTACTGACCGACATCTGGATGCCACGCTTGAACGGCCTGGAACTCATGGCCCGTCTGAGGCAGGAGGCGATCCGGCCCAAGGTGGTGGTGATGACCTCCGATGATACGCCCGAAACCGTGCTGCGCGCGGTGCGCGAGCAGGCCTATCAGTACTTGACGAAGCCCGTGGAAGCGAAGGCGGTTGTGGAGTTGGTGCGTGATGCCTTGGCTGCGCAACCAGCATCACCACCTATCGAGGTCCTGTCCGCCCGGCCGGACTGGGTCGAGCTGCTTGTGCCCTGCGAGCTTGGGGTGGCGGACCGCATCTCAGGTTTCATGAACCAAATCGAGTCGAACTTGCCTAAAAACGTCCGGGACCAGATCGGGCAGGCTTTCCGGGAACTTCTTCTTAACGCCATTGAGTGGGGTGGAGGGCTTGACCCCAATCAGAAGGTACGCATCTCCTGCCTGCGCGGACGCCGCATGCTGCTGTATCGCGTCGCTGATCCCGGCACAGGCTTCCGTTTTGAGGGCTTGAAACATGCCGCCGTCACTAATCCACCTGATCAGCCCTGCCAGCATTTGGAGGAGCGCGAACGAAAGGGACTACGCCCAGGTGGCTTTGGCATTCTGATGGTGAAGTCTATGGCCGACGAGCTGCTGTATAACGAAGCTCAAAACGAAGTGGTGTTCGTGAAGTACCTGGACCACGGCGGGGAGTAGGCAGTCAGCAGTAAGTAGCAGGACTAGGGGCGGAGGCGAGCCTGTGCGCGGTGGGGATTCTGATTGATCGGAACGCTGCCAGGGAAGGTCGAGGACCCTACAGCGTCAGCATTTTTAACCCAAGGTTAAGCCGTCAAGAAGATTCCCCAAGTCGCCCAGCCGCCACCGCGCCTCCACTACTGACTGCCGACTGCCTACTGGCCCTGTCCGGCGCCGTACGTGTGCACCGTCAACAACGATCCCTTCATCTCCACCGTGACCGCGCCATCAATCTCGGGGCGGAGGATGCGCGCTCCCACCGCGCGAAGCCTCGCCAGTGTTTCAGGGTTGGGCAAACGACTGCCCTCTCCGGTCACCACGGCTACGTGGGGTGACACGCGCGCCAAAAACTCCGGGCTCGAATAGGACTTGGCTCCCTGATGCGCTACTTTGAGGACCCGGCCGGCGAGCTGCGCTCGAGAGTTCACGAGCTGCCTTTCCACTGGGCTGCTTATGTCTCCCGGCACGAGCACCGTACTCTCGCCATCGACGATCCGAACAACCACCGCTTCCTCGGGGCTTGGATCGCGCGACCACGGGGAATTCGCCGGAGGCCACAGAATCTCGACGCCGGTGGAGCCGCGAACCACGACGTCGCCGGCCGCGACCTGCCGAACGCGGACGCCACGACGTCGCAGGCTCTGTGTCAACTCTTCGTAAGGCGGAGTCGGCACGACCTCTCCGTGCCAGAACTCACCTACATGGAAGTTTTCGGCGAGGGTACTGAAGCCGGCCAAGTGGTCGCCGTGCGTATCGGCGAGCACCAGCACGTCAATGCTTCCGAGACCGCGCCACCATAAGTAAGGTGACACGATGTTCTCGCCGGGGTCCCAACGGCGCCTGCCTGCCGCACTCCGATTGAGGCGGCTCCGGCCTCCGCAAGCGCCGAACAGCATCGTACTCTGATCGGGCAGCACCACCAGCAACGCGTCGCCGCCTCCGCAATCGAGCGCAGTGACTTCCAAAACGCCCAGCGGCAGACGCGGAGCGAAAGGATAATGGCAGAGCAGCACGGAGAACACCGCGGCAGCCGTCAGGCACGCCCCGAAAGCCCAACGCGACCAGCCCAGGACGCAGGCCGCGGCGACAATCGACAGCGCAGAGCCCCAGGCTACCCAGAGAGGAGGATCGGGAACACGGTAAGAGAGCCATGCCGGCAAATGGGGCAACCGGGCAAGGAAAAAAAGCCCGCCCACCGCTATAGTTACCAGTTTGCTCGCCCAAAGGCCCAGGACTGGGGCGGTGAGGGCCAGAAACAAGGTGGGCAGAGCGACGGCCAGAAGAACCGTCATCACCGGGATGGCGAAGGCGTTGAGGACGACGCCGGCGAAGGCGACGCGGTGGAAAATCTCCACCATCGGCAGTAGCAGACCGAGTTGGAGGATGACGGAAAAGAGCACTATATTCGCCGTCCACAGCAGGGCACGGCCGGAACCGGTCACCAGGGCGTCGGCAAAAGCTGGGTGGCGATCGAAAAAGGTCACGCGGGCTTTCAGCGCGCCGATGAGGGATCGCACGTCCAGGCGGAACTGTGCCAGGCGTGGCGCGAGCGACGGGTCGCGATCCACGGCATGAATCTGAAGCAGGCTGCTGCGGTAGGGCTCGGTCGTGCGCGCCAGAATTGGCGCCGCCAATCCGGCAATCAACAGCGCCGCACAGAACGAGAGCTGGAAACCGGACTCGAACAACCACGGAGGTCGCGCGAGCAACAACAGCAGCGCTGCCAGTCCGATGGCGTTCAGAGCCACGTGCCGGCGGTAAAGAAGACGTGCCAGGAGATAAGCGATGATGATAAGGGCAGCACGGAGTGTCGGCGCGCGCTGCTCGACCAAGGACGCGTAACCGAGCAGGAAGGCGAGCACGAGAATAGACCTTGCGTAATCGCCCAGCCTTAACACCCGCAGCCCGAGTTCAGCCAGCAGCGCCAGCAGCCCCACATGGAGTCCCGCAATGACCAGGAGGTGATAGAGTCCGCTGCGGCGGAAATCCTCGATAGTGTCTGAGTCAAGCGAAGAGCGCTCCCCCAACATCACCGCCTTGAGCACGGCCCCGTCGCGTCCCTCGGCTGACCAGGGAGGATAGAGATGGTCAATGCCCCGCAACAGCCGATCCCTTATGTGTGGAACCAACAGGCGAGCTCGATCGTACGGGCCTTCGGCCCCTGCCGGCAACTTCTCCACCAGAGCAGGACTCTTGATCGTTCCCTCCCAGTAGAGGTCTTCAATCGATTCCATATAGCGGGCATAGTCGAACACGCCAGGGTTGCGGTAGACGTGCGGTCGGCGGAGGCGGACGGGGGCGCGGATGAAGTCTCCGTACTGCAGGTGGAAATTGCTTGTATCCTCTTTTGTGCCCGGTTCGTTCCCGGCCGCAAGGCGGAGCCGAATTCTACCCGCAACGGAGCGCACCTCGTTACCGCTCCACAGCCGCCGAGCCTCCAGGTCGAACTCATCGCCATAGGGCGTGAGCAGCGGGGTTGTCACCACGGCTCCTTCAAGCTCAACGGTGTCTTTGGCGTCGAGACCCCACTCTGCCAGGCGGCGAATGTCGTTGGGAGCAAAGCGAAGTTCGAACAGTGGCGCCGACGCCGCGCCAGCGAATATGAAGCCGCTGACAGCCAGCAAAGCAGAGGCTCGGCGCCAGTTTGCGCGCAACGCTGCAAGACCGGCGAGCAGGCAAGTCCCCGCGGCGACCAGCAGGAATGATGCGCCTCCGAGCGTCAAGTGGTCGACTCTGGCAAACATAATGCCGAGGGCAAAAGAGACGGCCACCGCTAGCAGAGGACTCTTGAAAGCAGGATTAGACCGACGATTCCAGCCTTCTTTGCTTCCCTCATCGTCGGAGATGCTATTCCAAGCACTCACGCACAAGCATCATACGATGAATGAACCCGAAACAGGATAGGGCAAGCCCTACGCCTCAACATAGCAAGGGTGGGCCTCAGACCGACGAGCCATGACCCGTCACCCAGCTCTCCGGCGACTGCGGGATCGCCACCCTCTCGCCAAGGGAGGGCAAGAAATCTAGAAACTTCTTCATACGCCGTGCTGGCGGGGCCGATCGCGTTCGGAGGTACTTCAGCCATACCGGCATTCGCATCATGATGGCGGACTGGATTGGGTCAACGGGCAAGATTGGATAGGAATCGATCTACTCCGGGCCGTAACCTTTTCACCGCGCATCAGTTTAGATAAATGACAGGGGAGCGATGGCCGCGCGAGGACCCGCATTGAAGGTGCCGGGGAGGGAGGCAGAGGAACGGCTTCTGGTGGAAGCCGCGCAGAAGGATCCGGCCAGGTTTGCCGATCTGTACGAGAGTAACTTTGAGCGAGTGTACGCCTACATCGCGTGGCGCGTCCGCGACCGCGAGGAAACTGAAGACCTGACCTCTGACGTTTTTCACCGGGCGCTCGCCAGTCTTCCGCGCTTCGAATGGCGCGGTGTGCCTTTCGCTGCCTGGCTCATCAAGATAGCCGCGAACCTGATCGCTGATCGGCTGAAGCGCCGGCATTACGCGAACAGCCTCGACCCCGTGGGGGATGATCAGGTGGACAGGAGTCTCGAGGTCGTCGAACGCCGCGCCCAACTCTTCCGCTTTGTCGACCGGCTTCCCGTTGATCAGCGTCGCGTGATCATGATGCGCTTCGCCGAGGAGAAGAGCATTCGCGAAATCGCGCAGAAACTCGGGCGCACGGAAGGCGCCGTGAAGCAGCTTCAGTTCCGCGGTCTGCAGAATTTACGGGCACGATTGGATGAAAGCAATGGCTAGGCGAGCCTTGAGCCAACAACTCGATCAACTGGTAGACACCGTCCTCTCGCAACCCGACGTCCCCGAGCCCGCGCTTCCGCCTGCCGAGGCGAAGCTCGCTGCGCTCGCTGGCCTGGCCGCCCGCCTGCGCGGTCTTCCGCGCCACGACTTCAAAACAAGACTTAAGACTGATCTTGAAAGGAGCGCAATCATGGCAACCAAACCAGTGATGGCGACCAAAGTCAGCCCCATTCCGGAGGGCTTTCGCACCGTTACGCCGTACTTGTGCGTGAAAGATGCGACCGGTGCGATTGAGTTCTACAAGAAGGCCTTCGGAGCAACGGAGACGCTGCGCCTACCCATGCCTGATGGGAGAATCGGGCATGCGGAAATCCAAATCGGCAAGTCGCGGATCATGCTGTCTGACGAGTTCCCCGAAATGGGGGTTGTGAGTCCCCCGTCGGTCGGAGGATCGCCGGTAGATATACATTTCTACGTCGAGGATGTTGACGCCTGGAGTACGCGAGCAGTCGCGGCAGGCGCCCGGATTCTTGTCCCTGTGGCGGACCAGGACTATGGCGAGCGGTACGGGCGGCTCGAGGACCCATTCGGCCACCGCTGGGGATTTTCGACCCCACTCAAAGAAGACCGGACGCAACAGGTTCGTGAGACCTTTTACGTGGCGACACCTTATTTGGTTGTGGCGGACGGGGCAAAGGCAATCGACTACTACAAAGAGTCCTTCGCTGCCACCGAATTGATGCGCCTCGCCGACCCGGACGGCAGAATCGCGCACGCCGAGCTCAAGATCGGCGATTCAGTCATTATGCTCTCTGGCGCGGCGCCCGAATATGGCCGGCTCAGTCCGCAGTCATTCGGCGGCACGCCCGTGACGATCCATCTCTATGTTGAGAATGTGGACGCATTGGCAAGCCAGACGGTGAAAGCCGGCGCGAAGATTCTTCGTCCGGTGCAAGACCAGTTTTACGGTGATCGGTCCGGCAGATTGGAGGACCCCTTCGGGCACGTTTGGATCGTCTCGACCCACATCGAGGAACTGACGCCCGAGGAAGTCCGACACCGTCTCGATAGTTTCACGAACCAGCAAGCCCGAACGGAGCAGCGGCAGGCCCCAACGGAGCGAGCCAAGCCCATCCCCGAGGGCTTTCACACCGTCACGCCCTATCTCACGGTTCAGCAGGCGCCGGAGCTGGTTGAGTTCCTCAAGGGGGCTTTTGGCGCCGAAGAGTTGCTCCGCACCACCGGGTCGGCAGGCGGCATGCATGCCGAGGTGAAGATTGGCGACTCCAGGCTGATGATCGGCGGCGGCGGAGCATGGCGCGGGACGCCCATGCCGACCGCCCTCCACTTGTATGTTCCGAATACAGATGCCGCTTACAAGCGAGCGCTCGAACTCGGGGCCACGTCAATCCATGAGCCCATGGACCAGAATTATGGAGAACGCTCCGCAGGCGTAAGAGACCTCGCGGGCAACACATGGTATATCGCGACACAATTCGGGCAGCAGTATATTCCAGAAGGCCTTCGCAGCCTTAACGTTTACTTGCACCCTCGTGGGGCGGACCGGGTAATCGACTTCCTTAAGCGTGCCTTCGCGGCGGACGAGGTTGCGCGTTACGCGGGGCCAGATGGCATCATTCACCACGCGCAAGTCAGGATCGGCGACTCGGTGATTGAGATGGGGGAGTCGCACGGTCCTTATCAGCCCATGCCGACGATGTTCTACCTCTACGTAGACGACGCCGACGCCTGGTACAGGCGCGCACTCCAGGCAGGCGCCAGCTCCATTAGCGAGCCCGTTGACCAGCCTTATG
>Ga0306920_100016782_pt1 | contig 10095 bp, 9 predicted proteins | sample flu12Cox44000170_FD_204666 | JGI IMG/M metagenome (GOLD analysis project Ga0306920, IMG submission 204666) | Lab enrichment of tropical soil microbial communities from Luquillo Experimental Forest, Puerto Rico - flux4day.12C.oxic.44.000.170 (v2)... | ecosystem: Environmental > Terrestrial >...
TTCCATACTCGCAGGCCGACTCATTGGTGTACACGATTGGCCCGATCGACAACGTGTCGATAATCGTGCAGCGTCCGATAGTCTTCAAGTGGCGTTTTGTGACTAAGTCGGGGCCGAAGAAGATGAGGCCGGGGCTGCCCGTATCGAGCATCGCGTTAACAGGGATGGTCTTGTTCAGGGTCATGGGGATCGTGGGAACACCCCGAGAGAGATCGACAATCACGGGAAGACCCTTTTCCGCCGAAAGATCGGTCGCCGGGTCGAGAACGGCCATCGTCGCATCGTAGACGTTTAGCCTAACGACTGCACCCGCGAAAAGATCGAACCCAATCAATCCGTCGTATCCCTTCGCGTCGAGACCACGGTATGAGTTGCGTTCAAAATTTTGTGAGAAAGCCAGCGCATTGTGCAGTGTCGCGCCGCCAAACCTTATCGTGTCGACCTTGCGAAGGCGGGCTGTGATCTGCCCGTAAAGCGTATACGCCGTACTTGTGCCTTTAAGCACTTGCGCATTTGCGCGATCGGCAAAACGATCGTCAAGGACGATCGCATCGGCTCCCGTGTCGAGGATGAACCGGCCTTGGATGCCGTTCACGGTCGTGTCGACGAGCATGCGGTTGTGCGTCATGGTGAACGGAAACGGCGTGGTGTCACCAAATGTCCAGCTTGCAGTGGGTGCCGGCGGGTGGAGTTCCTCATCCGTTACGGTAATGTTCGGCTCGAACTTTGTGTAGGAGACGATCCCCTTGCCGTCGCCGACGCGGTACGAGGAGATCACTTTCTTTCCGGGCAGCACCTCTCGATAGGAAAGAATGTGGTAAGTGGTCTCGTAAGCGCCGTCGGGGTCGATCGTCGCTTGCACGTAGGCCCCGGTCGCCGGATCGATGTAGAGATCGATTGGAGCTCCCATATTCAGCGTCATGCGAACCACGCCGACGGTCTTTCCGTCGACCGTCTTATCGCCGGTAAAGCTCGCTGGAAGCTCGGTCGTTCCTTCGTGCTGGAGCACGAAAAACGACGCGAGAGACTTAGCGTAGCCGCCGTAGACCGGCGTCGTAAAGCCGCTGTAATCGGTCTGCCAGAATAGGTTACCGGTAAATCCGTTTTGCTCGGTTACATTGTTACGATCGAGTCGTGTGTTAGTGTTGTTCGACAGCACGCCCCTCGAGAGCAGGACGAACGAGGTGGTCTTCTCGCCTCTTTCGTTGGTCTCGTTGCCGCTGATCCGCATCGTACTAAACGTGCCGTCGCCGTACTGCCATCCGACGAAGGCCCGATGCTTTGCGAGCAGCGCCTTTGCCCGTGCATCGGCATTCGAATTCTCAGCCGCGTAAGTAGCGGATGCGCTCAGCGCAATCGCAGTTGCGAAAAGTATTGCAGTCGGCCGCATCGGGAAGCCTCGAAGAAAAAGAGGAAGGCTGCGCTTTAGGGGAGTCATCCTTCCCTTCGACTCGCTGCGCTCAGGATGACAGGAGAATTTAAGGCGACGCGCTGTGAGAGGCTGTTGGTGATGGAGTTTGGGATGGGGTTGGCGAGGGCGTGGGCGTCGTGCCCGGCAGAACTTGCGCGCCGTACATAGCGAGCAGCCAAATCTGGTTGTGGCGCACGGTTACCTTCGGTAGAGTGAAAGCGAACTGGACTTGCTGTTGATTGTCGGGCGATGTGTACTTCGGATAGTTCGCGATGAGTAAATCGTTGCGTTTTCCGCGCAGCACGGTTTCGTTGTAGAGCTGGAGCGCAAAGACGCGGCCCGAATACTGAATCGTCGGGAGCGTATACTTGACCGATGCGCCGCCGTTGAGATTGAAATCCATGTTGCTTTGCAAGCGAATCGCGACGAGCGGCGTGATTTTCATGTACGCCGGATCGGGCCGAGTCATAGTCGGAACGTCACGCGGCAGCGGCTCAACCTGAAGCGTCATCATTCCAGCCGGCGTTGGCGACGGCGAAGCGCTGTCGCTGCTATCACTACTATCGCTGTTATCGCTGCTATCGTCGTCGGAAGAAGAGCTTGGCGCGGGCGTGGGCGTGGGGCTCGCGATCGGTTGGGCGCCGCTCTTTGCGTTCGGCGATCCACCGGGCGCTGACGAGCCGGGGGGGATGTTAAACGCGAGCGTACACGTGTACTGCTGATTGAACTGCAACACCGTTGGGCATTTCATCCCGCTCGGTCCCTGCCCGATCGGGTATGAGGCTTCGTTTGGCGCGAGCGTCGCACCCGGATTGGAGAGTTCTTCTTGTCCGTTTGGGCCGACAGTCGGTCCGGCCAGGCCGCCGTTCGCACCCCCGCCGCCAAGCCCGCCGTTCATGCCGCCGATCGAGCCCTGCTGCGATACCGGCGGCTCCATACCGCCCATACCGCTGTCGAAACCGGAACCCTGACAGGACGCCAATACGAGCGCGAGCGCCGCGAAGACGGCGCGAGCATCACACCTCATCATTACTCTTTCGCTTCCACCGCCGCTTGCAATGCTTCGACGAAGGATCCCACCGAAATCGTACGCTTCTCCTCGATGCCGCGTTGATTCAAGTTCACGGTGCCGTCCAAAACCTCTTTTTTCCCAGCTACTAAGATATACGGCACTTTCTGGGTTTTCCAATGCCGGATTTTGTATCCGAGCTTCTCGTTACTTTCGTCTACCTCTACCCGAAAGCCCGCCCCGCTGAGCCGAGCTCCAACCTCCCGCGCGTAGCTGAGTTGCTCCTGAGAAATCGGCGTTACGACCGCTTGAATCGGTGCCAGCCAAGCCGGGAACGCACCGCCATAATGCTCGATCAAGATACCAAAGAAACGTTCGAGCGAGCCGGCAAGTGCCCGATGAATCATCACCGGCCGATGATCCTGGCCATCCGCAGCGCGGTATTTAAGGTCAAAGCGAGCAGGCAAGACGAAATCGACTTGCACCGTTCCCAGTTGCCAAGGACGGCCGATCGCATCGCGCACATTAACGTCGAGCTTCGGTCCATAAAAGGCTCCGCCACCTTCGTCCACCTCGAACGGTAGCTCGTGCAGTTCCAGAGCTTTGCGAATCGCCTCTTCGGCGATGGCATCAGTCTCGACGCGTTCCGCTTCCGCTCTTCGTGAGAGCACGTATTGGAAATCCGTGAATCCAAAGGCTTTCATCAGGCGCAGCGCCTCATCGAGCGTCTGTTCGAACTCGCCTTGCAGCTGACCGGGCGTGCAAAAGAGGTGCGCATCGTCTTGCGTAAAGCCGCGCACCCGCGTGAGTCCGTGTAACACACCGGAGCGCTCGAAGCGATAGACCGTTCCGAATTCGGAGAAGCGAAGCGGGAGATCGCGATAACTGCGCAAGCGGCTTTTATAGATCAGAATGTGTCCCGGACAGTTCATCGGCTTGAGCCGGAAGCGTTGATTCTCGACTTCGATTGGCCCGAACATGTTCTGCGCAAAGTTTTCGAGATGGCCCGAGATTTCGTATAGGCCTTCGCTCGCGATGTGCGGCGTCACCACCGGCTGATACCCGCGCTCGCGCAATCCTTCACGGATGAAGTTCTCAACGATGGCGCGCACGATCGCACCCTTGGGATGCCAGAAGACGAGACCACCGCCGGCCTCTTCCTCGATTGAGAAGAGATCGAGTTCGGTTCCGAGCTTTCGGTGGTCACGCCGTTGCGCTTCCTCGAGGCGTTCGAGATAGTCACGTTGCTCTGCGGCGTCGTACCATGCCGTGCCGTAAATGCGCTGCAGCATCGGGTTGTGCTCGTTGCCGCGCCAATACGCACCCGCGACGCTGGTGAGTTTGAAGGCGCCGATAAGACCGGTCGAGGCGGCGTGGCCGCCGCGGCAGAGGTCGGTAAAGTCGCCGATCGTGTACAGTGTGATCGGTTCGCCCTCGGGAATCTCGCGCGCGATCTCGATCTTATAGGGGTTGCCGTGGAACTGCTGGATCGCCTCATCGCGAGAGACCTCGCGACCGGTCATCGGGTAGTCGGCGGCGACGATGTCCCGCATCCGTTTCTCGAGCTGCTCAAGGTCTTCGGGCGTAAACGGCGTCGGGCGATCGAAATCATAATAGAAGCCGTTCTCGACCGCCGGGCCGATCGTCGGCTGGGCCTCAGGAAAGAGGTCCTGGACCGCATAGGCCAGCACGTGGGCTGCGGTATGGCGCAGCTCGCCAAGCGAAGGCCTTCCCTCATCTATGCGGGCGTCAGCAGTCATCGGAAGCGCGCTCTTCGGAGCGGATGGCTCGGTCGTCCTTTCCTTAACGTCGTCTTAAGCGTGCTGGATTACAACTAAAACGTCCCTTCGTGCTTTCCTTCGGGTCGCTACGCGCGCTCAGGACAAGCTCTCCGCTCAGTATCACGAAGGGCCTTATTCTCTACGTTACGAGGAGTACCAATAAGTGTTACGATCGTTAGTTCGCCGGTTTGGGGCGCTCGCCATCGTTGCGGCTATAACCGTTCCCGCTGCAGCCGCAACGCAGCTTACCGGAGCGGGAGCGACCTTCGACTACCCGTTCTTTTCCAAAGCCTTCTACATCTATACTCAGAAGAATCCGGACGTTACGGTCAACTATCAATCGATCGGCAGCGGCGGTGGCATCGCCCAGTTCATCGCCAAGACGGTGGACTTTGCCGCGTCGGACGTACCTATGAACGCCGGCGAGTTGGCTCGAGCGGGCGAGCCGGTCCTGCAGTTCCCAGTCACCCTGGGGGGCGTGGCCATCGCTTACAACATTCCCGGCGTCACTGCGACTCTTCGACTAACCAGGCAGGTCGTGGCCGACATTTACCTCGGCAAGATCCTCAAGTGGAACGATCCACAGATCGTCCGGCTGAATAAAGGCGTGAACCTTCCAGATATGCCGATCGTCGTAGTGCATCGCTCGGACGGCTCCGGCACCACCTATATCTTCACCGATTTCTTGAGTCACGTTTCGCCGGAATGGAAGAGCAAGGTCGGTGCCGGGAAGAGCGTTTCGTGGCCCGCACCGAGCGCCGTCGGCGCCAAGGGCAACGAAGGAGTTGCTGGACAGGTGCGCAGCACGCCGGGAGCGATCGGCTACGTCGAACTGGCCTACGTCGTGGAGAACCACATGTCGGCAGCCATGTTGCAGAACAAGGCCGGCAAGTGGCTGGCCAGCTCTCCGGATACGATCGCGGCAGCCGCAGCAACGAAGCCGGAAGTGAGCCCGACTAACTTTTCGATCGTCGATGCCGCGGGCGCGAGCTCGTGGCCGATCTCCGGTTTCTCGTGGGTGTTGGTCTACAAGAAGCCAGGCGATCCGGGGCGCGCGAAGCTGGTGTATAACGTGCTGGCGTGGCTGATCGGGCCGGAGGGGCAAAGCAACGCAAAATCGGTCGACTACGTTCCGTTGCCGTCGAACATTCAGTCTTCATCACTTGCAACGCTCAAGCAGATGCAGCATTGATTGCCGTTCAACTGAACCTGTCCTGAGGGAGCTAATCGAGTAAAGTGACGCAGGATGACGGCGGAGCCGCAGTTTAGACGCCTCGTGCACTTTGTTAGCCCGGCCGATCGCGGGTTTGCAACAGTCGTTTACGCCGGAAGCATTCTCTTTGCGCTGCTAATCATCGCGCTGTTCATCATGCTCGTGCTGGGTTCATGGCCGTCGATCGTCAAGTTCGGGCCGTCGTTCATCTGGAAGAGCGAGTGGGATCCGATAACGAGTAAGTTCGGCGCCCTGCCGATGATATACGGAACGGTTGCAACCTCATTCATTGCAATCGCGCTGGCGGCGTTCGTCGGGATAATGGCGGCGGTCTTTCTGGCCGATTTCGCGCCGCGCTGGTTCGCTACGCCGCTTTCGTTTCTTATCGAATTGCTCGCGGCGGTGCCGAGCGTCGTTTACGGCCTGTGGGGACTCTTCGTGCTGGCGCCGTTCGTTCGCACCGCGATTGGGCCGGCGCTGCAGCACGTTTTCGGGTGGCTGCCGATCTTCGCTGGGCCGATTTACGGTGTCGGATTGCTGACCGGCGGAATCATTCTAGCGCTGATGATCGTGCCGACGGTGACGGCGATTTCACGCGACGTGATCGCGGCAATTCCGCGGGATTTGCGTGAAGCTTCGGCGTCGCTGGGCACGACGAAGTGGGAGACCGCGACGCGCGTCGTCCTGCCCGCGGCGCGCGTAGGAATCTTTGGCGCGTGCGTGCTTGCACTCGGCCGCGCCTTGGGCGAGACGATCGCCGTCACGATGGTGATAGGAAATCGACCCGAAATTTCCGCCTCGCTCTTTGCCCCGTCGTACACGCTCGCTAGCGTGATCGCCAACGAGTTCACCGAAGCGACGAGCAGCATCTACATTAGCGCGCTGATCGAGCTCGGCTTGATCCTATTCGTGGTGAGCATGGTCGTCAACGCGTTAGCGCGTCTCATGATTTGGAGCGTACGAGGTTCGCGAGCTTGATTCCATGACGACGCTGAACGGAACGCGGGAACGAAGGATTTCGAAACGAGACCGGAGCCTCGGGTCGCGGCGACTCTTCGCTTCGCTTGGGGCGGCACTGACGCTGGCCTGCGCGATCCTGGCCGCTGCGTCGCTGCTCGCAATCCTCGGTTACGTAGTCGTGCAAGGCATCGGCGCCATCAACTGGTCGTTCCTGACGCAGCTGCCGGCACCGGTCGGCGTTACCGGCGGCGGCGTCGGCAACGGACTTTTGGGCATGGCGATCATCATCGGCATCGCGACGGCGATGGCGGTGCCGGTGGGGCTGTTGACCGGGATTTATCTCGCGCTCTTCGGGCGGGGCGCGATCCCCGAAGCGCTACGCTTTCTCTCGGACGTCCTGTCGGGCGTGCCGAGCATCGCGATCGGCTTGTTTGCGTATGCCATATTGGTGGCGCCGCTTAAACACTTCTCGGGAATTTCGGCGTCGTTCGCGTTCATGATGCTAATGCTGCCGTTGTTGGTGAGGACGTCGGAGCAGGCGATTCGTTCAGTGCCGCAAACGGTACGCGAAGGCGCCTTGGCACTGGGCATGTCGAACTTCCGTGCAACCATGCAGATCGTGATTCCGACGGCGATGCCTGCGATTATCACGGCGCTTTTACTAGCGATCGCGCGCGTCACAGGAGAGACGGCGCCGCTGCTCTTCACCGCCTTTGGAAGTCAATTCTGGGAGACGAACCCCAACAATCCGATGGCCGTGCTAGCGCTGCAAGTGTTCAACTACGCGATATCGCCGTATCCCAATTGGCAGGCACAGGCGTGGGGTGGTGCACTCCTGTTGATCGTCGCGGTATTCATCCTGAGTTTGGGTGCGCGGTTGATGTTGCGCCGTGCGATGCGAGGGCTGGAAGCGTGAGCGTTGCACCCGCTACGGGCGAGCTGCTAGCAGCGAATGACTTGAGCGCATACTATGGCGAACTAAAAGCGGTCGGAAACGTTTCGATTGCATTCCGGCGCAAGGCCGTAACTGCCTTGATAGGCCCGTCAGGGTGTGGAAAGACGACGCTGCTGCGCTGCTTCAATCGCCTGCATGAGCTTAGCTTTGATGCGTTCGTCGAGGGCAGCGCATTACTCGACGGTGAGGATATCTACGCGAGCGGCGTCGATCCGATGGCGATTCGGCGGCGCATCGGGATGGTGTTTCAGCGGCCCAATCCATTTCCGACCCTCTCGATTCTCGACAACACGATGGCATATCGCGCGCACGGGCTGAACCGAGCGCAACGGCTCGAGCGCGCCGAGCATGCGTTGCGCGCGGCCGCGCTATGGGACGAAGTAAAGGACAAGCTCAAGAGCAGTCCGCTCCGATTATCCGGGGGGCAGCAGCAGCGTCTCTGCATCGCGCGCGCCGTGGCGGCCCAGCCCGAAGTCTTGCTGATGGACGAACCGACGGCCTCGCTCGACCCGATTGCGACGGCGGTAATCGAAGAGCTGATGGCATCGCTCGCGGAACGGTTTACTATCGTTGCGGTGACGCACAACATGCAACAGGCGGCGCGCGTTTCCGACGTAAGCGCATTCATGCTGGCGGACGAAAGCGGCACGGGGCGGTTAATCGAGGTTGACGATACAGCAAAGCTCTTCACCAAGCCGGCTGATAGCCGAACTGAGGACTACATCACCGGCCGCTTTGGCTGAAATGTTAGCGGCGCTCGTGCGCGGTGAAGCCCGCCTCGTTCGCCGACCGCAGATCGAGAATCGCAACGAGGAGCTGCTTATATTGCCAGTCCTTCATTCGGCCTTCGCTGCATACCACTATTTAGGCTTAACTTCGTCAGGATTGCGATGCTTTAATTTTCATACTACGACTCCGCTCAGGATGACAGGAGATGCTCAGGATGACAGGAGATGCTCAGGATGACATTGGGAAGAGTTCAGGAGGACAAAGGGGAGAGGCGTGGGCTGCGAGGCGAAGCGGAGCGATATGACGAGTACCAGCGGAGAACGCGACGTAACCGCATTGGGACGACATCCCGAACGCGGGCATTACGATTTTGAAACTATCGCCGCTATTCTAGATGCGGGCATAGTATGCCATGTTGGCCTAAGCGCGAACGATAAGCCGGCCGTCATTCCGACGATCTACGCGAGAATCGAGCGCGATCTCTACCTGCACGGATCTGCCGTTACGCGTTGGATGAATACTGCGGCTGAAGATCTGCCGATTTGCGTAACGGTCACATTACTCGATGGACTCGTCTTGGCGCGCTCGGCATATAACCACTCCATGAACTATCGCTCGGTCGTAGTTTTTGGCAACGCGCACCGCGTTGAGGATCCTGACGAGAAGCTACGCGCAATGCAGGCGATCGTGGAGCACGTCTGCCCGGGGCGCTGGGATGACGCGCGCCGGCCGACGGAGGGAGAGCTGCGGACGACGCTCGTCTTGCGTGTGCCGATCGAGCAGGCATCGGCAAAGATTCGAACTGGCCCGCCGATCGATTTTGACTTCGATCTTGAGAGCGACGTCTGGGCGGGAGTCATCCCGATTCGCAGCGTACGCGGCGAACCGGTTCCCGATCCGGCGTTGAACGGCGATATCGCGGTTCCCGCGTACTGTATCGACCGATAGCGCGACGTCATGCTGGGCATGACACTGGCCGTAGTTCGCTGAAACACGCCTCCCCCGAGGATTGGGCGGAGGAGGCTGCGGTGTTTGAGGGTCGAGTGGCATTGGTTACGGGCGGTACGCGCGGTATCGGCGCAGCGATCACCGAGGCTCTTGCCGAGAGGGGAGCTAAGGTCGCCGCCGGTTACAACCGCGGTAAAGAAAGCGCCGAGAAATTTCAGCGGCAGATGGCCGAAAAGGGTGCGACGGTCTCGGTGCATCAAGGGCGTGTGGACGACACCGCCGACTGCGCTCGAGTCGTGCAAGAAGTGTTGGATCGCTTCGGGCGGATCGACTTCTTGGTCAATAACGCCGGAATCACGCATGATAAGACGGTTCGGAAAATGAGCGTCGAGGATTGGCGTCAGGTCCTCGACGTCAATCTGTCGGGAGCGTTCCAGATGACGAAAGCCGTGCTCGAACACATGATCGAGCGCGGATCGGGGCGTATCGTGAACATCAGCTCGGTCATTGGGGAGACCGGAAACATCGGCCAGGCCAACTACGCGGCCTCGAAAGCCGGGCTGTTCGGCTTCACGAAGAGCTTGGCGCTCGAAATGGCGCAGCGCGGGATCACCGTAAACAGCGTTGCTCCGGGTTTCATTGCAACGGAGATGGTTGCCGCCATTCCTGAGGCTGCGCTCGCGAAGGTCGTCGAAAAGATTCCGCAACGCCGGTTGGGCCGCCCCGAAGAAGTCGCCCGCGTCGTGCGGTTCTTATTAGAGGATGAATCGAGTTACATTACTGGCGCGGTCTATTCGATCAACGGTGGACTGGATATGTGAGCGGCCTCGTCATCCTTTCCTTCGACTGCGCTCCCTGCGGTGGCGGAGTTTATCCCGAGCGAGCCTGAAGGCGCGTCGAAGGGCTCAGGATGACAAGATTTCGCTCAAGATCACAGTGGAAGTTGGGAGCAGGTATGCGAGCGGTGCGCTGTGTAAATCTAGCGCGTGAGTAGTTTACCGCTCGAAGGTCGGGTCGGGATCGTGACCGGAGGCTCGCGTGGAATCGGTGGCGCGGTCAGCACATTGCTAGCCGAGGATGGCGCGACCG
>Ga0306920_100016783_pt1 | contig 10095 bp, 6 predicted proteins | sample flu12Cox44000170_FD_204666 | JGI IMG/M metagenome (GOLD analysis project Ga0306920, IMG submission 204666) | Lab enrichment of tropical soil microbial communities from Luquillo Experimental Forest, Puerto Rico - flux4day.12C.oxic.44.000.170 (v2)... | ecosystem: Environmental > Terrestrial >...
ACGCGCAGGACGTCGACCCCGGCGTCGAGCAGCGCCTCGAGCGCGCCGGGGGGATCCTGGGCCGGCCCCACGGTGGCGATGATCTTGGTCCGTCGTTCGAGCACGGCCCACTCTACTCTTTTCGCCGGCCCTGGCCGGCGGGAAACGTGACCGGGGCGCTCCGATCGGCTACAAGGAATGGCCATGCGGCGCCGCCGCCGGCCCCTCCTCCTGACGGTGCTCGCCGCGCTGCCTGCCGTGCTGCGGGCCCCCGCGGCCGTGGCGCACGGCCCCCGCGATCTGCCGTCGGAGGACAAGACGGCCCCCGAGGCCTCTGACAAGACGCTGGGGCTGACGCAGGAGCAGCTCAGCATCCACTACCAGTTCACGGCCGCCACTCAGTACCACCCCGCGTTCGCCGCCAAGTATTCGGGGCAGAACAGCATGAGCGCCGATTCCGAGACCGCGACAGCGTTCGTGACCACGCTGTTCATCGACGCGCGGGCCTGGCGGGGGGCCGAGCTCTTGTTCAACCCCGAGATGAGCGGCGGCACGGGCCTCTCCGCGACCAAGGGCGTAGCGGCGTTCCCGAACGGCATCGTCTACCGCGTCGGCAACCCGGCGCCAGCCGTCTACATAGCCCGCCTGGCGCTCTCCCAGACCTTCGACCTCGGCGGAGGCAAGGTCCTCAACGAGGAGGGACCCAACGAGCTCTCCAGCGTCCGCGATCGCGACGTCCTAGCCATCACCGTCGGGCGGTTCTCCGTCGTCGACGTCGTCGACGGCAACCGCTACGCCAACGACGCGACGACCGAGTTCTTCAACTGGGCGCTGTTCGCCTCCGGTGCCTACGATTACCCCGCCGACACGCGCGGCTACACCTACGGTGCGCTCGCCGACCTGGCCAAGGGGTGGTGGTCGGTACGCGGTGGCATCGCTCTCGAGCCGTACTATGCGAACCTCGCCCAGATGGACTGGCGGATCACCGTGTCGCACGGCCTGATGGCGGAGTACGAGGCCCGCTACAACCTGCGCGGCCGCCCGGGCGCCTCGAGCCTGCTCCTGTTCCGGAACACCGCGCGGATGGGGAGCTACCAGCAGCTGCTCGCCAACCCGACGGCCTACAACAACGACATCGCCGCCACGCGCGCCGACGGGCGAACGAAGTACGGCTTCGCCCTCTCCGTCGAGCAGCAGATCACCGACACCATGGGGGCCTTCCTCCGGGCGAGCTGGAACGACGGCCACAACGAGTCCTGGGCCTTCACGGAGATCGACCGGTCGGTCGCCCTCGGCGTCACCCAGAACGGCGGGCCCTGGCGGCGCCCCAACGACATCGTCGGCGCGGCTGTCGTCGTGAGCGGCCTCTCCCCCTGGCACGAGCAGTACCTGGCGGGCGGCGGTTACGGCTTCATCATCGGCGACGGCGCGCTCACCTATGGCCTCGAGATGATCGGCGACCTCTATTACAAGCTGCAGGTCAACGACATGCTATCCGTCTCCGTCATCTACCAGCCGGTCGTCAACCCGGCCTACAACCAGGATAGAGGCCCGATCCAGGTGTTCTCGGGGAGGCTGCATGTCGCGTTCTAGCCTCGCGGCGATCGCTTTCGCCGTCCTCGCCGGCTGCAGCTCGCACGCGGAGACCGTCTGCCAAGACATCGGCGACTGCTCGCAGGGGGGAGACAGCGTCTGGATCGCCGCCTGCCAGGGAGAGGCCAAGTCGCTCGCCGCCGAGGCCAACGACGTCGGCTGCGGATCCAAATACGACGCTTACTACGCCTGCGCCGACGCGAGCTACGTCTGCCAGGGCGCCACGGCCCTGTTCCCAGGCTGCGACGACGCGCTCGCTGCACTCGACGCCTGCCTGGCTGCGGCGACAGCGGGCACCTCCTGCGTCGCGCTGGCCTCGGCCGAGACGGCCTGCGGCGGCGGCGGAACGGACGGCGGCCCGACACCCGATGCCGGGCCCGTCGCCGCCTGCACCGCGTCGCGCGACTGTCTCGCGAGTTGCTATCTCCGGGCGGTGGCAAACACGTGCGCCCCGAGCCTGCAGGAGCTCGAGACCTCCCAGGCCTGCGGCGCGACCTGCCCCCCCTGAGCGCTACTGGCTCTCGATCTCCCGCTTCATGAAGATCGCCCCCTCGGTGACGATCTTCTCGCCGGGGGTGAGCCCGGAGAGGACGCGGAGCTTCCCCTCGTTCTCGGGCCCCACCTCCACGCGCCGGGCCCGGAAGGTGTTCCCCTCGGTGGCGACGATGACCGACGACCTGTCGCCGTCGGCGAGCACGGCCTGCGTCGGCACCAGGATGACCTTCTGCTTGCCGGAGCTGCGGATCTCGACCCGGGCGAACATCTCCGGCTTGAGGCGATGGTCCGCGTTCGGGACCACGCAGCGGACCTTGACGGTGCGGGTGGTGGTGTCGATGACGTCGGCGATGTTGCCCACCTTGCCCGCGAACTTCTCGCTTGGATAGGCCGGGACCTGGACGGCGACCGGGTCGCCGAGCGCGACCAGCCCCAGGTCCTGCTCGTAGACGTCGGCCAGCACCCAGACGGTGTCGAGGCTCGATACCGTGAGCAGTGGCGAGGCCTGATCGGCGCGTACTTCCTGGCCGACGAGCACGTTGCGCTCGACGACCACGCCCGGGATGAGCGCGCGCAGCGAGGCGGTCACCGCCGGGTCGGTGGCCGACAGCCCCAGCGCCTTGAGCTGCGTCGTCGCGCGCTGGTAGTCGGAGCGGGCCTTGCGCAGGTCCCCCTCGGCGGCGGCCACCTCCTTCTCGGCGACCGCCCCCTCGGCCTGCAGCTTGTGCACGCGCTCGCTCGACTTCTCGGAGAGCGTGAGGTCGGCCAGCGCCTTCTGGGCGTCGGACTGCACCTGGCCCACATTGGGAGATGATAGCTGGACCAGCGGCTGGCCCGCTTTGACCTTGTCGCCGAGCTTGACCAGGATGGCGACCGCGCGGCCGTCGATGGGCGACGCCACGCGCTGGGTGTGGTCCTCGTCGAAGCCGACGCGGCCGGGGAGCGACACCGCCGTCGCCGCCGGCACCTCCTCGACGCTGGCGATCTTGATGAAGTCGAGCGGCACGTGCCCGGGGTCGTACTTGATGAAGTCGTGGGCCTTCTCCGGGCCGCCCGCCTCCTCGCTCTTGTTCTTCGAGCAGGCGCCGAGCGCCAAGACCGCGGCCAGCGCCACGACGACGTTGCTTCGCTTCATGATCACCTGGGCTCCCCCACGGCGTGGCTCACGTCGACCGTCGCCTGCCGGAAGTCGTAGAGCGCCCGCAGGTACTGCGCGCGCGTGTCGAGGTAGGTCCGCTGCGCCTCGAGCAGCTCGATCAGCGAGATCGCGCCCGCCCGGTAAGACTTCTCCGCGACCTTGAGCGCGGTCTCCGCCCGCTCGATCATCCCCCCCTTGTCGCCGGTCCCGGTCGGCGTCCCGGGGACCACGCCCCCGGCGGGCTTCTCGAACACCGCCAGCAGCGTCGCCGAGCGCTCGGTCTTGCGCACCGCCTCGCTGACCTCGCGCATGACCTCGATGCGGAGGCGCTCGCCGTCGTTCTCCGCGCGCCGCAGATCGAGGCGCGCCCGCCCGATGTTCGCCTGGTTGCGATCGAAGATCGGCAGCGGCAGCGACAGCGACAGCGCGAGGGCGTTCGGGTTGTCGCCCGAGACGGTGAAGTCGCTGTGCGTGTACGTGGCGCCGAAGGTCAGGTCCGGGAACACCTCGCGCTTGGCGGCGTCGATCGCCGCCTCCGCCTGCGTGCGCGCCGCCCCCGCCGCCCGCAGATCGGGCCGGTTCTGCAGGGCCTGCGCGAGCATCTGGCCGAGGTCGTGAGCGGCGCGCTGACCGTCGGGCGCGACGACGGTCCCGCCGCCCGGAAGGTCGCGGGCCGACGGCAGCGCCAAGAGCGCGGCCAGCTTGCCCCGGGCGACGTCGAGCTCCATGTCCGCGTCGATGACGTCGTTGGCGTACTTCAGCCCCTCGAGCTCGATCTTGCGCAGATCGGCCTCGGAGATGTCCCCTGCCTTGTACCGCGCCTGCGAGATCTTGATCGTCTGCGCGTAGCGGTCCGCGACCTCGTGGGCCAGGCGGTCCTCGTCCTGCTCGCGCACCAGGTCGTCGAACGCGGAGCGGACGCCGTAGACGATCTCGCGCAGCGCGTCCTCGGTCAGGAAGCGCCGGCGATCGACGCCGCGCTCGGCGGCGCGGATGCGCGCGCTCCGCTTGGCCCAGACGTCGATGAGCTCGCTGACGCCGAACGACTGCTGCGTCTGCCCGAAGAAGCCGGAGGTCACGGGCGGCAGCGACGGGGGCTGCGGGTTGGCGGCGCCGAGCACCAGGTTTCCCAAGTTGTACGAGAACTGCGGGTTCGGGTAGATGCGCGCGGCGACGACGTCGAGCTCGGCCCCCTCGATCTCCAGCTTGGCGGCGATGACGTCGCGGTTGCGCTGGAGCGCGATGGCCACCGCCTCGTCCATCGCCAGCCCCTCGGCGCGGGCCGTTTGGCCGCCCGCCGCGACCACGGCCGCGACGACCACCGCCGCGAGCCCCGCGCCCCGACCGGTCATCGCGTCCACATGCGCGCCAGGCGCCGCTGGGCACGCCCCGAGCCGAACCAGCGGTCGGCCAGCTCGTAGAGCGTGGGGAGGAGCAGCATCGTGAGCAGCGTCGAGGAGATGAGGCCGCCGATGATCACGATCGCGAACGGCCGCTGCGTGTCCGATCCGATGGCGTGCGAGGTCGCCGCCGGCAGCAGGCCCAGCGACGCGAGCAACGCCGTCATCAGCACCGGCCGCAGCCGCTGCGAGACCGCGTGCAGGATGGCGTCCTGGCTCTCGGGCGTCCGCTCGCGCGCCTGGCGGACGTAGAGGATGAGCAGCACGCCGTCCATCACCGCCACGCCGAACAGGGTGATGAACCCGACCGCCGCCGACACCGACAGCTCCGTCCCTGTGAGGTACAGGGCGAACACGCCGCCCACCGTCGCGAACGGCACGTCGAGCAGGACCACCAGCGCCGGCAGCGCCGACCGGAACGTCAGGTAGAGGAGCCCGAAGATGACGAGGATGGAGACAGGGACGATGATCTCGAGCCGCTTCATGGCCCGCCGCTGGTTCTCGAACTCGCCGCCCCAGGTCAGGAAGTAGCCCTCGGGGAGCTTCACCTCGCGTGCGACACGGGATTGGGCCTCGTCGACGAAGCTCCCCATGTCGCGCCCCTCGATGTTGCACTTGATGGCCAGGAACCGGCCGCCCTGTTCGCGGTTGATCTGCGTCCTCCCCACGTCGACGTGGACCTTGGCCAGCGACGAGAGCGGCAGCCGCGTCTGGCCGTCCTCGCTGACGGGGATGTCGAGCCGTCCGACCGTCGAGGCGTCCCCCTGGTTCGGCACCGGCAGGCGCACGCGCACGCCGACCTTCCGCTCACCCTCCCACATGTCCGTGGCGATCTTGCCCCCGAACCCGCTCTCGACGACGTCCTCGACGTCGCGCACCTGGAGCCCGTAGCGGCTGATGGCCTCGCGGTCGACGTCGGCCACCACGTGCTGGGCGGTGCCGGCCCGATAGATCTCCACGTCGCGCGCGCCGCGCGTACCGTCGAGGATCCGCCGCACCTCCTCCAGCTTCTCGTGCATGAGGGTCAGATCCTCGCCGTAGATCTTGACGACGATCTGACCGCGAATTCCCGAGATTGACTCCTCGACGCGGTCCTTGATCGGCTGGCTGAAGTTGTACTCGGCGCCCGGGTGCTTGCCGAGCTCGGCGCGCATCGCCTCGACGACCTGTTCCTTCTTGCGGCCGGTGTGCCACTCGCTCTCCGGCTTCATCATCACGAAGGTCTCGGCCTGGTTCGGCGCCTCGTCGTCGGTGCCGTCCTCGGGGTGCCCTTGCTCGGTGAGGACGTCCTTGACCTCGGGGAACTTCAGCAGCGCGAGGCGGGTCTGCCGGAGCACGTCCGCGCCGCGATTCAAGGCGATCGCGCTGGGCATGGTGACGGTGATGTGAATGTCCCCTTCGTTCATCTCCGGAAGGAACTCGCTGCCGAGGCGGGGGACCAGCGCCATCGCCGCGCCGAGGATGACGAACCCGGACAACCCGGTCACGATCGGGTGGCGGAGGGCGATGCGCAGCCCGGTCAGGTAGCGGGCCCGCAGCCAGATGAGAAAACCGGGGTCCTCCTCCTTGACGCGCCGGTTCTTGAGCAGCGTCGTGGTCAGCGCCGGCACCGCGGTCAGCGTGAACACGAGCGCCCCCAAGAGCGCGAACCCGTAGGTGAGCGCCACCGGCCGGAAGATCCGCCCCTCCACCCGCTGCAGGGTGAAGATCGGCATCATGGCCGCGGCGATGATCGACATCGAGAACAGCGTCGGGCGGACCACCTCCTTGGCGGCGCGCGCGACGACGTCGGGGACCTCGGCGGGCGGCGGCTGCTCCTCGGCCAGGTGGCGGTAGGCGTTCTCGACGAGGATCACCGCCCCGTCGAGCAGGATGCCGAAGTCGATGGCCCCCATCGACAGGAGGTTGGCCGGAACGCCGGCGTAGTAGAGCCCCACGAACGCCGTGAGCAAGGCCAGCGGCATGGTGATGGCGACGGCGATCGAGCCCGACACCGCGCGCAGGAACAGCCACAGCACCAGCGCCACCAGCGCCGCCCCCTCGATCATGTTGTGCGACACGGTGTGCAGCGTGGTGTCGACCAGCTTGGTGCGGTCGTAGAACGGCACGATCCGCATCCCGGCGGGGAGGATGTCGCGGTTGATGGTCACGATCTCCTCGTTGGTCGCGTCGAGCACGTCCTTGGGGTTCTCGCCCCGGCGGAGCAGCACCGTGCCGTCGACCGAGTCGATGGCGTCGTTCCGCGCCACCGCCCCGCGCGGCGGCGTGTACCCCTCGACGACCGTGGCCAGGTTCCGCACCAGCACGGGCGTGCCGTTCCGCGCCTTGACCACGGTGTTCTCCACGTCTTTAGACGTCCGGAGGTAGCCGCGCGCCCGCACCACGAACTCGGCGTCGCCGTGGCGCAGGTAACCGCCCGACGTCGACCCGTTCGACTGGTCGATGGCATCGACGACGTCCTTGAGCGTGATGCCGGTGTTGCGCAGCTTCGCCGGGTCGGCGAGCACGTGGTACTCCTTGATGAACCCGCCGAAGCTGACGACGTCGGCCACGCCCGGCACGCGCTTCAGGTGCTTGGCGACGACCCACTCCTGCCAGCCGCGGATCTCGCTCGGCGTGTGGCGGTCGCTCTCCAGCGTGTACTGGTAGATCTGCCCCACCGGAGTGTCGTTGGGCCCGAGCGACGGCTGCACGCCCTGCGGCACCTCGGCGTCGGGGAGCCGCTCGGCCACCTGCTGGCGGGCCCAGTAGATGTCGATGCCGTCCTCGAAGGTCAGGATCACCTGCGACAGCCCGAACGAGGTGATCGATCGCTGGACGAGCACGCGCGGCGTCCCGGTCAGCGCCCGCTCGACCGGGATGGTGACCTTGCGCTCGACCTCCTCCGCGGCCTGCCCGGGGAACAGGGTGATGACCATGACCTGGACGTTCGTGACGTCCGGAAAGGCCTCGATCTTCAGCTTCAAGAACGTGAACACGCCGAAGATCGCGAACGCCGCGGTCAGCACCAGCGTCATCGCGCGCTTGTGGACCGCGAAATCGATGAGGCGATTGAGCATCGGGGGGGCCGACGTGGGCAGGCGGTGAGCTCGGCCGAGCTGAGCCGGTAGTCAGTCTGCAGGCCCCGTGCCAGGCTGACGCGCCGCGCAGCGGCGGCTCGGCCCGCTCAGGAGACCCCGAACAGAAAGAAACCTTCGAAACCGACAGAAAGAAACTTTTAGTTCGGCCGCCTCAGCCGAGGCCGTAATCGGCGATCTTCTTGGCGACGGTGGGGTAGGAGACGCCGAGCAGGCGCGCCACAGCCGTGCGGTTGCCGCCCGCGAACTCCAGCAGCCGGGCGATGTACGCGCGCTCGAGGCCGTCGAGGTTCGGCGGCTGGCCGGCGGCGTCGAGCTCGACGGCGAAGAACGCGGCCGGCAGGGCGGCGGGCGCCGCGCGCGTCGGACCGGAGAGCACGATGCAACCGGGGTCGATCACCTCGCCCGTCGACAGGATGACGGCCCGCTCGATCACGTTGCGGAGCTCGCGCACGTTGCCGGGGTAGTCGTAGGCGCCGAGCTGCTTCTCCGTCTCCGGCGCGAAGCGCACCGCCGGCTTGCGCATGCGGGCCGCGAACCGGGCGAGAAAATGGTGGGCCAGCGGCAGGATGTCCTCGCGCCGGTCGCGCAGCGGCGGGACGCGGATGTGGAACACGTCGAGCCGGTGGTAGAGATCGAGGCGAAAGGCCCCGCGCGCCACCTCGTCGGCGAGCTCCTTGTTGGTGGCGGCGACGATGCGCACGTCGACCGACAGATCGCGCGTGCCGCCCAGGCGCCGGAAGGTCATCTCCTCGAGCACCTTGAGCAGCTTGGCCTGCGTCGGCAGCGGCATCTCGCCGACCTCGTCGAGCAGCAGCGTCCCGCCGTCCGCCTCCTCGAACAGCCCGCGCTTCTGCGTCTTGGCGTCGGTGAACGCCCCCCGCTCGTGGCCAAAGAGCTCGCTCTCCAGCAGGTTCTCGGGGAGCGACGCGCAGTTCACCTCCACGAACGGACCGTCGCGTCGGCCGGGCGTCTTGCGGGCGATGAGATCGGCGATGAGCTCCTTGCCGGTGCCCGACTCCCCCTGGATGAGCACCGTGGTCTCCGTCGCCTCGGCGACCTTGTCGACCATGTCGATGACCCGCTGCATCGCCGCCGACGAGCCGGGGACGAAGTCCCCCATCGCCGCCTGGGCCCGCCCCGCGAGCTGCCGGACCTGCGCCCGCAGCCGCTTGGCCTCCAGCGCCTTGCGGACCGTCACCACCAGCTCGGGGAGCTGGAGCGGCTTCGACAGGTAGTCGAAGGCCCCGAGCTTGAGCGCCTGCACCGCGCTGGCGACGTCGGCGTAGGCCGTGGCGATCACGACCAGCGTGTCGAGGCCCCGCTCGCGCGACTCGCGCGCCATCGCCTCGAGCACCGCGATGCCGTCGGTGTCGGGGAGGTGCCGATCGAGGATCACGAGGTCGCAGGGCTCCTTTTGCCAGGCGGCGAGGCCGGCCGCGCCGGTCGGCGCGGTGCTGACCGCGAACCCCTCGGAGGACAGCGCCTCGTCGGCGACGATCCTGAACGTCTTCTCGTCGTCGATGACCAACACGGTCGGCTTCATGACACCCTCGCCTCCGCGGGCGTCCCCGCCTCGGGCCGCGCGTCGAGCGGGATGCGGACGCGGAACAGCGCGCCGCCGAGCTCGGGCGACGTCGACGCCTCGATGGTCCCCCCGTGCGCCTCGATGAAGCGGCGTGAGGTCGGCAGCCCGAGGCCGGTGCCGTTGGGCTTGGTGGTGAAGAACGGCTCGAACAGGTGGGCGCGCGCCTCGGACGACAGCCCGGGGCCGTCGTCGGCCACCTCGACGACCGCCTCGCCCGCCGACGAGGCGACGGTGACCGAGACGCTCTTCCCCGCCTCGACGGCGTTCTTGATCAGGTTGACGAGCACGCCCTGGATCTTGTGCGCGTCGCACCAGACCGCAAGCGTCGCGGGCGCGCTCACCCGGACCGCGGCGCCGCGCTCGGCGGCGAGGTCCGCGAGGAGCTCCGCCGCCCGCGCCGCCACGGCGGCCAGATCCGCAGGCGCGCGCTCGATCCGCGGCGAGCGCGAGAACGACAGCAGCGAGTCGACGACGTCGCGCAGCCGCGTGATCTCGTCGACCACCTGCGGGCGCAGGCGGGCCACGCGGGCCTCGTTGCCGGGGTCCTGGGCGATGAGGTCGACGGCCATCCCCAGACCGTTGAGCGCGTTCTTCAGCTCGTGCGCGATGGCCGCCGACGTCTTCCCCATCGCCGCGAACCGCTCCGCCTCGACCAGCGCGGCCTGCATCGCCTCGAGCTTCTGGGTCCGGTCTCGGACGCGCTCCTCGAGCAGCGCCGCCCCCTCGCGCAGCTCCTGGTCGCGCTTCCGGATCGAGGTCTCCATCCGCTCGAACGCGCCCAAGAGCGACGAGATCTCCTCCGTCCCCACGCCGCGCGGCCGCTCG
>Ga0306920_100016785_pt1 | contig 10095 bp, 18 predicted proteins | sample flu12Cox44000170_FD_204666 | JGI IMG/M metagenome (GOLD analysis project Ga0306920, IMG submission 204666) | Lab enrichment of tropical soil microbial communities from Luquillo Experimental Forest, Puerto Rico - flux4day.12C.oxic.44.000.170 (v2)... | ecosystem: Environmental > Terrestrial >...
GGATTTGGAAACCCGCCTGCGGAAAGCTTGCTGGAAATCCATCGTTCTCGAGGCACAGGGTGTTGAACAGCGAATTGGCCTGATTGCCGCTGCAGCGCTCGACCTCGGCTCCGTTGCCGTCGACGTGGGCCTGCTGAAACTTGCGCACATAGAGATTGCTCTGGACGATCCAGTGGTCGGTGACGTCATAGCGGCCATTGAGGGCAAGCAGCTGCGCCTGATTTGTCGTAGTCTGCGGCCAGGTGAAGATCGACCGGTAGTCGTTGTTGAGAAGCTGGACTGGCGTGGGCCCGATCACACCGAAAAAATTGTCTGCGGAGCTCGCGACCAGATGGACCTCCGCGTCGGTGCCCTTCCAGCCGAGATCGCCGTAGAAGCGCGCGATCCGCGACGGCGACTGATAGCGCCAGCCGTCGTCTTTGAGCCCCTGGGCGGCGAGATAGAGGCCCCATTCCCCATTCCTGACGCCGTATTGCAGCGAGCCGCCGACGCGGCCGTAGGAGCCGCCGGAGGCGTCGAATTCCGTGCCGCGATAGGTGAAACCGTCCTTCATCTGGAAGCTTATCGCGCCCCCGAGCGCGTTGAGACCGAAGGCCGGATTGTTGGTCCACACGTCGGCGCGGCCGATGGCAATGGTCGGGATGAGGTCCCAGTTGACGGTGTCGCCGAAGGCTTCGTTGACGCGGACGCCCTGCATATAGACCGCGAGCCCTTGTGGAGTGCCCTGCAGTGGCGAGGCGGTGAAGCCGCGATAGCGCAAATCTGACGTGAATTCGTTGCCTTGGGCGTCGCTTATGAACACGCCGGGAATACGCTGCTCGAGCGTTTGGGTCACGTTGGGCGAATAGACGCGCGAGAAGTCCTCGGCGGGGAGCGTCTGCACCATGGCTGGGATCTTGTCACGGTCCACGCCTAGTCCAGTTACCGGCGTGGTGGCGACGGCCTGGAACGCGGGAATTTGGGGCGCGGGTGCCGGCGCGGAGGGGCGCGAGGGAGCGGGCGCTGAGACCCGCGTGGGTGGCGCTGAGCGAGCCGGCTTCGCAGCGGGGGCCGCCCGCCGAGCCCTAACCGGCGATGGGCGCGGGCCGGTGACGGTCACCTCGGGCAGCGTTTCCGTCACCTGGCCCCAGGCCACGTCCGGCAACATCAACGCGCCGATGGCGACAGCCTGCAACAGCCTGTGACGTCGGGCGCAAAGCCGCGACGCACCTCGATCACGCCCACCACGCACAACACTCGCCCCCACGAATATTCCCAATAAATTGTCGAACATTCCCTAGCCGGTGTCCCAGGATGTTTTGGCAATTCGGATTGGAACATTTGGCAATGTGGTTTCCAGGGCACACTTATCAAAGCGCGAGCCCGGCGCTCCGCGTCGGCTACAGCCTGCTTACAGGCGCTCTCGTCGCCGACGCTAATCACATTTCGTTCAGCGCGCGGTACAACGCCTGCGCATGCGGCCACCAGGTAGCGGCGCCGGTGCCGGACGGATAAGGACAAACGTCATCGGGATGCACGACGCACGGCCACTGCCACGGCTTGCAATGCAGCTCTTCGCTCAACTGCTCATGCAGCTCCCACCAGTCTAGACAGAACGGGCAGTAGTCACTGTGCTCGCAGATGCATTGTTGCGCTAGCGCTTGCATGCGGCGGAAGGCGGCGATGGCGGCGGGTGTGATGTGCCGACGCGGCGGGCGCTTTATGGGTGTGCGCTTTGCGGTCATTGCGGCGGCATCCAGCCGGCGGGGCGGCCGGGGTTGGGGCGCAGGGGCTCTACGTTCAGCCCCAAGCGGTGCAGCGTTTTGGCGATGAAGGCGCGCGCCGCCAGCTCGTGGCGCAGGGCGGGGTGATCCTTGGGGCCGTTGCGGGTCTGGATGACTTCACCCTCGGCGTCGATCCGCGCTTTCAGCGCTTCGGCGCGGTCCAACTGCTGGCAGGCAAGCGCCAGCAGCTCGCGGCCGCCGGCATCCGCTATGTCGTACTCGGTCATGACGCGGTTCCATAAGCTAGCGCCGTGGTGGCCTAAGGTGCGCGGCGGTGCGTCCTCGGCTGCCGGCGCTGGCGGCACCAAATGCAGCGGTGGTTTATGTGACTTTCTGCCCATGATTTCCTCGCGCAAATGTTTCGCGTAATTTCAGCAAAGCTTCGGCGCCGCCGCGCCCCGGAGGGTGGCCCGGTCTTGAAAAAATCGACGCCCCCCGCCATCGATTTGAAAAAGATATTTTTCGGGTCCCATCTTCAGTTCAGCCTCGCGTTTGGGTCGCGCTCGGCGGCTCGGGCGCCTTCGATAGCTTGGAGCCTTGCGAGTTCGGCCTTTGCCTCGCGCACTTCCTCGCGCAGTTGATCGTATTTGAACCTCAAGTCTTGTCTGAGCGTCTCCAGGTCGCGGGCGGCGCGCAGCATGGCGACGGCAAAGCCGCGCACGTATTGCGGATGGTAGATGAGGCGGCGGTTGCTACGCAGCATCAGGCTTCCGCCAATTCGGAATGAGATCGATAATTTCGGCGCCCTTAGCTTTGCCGCCGCCAAACATGGCAAGCAGCGCCGAAACTTGGCCGCGTAGCTCAGCAACTTCTTCACGCAGGCGGGCGTTCTCGGCCATGCGCTCGGCAATATCACGCTTGAGCGGAGCAATAGCTTCCCCGCGCTCCTCACGCTCACGCTGACGCTCGTGCGCCACTACCTCGCCGATCGCTTCAGACAATACTTCGTCACGCCAATCGCCGAACAACGCGACCAATCCCTCCGAGGACGGCTCTGTCACTTGCGCGTTTTCGTGTGTCTTGAACACTAAGGTATCCTCCGCCTGAGACCTTTGTTCCTCAGCAGCCTCTGCCATAAGGCGGTCATGCTCGGCGCTCACGCGCGCGATTTCGTCTTTGATATTCACCACGTTGCTCCCGTGACCCACTGCGCATGGCCAGAGGCTCGCAGACCCCAAGCCGCCCACAGGTCCATGTACAGTCCGATGCTATCGGTTTGAAACATGCTGCGAACGGGAACGGCCGGCGATGGCGTGCCACCGGTGATGCCCGTCGGTGTCGTATCCTCGGCATGGTAGGTCGCAAGATTGCTCACCCGAAATTGTGGAACTGGGGAGAAGCCTGACACGAACGACGCGACCTCCAACACAACCACGGTTCCGGCCGCGAGCGCGGTCGAGGCGATGATGTCGAAATCGAACTTCGGCCCGACTGAGGCTTTGAGCGTCACCGCCTGCGGCATGGCGGCAACAATGACGGCGGTCTTGCCAGCGCCTTGCGCGGCGAGGGCCGCGAACAGATTCTTGAGATCGCTATCGCGGGCAGCGACACCGCCACCGGACGTCGGCGTGAGCGGCGCCACACCAGCCAACAGACCGGCGGGCTTGCTGGCGTCGCCGGCCGTAGCCGAGAACATTTGCGCGTCTAACGCTAAGCCACTGGCCTCGGACAGCGTCTGCCGCACGATGTTCTCGATATTCGAGGATGCGGCCTGTTCGCGCGAGTACGAGTACAGCACGGACAGGCGTCGGGGCCGCAAGATCGCGGCGTTGGAGACCGCGAGCGCGCGGGCAGGGGCAGTCCCGCCCTCGGCGACCCACATCCCGGCGGCGGCGGCATTGAGCACACGGCCCGGAACGCGATGCTCGGCAATATGATCCATTGTGATCTTGAGGCCGCGAGCGATGACCTCGGCGGCCGCGCTTAGGCTCGTGATGCTCTGAACCATGTCGTAGATCGCCACGCGGGCGATCTCTTGCGCCCATCCCGGGGTGGTGGTTTCGGCCGGCGCACTGGCGCTGCGCAAAATCTCGGCAGTGATGACGTCGCGCCCGAACATTTGCTCGGCAGAGCGCAAGGGCGTGCTGCGGCTTACGTAACCGCGCAGGTGGGCGGCGGCTGCGCGGTAGAGATATGTGGCGGCGCGCGCGCGTTCGTGGCCTAGGTCACTTGGAAGTGGAAATGGCCTATTCATAGTGCACCTTGAAAGTTGCCCCGGTTGACCAAACCAGGAGGGCAAGCCAACCGGGGCAGGCCAAGCATGACTGCAATGCTGTCAGCATGGCATACGGCCGGCGCGAATAACGACACGCGGGTCGGTTTCTTTCAGCGCGCCCACTCGGCCCCTTGCACTTCGAGCAGGCGGGCGAGTGCCGCTTGAAAGCACTCACGGTCAGCGGCAGCGCGCTCGGTCAAATAGTCGCTGGCGATGAGTTGGTTCATCAATCCTTCAACCGCGTGGTTGGAAAGAAACAAGATGTACGATTTGACCTTGGCCCTGCGGCGTTGCCGCTTGCGTCCAGTGCGTTCGCGCTGGCGCAGCAGTTGGGCCGTAGGTCCCGGGTCCGCCACCGCTGCGAACCGCTGTAGCAGCGCTGCCCGCGCCGTGCCGGTCGGGTGGCGGGAGACCGCAATCGCGAGGCGGGCAAGGGCGGCATCTGTAAGCGCCAACATGGCCGTAGCATGCACGACCGGTGGCGAAGGCGCCAAGGCCAAAAAAAAGCCACGGCAGGCGGTTTGGGCGCCAAAAGCCAATGGCCGAATTTATTGGCTTGATCCAGGCATATCCAGGTATTTACATAATAATGAGAAAAAAGAGAGAGAAGGAAGCATAAGTGTTTTTTGGGCAGTTTGGTGTAAATGCCTGGATATACGCGGCTCAGCTAAAACGGCTCCGACAGCAACCCAATGCCCTGGTACATGCGAACCTGTTTTTCCCCGTGGCGTGGCCTAGTCTTAATCAATTCTGGAATTGCTGCATGCAGATTGCGCCCGAACCATTCCTTACTACCAGTTTCCTTAACGCCTTCATTGTTGCACCACTTTCTCCACGCGCTGAATAGCTCATCCACTGACACTGTTTTGCCTGGACCAACCTCGCACCGATCACGAATGAACGCTTTGACCGGTGCCGCAAGAGTTTCCAGAGTGTCAATGATATTGTCGCTGCTCTTTGGCTGGATGAAATGACCGCGCTTGTTGAGCCGCCTATAGCCAACAAGCGCCCAATTCAAAATGCCTGACAATTCGGTTGCCAGTTTTTCCGTCAGCGCCGAGTCCTCCTTGCCGAAAAAGCTTTTGACTAAAACTAATAGGATTAACCGCCCGACGAGCGCGGCCTGAACCTTCCGGCAAGGCAAACAATTCATTGGTGAGGATCATAATGCGTGTCTGGAGCTTACCGGTCCACGCCGCTGTATATTTGCGTGGGACCGTTATTGCATCTTCGCCAGAGATAGAAAGCATCCGTTCTACAACTACGGCTTTGTCGGTACGGCGACCAATCCTTAAGTCGGAAATTGTAGCCAAGGTTTTTTGTGATCAAAGGTTCCAGGCCGAAGTTTTCACCAAGGCTATTCATTGTTGGCCCTGCTACTGAGCGCGCACCGCCAAGCAGCCTAGTCAAGATACGCACAATCGTCCCTTTGCCGCTGCGTCTTGGACCAACGGACGCCGAATATCTTCTGCTGTGAAGTGTCCGGCGAAAGCGTATAACCGAACCACTCTTGCAGTGTAGCAACAGCTTCGCGATCCTGTTCAAATAATTGCTCTAGGAAGTTATGCCATTGCTCCGGTTTTGCTGCCCGCCGATCGTAGGTCACCGATGACGCGGTCAGGCCGAAGTAGTCGGGGGTTGGAGGATGAAGCTTGCCGGTCGGCAGATGCAGCAGCCCATTGGCGCAACTGAAAAACTCAATCGCTGGCGACTTGTTGTCCGCGCCTATTGCAAGCCATGCGGGCGCCTCTAGATGCTCATCAAGCTGGCACACCGCCGTCATTGCGTCGCATATCTCACCAACCTGTACACGCTTAGGCTTAAACGGCACCATTGCTCCTCTGGCAGTGAGCTTCTGTGCCTTTTCCAGGAACTCCCAGACATGTGCGCGCAACGTTTCATCGTTGATCAATTGATAATAGCTGCCTGTCCACGACCAGAATGTCCCTCTATATCGCCACAAGGTGCGCAGGCCGTTGGTTGTGAACTTTTCAGCTACGATTTGCCGTGCACAAGCCATGGGGTCCTTGGGATCAAGCACCACGTCCACAACTTGTGTAGTGTCTACGGTGGCATCATCCATGGCGCCGCTCCCGCAAAATGTCGTTGAAGTCTTTGTGCTGTTTGGGAGTGTGGGTGTAGACGCGCTTGCCGCCGGCCCTGTAGCGCGCCGCGCATTGCATGGCGTGGCGCTGGCCGACGCGGTTGGCGTCATTGTCAACGAGGATGTGGAGTTCAGTGACGGCCGCTAGGATCGGGAAGTTGCCGAGGTTGTTTGCGGCACCGAGCGCCCAAGCCGGCGCTAGCTCGGGCATCAACTGCACGGCCGAGAGGACGGTTTCCACACCCTCGCCAACCGTCAACCGCCCCGCTACCGGCGCCGGCCATAGCATGACTGCGGCACGCCCCAACGTGCCCAAGGTCCAAGGGCTGTGGATCTTACCCAACTGCCGGTCGATCGGGGTGCGGTGCACGCCGCAGGCGTGGCCATCAACGACGCTACGCAGCAGCGCGAACAACGCCGGCATGGCGTTGCCGCCGATCCGGCACTGCGGATGGAAGCGCAGTACCTCATCCACGGCTGGCGGCATAACTTCAATGCAGCGATGGTGGTGCAGGTAGTGCGCGGCCAGGGTGCCGGCGATGGGCAATGTTTCGTCCCACAGCCGGCGCGCATTGGCTTCATCCTCGTCGCGCCGCTCGGCGCTCTTGCCCGCTGGCCGCTTGCCGGTGCCGCAGTAGTAGCAATAGCCATCACGCATTGGATGGTCGCACTGCGGGCATTGCGTCGCGCGATCACCGTCGCGGTAATGGTAGTTAAAATAAAATTCCTTCATTCCGCTCATGATAAGGTCCCTGAGCATGGCGCCTAGGGACCTTAATAGGTTTCCGAGGCGCTGGTTGCGCTTTGCTCGGAACCCCATTCTTCTCACTGTTTCCGCTAAACAGTGGGCGGCGCGACTTAGCCTGCGCTCATCAAACAGACAAAGTCGCGGAAAAGGGATCACGCTATGTGATTTTTCTCCATTGCGCCTAAAGGCTCAACCCTGAACCCTTTGTTGCCCTAGGTATTTACTATAGCCCCAGAAGCTGCTACAAGCAACCGCCATCGCCTAATGGCATTCAACCCCGTGAAGCCTCCGGCAGCCATTCCGGCCCCGGAGGCTTCATGTTTTTGGCGCCTGCCGTATTAGAAGTGAGCGCAATTGATTGCTCTATCTCCTGTTTCGTTGGCTCACCCTCGGTGACGTGCGCGCACCTATTTCTAAGCTTGTCGGCGTCCTCAAATCTACGATAACTTTTGGTAAGAAAGGCTCGGAGTTTCCGGTTTGTTGTTCGTTTTTTTAAATTGTCCTTCAAGGTTATAATGTCATCTTTGTATTTTTCTCCAGGACGGAACCCAGATAATTTGATCAGGAGGGTGGCAATATGGTTTGACACAATGATGCCAGCCGCCCATCTGTACGTAAGTTTAGTGGAGTATGCGAGTAATGTTTCCGCATCTTGCAACGGAGTTTTAGTTTTAATAGCGACCACGATGTCCAGGGCAAAACACTCTTTGATGCGAGGGATGAATTTCTTGGCCAAGTTTCTCACTAGAGAGTAGTCTAAATTTGAAAGTCCCTTTCTTTGTCTTGCAGGTTTCAAGAAACTATCTAACTTATCTTGATTATACAGGATTATTTGAGTGTCCTGAAAAAAATTTATCCCTCGAAACGTCATAAACTTCTTCAAAGTATGCCATGGTGGCCTTCGCTCTTTCAAAAAACAGCGCATAGTCCTCCAGGGTTAAGGTTGGACGTTTCGAAATATCAATCCAGTAGTTCAATAGTTCATCTATGGGGGGCAGCGCCGCGTTTATACGCGGATTGCGCACCTTGCCTTGTCTACGCCTGCTCATCGCCCTGCCTTCTTGCATTTGATAGTGGTCGATGGTTTGCGCGCCCGCCTTTTCAGTAGCTTTGCTCTTTTCTGCCAACGCGCGCATATTGATTTTACGCTTTCAAATTTCATGTGGCGACGAAGGTTGGTGATCTTGCGGCTCATGACCTAAATCACCTGCGGCAAAACGGTAGTCTTGCGCACCGCGCTCGCTGCCAAGTTGTGGTCAATAGGAAGCCCGTGGGCGCGTTGTTGACACCCCTACCTATCCACAATGCCCGCATGTGATTTTGATCGCCCGGTTTCTTTGGCCGCGAATTTCATGGTTGCGCTTTTTCATTCTCCGCTGCCAACGTTTGACGATCGTCGCGACACGCTCGAAGCGCAGCCGGCGGCGGTGGTTGGTGGACGGGCGTCGCCGCAGCCAGCCGACGAGCACTGCGACGTCAACCACCAGCGCCAACACACACATGGCCAACAGCAGCACCATAGCGATGATGTTCATCGGTGCTTGGCCTGCCGGCGCTTTGTGGAAATATGCTGCGGGCTAGCCACCGATGCAGCCGCAGCCTTGCGACCACGTGCGGCCATCCGATCCTTGGCTGCCTTTATGGCTAAGGTCGCGGCGTCATCCGGGTTGGCCATGCGCTCCTGCCACCGCAGCCGTTCGCTGTGGCTGATGCGCACCCAATTCCCGTGACGCATTTCTTTCGGGCCACGACCAGCCGCGCGCAATTCATTATAGAAGGGCCGCGACATGCCCTCGCTTATGAGGAACTGCTCAATGTTGTAGCTAGGCTCAACAGGTGCAAACTTGTTCTTCGCCATACGGCAACCCACGTTTGAGCGCCGGGAGGCCAAAATAAAAAAGCCGCCCGACGCATTGCTGCGTCTGGCGACCCACTGTTTGCTAACGCTAAGCCGTTCGCGTTATTGACTGCAAAGGTGTGTCGTAATTACCAACCGGTATCCGCGCTCTACAGAGGTCAACCGAACGTCTGCATCGGCTGGTAACGCCAGCACCCTAAACCGGAACGGGGTGCAAAGGCAACCCCATTAACACACACTACTTTGAAGCTAACAAAAATTCTCGAAGGCGCTCAGACGCTTGCACCCATAGCGCCCGCATGAACTCCCAGAACGCATAAATCCAAGTTAGCGCGAGTTATGTTTTCTCTAATTCACCGCACCTGTGCCATCGTCCAATTTCCAATCACCATTTCAGAGAAGGAACGAAACCATGATTAAAGATGCACAAGGTCGCAAGTGGTTCATGCAGTTCAAGCAGTACAGAAACGGCTGGCACTGGACCGCGAGGCACGACGACTTCGGTCAAGAGGCAGGCCGAACATTTCCAACGAAGGCTGAGGCTGTGGCTGATGCCGAGCGCACCATCCAGAGCCATGATGCCATTGCCCAAGGGAAAGAATATTTCCGCCGCCTTGCCGAGCGCGGCAGCGAACGCCGTCTGACGCCGGAAGACTATGAAGCTATCTGGCAAGCGGGAACGAAGCGCCATGCGTAGTAGCGAAAACAAACCCGGACAGGAGCTCTTCACTCTGATGCACGCGCTCGGTGTCTGCCCGCAGTGCGCCCGCCCGGTTTTGCTCAGCCGTCCAGAAGACCAGAATAAAGCGTGGGGCTTTGGCGGCTGCTGCAAGGCGTGCAAGGACGGTATCCGGGCCGCGCTCACCATATACGTAGAAAACACACCACAATGAAAATAGGTTATCAATCGGTGCGCTACGCCTACGTCTGGTGCTACAACCTAGCCAGTTGGGACCCCACCATGGGCGCCGACACACCCATGATAGACTTGTACGACGAATACGCGGCAAGTGCGCGCCACCTCGACCGTGTCGCGGAAAAATTCAACTTCCCCGACGACGTCATCGAACCCATCGACTTTGATACATGGTACGAAATCTTTGTCGCGTGTTTGACCGGGAGGGCATTTGCCCCGAACTGCTCGAACCGGTGCCGACGAAGCACTAAACCTGACGGCAGTCGTAGGCAGCGCACTAAGCCCGTGGTGCGCCACGGGCTTTTGTTTTATTAGTCCGATATGCGCTCGATCTACGCTGCTTTTGCCGTAATGCCTTGTGCATAAACGTTTTTCCGGCTTGCCTTGGCCCCCTTGAGGATGCGGCCAGTATAGACGCCAAGCTGCCGAAATACTTCCGTGAGGTCCGTTCCGTAGCTCATCAGACCGCCGACCTCCGCGAACTCTCGCAC
>Ga0306920_100016786_pt1 | contig 10095 bp, 10 predicted proteins | sample flu12Cox44000170_FD_204666 | JGI IMG/M metagenome (GOLD analysis project Ga0306920, IMG submission 204666) | Lab enrichment of tropical soil microbial communities from Luquillo Experimental Forest, Puerto Rico - flux4day.12C.oxic.44.000.170 (v2)... | ecosystem: Environmental > Terrestrial >...
CGTGCGCTTGCCCCTGATCTTCCATAGTCCACCGCTCTCCAGGGCGTTGCGATTGAGGGTGGCAACATAACCACAGCGCCGTATGCGATGTGAAATAGCGCGGCTCGTCTTGCGGTCGGTCAGCCACTCCAGGCTCGGGGCGACCGTCAGCAGCATGGTGATGGTCAGCGCGGCTGGAAATCCGTAATTACCGTGTGCATCGGGCTTCTTGCCCTGCTTCTTGCCGAGCTGCTCGCCGAGGGCTTCGATGGCGTCGGTCAGCTCGCCGTGATCCGACCCACGGTCCGCGCTGACCATGCTCCAGAATGCTTCCGTCTTCGGTGGTGCCAGCTTCGGGTTGAAGTTCGACAAGTCGTATTGCTGCAGGTATGCGACGACGTGATTGATCCCGCCCTCATAATAGTACCAGTGGGTGAGCTCATCGAAGTATTCCGGCGCGAAGTCGGCGCGTGTGCACTCCGACTTTGCAACCGCGTTGCGCCGATCGTTTGCCGGGAGGTAGAGCGCGTCGTCGTGGTTCGAAGTGGTGATGAATCCTGCACGGCTGAGCGAGACGTATTCCGGGATGTATTTGCGGTTGATGCGGTGCGTCTCCGGCGGCGAGGTCATCAATGCCTTCATGTGATCATGCAATCCGTAACGATCGATGCGCCCGCGATTTGCGTCGCCCACGTCGCGAGCTTCGTTCACTCGGACGATGACCGAACACAAGAAATCGTTGTTCTTGCCGACCAGATCATTGAGCAGGATGTCGCGAAAATTCCACGTTCCGACGGCAAATCGCGCCGGGACCAGCGACATGTCCTTACCGATATCGGGGTCGCCGATGAGCACCAAGCCATGGTTCGGTTTGATCCCCGGGTACTGGCGCCGATGCGCTAACCAAGCGATGCAGTGCTCCGCGATGTCGGCGGGATAAAGCTTGAACCAATGATCACGCCAGCGCTTCGCTTGTGACGCGTCGCCGAGCTTGATCGTCGGCGGCAGATACGTGTTATAGGTTCGCGCTCCCGGCTTTTCGATCCAGCCGTCGTCAATCAACAGCTTGCCCTCGATCACCTCGGGCTCGCCCGGTGCCCAGGTCATGCGTTCGACGCTGCAATGTTGTGCCAGCCATTTGCTGGCCGGGATCATCTTCACCTTGCCCTTGCCATCGCGCACCGGATTGCCATTGGCGTCGAGCACGGGTCGCGGCGGCAGCCGGTTATCGACGGCCTCATTAGTCCAGAGGTCGCGCGTCGGCCGGTAGATATAGCGGTTCGCCGGCGCAAGCGCGTAGAAGTCGGTGTAGTCAATCATGCTTTCCTCCCCAATACCTCGTCGTTGAAGTCCCAACCGGTATGCTTCGGCACCAGCGCCGCCACGGTGCGGCCGGCCGCGACCCAAATCTGTCGGCACTGCGCGGCGGCCTTCTGCCCCTCGCCGTTCGCGTCATTGTCGACCAGCAGGATGAGCCGCGAGACGTCGGGCAGCACCGGCAAGCTGCTCAAGCCGCCTTTGGAGATTGCCGACCATGCCGGCGTCAGTGGTGCATCTCGATAGGAGATGCACGTCGCGGCCGCGAGCGTGGTCTCGATCCCCTCGCCGACGACGAGCTGGGCGCCGTCGGTTGCCGGCCACAGCTTCACCACGCCCATACGGCCGAGCGCCATGCGGTCGATCTTGGTAATCGTGCCGTTGTCCTGCGCCAGGCCGATGCGATGGATCCCAACTGGCAGGTCGGTCACCGGGTCGCGCATGAGCGCGATCAGGCATGGACGCCAGCTCCGCGATCCGAAGACGCAGCGCGGATGAAAGCGCAGCGCTTCGTGGATCGTCGACGGCAGCTTGCCGACGTTGATGCCGCGGGTCTCGGCCAGGTAGCGCTCGGCGATGCTGCCGGCGAGCGGCTGTGCCTCGTTCCACACCTTCAGTGCGAAGGCGGTACGGGCCTCGAGGTCGTGGCGCTGCGCCAGCGTGGCCGGACCCGTCCAATCTTGCAGCGCCGCGATCGCCTCGGTCTTGGTCATGCCTTCGACGCGCATGAGCCAATCGACGCGGTTGCCGTGCTCGCCGCAGGCATGACAGTGATAGTGATCGACGTAGATGCTGCAGCTCGGCTCCCAGTCGTCGTGAAACGGACATGACACATGCCCACTTGCATCCATTGGCAAGGTGACGAGGTCGGTGAGCGGTGCGAGCGTTTCATCCAGGCTGGCGAGAAAGTCTTCGTCGGCGCTGCGTGCAATCGCCTCGTTGGGCGCCGTGGTGGCGACGAAGGCATCGACCGCACGCTCGATCACCTCCGCGTCCTTCGGCGGTGGGGGCTCGCCGGTCGCCGGCGAGTCGAGATAGATCGAACCGGAATGCACCTTGCCGCCGAGCGGTAGCCCCGCAGCCCATGCCGGCGGCTCAAGCAGCAGCGCGAGCATCTCCGGTTCGGAGACGGCGCCCTCGGGCGCCTCGATCACGAGCTCGTCGTGACAGTGGAAGACGACCCTCCAACCCCGCGCCTCGGCGCGGATGATGGCGGCCGCGAGCAGGTCGCGGGCGGTGCCCTGTACGCAATTCGACGCGAGAAACGGTGCGGTGTCGCCGCGAACGACGAAACGGTGCCGCGGTCCGCAATTCAGGATGTCGTAGACCGGTTCCACCGATTTGCGAGGTTCGCAGGTAGAAATAGATCGGTCATCGGCCAATGCCGGTTGAGCTGAGAATATAGAGTCCCCGCCCCAAGACCCGAACACTCTGCCGCTTCTGCGACAGTCATCACGCCCTCTGGAGTCTGAATTCGGCGATTGGTGCGTTTGTTGCGGGCCTGCACTAAAGGCGTCGCCCAATAACAGTTTTCCGAGCTGTACCCTGCGTCGTTGTTTCGTCGCTCGATGGTCAAACCTGGTTGATACGTAGGTCCCATATCGGCTCAAAAATTCTCGAACACGTCCTAGCGTGCGCATACGGTGATGCCGCGGGCGCCGTAATTCTTCCAAGCCTGATGCGTGGGCAGACGACAGCGATCGCGCATTGAGCGCCACACCCAATAAGCTGGATGCTTGCTCATACCGTGCTGTTCGTGCGTCTGAGATTGCGATGCCCGAAGTAGAGAGCAATTGCGGGAGCAATAGCGGCGTCGCGGGACGTCGCCGGAAACGCAGGCAATACTTCGACCGCAGTCGCATTGAAGCAACCAAAGACGTTGCTTGCCGTGCTTGCTGGTGCCGGGGGAAGCGATCGAACCTATATCTCGGATCGCTGTTAGGTAACCGAACCTTAACCCGGTGTAGTCCTTGCGCGAGTGCTGCCCGTATCCAGCCTTTCTCATATGTCAGTACCTCGTGATCGGCAGTCAATGACACGCCGTCGAGCGTTGCCGTTTCCTGCACTCCGCGTGAAATAACACCGCCGTGGGTGACCCACTCGATGCCGTCGAAGATCAGGTCTGAGCGTTGAATGTCGGTGATGTATTTCCAACCGGCGGCGGTCAGAACTTGTGTTGCGGCACCCAGGCAATTTTCGACGAGTGTTCCGTGCCAGGCTCGCGCCGGCTTCCACTGTCCGCGAGCATTGTCGAAGAATTCGATATCGGGATCACCATCCTCGAATTTCGTGTTGGACGAGAGCCGTGCACCCGGATAGTTGATGGCGCGACCGCTCGGCAGCGTGAGCGTCAACGCATAGCCGTCGAAGGCGGCGATGATCGGCGGACGGGGCGCGGCCGCCACCAGGATCGGGTGCCCGGTGCGGATTGCGACCCGTGCAGCCTGGGCGAGGTCGTGCCAGAACGCGCGGATCGCGGGGTGGGCGTCGCGCCACTGCCGGATGATCGCCAGCACCTCGGCGTCGCTGCGGCTATCTTCATCATGGGCAATACGGCGCCACGCACCGATTGATCCGCCAAACCCGCAGGCGAGCTCGGCGCACTTACCCAATTGGCGCTCGGCAGCAGTAATCTCGCTGACGGGCCCGTTCTTGTGCAGCATGCGGTGGGCGAGCACACGATAAAGGTCGAGCGCCTTGTCGCCGGTCGCGTCGAAGCGTTTGAAGGCCTCCAGCTTCCAGGTCTCGCCGGCGAGCCATGCATTGATCCGGCTTTCGATCGCGCCGAAATCCGCACAAATGAGCACATGTCCGGAAGCGGCGCTCAACGCCGCGCGTGACAATTCACTGACCACTTCGAGCGGATTGCCCCAGCGGGCGAGCTCAGCACGATTGCCCGCAAGCAGTGCGTCGATCAGGGTGCGCGGGAACGCATCGTCGTTGCGGGGTAGGTTATGTAATTGTGCACCGATCGAGGACCACCGTCCCGGTCCGGCTCCATAAATACGCAGCGCACCGCGAATGCGGTGATCGGTGGGATCGATGAAGTTCAACAGCTTTTTAAACTTGTGGGTGCTGGCGTAGGCGCCGCGCTGACGGAGTTCCAGCAGTTCGCGGACGAAGTTTTCCGGCTGATGCGCCAGGATCGCGGCGACCGAACGCTTATTGAGCGAGGTCATGTCGTGGCCGCGAGCGTTGACCGCCTCCACGATCTTGGCCACCTGGTTGATGCTGGTGATCACCCCGGCGGTCAGCTCGTTGAGCCGAGTGTTGATGGCATTGCGCTCCTGCACCGCGAAGGCATGCGCGGCCTCCAGAAACGGTAAGTTGGCGTGAACACCGCGAGTATTGATGGTCGCGTCGTGCAAGAGCTGGAGCCGCTCCTCCGGTAGCAGCGGCCGCAGCCGTGGGGAGTTGTAGGCGGCACGCGTCGCCGTCACGTCGGACTTGCAACGCTCCAGCAGGAGCGCGAGGTCGCGCTCGCGTGCGGCAGGGTCGACCGGCTTTTTTCGCTTCTTCGCGGTCTGCGGCCGCGAGAGGCGTAGCATCGCCTTGCGTGCCTCGGGGTCTTTGCGATACGGCAAACCGAGCGCTTCGCAACGCAGGCCGAGCTCGGCTGGATAGGCGTTCGCCAGTGCGAGTCGCTGAGCGCAGTCCTGGTTCTCGAGCGGGATCGGTGGAAAGCCGCAACGCTTGACCAGGATGTTCGTGTGGATCGCGCGTTCGAATTCCCAGTTGTCGGATATGAATTTATGCTGCGCGGGCGCGGCGAAGGGCCCGGGTATCGGATCGCCGGGTCTCCAAACCTGTACCTCGCCGCCATCGCAGGCGTAGCAGAAGAAGAATATGCCGGTGCTCGGATCGGTAGCGTACCGGTGTGCGCCGTAATCCTTCAAATTGCACTGCGAAAATGTTTCGATGTCCCAGGGGATGTTCACGCCGGCCTCCCGTTGCAGCGAGGGGCAATGAGCCCCTCGCATCGATGTTGTTGCCGTTGCCGGGCTTTAAGCCCACGGCGGCAATTCATCGGCGATCAGCTCTCCCACCGTGACCGGCTTCACCGGCTTCGTATGATCGAGAACCGTTGCGGGAGTTGCAGCTGATGGAGCAGTCGACGGTGCAGTCGCAGCCGGAGTGGCTGCCGTTGCTGCTGGAGGAAGTTGCGGAGTCGACGGAGATTGCACGAGGGCACCGTCACCCCCTTTAGGCGCACGCCAATCTTTCGAGATGAGGGCGTGTCTTCATCCCAAACGCCGTTTTCATCGGACGGCGGTCGAGATTTGCAATTGGATACACATGCTCACCGCGGAGCATGCGCATCACCGCGACCTGTTGCGTGTAGCAGAGCATCGCGCCGAAGGTGGAGTTCGCATACGTGAACAAGGCACCGTTTTTCAGGTTCACCATGTAGATCACGTAAGTGAGCGCCCACGGCTTACGCGGCTTGCCGTCTAAGCCGACATCCCAGTCCGACTGCGGGATCGTGGCGTTGAGTTCTTCTGGATCGGGAAGCGGATGCTCGGTGATGTCTTCTGGCTTGCTGTCTTTCCATCGCCGTACGATGGTGACGTAACCGACGATCATGACCGGGCTGGGTATTGGCAATCCGTCGCGATCCACCCAGCCGGTCGTCTCGGCCCATCGTGCGGGCGTCCCGCGTGTGACGCGGTCGCTCGATAGTCCCAGGGGAAGTCCAGATGATACAGGTACGTGCGCAGTCATGTTGAGTTGCTCCCTATGCTGCAGATGATTGTTGCTCGCTCCGGGCTGCGCCCCGGTGGGCGCCCTCGCTGGGAGGGGAAGCGGTGAGCACGATCGCTTTGATCGTGTGAAAAGGAGTGGCGGGTTGACCCGGTAAGCCGTCGTCGATCGGCTCCAGTCCCTGTTTCTCGCGGAACGCGGTAATAGCGTTGTTAATCTCGTGAACGACGGTGAGCTTGGTGGCGTAATCGATCGCCGCCCAATTGATTGACTGCACGTAGCCGATCAATTGCGACGGCTGCAGATGCTTCAGGTTCTTGAACATCCGAAATAGTTCACTCAACACAGCGCTGTGCGGACCGGAGAGTGCAGCGTTTCGCTCTTCGCGGTGCCAATTCCGCCACGCGCGTGTGAGCCGTGCTTGATCGGCGAGTTCTTTTTCTTTGGCGGCGCGATGTTTCATTGCCTGTTCTCGCTGACAAAAAGGTTGTGTTTGAGCAGGCCCCACAGTTCGAGTTGATGAAGTGCTTCGTCGATACCGGTTGCAGTGGCAACGATGGCGCCGGCCTGGCGCATTAGTTCTTGGGTTCGGAGTTGTGCAGGCGACAGGCGTCCGCCTTTGGCCGCCTTCAGTTCGAGGCCATAGGTTTTGCCGCTGGAGATGAGCAGTAAATCCGGCGCACCGGCGACCACGCCTAGCGACTTGAAGATCGCGGCTTCAATCGCGTTCCGGTATCCCCCGTTTGGTATGTGGCAATACCACAGCCCTGGAACCCCACGTCGGCCTAGATGGGCAAGAACGCTGCGCTGTAACTGCTGTTCAGGGCGTGCGCGGCTCATCGTGCCCTCTCCGTGAACAGATCAACTTCCTCCCCCCAAGCGACCCAGCCCGGTCGCTGCTCGCGTGCGAACAGTTCGACGCGCGGCACATCGCCGACGAAGGGGCCGCATTCGAACTGGGATGGAAGCTGATTCAGCACTAGAACATCCCATTGCGTTCTTCGCGCAACGCAACGAGATAGTCCGTTGCCGCACGCAATGCGTTGTCGACCAGCACCCGCAGACCCGCGAGCTCATGATCGCCAGCCTGCTCCAGGTCATCACGGACGTGGTCAAACCGCTCGATCAGGTCGAGCTCGATGCGGTCGCGGAGAATGTCGTTCATCGCGTAACCCTGGAAATTTCTGTCCGTTTGACTGAGCCGTCGTTACCGGCGGCTCGGTAAAACGGACACCGGCCGCATTTGCGCGGCCGGCGCTGGTTAACTACACAACCACTTGTGCGACGACGTCCCATACGTGGCTGACACCGATGGTGCGCACCGCCGCCGCACGAGCTTCGGGAGTAGCGGCATTCCAAGCGACGACAATGCCGGTCGCCAATGTGTTCGCCGCCTCGGCTTCCTCCTGACTGCGCCACCGTGCTTCGGCCGCCTGCCACTTTGCTTCCGGTTGGGCACGCGCCTTCAATCGCTCGCTGACTTGCGACGGCAAGACCTTGAGTAGCGCCGCAACATGTCTGATCGACGGATGCAGGTGTTGCTGACCGCAGGCAAGGTCGGCCGCCAACTCGAGACGCTGGTCGAGCGTCAAATGCCGGCGATTGAGACCACGGCCGTTGATAGCGCCGTTGCCATTGGAACCGGATTTCACTATATCGAGCATCGTATGAGCCCTCCTTGGGCCTCTGGCGACCGGCGGCGTGGGCTTCGAAAACCACTTGACGTCGTCGGTCGCAGCCTCCTCAGCAGTGAATTTCTTCCCGCAACGGCCGCCGCTGAGATCACGGCCGCGCAGCTGTCTTGGATGAGTGATCCGCCGCGACGCTCGGACAGCCCCGCGCCGCGGCGGAGTTCGTTGCGTCACGCATCGGTACGCGCTTTATTCAGCTGCAGCGCATGGCCGACCCGCATGCCGATGGCGCGGGGGCCGAGCCGGACGATCTTGTCGGCATGATTTCGCCGGAGGCTGTCTTCACTCAGGCCGCAGAGCCGTCCTGCCTCAGACAGCCGCACGATGCGATGAAGCTCGAGCGCCGTGAGCTCTGGGAGGTCCGGCACGTTGGTCTTTGCGGGCTTGGACATCGGTCCCTCTGCACAGCTTGGAGCGCACGAAAGCGCTTGCTTGTGCAGAAGTCTGAAGGTGAGTCGCGGGAGATGTCAGACGGAAACGGACGGAAACGGACGGAAACGGACGGAAACTAGGTTTCCGTCCTTGATTGCCTCCACCGTTCTAAAGGTTCGCGAATGTGGTCTCGGATCGTTGTTTCACCGGGTCGTGTACCAAATTTGGTCTCGCAAAAATCAGCTATGGCACTTTCCAGACGCGCCTGAGCATTCCATTCTGGGTCATCGACGGAAAACTCGCCATTATCATTCATCAGGCGAACAACTTCCTCCCCCACCATTTCCCAATTCACGACGGGTGGACGGCCCCCTGGATGAGGCGCCGCTGCTGGCTCAACCGCTGCAGTGACGACCCCGGTTAGATCCCCCACATCCGCAGCCTCGATCGCGCCGGCCGGCTCGTCCGGCTGAGTGGCAGGTGGTGGCTGCTGAGGCTGCTGTTCAGCTTGCGGCAGCTTGGTCGGCGAGGTCCTCGTGGGGGCAAGCTCTGCTTCGACGCGTGCGGCCGGCGACGGAATCGTAGTGAGCTTGTCAAGATCGGAACGCCGTGCGTACCAGCGGCCTGCGTAAAAAGGCTCAATACCGCAACCTTCTCGATAATTGAGTGGCACGCGGATGTTTAATTTTTGGCGTTCCGCGGCATCAAACAGCCTATACATGCCGTCGGCCCGCACGAGTGCCAGTTCTAGCAGTCCGTTGTGCACGTTCCGATCAAAACAACGGGCCGCAAGATTGTTGGCTACGAAGTTGTTTGGTTCGTCGACGAGGGACCTGTACCGGCCGAAGGCGGGGGTCAGCTGCTCCCAATCGCGCGGGTCAAACGGCAACCATGATATGTTCGCGGCGGCTTCGTTCATCGGGCTGCATCCCGTGGACGTGGTCAGCTCCCTGGCGCGTCGAACCCGCGCCGGGGGGCACCTTGTAGGGTCCTTCACGGAGAGGCAAGCGACCTGACCACAATCGAATTCGCGACGCTCGCCGCACTCGGCCTCGAGCAACGTCGCATCGCGCGGTTGTTCGACGTCAGTACGAGGCACGTCCGGCGCTGGCAGCACGGCGACCGCCACGTTCCCCACGCCGTCGCCATTGTGTGCAACCTTTTGGCCGCCGGGGTGATCACGGCTGCCCAGGCTGAAGCAGCCGCCCCTGTCCCCGCCCGGACGAGCGGCGGCGCCAAACTTGAGCCACCGGCGCCGAAGCAGTCCGCCCCAACACGCGCCCCGGCAGCCGCCCTCGCCATCCTCGCGCTCAGCCCAGGAGACTGCCGCTGGCCTTTCGGGAACCCGCAGCATCCGGATTTTTGCTTCTGCGGTAATTCAGTTGTTGTGCCGCCTTATTGCGAAGGTCACCGCGCCGCGGCCTATGTGGCGCCGCGGACTGGCGCCGGTTTCGTCGCTCATGGGCGCCAACCGCGCCCAGGCGCTGCAGGAACGCTAGGGCAAGGACGTCAATGCGAAGACGATCGCCGTACTTATCGAGATTTTGCAGAAGGTCGTTCGCTCGCAATTGAAGTGATGTGATCCAAGCGCACGAGCGCGTAGCAGATTCTGCTCTCGCTTTCCCGCGGCCGGCGAGGGCGCTGGCGGAGTAGGCGTTGGCGAGGAACTTTGCGCGGCGACGCGCGCGGGATTATCGTTCCGCCAATCCCCGCAGGAGATCGCGCGCCATGCTTCCTGCCGACACCATCGCTGAGATCACCACCAACATCGCCGCCCTCCAACTCGAGCCGAACACCGCCGACATTGCTGTCCGGCCTAGTGCATCGGCTTGACCATGCGCCTGACGATCATCGGATCGGGTGATGCCTTCGGCTCCGGCGGCCGGTTCAACAGCTGCTTCTTTCTCAAAACAGCGAAAGGCAAGCTGCTCGTCGATTGCGGGGCGTCATCGCTCGTCGCCCTCAAGGCGCAAGGTCTCGATCCGAACGAGGTCGACGGCATCGTGCTTTCGCATCTGCACGGCGACCATTTCGG
>Ga0306920_100016787_pt1 | contig 10095 bp, 7 predicted proteins | sample flu12Cox44000170_FD_204666 | JGI IMG/M metagenome (GOLD analysis project Ga0306920, IMG submission 204666) | Lab enrichment of tropical soil microbial communities from Luquillo Experimental Forest, Puerto Rico - flux4day.12C.oxic.44.000.170 (v2)... | ecosystem: Environmental > Terrestrial >...
GGGCGACAACACCGCTCACGTCGCGGACGCCGACCCATCGGCCTTGGTCCTTTTGCGGATTACAGGCGTCTCCAAGGGTCGATCCAGTGGTGTTCATCTGGTCTGCGTTGGCCACCTTGGGGCAGTTGTCCTTGTCGTTGGGTACTCCGTCCCCGTCCATATCCGCGTCGCAGGCGTCGCCAATCCCGTTGTGGTTGATGTCGCTCTGGTCCGGGTTGGCGACATCAGGGCAGTTGTCGACCTCGTCCGGAACACCGTCGTGGTCGCGGTCACCACCGCTGCAGTCATAGGCGCAACCGGCGATGGTTCGATGCCCGTTGATGACCACAATCTCCGCCGGATTTTGAGTGGGATTGGGGCAAAGCACGCAATTGTCGCGAGCATTGGGGATGCCATCACCGTCGATGTCGGGGTTGCAGGCATCGCCGAGGCTGGTCAAGTTCGGATACGTGATTTTCTGATCACGATTCGGGACTGTCGGGCAGTTGTCTTGCGCGTTTGGAATACCGTCGCCGTCCATGTCCGGATCGCAGGCGTCTCCAATGCCATTGCCATTGATGTCGCTTTGCGTCGGATTCGCGACATGCGGACAGTTGTCGCAGGCGTCGCCGATGCCATCACCATCCGAGTCGGCTTGGTCGCGGTTTGGAACAAACGGACAGTTGTCTTTGTAATCGGGAACGCCGTCGCCGTCGGTGTCGTCGGTATAGGCGAGCGTCTTTCCATCATCGGTAATCGCTACCCAGACCGAGCATCCGCACCCACATCCGCATCCTCCACCTTCTTCTTTCGGTGCACCGCAGTTGGTCCCAAGACACTCGGGGTTATTTTGCGCCATCACGGGCGTTGTCGAAACCGCACACAATCCCAACATCGCCAATGAAACAAAGTTTGAAAGTCGTCTCATGTTTCACTCCTTTGCCACTGATGGCCGCCAAAGCAATTCCGGATCCACAACGTGGGAAAAATTGAACCGCTGTGGTTTCATTGGTTTCGGGTTGTGCAGAAAGCTGCGCGTCGCCCCACCTGTGGCGTTGCGCGGTAGAGTTGAGGGGTTTACCCCCCTCGCCGGTCAGTTCCCAAGAGTGAAATCATCTGACGCGATTGGGATTGTCCCATCCGGCTTCTTCTTATTGGGTGGGGTGAATTGGACCTGCTGAACCCGCAACGAGCTGATGCCCAGGGAGCGCGGATCGTCGGCCCGGCCAAACTGCAAATACAGATAAATATCGTTGGTGCCCTTAGGTATGTCGGCAAGTGGCGGATTTTTCCGGGCCAAAGTCGAAACCAAGCTGATGTTGTCGGCGCGAATGTTGTAACAGGCTCGGCCGTCAGGGGTCGGAGCTGCGTCCTGAATCGTGTATTGATAGCCGCGTTCCGTGTAGTAGCTGAGATCGGCGCTGTTCGCATCGGTGTGCGCGATCAACTCATCGAGATTGATGTGACCATCCCGATCGGAGTCGCTGAGGCCCTCGGGTACCAAGGGATTGGTGTTGGAAAGAAATTCGACCAAGTCATTGACGCCATCGGCGTCGGTGTCGCTCTCACAAGGATCCGTTCCCAGAACCCGCTCCTCGCAGTCGTTGAGGCGGTCCCCGTCGGAATCAACGAATGGGCTACAGCCATTGACTACGTTCGGATGCAGCGGGTCCATTCCCATTTGGACTTCCACGTAATCCGAAATGCCGTCTCCATCGGTGTCGGGGTTGGTCGGATCGGTTCCAAGAGCAACCTCGTCGTCGTCGGATAGACCATCTCCATCGCTATCCACCAAGAGCTGCCCACCCCGCGAGATTGCGTTTCGATTGAATGCGATCACCCGCTTGAGCACGAGCGCGCGCTGCAGCGAAGTGTAATTCAAGGCCTGAAAGGTAGAGTTGAAGTTGTTCGGAGTTGTTGCAACCACCGAGGTACCTCCGCCGAGCGCGATTGCGGCGGCCTGAGCGCTCGCCAGCGGATTTGAAGCGGTGACCACATACACCGGTTGCACGTCCACCTGACCGGCGCCGTAGATGTCGGATAGGGCCTTGATATCACCAGAAACCTTTTGAAGCTCACAGACACTGCAGGCTTGCTGGTCGGGTAACAAGGCGTTGCAGCGAGGATCGATTCCCGGGTTGTACACGGGGTTGGCGCAGCTGGTGTCCTCCGACAAGAGAAACAAGAACACCACGTACCGGGTGCGAGCGACCGTCGCTTTGCAGGTGGTCAGCATATCCCCGGACAGAAGTGACTTGGCGAGCCGCAAGGGGGATCTCAAGCTCACCGGTCCGCTCTCCTGATACGCGTTGTACCGGATCGCCGCGGCTTGAAGCCCGCTGGCATCGACGAACGAGCCCTGAAGGCCCGTGGCCACGGTGTGAAAGGCAATCAATTCGAACTTCAATCCTGGCAAGGTGGGTGGCTGATTTAGAGAGTTGACGACTTGGGCGACGAAATCTGTTGGAACATTTTGTCCGCCTTGAATTGCATAGATGACTTTGACGGGAAAGACATCGCCGCCCGCCAACGGAGTGCACACCGTACCGGCGAACGAGGTTCGATCCGGCCCTCCCGGCCCATGGCCAGAGATCGTGTACAGGTCGGCGTTGGAGCAAGCCGCGGCAGCGAGCAAAATCACCGCAAGCGGTCGGAGGCGCATCATCTCTTCATCACCATTGTAGCGAGCCTCAAAGTGAGAGCACATAGGCGAGTAAGTCGTTGATTTCATCAGCCGTGAGTGTCTGCACGTTTCCGTGACCTGGCCGATCGCTCGGGGATTCCTTCGCCATCTGCAGCACCGCCCTCAAGGGAAAGCGCGTCGCAACTGAGATTGTTCCTTGCGGGCTGGCTGCGAACCCAGCGGTCCCGCTGGTCAACATCGGGAAAATGTCCCAGGCACCGAGCAGCGAGGGCGTCCCAAAACCGCGATTGAATAAGTCTTGCATTTCGGGTCGGATCGGTAGTGCGGTCGGTGTGCCAACGTTTTGATACGGCCCGCGAGTCGATGGATTCTGGTCAGTGGTGAAGTGTGGGGCGGGATGACACTGGGCGCACTGTGCTTTGCCTTCAAACAGAGCCAGACCCGACTTGGGGTGGCCGCGAGCACCGTCCGGGAGCTCAATTTCCTCGGCCAGCAAACCATTGCGCTCCAGGTATGGATTGGGCAGGGTTACCATTGTTTCCGCGTAGAGGGTGAGCGCCTCCACCTCCGCCGCGGTAAGCGTTGGATTGTGGAAGCGGTTGCGGTCTCCGACGATTCGCGCGGTTTGGGCGAGCGTCAGTGTGCTCACGGGTGTGAAGTAGGGCGGGGTTTCGCGACTTCCGCGCACCGTAGGCGCTCGATAAATCCGAAGCGGGTGAGTCTTTTCGAAGAACACCCCCTCGGTATGCCCCTCGAGATGGCATGCGTCGCAACTCATCGACGTTTGACCCATATCTGTGAAATATAAAATCTGCCCCAACCTTCGCGTTCGTTGAGTCAGTGTTTCGGCGATCGGGATTTGTTCTCGAACAACGGCACGCCCGCTCTTCGCAGAACGCACGTCGATCACAGCCAAGGTGCCGGTGAACCGGTTCAGCACCAGGAGAGTACGCCGATCCGGGGTGAGCGCGACCGCCTTCGGGCCGGAGTGAAGCTCGGTGCCAGCGCGGCCGGAAATGCCGTAGTCATTAAGTGGGCGAGCGCTGGGAAATCCCTCCGGCGGCCAAATCGAGATCTTCTGTATCAGAGCCCGTCTCGCCTCTGCGTTTGAGGAGGTGAGTCTCCTGATGTCTAAAACCCGGACTTGACCGATACCGATATCGGCCACGTAAGCAAGGCCCTGCTCATCATCCAACGCCAGACCTTCGGTCACCCCACCGCCAAAGCCGAGATGACGAGTAAAGCGCGCGGAAGCCAAATCGATGACCCCGATACCCCCGTTCGGACTCACTTCCCATTTGTCGGGATTGGGCCCGATGTTCGGCCCGACGCTGGGGACCAGCAGCACGCCGAGACGCGAGGACCAGGCCAGATCTCGCGCCGCCTTTCCTCCCATGATGTATCGCGCGAACGGCTCGGTCCGGCCACCAACGATCGAAGTTCCCAGGTCGGGCGCAACGGACCAGACCAGCCTGCCGCTGCTCAGCTCCAGAGCCTGAACCTGGCCCGTCTGGAGGCTGCCGACGGCGAGCACCGGGCCGGCAATCGTCATCGCGCGCGGGTTGGGGTCCACCGCGGTTCGCCAGAGAACGCGGCTGTCCGGCAATGTCACCGAAGTCACCGAGTCGCGCGCGTGCTCGGCGATGTAGGCGGCATTTGTCTCCGCATTGATGACAATGCCAGTTGCATACGACGGCGCGGAGAGTACCCTCTGATCCTTACCTGGCCCTTCCACGCTGACCAGACGGATTTCCGGGGCAAATTCATGTGCAACAACCATCCACTCGCTTCCACCTGGATCCTCCCACCGCGCGATCGCGGAGGGGCCATCGCCCACGACTATTTTCGTTACCTTTTTGGACTGCAGTTCCACCGCGTAAACCGCGTCGGTGGTGGTGGAAACGGCAAATGCCAGGTTTCCATCGCGCGAAACGGCTAGCGCAACCAGATCCGGGAAATGTCTGTCATTGACAACGGTTAAATCCGCGCTTCCGGGTACGCCGTTTCCTTCAGTGTCGGTCAGTGTCAGCTTCACCGTGACTTGTGGCTGGGGCGCAGGCAAATCCAGATCGTCCGGCAACCGAAGGAAGGCATGCTGAGGATCAAGTACCGCGATCGGAATGTTGCGGTTCAGGGGGGTTCCCAGACGAAGCTGCATGCCGTGTTCCAGGCCCTCGCCATAGAGCGCCAGAGGCTGTGAAGTTTGATTGCTGGTCAGTCGGGGACCAACGTCTCGAAGTCGAGCGGCAAGGCGTACCGAGGCGGACGGTCGGTGCAACGCGAGAAATATCGCCGCGGCAATGATCAGCGACCCAGAGGCGACCCACGCAATGGCCCATGAAAATCGCGGCAAAATTTTAGCTCCCCACTGATGATTTTGTTCGCGACACGCGACCGATCATTTTGCGCGAACAAGGGGAAAAGAATATCGCGATTGTCAACATCCGGCATGAGGGGCCCTCCCCCCAAACGGGTGGAGCCAGTCCACCTCAACATCTGAAAATCATTTGAAAAACGTCGTGAATGTATGGAATTTGGTTCATTGACAGGTTGGTACGACGTTCGCTTAACTTTGACCGTCTATGCCCCGCGTCAAAGCGTTTTTGATTGCGTTCCTGGTAGTTTTTTCTCTTCCGGGCGCCATCGGCTTGCAGCAAGCGTCCGCGGCCCGAAAGAGCCGAGGTTTAAAGAAAAAGTCCCCTCACCTTTCGAAAAAAGGCAAGGGGGTCGAGGTGCGGGTCAAGCAACCCGCGAAGTCGTCTTCCGAACCAGCTCCGTCCGCACCCGCCACGGCGAGTGCCTCCGCGAGCAACGCCGCGCCTCCCACCCGCGGACCAACGCGCATCGACTTCGACGACCGGCTGATTCAAGGGCAAACCAATAAATCCGGCGCCGTATATCTCTACGATCGCAAGGAGTTGAAAACGCGCTCAATGGTGCAAAAGCGCGAAACCTTTCGCGACGAAATCGTGGGTTCCGTCTACGACAGTTAGACAACTCACCTGTCAGGAGCATGCGTTGAGCGGACAGGAGGCGGTCCTTCAGGTGGTTATCCTCCGGGATGGACTGCTCTTGGGGACCGAGATTTTTGCCACTGGTTCATACCGCGTTGGATCTGCGGTGGGGGCAGATCTGCACCTGGAAGACGCATCGGTCAAAGCTCAGCATGCGATGCTCTACTTTCAGAACGGCAAAGCCGTGGTGCAAGACGTTTCGCATGGCGCGCTGTTCGTCAACGGGCGGCCGATCAGCGTCTGCGAGATCCGCCCCGTAGACGAGGTTCGCTGCGGCCCGTTTACCCTCAAGGCGCGCGTCGTCACCCGCGCCCAGGCAGGCGCCAAGGCGGGTCCGCCTCCGGAGGTGGCAGCGCTCTTGCGCGGAGGAGCTCAACCGGTCGCCACCCCTCGTCCCGCGGCCAATGTTTCTCCACTTCGGCCGGCTCCGTCGCAGCCCAGCCCGCCGGCTCCCTCACACCCGCGATCGATGCGCAACGGCAAGGCGGTGCCGCAACTTTCGCATGTGGCGAGAGCACCGACCGCGCCCGCAAAACCGGCGTCGCGCCCAGACCTGCCCCTGGTACCCACCGCCGCAATGGAGCACCCGATCGACGTGGTGCCGGTTACCCTTGGCCGAGCTTCGGTTCGAGAAAAAAACGGAGCGACTCGAAGGAATCAGCTGCCACGAATCACCCCCGCGCCTGGCATTCCCACCTGGGACGAAGCGGCATCGGCGCGGCAGAGAAGAGGTCCTCCCAAGCTCTACTTCGAGCTGTGCTGGGGCAACGCTCGCCAGGAGGTGCGCAGCTTCGCTTGGGACCAGAAGCACCCCGTTCTCGAGGGCACCTCGGCGAAGGCAATGCCGCTGTGGGGATTTTCTCTCCCGGCAGAGGCGTTTGTCTTGGCCAAGTCGGTCGGGCGCGGATATCGGGTATTCCTCCCGCCGCATGCCAAGCTGGAGCGCTGGAAGCCCGACGGAAAGTTCTACCCGCCCGGCCCGAAAGACGTCGAGAGCGACGGGCTTCATTCCTCGGTTCATCTTTCCGAGGGAAATGCGGTCCGCCTCTCCCAGGGCCAGATGTCGGTGATTGCGTATGTGGCGCGCGCCCCGGCCCCCCCTTGGACGAATCCGCTGCGGAGCATCCCTTGGCTGCTGCTTAGCCTCATGTCTTTGCTGGGGGGTGGTCTTCTTTACTTTTTGATTTACGGCCCAAAGCCGCCAGAGGTCGCCGACTTCGCCACCCGGAACGTACCTCCGGTAGCGCTTAAATTGGTGACGCCGCCAAAACCACCGCAACGAGAGGAACCCAAAAAGAAGGTCGAGGAGGAGCTGAAGAAGCCGCCGGCGGAGAAAGAAGAAAAGCGCGCCGAGAAACACAAACCGGTGGTGGTTAAGACTGCCCGTCAGGTGGTCAAGGAAGTCAAGCCCGCTTCCCCGCCCCCGCAGGAGACCAAGGCCCTCAAGGCGCTCGCCAAACTTTCGGCTGCCGGTCCGGCGACGGGGGACATTCTCGCAGCGGTGGACAAGCTGGGTAACGGGCCGGGCTCGAAGAAAAGCAACAATTACAAGTTGTCCGGACTGATTGGAAAAGCCCCAATCGCAAACGCGGGCTTAGGCACCTTTGGTTTGGGCGGAGGGGGACGAGGCGGCGCGGGCCTGCTCGGTTCGGAGATTCTCCGGGGGCGCGGGGGAGGCGGAATCGGTGCGCTCGGGGCAGGCAACGTCGGCCGCGGGAGTGTGGCAGGTACGGTCACCCGCGCCAGCGCCCGCACCATCAGCGCCCAGGGCAGCGTGGATCGGGAAGCGGTGGCAAAGACGGTCAACGCGCACCTCCAGGAGGTCCGGGCTTGCTACGAGCGCGCTTTGTTGAAGGAGCCGGGATTGGCCGGAAAGGTGGTGCTGGAGTGGACGATCGGCACCAACGGAGCGGTGCTCTCGGCCAAAAGCAAGACCTCTACGCTTCGCAATCCGGCGGTGGAGAGTTGCATTCTTCAAGATTTGAAAACATGGCGATTCCCTCCTGCCAAAGGAGGCATGGTGATCGTCAGTTATCCATTTTTGTTTAATTCGGTGGGCTACTGAAACATCCGACTTGAGCTTCCGATCGGAATTCCGATCGCACCTCTATCCTCTGGCAAGTTTTGCGGGAAGGAAGGAACGACGTGCGGACATTGCTGCTGACGTTTTCGATGCTCCCATCGCTGGTTTTCGCCCAAACTGAGGAGCTGGAGAATCCAGGTACCATCGCTGCGGTTCAGGAGCGCCAATACCGGATGCACAACGAACTGTCGTTCGGAGTGGGCGTGCTGCCGATTGACGCCTTCTACAAAGGCCTTTTGGTGCAAGTGGCCTATACCTACCACTTCTCGGACAGCTTCGCCTGGCAGATCGGACGCGGCGCGTACAGCAAAAACGTCGACACCGGGCTGCGAACTCAGCTCCAGCGAGACTTTGGCGTACTGCCCACCGCGTTTGACCAGGTCGAATGGATGGTCGGCTCCGACGTCATGTGGAGCCCCTTTTACGGCAAGAGCTCGTTTCTCAATCGAAGCGTGAGTCACTTCGAGATCTACGTCCTGGGAGGTGGCTCGATCATCAAGCTGACCAGCGCCATTCGGCCTGCCGCCAATGTTGGAGTGGGCGCTCGCCTCTACACCGGACAACACCTTTCATTTCGCTTGGACATTACCGACAACGTGGTGATCGTCTCGCACCCGTTCAACGTCCCCACGATTCAGCTCTCGATGGGGTTGAACTTCGGATCCCCGGAATGATGTTCCGGCACTGGCGAACATTTCTCCTGGCCACCTCAACCCTTGTCGCCTGCGGCAAGGGTGCATCGAACCAGGTCGCGATGTCCCCCGCCAAGAGGGCGGAGGTGAAGGCGTTCGACGAGGCCCTGGACGACTATTTCAGCGGAAACCCGAAGAGCGCGGCGCCCAAGTTGTACGCCTTCTTGGAATCCACGCCCCCCACCGATGAAAACTATGGCTGGGCGCAGTTCTTTCTCGCCAAGAGCCTCATCGACTTGCGGCTGCGGCACGCGGGCAACCTGTTTCTCGCGAGGATCGCTCACGAGCGCGGTAACCCCGCGGCGCTGATCCGCGCCCTGGAAGAGTTGCAGGTCGCCACCGAACGCCCGCACGACGAGCAAATGATCGAGGAGCAGGTATTTGCCAGCCTCGATCTGGGCTTTCTTCCGGACGAAACCGCGGCGTTTGCCCACTACCAGCAAGGCCTGCAGGATCTGCGCAACGGCAACGAGCGTTGGGCGCAAACCCACTTCTCCAAACTCCCTGAACACACGCCGGAAGCGTCGCGCGCCAAGTTCACCCTCTTGGTGACTCGATTGCGAGACGGCAAACCGACCGAAGACATGGAGGAGCAGTTCCTGCACCTCTCGCAGGACAAAAAGCTCACCCAGGAAACCCGAAACGAAGCGATGCTCGCCGTTGCGCGGCTGAGGTATGAGCAGCACCAGTACGAGGAGGCGCTGCAAGCGTACGAGAAGGTACAGCTGCCTCCGTTGGATCCGGGCCGCGCGACCCTGTACCTGGAGGAGGCCTGGACCCGCTACCAGCTCGGGCAGATCCACCAGGCGATGGGGCTTCTGACAACCCTCGACGCCCCCAGCTTTCGGGAAGAGTTTCTGCCGGACAAGTACCTGCTGCGGGCGATGATCTACCGCGACCTGTGCCACTACCTTCCGGCGAAGCGCGCCGCGAAGGAGCTCACCCGTCGCTTTGCAGACTCGCTAGAATCGATCCGCGAGCGTGAGGACCTGGCCCGCGATCTTCGGCTCAAGCGAGCCGCAAACGCGCACGGGGCAACGAAGAGAGCGGCCAAATTCCTGGAATCGCTCAACCTGGAAATGGAGCGGCTGGGGAGATACTCCGGCAGCTTCGGAGCCCGGCTCCTTTCTCAACTGACCAAGCTCTACGATCTGTCCCACGCCGAAACGTCGCGGATCTATGACGAGCGGCTTCAAGAAGCCCTGCGCGCCGAAGCTGACAAACTGCTCCACGCCGCCGAGCAGGTGCGATTGATGGAGTACGAGGTCGGGCTGAAGCTTTACGAACGGGTGAAGAAGGGCAGCAAGCTGGTCCTCCCGGAAGAGGAAAAAGCGCTCTTATCGGAGGAAGTGGCCTACCGATTCGAGGGCGAGTACTGGAACGACGAGCTGCGGGATTACCGCTTTAGCCTCAAGAGTCGTTGCATTGAGGAGAACACGCCGTGAGAGCCGCGCTCCTTGCCTGGTTGTTGTCCGCGTTGCCGCTCTCCGGCCCCGTTCAGAACCCGATCAGCTCCAAAGCGAAGGAGCATGAGGAAAACATCACCAAACTCAAGCGGGACATCTTCAAGGTGGACCGAGCGATCGGCGAAACCGAAAGGTTGATCACCAAGTCCCGCAACGCGCCCTATTTGGCCGACCTCCAATTCCGACTCGCCGAGCTGTACGTCGAAAAGAGCCGGTA
>Ga0306920_100016788_pt1 | contig 10095 bp, 8 predicted proteins | sample flu12Cox44000170_FD_204666 | JGI IMG/M metagenome (GOLD analysis project Ga0306920, IMG submission 204666) | Lab enrichment of tropical soil microbial communities from Luquillo Experimental Forest, Puerto Rico - flux4day.12C.oxic.44.000.170 (v2)... | ecosystem: Environmental > Terrestrial >...
GTATGGGTGTTGAGCAGCCGTGCCTGCTGGACGAACCGACTCTGAGGACGGCAAGCCGACACCGCCCACCGCCATTGCCAACAGCAGCATCGCGACGCAGATCCACAGCGCGACTGCGATATCCCCAACAGAGAAGGCGGCGGCCAGTATCAGCCTCGGCGCCGTCGCGATCACCTCCGGTTTGTCGTCAGTAGGACCTCCTCCTACGTTGATCGTGAGCCATATGTCACCTGCGCAGTCGTTCTTGCCCGCCTTCGCAACGCCGTAGCATTTCTCAACGTCGGACTTGTCCGCGGCAAGAGCTGATCGCGGCGATTGTTCGGGGCGAGGTCTTAATCATGCAAAGACTCCTTAGACAAAATTTGGTGGAAAGTCGAACCACCGGTCCGGCGCCAGAGAAACCGGCCGGATCGGTAGCTGCAAATGCCGTGCCACACAGAATTGCGGTGAAACACCGGTTGATCGGCCGCGCGGTTCTTATGCAAACCGCAGTCGGTCATGGCGGCCCATTATCGGTCGTGGATCGACTTTAAGCGTGCTACCTCATCTGCCGGCACAAGTGAGAGGGCAGGCGAAGCTACACCAACACAACATCTAATTGCGCGAAGAAATCCAGTCGGTCCGCAACTTCTGAAGCGGCTTGGCATCTTACGGCAGTCGACAGCAAAAACCGAGAGCGACACTCACAGTCAGACTACCTCGCCGACGCAACCTCTCCAGGCTGCGCTGGCGGCGCGCCGGTGATCAAGCGGATGCCGCCGCCAAAGGTCAGGTATGCCCAAAACCAGTTGGTCATCGTGGCAACTCGGTTGCGGGCGCCGACGAGAAATCCGACGTGAACGAACCCCCAGAGCCACCAAGCCGGTGCGCCCCAAAGCTTGACGAATCCGAAGTCGGCAACCGCTGACTTGCGCCCGATGGTCGCAAGGCTACCCCTGTGCCGATACCTGAATGGCTGCGGCGGCGCTTGCCCGGTTACCCGCGCGCGGATGACCTGCGCGACATAGGCGCCGCCCTGTTTTGCCGCTGGCGCCAGTCCTGGAACCGGCTGACCGTTCCAGGCGTTGCTCAGCGCCGTGTCGCCGATCGCGTAGACGTTAGGAAGCCCCGGAACGCTGAGATCCGCGCCGACCTTCGCGCGTCCGGCGCCGTCGGCTTCCGCCTTGAGCCAGCTGGCCGCCGGCGACGCTGTGACGCCGGCGGCCCACAGCACCGTGCGGGCGGCGATGCGCCGGCCGTTCACTGACACACCTTGCGCATCGATATGATCGACGCGGCTCCCAACGAGCACCTCGACCCCAAGCTTTTCGAGCGACCGCTGGGCAAGCGCCGCGAGCTTGGCGTCGAATGTCGGCAGCACCCGCGGTGCCGACTGAACCAGAATCACCCGAGCACTGGCAGGATCAAAACGGCGAAATTCCTTCTCCATGCCGAAACGCGCTAGCTCGGCGATCGCGCCGGCAAGTTCGACGCCCGTCGGGCCGCCGCCGACGATGAGAAAGGTCAGCAGCGACCGGCGCTCCTCGGGGTCGTCGCTACCCTCTGCCTGTTCGAATGCCGTGAGCAGCCGACGCCTGACCTCGGTGGCGTCCTCGATGCGCTTGAGGCCCGGCGCGAACGGCTGCCATACGTCCTTGCCGAAGTAGCTGTGCGCTGCTCCGGTGGCGAGAACCAGGTAGTCATACCCGAGCTCCTTGCTGCCGAGCTTTACCACCTGTCTGCCGGGGTCCACTTCTGTCACCGTTCCGAGCAAGACCCGCGTGTTGAAGGACTCCCGGAACAGGGGTCGAATAGGGGCCGCAATATCTCCGGGGGAGACCGCCGCGGTCGCGACCTGGTAGAGAAGCGGCTGAAACAAGTGATAGTTCGCCCGATCGACGAGTGTGACCGAAACTCGCACGCCGCGCAGAGCGGCTGCGCAGGCGAGGCCACCGAAACCGGCTCCCACAATCACGACCCGCGGCAGGCCATCGAGCGCGAACGCCGGCTTGCCCGCGAGTGACGGGTACTGCCGCTTGAGCCAGGTGGTGAGTATGGAGTCAGCCGAGATGGGGCCCGGGCCGTGAGCGGCAAGAATCGCAAGCGTCATCAACAGGTAGATTCCGTTTCCGGCGCGCACGTCCATCATCGCGCCGAACGCGGTGAGGACCATGAGTCCGATTGCGACGTAACGGGTGCCGAAGCCGACGAGCATGCAGACGCCCGAGAAGAGAGCCAGCCGGGCGGGGTAGTGCGCCAAGGTCTCGAGTGGCAGCCAGCGCACCAGTGCTTCGCCGCTGCCGCCTGCAAACGTGTTCGAACCGCTTGAGAGCAAGGACGTTGCAAGCCAGATCCGCATTGCGCTCAGATACACAGGCGCCACGTGAAGACGGACCCATCCGGAGGCGCGCACGATGCGCGGAGCGAGAGGAATCGCGCTGCCCTCGAGACCGCGACGCAGTACCCGATCGAGAGACAGCGGACCGGCGCCTTGCACGGCGTACCAGCCGAACAGACAGGCCCAGAAGATCTGGCTATCGAAGGCCCGGTAGCTGAACTGGATGACCAACGACAGGACCAGCATCGGTACCGCTGCATATCGTGTCATCAGTCCCGCGGCCAGGAACACCGGGCAGATCACCTCGATCGCTGCGCCGGTGTAGGCAGCTGTCACCGGATCCATCCAGCTCACGGGATATTCGGTGGCGGCAAGATCGAGCGCGGTGTGCCAGTTGGTTACTTTGAGCACCCCGGAAACAAAAAATATCTGCGCGAGCCATATGCGGATGCCCAAATCGATGAAGGGCCAAATCGTAACGCGTGCGAGTCGGAACCACGCCGCATGGATGTTCACGCTGCGCGCGATCCAAACCGTGTCCGTAAACGACGTCCGTGCGCGTGGCACCGCTGCGATCGTTTCGTGGGACATGACTCCTCCGTCTCGCCTGATAGGTGTGCGCACCGGTGCTTGCTGCACGTGCCGTGCCACCATGGTTCACGAGTGCGACCTGCGGTACAGGGGGTCTGAGCCGCTGCCGGCGGGGCTGGCACGGTACCGGCCGTCAGCGGCTGCGATGCGCCACAACCCATTGCGGGCTGGCGGCTGATTGTACGGGCGTGGACCGATTAGCGCTGCGTTCACGCCGGCATCGATCATCGCGCCGGTGCCACCACAAAATCCTGATTTGTCCGGAACTTGATCCGACCCGCAGCCTGCCATGCCGCGCTTGGCACAGGCATTGCTCTGTACGGTTGAAGAGCAGATCCGTTTCCCACTGTGTCGTGCCCGAGACCCGGAAGGCGTTGACACCGAGCTCGAGCTCGAGCCATCGCTCGATGGGCGTGACTTCGATCGCAAGACTCGGACGAAATTTGATGGCCAGCTTTTTGTGTCCCACTCGGCTGCACCGCCAATCTCCAGTACTGCGGCATGATCTTCGGCGAGCACTGCACTTGGCAGCGCGATGGGGATGAAGACCCCAAGAATCGATGCCAGGCGCGCAGAGTGAGTGAAAGGGCATCTGGACTAGGCGGCGAGGCGCAGTGCGAGGAGCTGTTCGGCGACGTTCCGTGGCACTGTCATCGCTGGACCCGAGCCCTAAAAGAGTGCATGGACCACCAGGCTAATGATCTCAGCACAGCGTAGACTCGCGTAGATCAGCGTCGTATTGGTCATGTCAGAGGATCATGGCACGGAAGCAGAACGAGAGGCGCCCGATTAAGAATCTCTAACTCGCGAGCATGATCCGAGCTACATCAGCAGGCTCATCGATCTGGGGCCAATGCCCCGCTTCGAGGACATGCAAAGCGGCATTCCTCACCTGGGAACGCATGTACTCGGCGACGGTAACATGAAGATAGGGGTCGGATTTTCCCCAAATAAGTAAGAGAGGGACGTCGGAACGCCTGAAGTCGGCGAGACGAGCCGTGTTAGCTGCGACTTCATCCGAGAATTGATAGGTCATTTGGGCGAAGGCAGGACCAGCGCTCGGTCGTTGCCTAAAGTTGTTGTCGATAATAGGTCCAAGGAACTCAATGTAGTGGGCTTTCTGTGCCTCCGTCAGGCCTGCCTGCATTTGGTCGCGCTGAAAGGCAAGCAGCCATGCGAACTGCTGCGGACTCGCCAAGAAATGCCGAGTGAGAGATTTCAGGCGTTTGTTCGCGAAAAGTTCGATTAACTCGGGAACTCGTAGTCCAGGTGCATCACCGTAGAACGCGTTGATCAAGCAGACGGCGGCCGCGCGCTCCGGGTGCCTCAGAGCGAAGTTGACGGCAGTCGGGCCACCGGCATCGTGACCGACGGGGATGATCTTCTCGAGCCCCAAGGCCTCCACGACCGCTTCCAGATCCCCCAGCTGTTGTTCAAAGCTGTAGTGGCCATCCGGTTTGTCAGACGCGCCGAAGCCCAGGAAGTCTATCGAGATGATTCTGCGATCGGCCGATGCCAAGTGTGGAATGAGGTCGTCATAGATGTGCGAGTTGTCCGGAAATCCATGCAGTAGCACGAAGGCTCGCCCGCTGCCCGGAAAGTCGCGGACGTATAGGCTGCCGCGATCGCGCTGAACTCGACGTTCGGTGAAGCCCGGGAAGTCTGTCCTTTGGGACTCTGTCATGATCTTTCTCCGTTCCTCGTCGTGACGGTCGAGCCCTGCACGGCGGGGTAGCACCGCCCCGCCCTTGAGATACGTGTATATGCTCGCATGTGAGAGAATATAGGCCTATTTCAAGGACGCGTGCCATGCACTGGCCGGTCATCAGGGATTAACAGGGTGCGTCGATCTCCGCCGGGGCATGCTCCGCTAGGGCACTATTCGGAATTGCAGTCGTCGCAGCCGCTGGCCGCACAGTGACAGGGGAGCGACACGGTGCGCTGGCTGGGCGTTGGGCACAGGTCCCTGCGAAATAGAGTCCCGCGCTGAGCCGAATACCAACTCGAATTGCGTGCTGGGGCAGCCCAGTCTGGGTGACACCGGGGAATCCGTCTGCCCGTCACCATGTGTGTTACGAGAAACTGCTGCGTGTACCGGAGGTCAACCGCCAGTTCGCGGCCGTTGGCTTCGGCGTCTCGTATCCCGAGCTGCTCTTTCCGCCGGAACCGGACTGCAACACGCGGGGGATAAAGAAACGCTTTCAAATGTCAAGTGGACCAGGGGCGTTAGCTTGGCGCCCGAAGCGAACGATGGGCTACTGGCCAACTTCGCGTCAGCGCTCGTGCGCCCCGACGGCTATCTCGCTCACGTGCAAGTTGGTGTTTCAACCTGGCAGATCGAAGGGGACGCGAGATTGCCGGCGCACATTTCGTGATCAGGTAGAGGGGGAGACAGGCTTCACCTATTGAACTGGTACAAAGCGCGCCCCCGATTTGAACTTGCATGCGGCAGGCAGCTCACGCGAGAGAAGCTGCGCTGGGACAATTTTGGGACAGTGCGGTCGTGACATTGCGTGATATCAAATGACACCACGTGATACTAAGTGCCTGTTGCAACTGGGGACCCGGCTCGCATATCGTTGATTCGTAGGTCCCTTACCCCCGTTTCACACGGCAGGGGCCACTGGTTCGAGCCAGTACCGCCCCCAACCACAGCAAACTTCGGATTATTTCCTGCAGCCGGCTGTCTTGCATTTGGGACACTTCGCTTAGGGTTGAAGCTGTTCGCCTGGCCCAACCACGCCAAGCATTTGCCACCAGTCTCGGCGCGCATAAAGAACGCGAACAATCGTCACTCCGCGTTCGTGAGGAAGATAGAAGATCAGGAAGTTCTCGAAGTCTTTTACCGGCCACTTCCGAATGCCGATGAGATCAGGATCTATTACCACGAGCGGTGATCCGATCTCCGGCTGATCAAGCAGATCGGTGCAACTTGCCTCTGCCCGTGACAAGAAGCGTTCGGCAAGTTCCCCGCCGCCCTCGGCGGCGAGATAGACAGCGTGTTCGACGAGGTCGCGCCGAGCCGCTGCCCGCTTTTAGAGCTTTGGCACTACCGCTTACGTTTCGCCGCTTGCTTCACGCGCGCAAGAGCCTCGGCGCGAATGGCTTTCCAGTCATCGTCCGTCAAAGTCGTCTCCTCCGACTGCAGTCCCTCGCGCAGCAGCGTCGCGAGTTGCTCCTCGGCCTTGCGCTTCTCATCGTTCCGGATGAGTTCGCGAACGTACTCACTCGCGCTGCTGTAACGACCGGCGGCGATTTGCCGATCGACGAAGTCCTTTAGCGGTTCAGGCAGCGAAATGTTCATTGTCTGCATGCGAGCCTCCACGGGGAGGATGCTAGCAACGATGGCATCTATTGTCATTAATTGCCATGGATACGACTCACCGCGATTGGCCCTCTTCCAATCAGTGGATACGTCTGCTAGTCAGATCGATATAGATATCAATAACTTACGCTTCAATATGTTCTCCAAAGCACCCCAAGCTGCGTGCGAAAATGCGAATCACATGTGACGCGCTCGAGGGACGCGATTCTCCAGGAGCTCGCAGGCGCGGAAGCGTCGCTTCGGGAGATACAAGGGCGGCAAGCGCAGACGCGAGCCGCTATCGAAGCGCTCCGCGCTGAACTCGCGACGGTCGGCTCCGCGGAGCCCGTGTTGACCCCGCGTACTCCGACCGCCGGCGAAACTGTTGCCCTTACGCCGGCTGATAAGGTTCGGTTGTTTCGGTCGCTGTTTCGTGGTCGCGCAGACATCTTCCCCGTTCGCTTCGTCAGCAAGAGGACGAGCAAACCCGGTTACGCTCCTGCGTGTTCAAACAAATGGCAGCCCCAGATCTGCCTGCTCAAGAGCGGCGGCAAGTGCACAGATTGTGCAAACCAGGCCTTTGTCCCAGTCACGGACCAGGTGGTGATCGATCATCTGCAGGGCCGCCACGTCGTCGGTGTCTACCCCCTTCTCGAAGACGAGACGTGCTGGTTTCTCGCGGTCGATTTTGATGGAGGCTCATGGCGGGATGACACCGCCGCGTTCGCCGCGACGTGCAAGTCTGTCGGCGTCCCGGTTGCCATCGAGCGCTCGCGTTCCGGCAACGGCGCGCATGCGTGGTTCTTCTTCTCGGCCCAGATTCCTGCAGAGGTCGCGTGGCGCATGGGCTGCTACTTGATTACGGAATCGATGAACCGCCGGCACGAACTGAGCATGAAGTCCTACGATCGTCTCTTCCCGAATCAGGACACGATGCCGCGCGGCGGGTTCGGGAATTTAATTGCACTGCCCCTGCAGCACGAACCCCGGCGCCACGGCAATACTGTTTTCATCGACGAGCAGCTTCAGCCCTTCGCGAATTTCAATGTAGAGACGCTGTGCGAGGACCGCCTTTACCTCGGGCGGGAGCGCATCGGCGCAGCCGCTCTTGCCTTCTGCACGGTCGAGCGATTAGCAGCCAAGAGGAGTGCTCCAGGTGGGTCCCTGATCGCGCAGCTCACATCACTCGTGTCGATCGCGTTGGAGGTTGAACAGGGCAAGCATCTGGTTTACTGGCCTGACAATGACCTGGACGTGATCTACCGATGCGAGACATCAGCCGATGCGATGAACCCGAGCGAGCTTCTCGAGTAATCCGTAACTGGGGCTCGCCGCGGCAGGTCACCGCGGCCAGGCTCTTCTTCGATTCCATCTTCGAAGCACCTGACCAAACTGTACTGGCCCAAGGAAGGTGGGTCGCAGCAGAGCGCGTCAAGTTCGAAGGGCTCGTGGACTTCGAAATAGGCGTGCCTAGCAAAACGAAGTAGACCAACGAAGTCGACTGCCGGGAACCGACTTAGGGCCGCGAGCTAAAGCTGCAATGCAGCACGACTGAGTCCGTCGGCGCGAACATACGTTGGGGGTAGAATGGGCCCAATAAAGGTGGCTCGATGGCTCCAAGGAACCGAACGGCCTAAGAAACACACGTAATGTCCAAAGATACTCCCGTTCGTCCGAGTGACAAAGAGACTGGCGGCGTTGCGATGTTGCGCGCGATCGTCGAGGGAACAGCGCGATCGACCGGAGACGACTTCCTGCGCCGGCTCGTGCAGCACCTCGCAGAGGCGATGGGAACGAGCCAAGCGTTCATATCGGAATTCACGCCTCCGTCGAAAATCCGTACGCTTGCGTTTTGGTCGCACGGAAAGATCGTCGACAACTTCGAATATGAGCTGCCTAACACGCCTTGTGAGGCGGTAATCCACGGTGGCCTGCGCCATTTCCCCTCGGGGGTCGGGAAGCAATTTCCCGCCGAGGTCGGCATCGAGAGCTACCTAGGCATGCCCCTGAAGGCGCAGGACGGCACCATACTCGGGCATCTCTGCGTGCTCGATGAGCAACCGATGCCGGCCGAGCCACGAAGAGTCGCGGCATTCGAGATCTTTGCAGGGCGCGCCGCGGCCGAGCTCGATCGGCTGCGCTTCGAGCATAACCTTGCAGTCAGTGAAGAGCGGCTGCGTGATCTTTTTGAAGAAGCGCCGATCGCCTACGTGCAAGAAGGTCTTGATCTCGGATTCGTGTGCGCGAATCGCACGGCGCAGCGCATCCTTGGAATCACGCCCGATCAGGTGGCGGGAATGAATGGTATGTCCTTCATTCCCGATACCCCCGACGCGCAGCGGCGCATCCGGGAAGCTCTCGCGAGCATCAACCGCGGCACCGATACGAGCGGAGTGGTGCTCGAGCTCAAGCGCAAGAACGACGACGGCAAGCATATTTTCATCGAATGGTGGTCGCGCCCGGAGAAGAACGGTAAATACACCCGCACCATGTTCATCGACATCACGGAGCGCGTGATGCTCGAGCGCGCGAAAGCCGAGTTGCAGGCCCAGAATCAGTACCTGCAGGAGGAGCTCAAGTCGGTCCACAATTTCGAGGAGATCGTGGGCGCGAGTTCGACGCTCGTCCAGGTGCTGGAGAACGTGCGGCGCGTGGCGCCGACCGATACCACGGTGCTGATCTGGGGCGAGACCGGCACTGGCAAGGAGCTCTTTGCGCGCGCTATCCATTCGATTAGCCACCGCAAGGACAAGCCGTTCGTCAAGGTGAACTGCGCGGCCTTGCCCCCGGGGCTTGTCGAGAGTGAACTCTTCGGCCACGAGCGCGGCGCCTTCAGCGGCGCTATCCAGAAGCGGATAGGGCGTTTCGAGCTTGCAAACGCCGGCACGATCTTTCTCGACGAAATCGGCGAGATGCCGCTCGACGTGCAGGTGAAGCTGCTGCGCGTACTGCAGGAGCAAGAGTTCGAGCGCGTCGGGTCCAGCCATTCCATCCGCACCGATGTGCGGGTGATTGCGGCGACCAATCGAGATCTGCGCAAAGCCATGCGCGAAGGCGGCTTCCGCCCCGATCTGTACTATCGCCTTAACGTGTTTCCCGTGGACTTGCCGCCGCTGCGGGAACGGCTTGGCGATATTCCTTTGCTCGTCGCTTATTTCATTCAGAAGTATGGGCCGAAGGTCGGTCGACAGGTCGAGGGCGTAGAGCCCGAGACCATGCGCAGGCTGCAGAAGTATCCTTGGCCGGGGAATATTCGCGAGCTCGAGAACATCGTGGAGCGAGCGCTGATTTTATCGAGCGCACCCATTCTCGCGGTGGAGCCGGAGATCCTGGCGATCGGGCCGCTGGCATCCAGCAAGAGTGTCACGGCCGAAGGCGCCACGGACGCTCAGGAGAGCCCCGTCAGCGAGCGTAGCGGCGGGGACGCGGACGACAAACTGGAAACTTTGCAACGCGAGCACATCCTGCGCACCCTGCGCGCGACCAACTGGATCATCGAGGGTCAGCGCGGTGCGGCGTCGAAACTGGGGTTGAAACCGGCCACGCTTCGATTCCGAATGAAGAAACTCGGAATCACGCGAGAAACCGCCCCGCATTGATCGGCACGCGACCTGCATGTCTTTCGGACATGCAGGCAGTGAGCTGAGGCTTGTGCTGCGGATCACCACGCAGCGGGGCGCGGAGCGTGAGCTCACGATCCGGCTTGAGGGTCAGTTCACCGGCGCGTGGGTGGGCGAGCTCGACACCGTGCTCGCTTGCGAGGGGCCACTGCGACGCATTGACCTGAGCGGGCTGACTTTCACTGACGCGGCCGGCGTTGCGCGCCTGCGAGCGCTGCAGGCCGAAGGCGTGGAGCTCATCGGCGCGCCACCGTACGTGCAGC
>Ga0306920_100016789_pt1 | contig 10095 bp, 10 predicted proteins | sample flu12Cox44000170_FD_204666 | JGI IMG/M metagenome (GOLD analysis project Ga0306920, IMG submission 204666) | Lab enrichment of tropical soil microbial communities from Luquillo Experimental Forest, Puerto Rico - flux4day.12C.oxic.44.000.170 (v2)... | ecosystem: Environmental > Terrestrial >...
CCCGAAGTCTGGAACCGCGCGGCAGAACCACCCGCAAACATGATGGTCGCCATGGTGATCGCTTCTGTTCTTTGTATCTTCATAGGCTGTTACACGCCTTACCTATACCGCATGCTCCCTTACCCGGTGGACTATCAGCCGTATACGGCCTATCACATTTCAGAGACGTTGCAGATTCTGCTTTTTACGGGGCTCGGCTTCTTCCTGCTGCTTGAAAAATTGCGTCCGGAACCCACCATCAGCCTTGACCTGGATTGGTTTTATCGCAAGGCCGGCAGAACTTTCTTGTGGATAGCGCGTAAACCAATTCAAGCGGCCGATACCTTGGTTGGCGAACTGTATCTCTTGGTGGGGTTGGTGCCACTCATGAGAACCGCCCGCCTGGCCGCCTTATTCGATAACAATCTGATCGACGGGCTTGTGGATGGCCTCGCAGAGTTCGTGCGTCAATTTGGCCGGCGTCTCCGATCCGCGCAGCGGGGACAGATGCAGGAAAACCTCGCGTTCGCGTTTGCGATTGCGGCTCTCGTGATCGTGGCATTTGTGATCTACTCCTTCCGTTCATGAATTTGAGCTACACCCAAACCGCCCTGAGCTTGCTGATCTTCAGCCCGCTGCTTGCAGCAGTTGTCGCCTGCTTCATTCGGTCTGAAACCTCGCTTCGCTGGTGGACCCTTGGATTCACACTGGCCGCCGCCGCTTTCTCGCTTCCGCTTTATTTCGGCTTCGATCCCTCAACCGCAGATTTCCAGTTCAAGGTGGTCCTGCCGTGGATCCCTATGTTCAATATTCATTACGCCGTCGGGATCGATGGGATAAGCCTATTGCTGGTGCTGCTCACCACGTTGGTTATGCCTCTGTGTGTTCTGGCCTCCTGGCGTTACATTCAAACTCGGCTGCGCGAGTTCATGATCTGTCTGTTGATCATGGAAACGGCAATGATTGGCGTCTTTTGCGCCCTCGACCTGGTGCTCTTCTTTTGTTTTTGGGAAGCCATGCTTATCCCAATGGCCTTGCTCATTGGCATTTGGGGCGGTCCGCGCAAGATATATGCTTCCCTGAAATTCTTCATCTATACAATGTCGGGCTCGGTGTTCCTGCTCGTTGCCATCATCGCGCTCTATTTAAGGGTCGGCAGCTTCAGCATCCCGGACATGATGGGACAGTCGTTCTCGCATGAGTTTCAATTCTGGATTTTTCTCGCGTTCTTCATTTCGTTTGCAATTAAGGTGCCAATGTTCCCCTTCCATACGTGGTTGCCCGCCGCTCACGTCGAGGCGCCGACCGCAGGCAGTGTCCTGCTGGCCAGCGTGCTGTTGAAGATGGGCACCTATGGGTTCCTGCGCTTCTCACTTCCAATGGCCCCTTACGCGACACAATTTTTCACCCCGTTCATCCTTTGGCTTTCCGTTATCGCAATATTGTATGGCGGTTTCACTGCTCTTGCCCAAACAGACCTGAAAAAGCTGGTAGCTTACTCGAGCGTGGCGCACATGGGCTTCGCGACGCTGGGGATTTTCGCGTTAAACAAAGCTGGAGTCGAAGGCGCTGTGCTCGTGATGGTGAACCATGGGGTCACTACTGGAGCCTTGTTCATAATAGTAGGCATCATTTATGAGCGTTTGCACTCCCGAGATCTCTCTCAGGCAGCCGGCTTGGGCAAGGTCATGCCTATATTTGCGATGTTCACCGGCATATTTGCCCTCTCCTCACTGGCGTTCCCTGGCACTAATAGTTTCATTGGCGAATTTCTCGTGCTCAGCGGCGGGTGCTACGCCGTTTTGAGCGGGAGCGCTCCGGTTTCCGTTGCCTTGATTGCGTGCCTGGTGCCTGGCGTTGTTTTAGCCGCCGCCTACATGTTGCGCATGCTCCAAAAGGTCGCCTATGGCGGCACCCGTAATCCTGATCACTCGCTGATTCGAGATCTCGGCTTGCGCGAAGTGGTCACCCTGCTCCCCCTCATGGCCTTGGTTTTTTGGATCGGCCTCAATCCCGCTCCCTTTACCCGTGTGATGCATGCGAGCGTGCAACATCTGCTCGAACAAACTCATCAATCCGCCTCGGCCTATGCCGTCACAAAGTAAAACCCGAAACCCGAAGGCCGAAGCGGTTCTTCAACGGTGGGGCGAGGCTCCTGCCGAGCCCAAACTCTTAGGTGGCAGGACCAGCAGTTGTGTGCGATCCGCTGACGAATTCCCGACCTTGGCGTACAAGGCACCGCCCTTCCTACCCTCCTGTTGTCACTCCAATTTCGGGTTTCGGCCTTCGGCCTTCTTTCGGGCTTCGGCCTTCGGCCTTCGGATTTCCAATTTCATGGCGATATGACGACTTTCCATACAGCCGCTTTTCTTCCCGAACTGATTTTGCTCTTCGGTTCCCTGGCCTTGTTTTTCGTTTCACTGGGCCAGTCACAAGCTAAGCTCGCGAAGAAAGTAGCTCTGGTCACAGCCTTTGGCGCCATCATTACTTCAGTCCTTTGCCTTGGACAACACGCCACTCTCTTTGACGGTGCCTACCGTATCGATCTTTTTTCTCAAGCGCTCAAGTTGGTGCTGTCGGTTGGCTTATTGCTGATCTTGCTTCTAAGTGGCTCGCTTGAGGACATTCGTTCCGAAGTTAAACCGGAGTACTACTTGTTCCTCACGATCAGCGTCGTTGGGCTAACAATGTTGGTGAGCTCGGTCGACTTAATCACACTGGTCGTCTCATTGGAAGTGTCGGCCTTTCCACTTTATCTCCTTATCCCCATGCGCCGAGAGAGCCAGGGCTGCCGACATCAAATGGAATCGGCTGTTAAGTACATCATGTTTGGCATCGCGGCCAACGGGCTCATGCTTTTTGGCATGAGCTATCTGTTCGGTCTCACAGGCACTACCTCTCTGGCGGCAATGCTGCCACGTTTGGAACCAGTTATTAAATCGCCCGTCGCGATCGCCGGGCTGGCCATGATGCTCTGCGGCTTGTACTACAAGTTAGCCGTTTTTCCGTTCCACTTCTGGACGCCCGACGTATATCAGGGCGCCTCCAACGAGACCGCCGGCTTGATTGCCTCGCTTCCGAAGATTGGAGGAGTGGCAGTGCTGGTTCGGTTCCTCGCGCTGGCCACACCCGATAACCATTCCGTGGCAACACTACTGGCCATCCTCGCTGCGGGGTCAATGTTCTACGGCAACCTGATCGCCCTCATTCAAAATGATTTTAAACGGATGTTGGGATTTTCGGGCATCGCACACGCTGGTTACGCGCTGCTGGGCTTCGTGGCACTGGACCAGGCCGGCAGTTCTGCCGCCCTTTATTATATCATCGGTTACCTGTTCATGGTGCTCGCCTGCTTTGTGGTGATTTGTAAAGTCTCACGCGATGGATCCAATGTTGGAATCGAGGAACTGGCTGGGCTCCATCGCCGTGCCCCTCTGCTCGCTGTGACCCTGGCGGTGGGCGTGTTTGCGTTGGCCGGCATCCCGCCATTCGTCGGGTTTATGGGCAAGCTAACATTACTTTCAGCAGCTCTTTCGAAAGGCTATCTGGCTTTGGTCATTATCGCCGTCGTTAACGCCGCCATCGCGGTCTATTATTATCTCGGAGTCATTCGTGAGTCGTGGTTTCGCGATCCCGGCGACTTGCCTGCCATTCGACTTGATTGGCCCACTCGCGCGCTTTGCCTGCTGTTAATTACCGCAATTCTGGGGTTGGGTGTGGCTCCGACAACGATCCTGGGCACTATTTCCACCTCGGTCGCCCAGCTGAATTCCCCGCTGCTTTCACCCGCAGCAACTACTGCGGGTCCTTTGATTCCCGATTCTGACAACAACACTGCGGAATGGCAGGCGGCCATTACCGCGAAGCGTCACTAAGTAAACAATCGCTTATTCGCATGCACTGAAGATCCGATATCTTGCGCGAATCCAACGTCACGCGATGAGCGGCATCAGCTCGCAACTTATGAATCCCAAATATGCGTGGCGCGAAGTGGCCCGGCAGGGGTTACCGAAGCGCTCGGCTGCCCAACGAGCCGCCGATTTCCTCGAAATCTACGGCCTTTACGACGAAACAACGGCTCGCGAGCAGGCCAGCCGTTGCATCGTATGCCCAAACCCTAGTTGTGTTACCGGGTGCCCGCTGTGCAATCCCGTTCCCGAATGGATGCAACTCACCGCAGAAGGCCGATTCCTGGAGGCGGCCGCCTTGCTGGGGTCCGTCACCAATATGGCTGAGATCTGCGCGCGGCTGTGTCCTAGCGATCACCTCTGCGAAGGCGCTTGTCTCCTGGATTCTGTGTCGGAACCGGTCTCGATCCGTGCGCTGGAACAGTTCCTGATTGAGTACGCATTTGCTCATGGAAAAACGGACATCGCTACCGCTCCCCCCAACGGTCACAAAGTTGCCGTTATCGGCTCCGGCCCGGGTGGACTGGCCTGCGCCGAAGAGTTAGCCCGCAAAGGCTACTCCATCACAGTGCTCGATTCGGAATTAGTCCCGGGCGGCTTGTTGGTGAACGGGGTTCCTGCCTTCAAGGTGGACCAATCAATTGTACAACGCAGGATCGATTTACTGCGAAAATGCGGCGTGACTTTCAGTCTCGGCCTCAAGCTTTGGGAAGATCTCTCTTTGAATAAAATCAGTTCCGAGTTTGATGCGGTCTTCCTTTGTTTGGATTGGCGCAGGGCGAGGGCCTTGCAGGTCCCCGGAGTCGAGTTTGAAGGTTTCGTGCAGGCAATTCCTTTCCTTTTGCAGAAGAAAACGCCTCTCCAACTCCAAATGCCTCGCTTTGACGTTTCTGGCAAGCGCGTGGTCGTTCTGGGAGGAGGCGATACCGCAATGGACTGCGTCCGTGCCGCCATCCGCTACGGTGCCAGGGAAACTGTCTGCGCCTATCGCCGGGAGGAATCTGAAATGCGATGCGGTCACCAGGAATTTCAAAGCGCGCTTGAGGAAGGCGCTCAATTTCTCTTTCGCGTTGCGCCTGTTGCCATCCTGGGAGATGGCAGCAGCCAGGTGACCGGCGTGCGGCTCACACGTACCGAACCCGGCCCCCTCGAGGCCCCCGGTAAACAGTCATTACGATTTCGGCCGGGCAGCGAATTTGTCGTTGAAACGGATTGGGTCATCGCTGCGCTCGGTTTCGAATCCAGGGCGCTTCCACCCGGTAATGACCTGACCAGGCTTGCTCGAAACGACTGGGGCGGGGTAATGGTCGATGGCAACCAGATGACCAGTTTGCCCGGCGTATTTGCTGGTGGCGATCTGGTCCACGGTCCGTGCTCGTTGCTCCATGCCGTTCGTGATGCTCGTCGCGCCGCGGACCAAATTCACACGTATCTTTCCGCCGAACGGGGCGTGCATTGACTCTGCGCGCGGTATTGACACGGCTTCGACACACAACTTAAGAGCTGCAGCTCAAACTTGCCTCGCACGTTGAAATGGCATAAACGCGCGCGCCTCTATCCATGGGGCACCATCATTCAGCGAGCTTGCGGATTATTTCCACAGCCAGCGTTAAGCCTCGCTGAGCTTTTTCGGACAGTTCTTCGCCTATTTGCAGGTTATCGACTGGAATAGCCAGGCACCAGGCCCGGGGAGCTCGGCCATAGAGGTCGCGTGCCATGGCCAGCAAGGTGCCCGGCTCGGCTGCGTGAGCGAAGATCTGCGAGGACTTTGCCGGAACCAATTCGCGAAGCTGAATTTCTCCTTCTGCATCGACAGCGGCATCGACAAAAACCACTCGGCTTGCTTGTGAAATGGTTTCAGCCAGCTCAGGCGTGAGCAGATTGCACGTCAGTGTATGAACTCCAGGCAAATTCATTGCCTCGATTGTGTCCGCTACACGCAGGCCTACCGAGTCGTCGCAGCGTAACGTGCTGCCATAGCCGATTACTAATAGATCCACACTCTCCGGAATTTGAAGATTGTGGATCCAAAATTGAAAGTCCAAAGTGCTGAGTCTGATGGCGGCTGATACCAATCCAACTCACGAGAGAGAATCTTTCATGGTTGAGGTCCCCCACGACGAGCCGGAACCGCGGCCTTCCTGGAAAAAGATGGTCGGCCTGGCTTTGATTGCCCTGGCCTTGTTCACCATAGTCTACTTCTCGCCATTACACGTGTACTTGGGCCACTGGCGGGAGGTAAGCGACCAGATTCGCAGTTTCGGAGCTCTTGGGCCTCTGGTGCTTACCCTTGGCGTGGCCCTGTTGGTCGGTATTGGTTTTCCGCGCCTGGTCTTTTGTGTTATCGCCGGAATGGCTTTTGGCTTTTGGTCCGGCTTGCTTTGGGCGCAACTCGGAACGTTGATTGGAAACTATGCTCTTTTCTTGGTGGTTCGGGTGAAGGGCCGCGATTGGGCGCAACGGTTTATTTCCAGGCGAGCCCGGCTTCAAGGCATCGTTCAACAGCAAGGAGTATTAGGAGTTGTCCTGGCCCGGCAGGTTCCATTGCCGGGAATGCTCATCAACCTGGCCTGCGCCTTTCTGCCGATTACCCATTTCAACTTCCTGCTAGGTACCTTGATTGGCCAGTTGCCACAGGCAATCCCTTGCACTCTGATTGGCGCAGGTGTGCTCCAGCAGTCCTTCGCCAAAAGTGTCAGCTTGATCGGTCTTGCCGTGGCCGTAGCGATCCTCGCCTGGCTCGGATTACGTTTCGCGCTGCGACGCATCGCTGATAGGAAGAGCGAGAATGACCAGTAGCTTGCCAGTGTTGAAAATAACCAAATCTTGAAGCTCTGAAAAAGATCGCTTCAAACCAAGGCGTTATGAAGAGAATTGCTGTCACCCTGATCCTCGCCTGTGGCACAGCCGCAGTTTTCGGCGCCAATCTCCAGGATTACCCTATCCGCCCCGTGGCCTTTACCGACGTGCGTGTCGATGACAGTTTCTGGTCGCCACGATTGGAGACCAACCGCGTCACCACCGTTTGGTACGATTTCAAGAAGTGCGAGGAAACCGGGCGCATCGATAACTTCGCCAAAGCCGGCAAACTAATGCCAGGTCCATTTCGCGGCACGCCCTTCGACGACTCGGATGTCTTCAAGGTCATCGAGGGTGCGTCCTACACACTCGCACTGACCCCGGATCCGAAGCTCGACCAGTACCTCGATGCGCTCATTGCTAAGATCGCCGCTGCCCAGGAACCCGACGGCTACCTTTACACCGCCCGAACCATTGATCCTCAAAGCCGCGTCGATTTCTTCGGCCCGACACGTTGGTCGAAACTTGAAGGTAGCCACGAATTATACAATCTCGGACATCTCTACGAGGCAGCTGTTGCTCATTTCCAGGCAACCGGCAAACGGTCGCTCCTCAATGTTGCTCTCAAAAGCGCCGATTTTATCTGTAAGACCTTCGGTCCGGCTCCCGACCAACTGAAGGAACCACCCGGACACGAGGAAATTGAAATCGGCCTGGTGAAGCTGTTTCGAGTAACAGGCGAACGAAAGTACCTCGAGCAAGCCAAATTCTTCTGTGATATCCGCGGGCGGGCCGAAACGCACAAATTACGAGGCCCTTACCAGCAGGACCATAAGCCTATTGTCGAGCAGGACGAAGCTGTGGGCCATTCCGTTCGTGCAGGTTATCTTTACTCCGGAGTCGCCGACGTGGCCGCTCTTACAGGCGACACCGCTTATGTCTCTGCCATCGATCGGTTGTGGGAAAACGTCGTCAGCAAAAAGATCCACCTTACCGGCGGAATTGGTGCCTCTCCAGACGGCGAAGCTTTTGGCGCGAATTATGACCTGCCCAATTCAACCGCCTACCTGGAAACCTGTGCTGCAATTGCCAACGCACTATGGAATGAGCGTATGTTTCTCTTGCACGGCGATGCCAAGTACCTGGACGTGCTCGAGCGGGTCATTTACAACGGTTTCCTTTCCGGCGTCTCTCTCACCGGTGATCGGTTTTTCTATCCCAATCCGCTTGAGAATGATGGCAAGGCCACCTTCAACATGGGGTCCTGCGAGCGAGCGCCATGGTTTGGCTGTTCTTGCTGTCCAGTCAACGATGTCCGCTTCATTCCCGAGCTCGCGGGCTTTATCTATGCCACTCGCGACAACGAATTATTCGTCAATCTTTTCATTGGAGGTTCGGCCCGGTGCAACGTCGACGGTTCACCCGTCGAACTCAAATTAGCGACTCGTTACCCACAGGACGGCAAAGTCTCCATCAGTCTCACGGTTCCTAAACCAACCAGTTTCGGTCTCAATTTGCGTGTGCCCGGCTGGGCCCGCAACCAGCCCTTACCCAGCGACCTTTACCACTACCGGGACGAAGCCGCGTCCAAAGTTAAACTCGCTGTTAATGCTCAAACGGTGCCGCTGGACCTTCAGAAAGGATTCGCCCAAATCAAGCGAACCTGGAAATCTGGAGATGTCGTAACCCTGGTTCTTCCCATGCCGGTGCGTCAGGTTGTCGCTCATCCGGAAGTCGTGGCCGATCGTAATTGCGTTGCCTTTGAACGCGGTCCACTCGTTTATTGCGCAGAAGGAGCTGACAACAGTGGAAAAGTCCTCGACAAGGTCCTGGCCGGAAAACTTCATTTCCAGACCGACTGGCGGCCTGAGCTCCTCGGTGGCATTACCACTATTGGCGTGTCCACGACCGAAAACAAAAACCTGCTAACGCTAATCCCCTACTATGCCTGGTGTCATCGCGGACCTAACGAAATGCGGGTCTGGTTCCCTGCGCAGGCCCCGAAGTCGGCAGCAGTGATTTCCCACTTCTGACACGTTTTACGCTTGGGTCTTAAAACCATCCTATAAGCCAAAGCATAGTAACGCGCGCTGGGGAATATTCCCTCAGCGCAGGCTGCAAGCTTGTGATTAGGGTTACTCGCGATAAACTTGTTGATTACAGCTTAGTAGATTCCTGTGCTTCCCGATGCCCTGAAACAACGATGGGCTGGTCGTTGAATGTCAGCCAATTGGAACGCCCGAAGTCGTACGGCTCCGCCCGCGAGGTCGAGTATCAGGTGAGCTTGGCCTTCCGACTCGGCCTCCTTCCTGAGCAGTCACATCGCGAGCTGTCCGCGCGCAGCGCCGAGTACATGCCCCGCGAAAACGCAAATTCCTATCAGTAGTTCAGTTTCAGTGACTCTTGCGGCTGCTCTGGTCGGACTCAAGGGAATCCAGTACGTTGTCAAAGTAGCCACGTACCTCCCGCTGATACCGTTGGTGGTTCTGATTATCGAGTTGTCCTGTTTGGGGGCTCCGCCGGCAGTTACCAGCCCCCGGCCGCACCCGGATCATCGTCGGGCGGGCTAAACGCCATTCTATTAATGGTGGCAGCGATCGTGGGTTTCTTCGCTACTGCTGGAGCCGCCGGTGTCGACATTTGCACGAGCAATCGCGATGAAAACGACGTAAAGATGGGAGGAATCGTGGGGGTCATCATTGCGATCATCTTTCAGTTCCTATCAGTAAAATGCGGAACTGACCCTCTACCTGACAGTTTTCTGTAACAATTACCCCTGTTTGTTCGTTACATACATGTCGACTGGATGATTCGTGAGCTTGAGTTCCAAGTCCTGTGTCAGCGGCATAGCGATGAAATCTATCGTTATGCGCGCTCACTATTGGCCAACCAAGCCGACGCGGAGGATGCTACGCAGGAGGTCCTGTTGCGCCTCTGGAACCATCTGCCAACGCTGTATCCTACCGGCTTCAGAGCGTGGCTGCTCCGCACCACGCGCTGCTATTGCCTTGACCAGATTCGCCGGCGCTCAAATCGAGCCGCACCGATGCTCATGGACGAGGAAATTCTGGATAGTCAGCCAGACGAATTCGCCGTCAACCCGAGCCTGGCTGCCGATGCGAACCTCCGGCTCCAGCACGCGCGTAACTCCCTTCTCCAGCTGCCGGAGATTCTTCGCAGCGTCTTTGTTCTTTACGAAGTCAATGGGCTGCGTTACCGCGAAATCGCCAAAACCCTTGGCATCCCCATCAACAGCGTCAAGGTTTACCTCTGGCGCGCGCGCGAGAGACTCTCGAAGATAGTAAGCCCGGAAGAGACATGGACGAAAACTTGCAAAGATTAATCGGCGAACTGCGTAACGAAGTCTGTCCTCAGCGCGTGCGGGACGAAGTTACGCGACGCATCTCCT
>Ga0306920_100016790_pt1 | contig 10094 bp, 10 predicted proteins | sample flu12Cox44000170_FD_204666 | JGI IMG/M metagenome (GOLD analysis project Ga0306920, IMG submission 204666) | Lab enrichment of tropical soil microbial communities from Luquillo Experimental Forest, Puerto Rico - flux4day.12C.oxic.44.000.170 (v2)... | ecosystem: Environmental > Terrestrial >...
ACGAGCCACAGTCGTCGAGGCAGAGGGCAAAGAAACAAACAGGCACTCTCCACCTCAGAGTGACTGGAGAAGCTCGTTCAAAAAAGCTTTGACAGAGCCGACCCTGTTAGAGATGTCCGGTAAGGCGTACCGGCTCAACCGGTCGATGCACACGTTACCACGTTGGGTCTGACAGTGAAGTAATCCTCAAGACTCTCAATGGAAAGGAAGAATTAGAATGAAAAAATTCAAGACACACTTGACCCTGGCGGCGGTGTTCGTAGGACTTGCGATTGCGGGCATGATAAAACCTCACTCGCTTCCGCCAAAAGCTCGAGTTCGAGCCCACTAGTCGCGCTTAGGGGATGAAAACCGTGCCGAAAAGAAGAACTAGTGAATCAGCAGCCGATTCGACGCCGCCTGAAGCCCGCCACGCCGAGCAGACCGCCGCCGAGTAGCATGAGGCTAGAGGGCTCGGGAACTGGGGACACCCCAATCACGGTCGCTTCGAAAGAGCTGCCCGCGACGGGCCCGGTAGGGGTGATCGACAGCAGCCCCTGGTCGGTTCCCAGGCCGGGTCCCGCTTGGCCGAGGGTACAAGTCCCAGTCGGGCAGAACCAAGCGAATCCGTTAGTCAGCGTGAAGTTGGAGGCCAGGTTGTAAATGCTGTAAGGAATGGAGGGTGTGCCAGCATAAACACCCAGCGGATATGTCGGGCCGACCGTCGAGCCGAATCCGATTCCACCGTTGGTTTGGTCCACACTAACGTAGATCTGGTTGGGGTTAAAGTTCGCTGTAAGTAACTGACCGGTTTGATCATCGAAGAGTTGGACCCGACCCTGACCTACAAAGTTCTCGTATCCACTAGCTCCGACGACACCAAATGGCACGATGTTTGCCGTGTCTGCGGTGAAGTAGATAGTGACCTCGATACAAACCCCAGTAGGACAACTGAGGCTAGTCGATCCCAGGCTAGCAGCGGGCGCAAAAGAAGTAGCCGAATAACTAATGGTGTCAGCCCACATTCGGGGCGCGACAAGAGTGGCCGCTATCAGAGCGAGCGCAACTACGCGTGTAATGATTAGAATAGTTCTCATTTTCGCTCCCGGATCATACACTTAAACGTAAGCCCCAGGATAGAATCGGCAATTCTTGCGCCGATCACGCTCTCACAAACACGTTACTTAACCGATGATGTTTTTGATGCAATGCAACGCCTTGCCATTTTTCTGCAGACAAGTTCCTTTTCCGCTCAAGGCCAGCCTTCCTTCGTGCTTGACCACTAACGCTCGATACCCGTCCTTCTCGACAGGTCGTAAGCGCGACCTCAATCACTATCGATTGTAGGTGAGCCGTTGACGAGAATTTGCTTAGCGATAGTGTAGGAAAAAATACATCAGGGCCCCGGCAACGAGCACCAAAAGCAAAAAGGCCAAGATCTTGCTGCTCCTGCTGCCTTCGGCCTCAATTGGTGTGTTGCTGATCGTTCCCCCACTGCCGCTCGTCGGCTCCAGACTCAAAGAGTGCGAGCCTGCGTGAGCGGTGACACTCGTCTTCCGTTTCACGAAGACCTGAATGTCGCCCGAGTTGTCCTGCGCGGCCAACACCTGCGACAACTCGGGTGGTAAGTGTTTTCCGATAAAACTTGTAATTTTCTCTGCAAAGTAACTCTCCACGTCGTTGTGGGTCAGTACTTCAATCGGTTCTGCTTTGGGATTGGAAGAATGGATTACGAAGCCATCTCCCGGCTTGCGCTCGATGTGAAACGCGAATCGAAGGTCCTGATTTTCGAGCGGAAGATTCAAACCCGGAAATTGCGCGATCAGGCCCGGGAGAATGTTTTCCTGTATCTTTTTCTGCAATTCCTCGCGGGTAGGAGCCTCGAGCGGAGCGACGGTCGGATCGGCAGCGTGGGCAATGAATCCGCCGCCCGGTTTGGGCTCAATGCGATATGTGAAATGCGAGATCAGGCGTTTGAGTTCCATGGGGGAGCGATTGTAACCCCTTATTGGCCCACTCGCCGTTGGAGCCAAGTCACCGGCTTAAATAATTCTCTTGTGAGTACGCAAAAGTCCTACGCCCGCCAACATTGACGCCTCGGAGGAAAGCAACGAGAGCCATAGAGGAATTGTAGAGAAACGGGGGCGGCTACGCCAATTAAGTGTGGGGGGGAGATAGATCAAATCTACAACTAGCGTGCTCATCGTCTCCGCTGCCAGCGCCTATTGCGGGCCGCGGAGGATCGAACCGGTTCCATGTGGACGGTAAGTCGCCTTACCGGACAAGTTCAAACTCACACGTTCCTATTGGCGCAGGCCGATGCGGGCGAGGCGCTGAGATAGTCATATGCTTTAGTTTCCCTGTACCGCGGTACAGCAGGCTGGACCTGTTCCCTTTCTGGTCTTGTCGAGTTCTCCTTCCCATCGTTTACTCGCACCCACGCAAAAGGCGTTCCCAACATCAATAGGTCAGCCGGTTCGGTTTCAAGCTTGCCCCGCCCGCCGATTGCTTGGTAGGGACCGTACCGAGATCCCTCTCCGGTTTCAATCTAAGTAAAGACTCCTTTGTGTTTCGAAGGGGGAAGGGGAATCACATGGAACGTTTGTGTGGCAAAGGCGTTTGGTCAAAGCTGTTCTTTCGCGTCGCTGTCGCTTCGGCGGGATTGGTCTTCCTGACGGGGGCGACACAAGCGCAATCGCAACACGATAGGGATGGCGCTGGTAGCAATCCCACAACCTCAACTCATTCGCTCGATCCCGGCGTTCGCGGTGGTCCTCCGGGCGCCGGCGGCCCTTTAGGTGGAATGAGTACCGACTATCAAAATTTCTTCAACGCCGCTCTCACGCGGTTTCAAGAAGTAGATTCCGTTTCCGGCAGCATAACCAACGAAAAAGGATCGGGCCTGGGACCACGCTTCAACGCGACAAGTTGCAGCGGTTGCCATGCGTTTCCGGCCGTCGGCGGATCAAGTCCTGCAAATAATCCGCAGATCGCCATGGCTACCGCGGACGGCGCCACAAACAAAATTCCTCCTTTCATCACGCCCGATGGCCCGGTGCGCGAAGCGAGGTTCATCCGCAATCTGAACGGAACTCCGGATGGCGGAGTCCATGACCTTTTCGTGATCACCGGCCGTTCGGATGCGGGGAGCTGTAACATCTCGCAACCCGATTTCGAGGGCGCTTAACCAGAAAAACGTGATCTTCCGCATTCCCACTCCTATGTTCGGAGCTGGAATGGTCGAGAGCATCACAGACAGCGCAATCCTGGCTAACGCCGCCAATCCGCAGAAGTTCGCCCTGGGAATCTCGGGGCAGCCTAACCGGAGCGGCAACGATGGCACCATCACACGTTTCGGCTGGAAGGCGCAGAACAAGTCGCTTGTGATATTCGCAGGCGAGGCCTACAACGTCGAACAGGGTGTGACTAACGAGGTCTTTCCCAACGAGCGCGACGATACTCCCGGTTGCTTGCTCAATGCGTTGCCGGAAGACTCGACCGTTCTGAATCCAAACAGCAACTCCGGCTCAACCGCTTCCGATTACGCGTCGGACGTCGTGAATTTCGCGGCGTTCGCGCGTCTTTCCGCTCCGCCCACGGCGGCTCCCGCTACGACCGCTACGCAGGTTGGTGCGCAAGTGTTCAATCAGATTGGTTGCAACTTGTGCCATTCACCGTCAATCGACAGCGGAAGTATGTTCTACGGCACGGGTCTTACTAACCAACCTGTGAATGCGTACTCCGATTTCCTGATTCACATCATGGGCGTAGGCCTGGCGGACCAGGTCACTCAGGGTCTCGCGAACGGGATGCAATTCCGGACCGCGCCGCTATGGGGCGTGGGCCAGCGCATCTTCTTCCTGCACGACGGGCGCACTTCCGATCTCGTGCAGGCCATCGAGGCGCACCGCAGCCCAGGTTCGGAAGCGAATCAGGTGATTAATAGCTTCAACCAACTCTCAGGCACCCGCGCTGCTGCTCTAATCGCGTTCTTGCGCTCACTATAAAGTTGTAGTTCGGGTTTGGAGAAGACCGCGGAGTTCAGTTCGGCACGCCCTCCGCGGTCTTTTCTTGAGTCATTGTTCAGACTTACGTGGGAACTCACGTGAGTTCAGGACCGTGTCGTTAAAGCGGTATATTGGCGGTGTCAATCGCGTGAGCCTCGCGAAGCGGGCGCTTTCGGAAATTTAAATAGTAGTCCGATTTCTACTTCCACGGGATGCCGGTTTATTAGATATGGCTTGTCCCATTTCGCCAAAGCATCCGTTACGCTTTGCACCTGTTCCGGAAACCCCGCAATCGCGTGAATGTTCTTGTTACGACATATTTGGCTTCTATCAGGCCACGGTGATAGTCACGTTGGACAGTGACAGCGGTGAGAGAGTTGATGATGTTCGGATTGGAAATGACAGTGGGCTGCATAGCAATACAGGGAACCACTTAGGCGATTTAGCTGAAACTGGCAATCGCTTGGGTCTCGTCTTCAATGCTGGGAATTACGTCAAGCAGGTGCACAGTCTCCAGCACCAACCTCACGTTTCCACGCGGCCGCAGCAATTTCAGGTTCGCACCTTGGCGCTTGAGGGAGATAAATGCGCTCACGATTGTACCGATGCTCGAAGAATCCAACTGCGTGGCATCGGTCAGATTTACCAACACCTTGCTGGTTCCACCTTCAATCAGCCGTCGTAATTGGTTTCGTAAAATATCATTGGCAGGGCCAATCGTCGCTTTTCCATGCACGTCAATGATGGCGACATCAGCGGAATGACGGACAAAGAGTTGGAGTACCATAACTGCACTTTCCACATCAATGCCAATCAAGCTTCATATCATCACGCGTCTGCCTTGATTGTATGCCTTCTCATCTCACCAACCCAGTGCTTTGAGCCTAGCTCATGTGCGGGCCCATTAGAAGGCAAGCTGCGCTTTGAACCACTCGATGGCATCTTCCGAACCGAATGCCCTTAACTCTTGCAACATCTAAACTCCAGGTTGTTGTGACAAGTTCTCGTTTAACGGGGCATCTTTGATAGTGCCCACGCCCCGCAGGGAGGTTTGCGGTGACGTTCTCATTGGAGGAAGTTCTAATTGAAGTGTGCAAGCAATTGTTAAGTGATAGTGCCCACGTCGTGAAGGTTGGAACGCACCAATACCCAATTCAACGTAGTCACAAGGGCCATCTGCGGAAGGTGGACTTCTTGTTAGACGGGCATGACATGCGCGGGATTGAGCAGAATCCAAGTGCGAATAACCGCTGGGCAGAGCTGGTTCGCTCTGGCAAGAAAGTTGCGCAGTTTCTCAGTGATGGTCGTTATATTGCGAGCGTAGTTGATGGCAAGCTGACCCGCTTTATAGAGTGACTGAGCCGAATCACCAGTACCGAGCGCAATCGTCACACCGCGTCATGCATCGCAGACGCGCCAAAGGCCCTTCGTTCATCTGAACAGGAGATAGGCCATCCGACAGACACTTAAATACGAAATCCTCAAAGATGACATCGAAGGAAACCCATACTGGATAGAATCAATCGAAGGGATTGAGCAAGCCATGAATCGCATGGAAGAACTGGCTGGCAAAGACCCTTCGTCGGAATATTACTTGTATTGTCTTCAGACGGATAGACTTATAAGGCGTGAACACCGTGCTTTCGCGCCGCGTCCTACCCGGCAAAACATCCAAAAAAAAGGCAGGTTGTGTTTGCAACGCAAGTCGGCGGGCGCTGACGGTCTGGCAGACGTTACGTAGCAAGGGCGAGAGGGCGGGTATCGCTGCAGTGCGAATTCCTCTAAGATAAAGCTACTTGGCTTTCTTCGCCTCTTTATCCCGCTGTTTCTGTTTTGACTGAGTATTTGCTGCTATGAGTTGCGCAGCGCGCAGATTTGACATTTCGTTCAAGGAATTTACTTTTTGACCAGCAGTTCCCAGCGACCCGCTACCAACCTGCGACACCAGAATCTCGCAAGCCTCTTGTCCGTTTTTGTCCTTAGCGGGGAGCGCTGCAACCTCAGTCGTGATGTCTCCAGCCATGTTAGCGAATCCCAGTACTTCAATGATGTGCGTGTCGTCATTTGCTGTCGCCCGTCGGGCGTGCGTTTTGACGTACTCCTTGGTGTCTACCCAACAAACGTCTGGGTTTACCTTCACAAGTATTTTCGCTTCTTGCGCAATCGAAGGCGAAGCCATAAGAGCCGCACCAACCAAAAACGCTGCTTCCTTCGCGAATGACTTAATGACGTTTAACCGTGAATTCATGAGTGCACCTTCGGGTCAACGTGCATTCCCGTGTCCGTAAGCTACCAAGAGTATACGCCCATCTGCAAATGTCTTGCAATTGGCGTTGCATGCCAGTTGGTGTATACTGGTATCCATGGCCAAGATTCGAATGAACATCTATTTGACGGATAAGCAGAAAGCGTCGATGGAGAAGCTATCAGCTAAAACGGGCGCGCCCGTCGCGGAATTGGTGCGTCGCGCCATTGATGTGTACTTGTTATCTCGAAAAAGGGAGTTGAAGTAGCCGTGAAAAGAGCCGTCGTTTACTCTCGCGTGAGCACGGGGGACCAGAATCTCGATACGCAGTTGCTGGACTTGCGCGAACTTGCCAAGCAACGTGGGTTCGAGCTGGGACTCCTAGTTGGAACTTCTCTCGTGCCGCAAATTTGAGCTACTCGGTGGCGACGAGATATCCCGTTTACCAAGTAGCTGACCACAGCAGCGGCGGAGTTTGGGCTAAGATAACGGCGAATTGGCAGGAGGGAATATGCGACGCGAAGTGACCCGAATGGGTGGCACCGCGATTGCAGTGACGATGTTACTCGCGGTGTGTGCGGGGCTAGCGGCGGCGTCGGGAACAGAATTCAAAGTACCCGTGGATTACTACAAACTCCCGAACGGACTGCGTGTCGTACTGTCGCCTGACCACACAGCGCCGACGGTGTGTGTGGCGGTGTACTACCGCATTGGATTCCGGATTGAGCCGAGAGATAGGACGGGATTTGCACATCTGTTCGAACATATGATGTTCCAAGGGTCGAAGAACTTGGGAAAGATGGAGTTCATCCAGCTGGTGCAGAAAAATGGCGGAGTGCTCAACGGTTCCACACGGTTTGATTTCACGAACTATTTCGAAATTCTTCCTTCGAATAAGTTGGAAACGGCTTTGTGGGCAGAAGCTGACCGGATGAATGGGCTGGACGTGACGGAAGCGAATCTAAACAATCAGAAGGGCGTCGTTAGTAATGAAGTTAAAGTGAACGTGCTGAACCGGCCGTATGGCGGGTTTCCTTGGATCGACATGCCGCAATATGCCAATACGAACTGGTATAACGCCCACAATTTTTATGGCGACCTGAAGGACATCGATGCGGCGACGCTGACGGATGTGCAGGCGTTCTTTAGGACGTACTATGCCCCGAACAATGCAGCTTTGGTGATCGTCGGAGATTTCGAGCTGGCTCAAGCGAAACAATGGGTGGAAAAGTATTTTACGGCAATCCCCTCCTCGCAACTGCCGCCCCGCGCCGATTTGATGGAACCCAAGCAGGAAAAAGAGAAACGTGAAATTAAACCGGACCCGCTGATTGAGCGGCCGGCCTTGGCATTTGCCTATCACATGCCGAACCGAAACACACCCGAATATTACGCGATGGGATTGTTGGACCAGATCCTAGTGCAAGGAAATGACAGCTTGCTTTATCAGGAGTTGGTGCAGAAGCGTGGCCTGACGGCGAATGTGAATGGCGGAATCAACTATTTGGGGAATATGTATAACTACGACGGACCGATGCTATGGATGGCGGATCTTAAGTATGATCCTTCGACAAGCCCAGACACGATTATCCAGGCGGTTGATACGGTGATGGAGCAACTGCGTAGCAAGCCGGTGGATAAAGAAGTGCTGAACCGCGCGCAAGTAAAGCTGCGGTCGAGTTTGTATGACACCATGAGCGAATTTTCGGGATTTGGATTGGCAGACCTGCTGGCGAGCTTTGCGCTGTTTGACGATGATCCTGCACGAGTGAATACGCTGGCGACACAGTTCGAAAAAGTTACGCCCGAAATGCTCCATGTGGCCGCACAGGAATACCTGAGGCCTACAAATCGAACTGTGTTGGTAGATGAGCCCAAATCGGCCCCCGGGGCGGCATCGGAGAGGAAGTAACGGAGGCGAGCGATGAATACGGCGCGAATTGTGAGTTTGTTTGTACTTGTTGGGCTGACTGCAATTCCGGCTCTGGCACAAAAGCAAACGCCGCCAACGGGCGGTCCGCCGAAACCTTTCACTGTACCAGCGCACGAGAGCTTCACGCTTCCAAATGGATTGAAGGTGACGCTCGTGCCTTATGGCAATCTGCCAAAAGTGACACTGACGTTGATGGTGCGGGCAGGGACGGTGAACGAGCCGAAAGACAGGCTAGGACTGGCGAAGCTGGCGACCAACCTAATGAAAGAGGGAACGACTTCGCGCAGCGCGAAGCAGGTGGCGGAAGAGGCCGCCAATATGGGCGGCACGTTGGATGTGTGGATTGAAGCGGACCAGACAGGAATATCAATTGGCGTGCTATCGGAATTCGGACCACGAGCCGCGGAGCTTCTTGCCGATGTGGCCGAGCATCCTCTGCTCCCGGAGTCAGAGCTGCCTCGACTGAAAAATGACGCTCTGCGCCAACTGGCGGTGGACGAATCAGTGCCACAAAAAATCGCTGAGAAACGCTTCCGGAAGATTTTGTATCCGGACCATCCGTATGGAGTGGTCTTCCCGACGAAGGAAGGCATCGACAAGACCTCGATCGCGGAGATCAAGAAGTTTTACACGGATAATTTCGGGGCGGCGCGCGCGCATCTTTACGTTGCAGGGCGATTCGCCGCTGAAGAGATGAAGAAGGCGATTGGGAAAAGCTCCGGGAGTTGGGCTAGCGGATCAGTACCATCGACAAATGTACCGGACGCGAAATCGCAGCATGTGCTGGATCTGTGCGATCGCCCCGGGGCGCCGCAATCTACGCTGCTGTTGGGGCTGCCGGTGCCCGGGCCGAACAGTCCTGACACCATTCCGCTGGAGGTGACCAACGCTCTACTCGGTGGATCGTTTGGCTCACGCATCACCAGCAACATTCGTGAGCAGAAGGGGTACACATATTCTCCGCGCAGTCAGGTGTCGACGCGGTATCACGATGCCTATTGGGCAGAGGCAGCGGATGTAACCACACAGTTTACAGGGGCATCGCTGAAGGAGATTCTCGGGGAGATTACGCGTTTGCAGAATGAGGCACCGGATGAGACGGAACTAAAAGGAGTTGAGACGTATCTCTCGGGGCTCTTTGTAATTCGGAATTCCTCGCGTGGAGCGCTGATACAGCAACTGAATTTTGTGGATCTGCAAGGATTGAGTGATGAGTACTTAAAGCAGTGGGTGCAAAACGTGAACTCCGTGACGCCAGAGCAGGTTCAAGGGATGACGAAGAAATATATCCGGCCGAATGACATGGCTATAGTCGTGGTGGGAGATAAAGCGAAGATTGCGGAGCAGATTGTGCCGTTCCAGCCTACCGGAAAGTAAAATCGGGCGTAAGTGAGTCTTGAAACAAAGCGAGGCAGACCTGCTCGGCAGCCGGGACGCCTTTTACCGTATTTTCGATTACGCCCAACCAATTGCATACAATCACAGCAGGTAGGATTCGATCGGTCACCTATGTATTTCCGCTAGATAGGTCTGCTTCTGCCTGAAAGGGGCAATGATTCTCACGCCACGATGAGACCGTGTGGAACAAGTGGAACAACTGAGGGTGGGTTTTGAAGTAGACTGCGGACGTATGTGCGACACCGGTAAGGGTTTATAATTTCGAACTCTCTGGTTCGGGGCCCAAGAGGTCGATGGTTCAAATCCAGCAAGCGCGATCACCCCTAGGGTTCGCCTTCGGTCGTCGAACAACCAGAGTCTACTCGGGTCTAGGAGCCGACACTGTTATGCAACCGTTTCAGGGGAGTAACCGGACATCTCTAACAGGGTCGGCTCTGTCAAAGCTTTTTTGAACGAGCTTCTCCAGTCACTCTGAGGTGGAGAGTGCCTGTTTGTTTCTTTGCCCTCTGCCTCGACGACTGTGGCTCGTTCG
>Ga0306920_100016791_pt1 | contig 10094 bp, 10 predicted proteins | sample flu12Cox44000170_FD_204666 | JGI IMG/M metagenome (GOLD analysis project Ga0306920, IMG submission 204666) | Lab enrichment of tropical soil microbial communities from Luquillo Experimental Forest, Puerto Rico - flux4day.12C.oxic.44.000.170 (v2)... | ecosystem: Environmental > Terrestrial >...
TCCCCGGAGCCTTTGGCGAAGCAGATGGCCGAGCAGGCGATGCCCGTCAGGTTGGTCATGCCGGCCGGCACGGGCTGGCCGGCACGACGGTCACAGCAGCGCGCCGGTCCCGTCCATGATCAATTAAAGGCCGCCCCTCGACACGAGCTCTTGCAGAAAGGCCTCCTTGCCTTGATAGGCTTCCGCCTCTCGGAACGCACGATGAGGATCGAATTCTCTGTCCTCCATCCAGTTCCATTCCTGGACCCAGCTGGCAAGATGATTGAGGGGTTGAAGGATCGCGCCTTGAGTTTTCTCCAACCGCCCGCAAACAAGGCTCCACCAAACCACCTCCCATCCGAGCAGACCAACTACCAGTTGCTCTCTCAAGGAGTCTTTCTCATCTCTTCGAGCCACGTTAACACGCCCAAGACACCACAAGACTTTGCGCAGATCGTGAACGGGCCGATGATCGTGGGCATGCATATCTGCTGGATACGCCCCGAGGAACCGTGACCTATTGATTTCCTCGCCGCAGCCGGCGCAAGGCGGGTAAATACTATTCCAAGTTGGGCGCCAACATGTGTGCAGGCCGAAAGCTGTCTCCCCCGCCCTCCACATCAACTCTGAAAATCGGTTGCGCGCCGCGGCAATCTCGCCCGTTGAAAACTCGGCGTGAAGGCTGAGAACCCGATCAACTTGGCGGGCAGCTTCATCACTTCGGAGTTGCTTTCTCTGGATTTCGAGCCGCTCGCCTTGCTGTTTTATTAGGTCCTTCTGGGCTGCCACCTCCTCGGCCTGCTTGCGGAACGCCATCACCGCGAACCGGGCTGTCAGAGCAGCAACAACCACCAAGAGCAGCGTGACCCCGGCCACGGCCCACGTCGCTACAACCAAGGGCATAGGACCAGACCTTATCCCTCATCGGGGCAGGGTCAGGGTCACGCGCTGGGCGCGGCGGCACGCCGGTTGTGGGTGACAGCTACCGTGTCAGCCGCGCCTCAGCGGTGGACATGGCCTCAGCGGTGGACGTGCGAGAGCGGGCCCGCGGTGACGGGGAAGTTCGAGGTGTTCAGCGCCTGGATGCCCGCGTGCTGCTCGCCGTTGAAGGGGGTGATGATCGGCGAGGTGGCTCCCGACTCGCAGCCCAGGCTGAACGGGACGTTGGGATCGTTGAACCACAGGCCCAGGTGGTACTGGTGGGTGGGGGAGAACGTGGTGGTCCCCCCCGGTGACACCGAGAAGGTCTGTGAGTCGAACACCCCCCGCACCGTCGCGCTGCCGGTGCCGCTGCTGTTGGCCTGGATATCGGTCTGGTACCACGAGACGCCAAACGGCGCGGTGGGCTGCTGGATGACGAACAGGTCAAAGCCGGCGTTGGCGGGCATACCTGTCACGGTGACCGCCATCGTGTCGTTGAGCGATCCCGGCGTGATGGTCGCGTGCCCCGACGCCTTCGGCAAGCACGCGGCGATGCCAGCGCCGGGCACCAGCTTGAACGAGAACGACGAGGCGACACGGGACGTGGTCGAGCCAGCCGCGGCGGTCACGCCCACCGCCGCCACAACGGCAGCGGTCATCACGGCGGCCAGGGTGGCCAGCTTGCCCGGGGCGAGCGCCAGCAGGCGCCGGGCCATGGAGTGGATTCGGTTCATGGCAGTTCCTCCGGTGTGAGGCGGTGGCCCGGACATCCCTCCCCGGACTTGCGCTTGGGCGAGCGTAAGTCGGGGACAGCCGCCCTCGCTTCCGGGGGGCCACCTAGTCGGGGGAAGCCTGGGCACCCGGCCGCACCCAGTGGGGGATGGCCTGGTTCATGACGCGGTGGTTATAGCGCGGGCCCATAGGGCGACAGCCACCACCGCCTTGCCGGGCATGGGTCCGATGGACTGGCAGATGAAAAGACAGTCCGCTGCTGCCCGGTCATTCCCGAGGAGGCATCCCATGACAAGTGAGCCCGTCCGCGACCGGTTCGCAGACCATCTGCTCACGCCGCAGGGACGGCCGGGGCCGGAATTTCTGCGCTGATCACGAACCTTGCCTGACCTTGCTCCTGTCTTGGCCGTGACACCAGGTAGCCCCGGATTCTGCCCGGGTCCGGAAGGAGGCTGCCATGACCACTCGATTCCGTACCTTGAACCTTGTCTGCCTGGCGGCGCTGGGGCTGGCCGCGGGCGTCCCGGCCGCCGTTGGCACGGCGGTCCCGGCGGCGGCGTCGACCGCCGCCTATACGGAAACCATCATGGGCTCGCTCGGCGGCGGGTTCACCGATGCCACGGCCATCAACGCCGGCGGCCAGGTGACGGGCTACTCCAACACGGACAAACAGATCCAGGTCTCCTGCCCGCCCCAGAAGTACGGCCAGCCGAAGAAGTGCTTCGAGCCCATCCAGCACGCGTTCTTGTTCAGCAACGGCACCATGACCGACCTGGGCACCCTGGGCGGCATCGGCAGCGAGGGCCTGGCGATCAACGACTCCGGGCAAGTGGTCGGCTGGTCCCAGACCAAGGCCGGAACCTCCGATGCGTTCTTGTGGAACGGCACGAGGATGACCGACCTGGGCCCGCTGAGCCAGTTCTACCCGCACGGGATCAACGATTCCGGCCAGATTGCCGGCACCTGCAACCAGTCGTCTCCCTGCGTGGATAGCAACGGCGCCTTCACCACGCTGCCGGACCCGCCTGGTCTCACCTGCAGCGGGGCCGCCGCGATCAACAACAACGGCCAGGTCCTCGGCAGCTGCGGGGACCCCAGCGGCAACTCGCACGGGGTGGTATGGACCAACGGCACGCCTACCGTGCTGCCTACCCTCGGCGGCCCGTATTTCGCCGCGACCGCGATCAACAACAACGGCGACGTCGTCGGCTTCGGCCAGACCAGCACCTTCGCCCAGCACGGCTTCTTGTACAAGAACGGCACGATGACCGACCTGGGCAACAACGTCTTCATGTACGCGATCAACGACAGCGACGTGATGGTCGGCAACAACCAGATCATCAGCAACGGCGTGCAGCAGGACATCAATAACCTGATTCCGGCCGGGGACCCCGGGATCAACTACGCCGTCGGCATCAACGACAAGGGCCAGATCATCGCCGAAACCAATGGGATCCTGCTCACCCCGAACTGACGAGAAGTTCACGGTGCCGCCTGACGCCCGGGGAGGCATACTCACAGCGGCCGGGGCCGGTAAACGTCGGATCGGTGTTCAATGGCTACGACGGTGACCCAGCGCTGCCGGCGCGGGACCCAGCAGCCAGGAATGCGGTTCCGAAGAGCAGCTCGGTCCAGGAGAGATCGGCCAGTTCTTCCTGCATGGCTGCGCGTATCGCCTCCCATGGACGGCGCATGATCCACTCGTCTATGGAGGCGAAAGGCCGCACAATTGCGGTTCCGAGCTGCGCTAGCCACCCAGGCGTGCCGTCGGGGACCTTGACATCCAGCACAACCCAGCGTCCGCGTCCGGAGAGGGCCGCGGCGCCGTGGGCGATGACCTGCGCGCACTCGGGCACCTGCGAGAGGGCGTACGTGGACAGGATCGCGTCCACCCGGGCCCCGAAGTCGAAGTCGGCCGCGTCGGCTTGCACGAGGCTGATATTGCTCCAGCCGTTCGCCTCAATGCGGCCCTGGGCCCGGGCGAGCATCGCGTCGGTCAAATCGACGCCGACGATCCGGCCGCCGGGACCGATCACCTTCTCAATCAGCGGGAAGTTCAGACCTGTGCCGCATGCGATGTCGATCACGCTGTCACCCGCGCGAAGGCCGAGCGCTTGTACGGCCCGGAGGCGCTGTGCCCGATGGGGGTAGCCGGGCGCGGGGTAGAGCCGGGAGGTGATGTCGTAATGCTTCGCCTTCTTGCGGTATACCTCGATCAGGCGCTCTCGCGTGGGGTCGATCTGGCTCACGGTGTGCTCCTCGAGCTCGGTAGGGTCGCGGAATAACCGCGCCACCCCATCTAGGACTCTGCGCCTGCCCGCGAAGCGGACTCGACCGCAGCCTTGATCGCCGCCATCTCGCGATCGCTCACGCGCTGGATACTGCCCTTGAGAAGGCCGGGGACCGCGCGCATGATGCCCGCGAGGTCGACCTCAATCCACATCATGGCGTCGGTCTGCCTATCGTCCACCGGCTCGAGTTCCATTCCCCAGCGCGCCGCGGACGGACCCATTGGCCCGGCGAACGCCACGTAGCGGGGCGCCTCGACAACGGTCACTTCCTGGCTCCGGCCGTGAGTCCGCCCGAGGTCCTTCGCCCGCTGCTCCACCCGCGAGCCGGGCTGAAGCGGACCTCCTCCGCGAACCCAGCATTCGAGAACCGTTGGCGCCCACTCCGGCCAGCGTGCGACGTCACAGACATACGCCCACACCTCACTGACGCTGCCGGCGATTGTTATGCGGCTCTCGGTTCTGATTGTCATCGGGCGGACTCTCCTGGGTGGTTGGTCATTCCGGGCGGCACACGCTTACTGCACCCGGTGGTCAGTGCGTTCGCTATGTCTTGTGTGGTCTGTTCCCAGCCGCGCAGGGTCAATCGCCGCTGTCGGGCGGCGGCCCGTAGCCGGCGCCGGTGGCGCTCGTCGCCCAGCCAGTCCCCGATCGCGGCGGCGAGGGCAGCCGGATCGCCGGAAGGGATCAGTTGGCCGGGGCGGGTGCCATCGGCGGTGGAGCCGAGCGCTTCGGGCAGCCCACCGACGGCGGCGGCTATGACGGGCACGCCATGGGCGAGCGCTTCGGTGACGGTCATGCCATAGGTCTCCGAGCGGGACGGCGCGACGAGCACGTCGGCGGTGGCATACGCGTTGCTGAGCGCCGCGCCGGTCAGGACACCGGTGAGCCGCACGCGGTGGCCGTAGCCGAGGCGCGTGATACGGGTCTGCAATTGCTCGACGAAGTCCGGGTCGCGGTCGAGCCGTCCGGCCAGCACGCAATGCCAGTCCCGGTCAGCGAGGCCGGCGAGCGCCTCGACGAGGAGGTCCTGCCCCTTGTGGCGACCGAGGACCCCGACGCAGATCAGCTGGCCGCGGACGGGACGGGCCGGGGCAGCGACCCGGTCGGCGCCGGGCCGGGCGACGTGGACCCGGCAGGCTGGGATCTCGTATCGGGTCAGCACCTGTCGGCGGGTCCAATCGCTGGTCACGACCACGCCCGTGGCCGCGCGGAGCACTGCCCCTTCGGAGCGTTGCGCGCTGGCATGGTGTGCGTCGAGGGCGGTAGCCAGTGGCATGTGCAGCAGCACTGTCATTTGTAGCCGCCCGGTGTGTGGCAGCAGTTGCGCGGCGGCCGGCGAGGCGATGAGCCCGTCGATCAGGACGGTCTCACCGTCGGGGATAGCGGAAACGATGCGGGCCAGGTCGGCGAAGGCGCCCGAGCCGGGTACCGGCCACGCCCTGGCGGCGGTCGCGACCAGTACCTCCCAGCCAGCCTCGGCCAGTCCCGCGCAGACCCGCCGGTCATAGATGTTGCCGCCGGTGGGCTGGCCGGGATTGTCGAATCCCTCCGGGACTACTACGTGGACCCGCACGGTGTCCCGGCCCTCCAGAGCGCCTGCCGCACCAAGCCAGCCTCCCCTGCGGCCGAGCTGAACCACGCCCGCCGCCGGTCCGTCATACCTGACACAAGGTAGTACGTAGCAGCGGCAGTCGCGGTTCGACCCGAGACGACCGGCGTCCGCTCGGCAGGGGCGCGGCGCGGCAGGTAGCCAGGCTCGGCCGGGTGGTACCGGCCCGTCGGGCGGGCAGCGCGCGGGATGTGATGTGAGAGAGGATCAGCGAGCACCATTCTTGACGGCGCCAGAGCGGGGTGGCCGCCCGATGACCTTCGACTATGCCCGCTACCTGGTCGCGAAGACGACCGTGGATGACCGGGCGCTTAACCGGCATGTGCTGGCCGAGCTGTGCCGCCTGATGCCCGCGGGTGCGCCGCAGGTGCTGGAGGTCGGCGCCGGCCTGGGGACGATGGTGGCCCGTCTGGTGGACTGGGGCGCGGTCGGCGCCGGCGAGTACATCCTGCTGGATGCGGATCGGCAGCTACTGGATTGTTCTCGCCGGTGGCTGTGCGATTGGGCGGCCGCGCGGGGCCTGCGCAGCGACCTGCTGCCAGATGGGCTGCGGGTGGGTGACCTCCGGGTGCGCCTGGTACACGCCGAGCTCGGCAGGTACCTGGACGCCGCCCATGAGGCACCGGCCGATGTGCTGATCGCCAACGCCGTCTTGGACCTGGTTGACGTGCCGGCCGCCCTGCCCGGATTGTTGCGATTGCTGGTCCCCGGCGGCATCTACTGGTTCACGATCAACTACGACGGCGAGAGCATCTTCGAGCCCGGCCACCCCCACGACGACCTGATCATGCGGGCCTACCACCGCGACATGGATGAGCGCATTCGGTATGGCCGGCCGGCCGGCGAGAGCCGAACGGGCCGCCGCCTGTTTCACTACCTGCGGGATGCGGGAGCGCCCGCGCTGGCGGCGGGGTCGTCGGACTGGGTCGTAAGCGCCGGCCCGGATGGGAACTACCCAGGCGATGAGGCTTACTTCCTGCGCAGCATCCTCGACACGATCCAGAACGCGTTGCGGTATCGCCCGGACCGGGTGGAACCGGCGGACCTGGCCGACTGGCTGGCCGAGCGCGGCCGGCAACTGGCCGCGGGCGACCTGGTCTACATCGCCCACCAGCTTGATTTCGTGGGACGCTCGCCCGGCTAGCGCCCCGGCAAGGCATGGCGATAGACGGCCGGCCCCGTTCGCCGCAGCCGCCACAGCCTGGCCGACATCGCCTGTCGTAGCGCAATCCACCCGCGGTGCCGCTGGAAGGGGAGCTCGAACACCACGGCGAACAGACGCGCGAAGCACACGGTCACGGGAAGCAGGATCGCGGCGAGCACGAAGAATGTTGGCGTCCCGGTAGCGACCCGGCCCAGTATCAGGCCGTAGGACACGGCGATGACGATCGGCATGTGCGTCAGGTAGAGGCTGTAGGAGCAGGAGCCGAGGCTCCGCGGCAGGCGGCTGTCAAGGAAGCGGACGACGGGCCGCGGGCGGGAGGTGGCGACCGCAGCGAGGAAGCAGCCGACCGCCGGAGCCCAGGCCAGATCGAGCCAGAACAAATTGAGGTTCGACCATGTGGCGCCCTTGACCACCATCAACGCAATTGCCGGGACCGCGGCGGCCAGCGCGTAACCGGCCCAGGGCCGGGACCGGGTGCGCTCGTCGGCCGTCACGATCCCGGCGCCCAGCAGGCCGACGGCGAACAGCAGCGCGAGGTCGGGGGTGAACTTGACCAGGGCGCTGTTCATGAGCGGGACATGGGGCCCCAGCAATCCGATGGTCACGACGATGGCGGCCACCATGCCCACCATCGCGCGGGCGCTCACCCGCCGCACCAGCAGCAGCAGCAACGGCAGCAGGAAGTAGAGCTGGGCTTCGATGGCGATCGACCAGAACGCCCGGTTGGGGCTGCCCGCGGACCAGAACCCCCCGTGGTGGCCCTGGGCGAAGGCGTCCTCCACGAGGAAGCCGTACACGGCGACGGACTTCCCGTTGGCCACCGGCCAGCCGGGCTGGGCGAGCACGTACCAGGTCATCACCAGACTGAATCCGAGCGCGGCCCAGTAGGGCGGCAGGATGCGCCAGGCCCGCCGGTGCGCGTAGGTCGTCATCGACTTGAACCGCCACCCCGAGCGCGCCGGGCCGAGGCCCAGCGAGAAGCCGGACAGCGCGATGAACACGACGACCGCACCCCGGCCGTAGATCATCCAGGCTGCCCAGAACGGGGCGTGATTGGCGCCGGGATAGCCGGGCCAGGCGCGCTCGAAGATGTGGTTGAGCACGACGAACAGGGCGGCCAGGCCCCGGATCCCATCCAGGCCGACGACGCGGCCCGGCCGGGTGGCGGCCACCGCACGCGCGGCGGGCGCGGCCGACCCGGTGGTCGGTGGCGGGCGCTCGCTGACGTCCGTCATCGGCCCTCGGTCCCGCGGTGTGCCGGACCGGCGATCGGGCCGGCGTTCCGGTGCGGCTCGGCGGCGCACTCAAGACCCTGCGAAAGCAGATCATGCCCGCCGCGCCGGGCCTTGGCGGCCAGGTAGGCGGCGTTGGTCCCGGTAAGGTGCAGCGCGGTGGGGACCTGCCTGACGACCGTGATGCCCAGGCGGGCCAGCTGAGCGACCTTGTCCGGGTTGTTGCTCAGCAGCCCGATGCGGTTGGCGCCCAGCGTGTGCAGCATCTGGGCCGCGCTGGTGTAGTCTCGCTCGTCGGCCTGGTGGCCGAGCGCGAGATTGGCGTCATAGGTATCCAGGCCACGATCTTGCAGCGCGTAGGCGTCGAGTTTGTCATACAGCCCGATGCCGCGCCCCTCCTGACGCAGATACAGCACGTACCCGCCGTGCTTGGTGATCCGCTCGACCGCTTCGCGCAGTTGCGGCCCGCAGTCGCATCGCTGGCTGCCGAACACATCCCCGGTGAGGCACTCACTGTGCAGGCGCACCAGCGGCAGCCCGGCCGCGGCGGGCCGGCCGAGTTCGAGGGCCACGTGCTGCTGCGCGTCGGCTAGGCCGGTGAAGCTGACGACCGTGGCGGTGGTTGAGTAGCCGTCGGCGAAACGCAGCGGGATGCGAATTCGCCGGCGGATCGCTGCCGCCTGGACTGGCCGGTCAATCATGAACGACCTCCAACGCGCGCGGCGCCGGATTGGGCCGTCTTGGCTCGCCCGGTTGTTCCTGGTCGCGACGGCGGCGAACGGCGTCCCCCAGCAGCAGGCCCGCGCCCGGGGCAACCGCGGCCAGCATGACCACCGCATACAAAGTGGCGACGGTGACCCCGGCGGCCGCACCGAGCCCGGCTGCAGCGAAGGCCCAGGCGGCAGCGCCTTCCCTCAGCCCCCACCCGCCGATGCTCAAGGGGATCACCACTGCGGTCTGGACCACCATGAGCAGCGCGACCAGTTCGCCCAGCGGTGCGGTGCAGCCGGCGACCCGGGCCGCGATGACGAACGTGGCCGTGTGCCCGGCGACGACCAGCACCGAGGCCAGCGTGAGCTGGGGCCACACGCCCGGGGCCAGCAGGCCGCGCCGGAGATCAGCGGAAACGGCCCGGGCGGCGCGTGCCAGCCGGGGCCGGCCGCGGCGGGCAGCACCGCGCACGGCCAGCGCAGCGCACCCGGCTACACCCACGACACCCGCCAGTACGTACGCCAGTGCGGGCCGGACCGGCGACGGCAGGGTCAGCAACACCACGACGGTCACCACGGCCTGGATGACCTGGCCCCATAGCCGTTCCCACCCCACCGCGCGCAGCCCCAGCACCACGTCTCCAGCGCGTCGGCCGTGCATGACCGCCCGGTGCACATCGCCGAGAACCCCGCCGGGCAGCACGGAGTTGAGGAACAGGGAACGATAGTAGGCAGAGACCGCGCCTGGCAGGCCAATGCCGACGCCGAGTGCCCGGGCGACGACCCGCCACCGCCAGGCCGAACACACCGTAGTCAGGGCAGTGAGCGTGACGGCGGCCACGACCGCCTGCCAGGTGACCGCGCGCAGCCCGTCCTCGAACGGCGCCGCGCCCACCTGCCGCGCGAGAAACCCCAGCACGGTGACGCCGACGGCCAGGCGCAGCAAAGGCGGGCCGAAACGGCGGACGGCCGGACCGATGCCGGCCGGAACTGAGTCCAAGCCAGCCACACCGGTTACACGGTCCGGCCGGGCATATAGTTCAACCATCCTGCTGTGGCAGCGTAGCGGCCCGCGGCCGGCCGTGGTGAACCAGCGTGACCGCGGACCCGTTGTTCCCATGAGGGATGGCAGCGGAGGCCTACGGAGGCACGGTGCGTGCGATTCAGGCGGACCAGGACGCGCCGCCTGCGATTCGGCGCGCGGGCAGCGGCGCGCTGCCGACGATCCGCCGCGCGACGATCCTGGGGACGCTCGCCACGGCCGCCCTGCTCGGCGTCGTGTCCGCGACGGCCGGTCTCGGCGTCGCCGGCTGGATCGCGGGACTGGCCACTGGTTCGGCGGCGACCGCCCTGATTGTCACCGCCCGCATGCGCAGCGACCAGCCGGCGATGTTCCCGGCGGACTGGGTCACCCTGACCCGGGCGCTGCTGATCGCCGGGGTCGCGGGCCTGGTT
>Ga0306920_100016792_pt1 | contig 10093 bp, 7 predicted proteins | sample flu12Cox44000170_FD_204666 | JGI IMG/M metagenome (GOLD analysis project Ga0306920, IMG submission 204666) | Lab enrichment of tropical soil microbial communities from Luquillo Experimental Forest, Puerto Rico - flux4day.12C.oxic.44.000.170 (v2)... | ecosystem: Environmental > Terrestrial >...
GTGTCAGCTTGGTCGATGGCCCGCGGCGGCCTTGGCGGGTGTCGGGAACCGGGCGCGTGAACCGGAGGTTAGTCTGATGCGGCGTCGAGGTGAGGCCGTGGTGAGCAAGACGGAATTGGCCCAATCGCTGCTGATCTTGCTGGCGATTGCCGCCGGCGGATCGGCATCGGCAGCCAGCTTGCAAGACATGCTCGGCAAGTGGCGGTGGCAGGACTTCATCATCGAAGTGAGGGCGTGCGAGGGCAATAGCGCATGCGCGAAGGTCATCGCCGGGCCGAAGAACGTTGGGATGGACGTGTTCGCCTCCAAGCTCGTGGCCAAGGACGGCGCATGGTTCGGCCAGATCACGCATCCCGAGACCAAGGAGACCTACAATACGCGCTTCCAGCAGACGGATAAGGATCGCTGGCGCCTCGACGGCTGCACCGCTGCCAAGGTCTGTCTCAGCGGCGAATTCGTACGCGTGAAGTGAGGCGCTCACCCATTGACAAACTGACAAGATGGGAGGCAGAGACCCTCATGCGGCGCTGTTCCTTCGGCGGGACGCCACGAGGCAGACGGCGCCGATCGCCGCTATCACCAGGCCGATCTGCCAGAACGGGACGAGAATGAATTCGAATTTGGCCGGATCGCCCAGATTGTAGCTTGGGTTCATCCCAAGGTAGCTCATGGCGGCGCTCGCGACGATCACCACAAGACCGATGGCGCAGAGTAGGAAGCCGATCCAGAGCAAAGCTTTGTGCATGGATGCCGGCCCTCCGCAAGACGGCTCGGCTTCGCTACCGGCTCAGCCGCAGCGATGCCGAACCGGCGCCGCTGGAAGGGTGCACGCTCTGACTGTTGCCGCGCACGACCACGTGGATCGAGCCAGAGACATTGTACTCGCTGTTATAGAAGCTCCCCTGGTAACTGTTGCCGCCGACTTGGCGCACACTGGCGCTCTGCGTCGGGCGTCCTGATGGCGTGGCGCACGTTGCCGTCAGTGCGTAGGTGGTGCTCGATCTTCGGCTGTAGTGCGCACGGCAGCGCGCCCGCTCTCTTGCCCCGGACGCGAACGACACCACGCCCCCGCCGCTCCAAGATCCTTCAAGGATTGCCGGTTGGGCGAGGCTCGGACCCCCCGCCGTCAGAGCACCAACAAATGCCGCGAGAGCGGCCATCAATGCCGCAGATGCGAACTTCGTCATGGCTCCGCTCCCCGATGTCTGCGCACGAAAAGCCCTTCCGCACCACACGTGTCGGCAAGCTGGTCGCGCGGCAAGCCAATGCCACAAACGCCCAATCGCGCTCCCGGCTCTGCCGAACTATGCGGCGGCTCGATCGATTTGAGCACCCTCCTGGGAAGCCCCTGCACATTTTCCCCCGTCAGGCCGGCCCGATCAAGGATGATGTTCCCTGTGGGCGGCAGGCGGTTCCACGCCGATGCCGGAAGCGCTATGCCTGTGCCGGGTTCATCGGCGGGGCGTTGGGCGCGATGGCGCGAGAGCTTGGCAAGCAGAGAGGGCAAGGGAGCCCGACGGGTGCCGGCGCTGCGCGCAGCGACGCGGCGGTGCCGATCGGCGTCGGCGGCGAGCCTGCAGCCGAACCTCCCCTCACGCCAGGGGGCATCACGCCGTCCATGGCGCAGTTTCTAAAGATCAAGGCGGCCAATCCGGACTGCCTGCTCTTCTACCGCATGGGTGACTTCTACGAGCTCTTCTTCGAGGACGCCGTGGCCGCGGCAAACGCGCTCGGCATCGTGCTCACCAAGCGGGGCAAGCATCTGGGCAACGACATCCCCATGTGCGGGGTGCCGGTCCACCGTGCCGACGAGTATCTGCAGCGGCTGATCCGCCAAGGCTTCCGGGTTGCCGTATGCGAGCAGCTTGAGGAGCCGGCGGAAGCCCGCAAGCGCGGGTCCAAGGCCGTGGTGCGCCGCAATGTCGTGCGCCTTCTCACCCCCGGCACACTCACCGAAGACAGCCTGCTCGACGCCAAGGCGCGCAATTACCTCACCGCCCTCTTTGACACCCCGCGATCGGGGGCGGGTCGGCCCGCAACGCTGGCACTTGCCTCGCTCGACATCTCCACCGGCGAATTCGAGGTGGGCGAGGTGGCGGCGTCCGACCTGCCCGGCGAGATCGTTCGCCTTTCACCCAGCGAAGTGATCGCCGCCGACCGGCTGCTGGCGGACCAAAGCGTGCGCACTCGGATCGCCGTCGCGGGAGCCACCCTCACACCCGTGCCACTAGCTTCCTTCGACAGCCTCGCCGGGGCGCGCCTGCTCAAGGCGGGCTTGGGTGTCGCCGACCTCGCGGCCTTCGGCCCGTTCTCGCGCGGCGAACTCGCCGCCGTCGGCGCGCTTCTCAAGTACGTGGAGTTGACGCAAATGGGCAAGGCACCCTGCCTCAGGCCCCCGCGTCGCGCTACACCTGCCAACCGCCTCGTCATCGACGCGGCGAGCCGCGCCAGCCTCGAGTTGCTGCGCTCGCTCTCGGGCGAGCGGGAAGGAAGTCTGCTCCACGCCATCGACCGCACGGTGACGGGTCCCGGTGCGCGAGAGCTGGCGGCGAGACTGTCTAGTCCTCTGCGCGACCCCGCTGCCATCACCGTCCGCCTCGACGCGGTCTGCTTCCTGCATCAGGACGAGACACTGCGTGGCGACCTTCGAGGCACCTTGCGGGCTTTACCCGATATCGCCCGCGCGCTCTCTCGGCTGGCTCTGCAGCGCGGGGGCCCGCGCGACCTCGCCGCCGTGCGCGACGGCCTTTCGACCGCGGCCCGATGCGCTTCATTGCTGAGCGAAGGCACCTGCGGAATCGGCCTGCCGGGGGTGCTCGCCGGCATCGCCCAGCGCCTCGCTCCCTGTGGAAGCGGTCTCGCCCAACTGCTGAGCCGGGCGCTCGTCGATGCGCCTGCCCATCAGCGCCGCGACGGCGGTTTCGTGCGGGCGGGCTTCCGCCCCGACCTCGACGAGGCGCGTTGGCTGCGCGATGACAGCCGCAAGGTGATGGCGGCGCTGGAGAGCAAATATGTAGAGGCGACCGGCATCAGATCGCTTAAGGTGCGGCACAACAACATCCTCGGCTTCTACATCGAGGTGCCGGCCGCCCAAGCCACGCCGCTGTCGAGCGGGCCGTTGGCGGGCAACTTTCGCCACCGCCAGACCATGGCCGGCGCCGTTCGCTTCACGACCGAGGAGTTGGTCGAGACCGAGAGCCGCATAATCGCCTCTGCCGACCGCGCGCTGGCCCTCGAGCAGGAGGTATTCACTGAGCTCGCCGCTGCGGTGGGGTCAAAAGCGCAGGCGTTGGGCGAACTGGCCGCAGCACTGGCCGAGCTCGACTGCGAGGCCGGCCTCGCCGAGGTGGCCGCGGAGCAGGGCTACGTACGCCCGGTGCTCGATGACAGCATCGCCTTCGAAATCCGCGGCGGGCGCCATGCCGTGGTCGAGCAGGCCCTAAAAGCGGTGAAGTCGGGCGCGTTCATCGAGAACGACTGCACACTGGCTGCGGCCCATCCGCAGATGCCGAGCAGCGACGAAGTGACGGAGGCGCGCCTCTGGCTCGTCACCGGACCCAATATGGCCGGCAAATCGACCTTCCTGCGCCAGAATGCGCTTATCGCCGTGCTGGCGCAGATGGGATCGTTCGTGCCGGCGCGCTCAGCCTGCATCGGTATCGTCGACCGGCTGTTCTCGCGCGTCGGCGCCGCCGACGACCTCGCCCGCGGCCGCTCGACGTTTATGGTTGAGATGGTGGAGACGGCGGCCATCCTGAACCAGGCGACCGATCGCTCACTCGTGATCCTCGACGAGATCGGTCGCGGCACGGCCACCTTCGACGGCCTCTCCATCGCCTGGGCAGTGGTGGAGCATCTCCACGAGGTGAACCGCTGCCGCGCACTGTTTGCGACGCACTACCACGAGCTGACCGCGCTCGCCCGACGGCTTTCGCAGGTCGCCAACGTAACCATGCAGGTGCGCGAATGGCGCGACGACATCGTCTTCCTGCATAAGGTGAAGTCCGGCGCGGCGGATCGCAGCTACGGCATTCAGGTCGGCAAGCTCGCCGGCCTGCCCAAGGTGGTGACGGCGCGCGCTGCGGAGGTGCTGGCGCTTTTGGAGAAGACCCAAGGCAAGGCCCCAGACGGCGAGGCGCTGCTCGCCGACCTCCCCCTGTTCGCGGCGGCGCGAGGGGCGCCCCACACCCCCACCGCCGGCGCGCCCTCGCCCCTGGAGGAGGCGCTGGCCGCCATTAGTCCCGACGAGCTGACGCCCAAGGCCGCGCTCGAGGTGCTCTATCGGTTGAAGGAGCTGGCAGGCAGAGATCCCAGCTAGAACAATTGTTAGACCCGCGGCGTCGCGTAAGGCGCCGATGCCACGGCCTGTCCCGCACATTTGCGGCGCCGCCCGGCGGGAGGATGGCCGCCCATTCCGCTAGCGTGCTATAGGCGGCGCGGCGCAGGCACACCTGCGCCCGACCCGGGCCCCATGGACACGCCGATCGCCACCAACGCCCCCTATTTCGCTGCCGACGACGTTGGCCGCGAACTGACGCTGTTCGTCAGCGCTCACAATGGGGCCGCGCTCGACGCCCGGCCGGCCGTGCTCGACAAGCTGAAAGCGCTGTTGCGCACCGCGCGCACGCAAACAGCGCAACAGCTTGCCGCCGATGGCAACGGCCGGCGCTGTGCCGAGAACCTTTCAGCCTTCCAGGACGAGCTCATCCGCCTCGTCTACGACTATACGGTCGCCAACGTCTATCGCGCGACCAACCCCTCCGATGCCGAGCGCATGGCCATCGTCGCCACCGGCGGCTATGGCCGCGGCCTGCTCGCGCCCTTCTCCGATGTCGATCTCCTGTTTCTGTTGCCCTACAAGCAGACGCCGTGGGGCGAGAGCGTGGTCGAGTACATGCTCTATCTGCTCTGGGACCTCGGACTGAAAGTCGGCCACGCCACGCGCACGGTGGACCAGTCGCTCAAGCTGGCACGGTCCGACCTGACCATTCGCACGGCGCTGCTCGATTCGCGGCTGGTTCTGGGCGACCGTTCCCTGTTTGCGGAACTCACCCACCGGTATCGGCGCGAGGTCGTGAGCGGGACGGCGCGTCAATTCGTCGAGGCCAAGCTCGCCGAACGCGACGAGCGCCACCGCCGCGCGGGTGAGTCGCGCTATCGCGTCGAGCCCAATATCAAGGACGGCAAGGGCGGTCTGCGCGACCTTCACACGCTGCACTGGCTCGCCAAGTACCTCTACGGCGACGGCGTCAACCCGGCGACCGTGGAGGCGCAGGTGTTCACGGCCGACGAGCACACCACCTTCCGCCGGTGCGTGGACTTCTTGTGGTCGGTCCGCTGCAATTTGCACTTCCTTGCAGGGCGGGCGGAGGAGCGGCTGACCTTCGACGTGCAGGCGGCCATGGCCGAGCGCTTGGGCTACGCAGAACGTCGAGGCCTGCGCGCGGTCGAGCGCTTCATGAAGCACTACTTCCTCGTCGCCAAAGACGTGGGCGACCTCACCACGATCCTGTGCTCGGCCCTAGAGATCGAGCAAGTCAAGGCATCGCCCGGCATCACCCAGCTTCTCAATCCGCTCACCTGGCGCACGCGTCGGCGCATCCGAGCCAGCGGCGATTTTCGCATCGACAACGGCCGTCTCAATGTCGCCGATGCGGACGTCTTCAAGCGCGATCCGGTCAACCTCATCCGCTTCTTCGCAAGAGCCGAGCAGACGGGCGCCTTCTATCACCCCAACGCGGTGCGGCTGTTGCGCCGCTCGCTGCGCCTCATCGACGACAAGCTGCGCAACGATCCCGAGGCCAATCGCATATTCTTGGAGATGCTGTGCTCGGACAAGAACCCCGAGCCAACGCTGCGGCGCATGAACGAGGCTGGCGTGCTCGGCCGTTTCGTGCCCGACTTCGGCAAGGTCGTATCGATGATGCAGTTCAACATGTACCATCACTACACCGTGGACGAGCACCTGATCCGCACCGTCGGCGTTCTGGGCGACATCGAGCATGGCGCGGCGGCCGAGCCGCACCCGCTCTCCACCTCCATCATCAAGTCGATTCAGCACCGCCGCTCGCTCTACGTTGCCGCGTTCCTGCACGACATCGCCAAGGGACGCACCGAGGACCATTCCCAGCTGGGCGCCCGCATCGCCCGCTCGCTGTGCCCGCGCTTTGGCATGAGCCCGGCCGAGACGGAGACCGTCGCCTGGCTCGTCGAGCACCACCTGCTCATGAGCAACATCGCCTTCAGCCGCGATATCTCCGACCCGAGCACGATCCGGGGCTTCGCCCACATCGTGCAAAGCCCGGAGCGGCTGAAGCTGCTATTGGTGCTGACGGTGGCCGACATCCGCGCGGTGGGGCCCAGCGCCTGGAACGGCTGGAAGGGTCAGCTGTTGCGCGGGCTCTACTTCGAGACGGAGCCGGTGGTCGCCGGCGGGCACACGCAGCTGGCCGCCCGCGACCGTATCGCCGCCGCCCAGGCCGCCTTCCGCGCCGCCGTCGCCGACTGGCCGGCTCAGGAGGTGGAGCACTTCGTTAATCGACACTACCCCGACTATTGGCTCCGCACCGACACGCGTAAGGTGGTCGAGCACTTTAGGCTGGTGGCTGCCGCCGAGCGGGAGGGCCGCAAGCTCGCCAGCGTCCACACCACCGACGAGTTCACGGCGATCACCGAGCTGTCGCTGTTCGCACCCAATCATCCGCGGCTGCTGGCGCTGTTCGCGGGCGCCTGCGCTGCCGCCGGCGCCAACATCTCGGGCGCGCACATTTCCACCACGCGAGACGGGTTTGCGCTCGACACCTTCTTGCTCGCGCGCGAGTTCGACCGCGACGAGGACGAATTGCGTCGGGCCCGCCGCATCGCCGAGACCATAGAGATGCTGCTCAAGGGCGAGGTGCGGCTCAGCTCACTGATGGCCAAGCGAGCGGAACGCCGCGGCCGCTTCAGTGCCTTCACGGTCGCGCCCGAGGTGCTGGTGGATAACGCACTTTCCCATCAGTTCACCGTGGTGGAGGTGTCGGGTCTCGACCGGCCGGGCCTGCTGTTCGAGCTCACCAACACGCTCTCCGACCTCAATCTCGACATCACCTCGGCGCACATCACAACCTTCGGCGAGAAGGTGGTTGACGTATTCTACGTCACGGATCTCACCAACAAGAAGATCTCGAGCCCTCAGCGTCAAAAGGCCATTCAGGACCGCCTGCTCGCCGTGCTCAGCGGCGCGTAAGGGGCAGGGGCCCATTGTCCTCACCCAAGCGCGAGCTGAGAGAGGGCCCGCGCGCCTTGACCGGGGCATAATGGCGGGCCATCTCATGCCAGCCATGCCCGCACTGCGCTGCGCCACTTTCTCCTTCCTCGCTGCGTTCGCGACGCCGCTGGCGCTGCACGCGGCGTGGTGGCTCTCCACCGACAGGGCGCTGGCCTGGAGCGAGGCCGACTGGTCGAGCGCGCGCGTCCTGCCGGCGGCGCGCGCCAAGCCCGAGGCCCTGGTGCACGTCTACGCGGCACGCACGGGCCGGTGGAAAGGTATCTTCGCGCACCACACCTGGATCGTCATCAAGGAGAAGGGCGCCGGTGCCTATACACGCTACGACAAGGTCGCATGGGGCCTGCCGGTCAAGACCAACAACTGGGCGCCCGATGCGCGCTGGTACGGCCACCGTCCCGTCCTGGTCGGCTCCGTCGAGGGGCGGGCCGCCGAGGCACTGATCCCCAAGGTGCGCGCCGCCGTTCTTCGCTATCCCTACGGCCGCTACGGGGACTATGCCGTGTGGCCCGGCCCCAACTCCAACTCGTTCACCGCTTACGTCCTTGGCGCGATCCCGGAGGCCGGCATCGCCCTGCCGCCGACCGCCGTCGGCAAGGACTGGCGCGTCGACCGAAGCATGCTCGGCCTGACGCCAAGTGGCACCGGCCTCCAGCTCTCGATCGGCGGGGTCGTCGGCGTCACGGTCGGCTGGGTCGAGGGGATCGAGATCAACGTGCTGGGCTTGGTCGCCGGCCTCGATCTGCGGCGCCCTGCCCTCAAGCTCCCCGGCATCGGCCGCATCGGCCTTGGCGCAGTGGGCTAGCCCATGCACCATCCGTCCAGCCCAAGCTGCCGATCGCTCGGGCATTACTGAGGCTCGCGCCTTGGCGGCCGGCGGGCCGCAAGGGCTGGGTGGGCAAGCGGGCGAGCGCGATCGTGGCCCCTCCATCGCCCTTCGTGCGAGCCCTCCATTTGCCCTCTTCCTGTTGCCCGCTTCGTCTTCCCCGAGTGCGTTGGTGAAGCCGAAAATCCCTGCGCAGCGCTTCTTGTCTTTAGCTATCTCTTGTCTGCGGATACGGGAGAGCGACCCGCCGGTGGCTCAGCGCCGCTGATCGGCAGGCCCGCTTGGGATGGAGCCGCTGCCCTCTCTCACCTTGCAGCCCTTGCCGCCGCGTCTTGCCCTAGCCCCAGCTCTCCGCTACCCCTGCGCCCCGATGAAACTCTACCGCGCCTTCGCCACCGTCGGTGGCCTCACCATGATCAGCCGCGTGTTCGGCTTCCTGCGCGACATCCTGATCGCGGCGACGCTGGGCTCGGGCGCGGTGGCGGACGCCTTCTTCGTTGCTTTCCGCTTCCCCAACCTGTTTCGCCGCCTGTTCGGCGAAGGCGCCTTCAACTCGGCCTTCGTGCCGCTGTTCGCCAAGAAGCTCGAGGGCGAAGGCAAGGAGGCGGCATGCGCCTTCGCCGAGCAAGCGCTGGCTGGGCTCGTGTTCGTCATCTTGGCGCTCACCATCATTGCCGAGATCGCCATGCCGTTCCTGATGCTGGGCCTTGCTCCCGGCTTCAGCGCGAGCCCGGACAAGTTTGATCTGGCCGTGCTGCTCACCCGCATTACCATGCCTTACCTGTTGTGCATGTCGCTCGTGGCACTGCTCTCCGGCGTGCTCAACTCGGTGGGGAAGTTCGTCGAGAGTTCGGCCGTTTCCATCGTTCTCAACCTCACGATGATGGCCGCCACGCTCCTCGCCCTCGCCCTCGGTTTGCGCAACGAGCCGCTCGCGGGAATTGTCCAGGCCTGGGGCGTATTTGCCGCGGGCCTGTTGCAGCTGTGGCTGCTTCTGGATGGCGCGCGCCGCAACGGCTTGAGCCTCAGGCTCAGATGGCCGCGCATGAGCGATGGCCTTCGCCGCCTCATCGCGCTCGGCATTCCCGGCATCATTGCCGGCGGCGTCACCCAGCTTAACATTGTCATCGGCACGGTCATCGCCTCGCTGCAGGACGGTGCCGTCTCCCATCTCTATTACGCGGACCGCGTCTATGAATTGCCGCTCGCCATCGTCGGTATCGCCGTCGGCGTCGTGCTCCTGCCCGACGTGTCGCGCCATCTGCGCGCGGGCAATCGCGCCGCCGTCATGGACAGCCAGAATCGGTCGCTGGAATTTTCCATGCTGCTCACCGTGCCGGCGGCGGCGGCGCTCGCCATCATGCCGACCGAGATCGTCAAGGTGCTGTTTGAGCGCGGCGCCTTCACCGCCGCCGATACGCCGCCCACGGCCTATGCGCTGGCGGTGTTCGCCCTCGGGCTGCCGTCCTTCGTCCTGATCAAGGTGTTCTCGCCCGCCTACTTCGCGCGCGAAGACACGGCAACGCCAATGCGCTACGCCACCCTCAGCCTCGCGGCCAACACGCTGGGCTCAATCGCGCTCTTCTTCCTCTTCCGCTCCGCGGGCCTGATGCCGCATTTGGGGATTGCTGTTGCGACGACGCTGGGCGGCTGGCTCAATGCCGGCCTGCTCTATGCCACGCTGGCGCGACGGGGCGAGTTCGTGGGTGATGCGCGGCTTTTTCGCTCGCTGCCGCGCATTGCAGTTGCCACCCTGGTCATGGGAGCCGCGCTGTGGACCCTCGCTGCAGGGCTCGAGCCGTCGCTTGCTCTGCCCGGTCGCGCTCTGGTCCGCTTCGGGGCTCTGGGTGCGTTGGTCGGAGCCGGCTTGCTCGTATACGTGCTGGCGATCCTCGCGCTCGGCGTCATCGATCGGCGCCAGCTGTTGAGCCTCCTGCAGCGCAATCCATCCACCGGTCCTGCTTAAATTCGGCGCGCCGTCGGCCCTTGCCTCTGCGCGG
>Ga0306920_100016793_pt1 | contig 10093 bp, 10 predicted proteins | sample flu12Cox44000170_FD_204666 | JGI IMG/M metagenome (GOLD analysis project Ga0306920, IMG submission 204666) | Lab enrichment of tropical soil microbial communities from Luquillo Experimental Forest, Puerto Rico - flux4day.12C.oxic.44.000.170 (v2)... | ecosystem: Environmental > Terrestrial >...
CTGCCGATCGCCTCAACCTTCTGCGGCCGCTGCGAGAGCGTTTGCCCGGTCAAGATCCCGTTGCCGAAAATGCTGCGACACTGGCGCGAGCGCGAATACGCCAAGAAGCTCAACCCGGCGGTGTACCGGAGCGCCCTTTCGGCATGGGGATGGGTGGCACGCCATCCGGCGCTCTATCACGCCCTCACAGAGGCCGCTAGCCGGGCGCTCAGCTGGGCGGGAGGCGGCCGAGGCCGGTTTCGCGCATTGCCGCTGGCTGCCGGTTGGACGAGGGTGCGCGACATGCCGGCGCCGGAAGGCCGCAGCTTTCACAGTCTTTGGGCCGAGCGGCAGAAACGCAGAGGGGTGCGTTGAGCGAGACCCGCGAACGGATCCTCCGCGACATCCGAAATTCTCTGGGTCGCGACCGCCTCGATCCGGATCGGGAGTCGGAGTTGCGCGCCCGCATCGCGAGACATCGCCGGAACCCGCTTCCGACGCGAGCAATCGCCCTCGGCCATTGGGAACAGCTGGAGTTGTTCGTTACGATGGCCGAGGAGGCGCAGGCGACGGTTACCAGGGTAAACTCGCCCGCGGCGGTGCCGGAGGCGATCGCTCGATATCTCGCTGCCGAGAATCTTCCGGCCGAACTGGTCATGGCCCCCGACGCGAGCCTCGACGCGATCCCGTGGAGTTCGTGGCCCCTGCTGCACATCCGCCGCGGCCGGGCAGAGGCGGAAGACCGGATAAGCTTTACGCCTTGTCATGCCGCAATTGCCGAGACCGGCACATTGATGCTGATCTCCGGCCCACAGACGCCGACTACGCTCAATTTCTTGCCGGAAACCCACATCGTGCTGCTGCACGCCCATCAGGTGGTCGCGACCTATGAGGACGGCTGGGATCGGTTGCGAACGGGACAGACCCCACAAGAGTTGCCGCGCGCGATCAACTTCGTAACCGGCCCGTCGCGTACTGCAGACATTGAGCAGCACATCGAACTGGGTGCGCATGGACCCCGGCGTCTCCATATTGTTTTGATCGAAAACGGTGAAGCCGCGGGAAGTGAAGAGAACGAACACCGCAAGGCCCCCTCAAGATGATGACGGGCTTTGGCGAGAGGCGGTCCGCGATGTGCGGCCTCTGCGCTGCGACCGAGCCGGTATCGTGGATGCGCCCCGTCCCGCCGTGGATCCTACTTCGGTGCGAGTGGAGCAGGTTAGTGCGACTGCGGGGCGAATGCCCGCGCTGGAGCGTTTCGCCGGGATCGACCGTGCCAACGCAGAAAGGCTGAAGCGCGGCCTGCACAGGATAGAGGCACGCCTCGATCTGCACGGAATGACTCAGGCCCAGGCGCATCTGGCCCTCTCCGCCTTCATTGCCGCATCCCGCCGCACGGGTAGGCGTTGCGTGCTCGTCATCACCGGGCGAGGACTGGGCCAGAGCGGGCCGGGGATCCTCAAAAGCTCGCTTCCGCGCTGGCTCGAGGAACCGGAGTTGCGTCACCACGTCCTCGCGATCGCCCCCGCCCAGCCGCACCATGGCGGTTCTGGCGCCACCTACCTGTTGCTGCGCCGCCGATGAACGAAAGCGAGACCAATAGTCGCATTTCGCGCAAGAACGGCGAGAATCCTTCGGCATTTTGCTTGCGGCCACCTCTCTGTCCCGTCAAAAGACGATGCAGCTTTCGCCTCGTGAGCTGTGTATGGCCGACCGCAGCGATCTGCTGCCTCATATCGATCGCCTAAAGACGGCGCGCGTATTGTGCGTGGGCGATGTGATGCTCGACCACTACGTCTACGGCCAAGTCGAGCGAGTGTCGCCTGAAGCGCCGATCCCGGTGATTTGGATCGAGCGTGAAATGAAGACGCTGGGTGGCGCGGGAAATGTGCTGCGCAATGTGCGCGCGCTCGGGGCCGCGGCATCGTTCATTTCCGTAGTCGGCAACGATGATGCCGGCCGCGAGGTCGGGCGTCTGGTTGAGGCGCAGGACGGTGCCGAGGCACATGTCCTTGTCCAGCCGCAGCGCACGACGACAGTCAAGACGCGGTATATTGCCGGCAATCAGCAGCTTCTGCGCGCTGACCGCGAAAGCGCGATACCGCTCGATCCGTATACCCGTGAAGACCTGTTGCGGTTGGCTCGCGAGCTCGTTGCCGACCACCCGATTGTGGTCATCTCGGATTACGCCAAGGGTGTGCTGACAGAGGGGGTGGCACTTGAGATCATTCGCGCGGCGCGCGAGGCCGGTGCGCGTGTTATTGTCGACCCTAGGGGCGGCGATCACATCCGCTACCAGGCCGCCGATCTAGTAAAACCGAACCGGCGCGAACTGGCCCATGCCACGGGAATGCCGGTGACCACCGACAGCGAGATCATCGCGGCGTCACGCGTATTGATCGAGCGATGTGGCTTTGGCGCGGTCCTCGCGTCGCTCGGCGCGGAGGGGTCGGTGCTGACATTGCCCGATGGAACTGCTCATGTGCAGCCCGCCGAAGTCCGCGAAGTCTACGACGTTTCGGGCGCCGGCGACACTGTTTTGGCGGCGGTCGCCGCATCGCTCGCGGTCGGTATTGGTCTGACCGACGCGGCACGCCTTGGAAACGTCGCCGCCGGCATCGTCGTCGGTAAGATCGGGACGGCGGTTGTCTATGCGAGTGAACTCGCCGCCTCGCTCAATGGTCGGGATTTGCACATCGCCGACAAGGTTGTCCCGCGCTCACTCGCGCTCGACCTCGTCGCCCGCTGGCGCCGTCACGGGCTCAAAATCGGCTTTACCAACGGTTGCTTTGATCTGTTGCATCCGGGGCATGTGGGGCTGTTGGGGCAAGCTAAGGCCGCATGCGATCGCCTCATCGTCGGGCTTAACAGTGATGCTTCGATGGCGCGGCTGAAGGGGCCGAGGCGGCCAATCCAGAATGAGAGTGAGCGCGCTGCGGTGCTTGCCTCGCTCGCCGTGGTCGACCTCGTTGTCGTGTTTGAAGAAGATACGCCAATAGAGCTGATTCGGGAGATTCGTCCGCAGCTTCTCGTCAAAGGGGACGACTATCGGCTCGACGAGGTCGTAGGCGCCGACTTAGTCAAGCATGCCGGTGGTGAGGTGCTTCTCGCTAAGATCGTCCCCGGCTACGGCACGACGGCGACGGTCGCGCGGCTCGCCAGCTAATTCAGCCTTCTCGGTGAACCATCTCGGCCAGACGGCTGGCGAGCGCATCCACAACCGGTGCCCAATCGCCGGCGGTAGTTTGCCGAAACAGACGCATCGTCGGATACCAGGGACTGTCATCGCGACCAAGCAGCCAGCGCCATGCTGGCACCACGGTAAGTGGCACCCAAACCGGACGGCCGAGCGCGCCAGCGAGGTGGGCTACCGCCGTTTCGACGGAAATAACAAGGTCGAGGTGGCAAATCGCTGCCGCGGTCTCGGCAAAATCGGTCAGAAGGGAAGAGAAGTCCTTGATCGACTGCGTCGGCGCATGGTTGATATCGCCGGCGGGCGAGCCGACCTGAAGGCTGCACCAGCGAATGCCCGGGATACCCCATAGAGGTTGCAGAGCCGTAGGGCCAACCGACCGCTGTGGGTTCAGGCGATTTGCGGGGTTCTCCGACCATACCAGTCAGACCTTTAGGCCGGGTTCTGGGCTGAGGCGGTTCTCTGAGCATGGTTCGGATCGACGCCAAGTACCTGAGGTCCTGGTCGTTTGGTTAGGGAGCAATGGCGCTATCGCCAAGATCAAATTCCGTCAAATCGTCCCGCTTCGGGGTCGACGAGGCGGCGCAGCCGCGATGCTGCGACGCGGGCAAAGCGCATCGTCAGTGCGCGGCGACGGCCGGCATCGAGCTTTGTTGTGCTGCCCTCCCGCAGCATCGCCGCACCGAAGGTATCCGCCACCATCAGGCCACATTCATCTGGGATCAGCGCGCGCGGAAAATCGTTAGGGACGGCAAAATAAAGGCGATCGGAGAAGTCGCGGTAGGTGATCCACTTGCGGTCGGCTCGGAAATCGGCCACCGAACTCTTGATCTCGACAATCACGAGATCGCCGGTCTTGCCGAGAGCGAGAACATCGGCACGCCGGCCATTGGCGAGCGGAAATTCCACCAGGCTTACATAGCCGAACTGCTCCAGGGCGCGGCAGACACCGCGTGCCATAGGGGCTGCCTCAATCGGCTCGACAACGGAGGCGGACATGACGAGCCGGGGATCATAAAGCGTATTATCAGGCGCGGCGAGTGCCGACGGAGGTAATGATGGCGGTCGTGACCAATCGAGGCTTCCTGCGTCAGGCCTGGGACCTTGCCTGGCCGTATTGGAAGTCGGACGAGAAGTGGTCGGCTCGCGGCCTCCTGTTCGCTGTGATCGCGCTGAACTTGATCGCCGTTGCCCTTAATGTCCGTTTCAATACTTGGAATAATGATTTTTATAATACTCTCCAGGAATACAACTGGCCTGAATTTTGGCGACAATGGCTGATCTTTGGGATCCTCGCTTTTTCGTTCATAGTTGTAGCAGTCTACTCTCTTTATCTGAGACAAATCCTGCATATTCGGTGGCGGCGCTGGTTGACCGACCGTTTCCTGCGCAATTGGCTAGAGGACCAATCGTATTACCGGATGCAGTTGAACCAGGCGACGCCTGACAACCCTGATCAGCGAATTTCCGACGACCTCGACCGTTTCGCAACGATAACTCTCGCTTTGTCGCTCGGGCTGTTGAGCTCTCTCGTGACGCTCGTATCGTTTCTCTCGATCCTGTGGACCCTGTCGGGTGCGCTGAACGTCCCGCTCGGCGGCGGCTTCCTGATCAAAATCCCGGGCTATATGGTCTTCGCCGCGCTGATCTATGCAGTCGCCGGGACCTTGCTGACGCGATGGATCGGCCATCCGCTGATCCGGCTAAATTTCGACCAGCAGCGCTACGAGGCGGATTTTCGCTTTAGCATGGTAAGGCTGCGTGAGAACGCGGAAAACGTCGCGTTCTACGGTGGAGAAGCGCGCGAGTTCGAGACTTTCCAGACCCGGTTCGCGCGGATTGTCGCGAATTGGTGGGGTATCATCAGGCGCCGCAAAAAATTGACTTGGTTCACCACCGGTTATTCCCAGCTCGCCATTATCTTTCCCTTTACGGTCGCGGCTCCGCGATATTTCGACAAAACGATCCAACTCGGCGGGTTGATGCAGATAATCTCGGCCTTTGGTCAGGTGCAGGAATCGTTGTCGTTTATCATCACCTCCTACACGGAGATCGCCGAATATCAGTCAGTTGTGCAGCGGCTTTCCGGGTTTCGCGCAAGGATGAGCGAGATCGCCGAGGCACGGCGGGCGCCGCAGCCGATCGAAATCGAGCGCAGCGGCGCTGGCGTTGAGGTCGACTTGCTCGATCTCAACCTGCCGGACGGTCAATTGCTGCGGCCAAACGTCTCCCTCGCGGCTGGGCGCGGAGAATCGCTTCTCGTCACCGGGGCCTCGGGGCTCGGCAAGAGCACCTTGCTGCGCGCAATAGCCGGCTTGTGGCCGTTCGGGCGAGGCCGCATCCGGGTGGGCGACGGGCGGAGCCTATTTTTGCCGCAGCGACCCTATCTGCCCCTTGGAACGCTGGCGGACGCCCTCGTTTATCCCCGAGCGGCCGCGGAACTGCCGCGTGAGAGCCTTGCCGAGACGCTGCGCGCAGTCGGTCTGCCCGATCTAGTCGACCGACTCGAGGAGGAGGCGAACTGGGCCCAGCGGCTCTCCATAGGAGAGCAGCAACGCCTGGCCTTCGCCCGGGTTCTGCTGGCCCGCCCGGAGATAGTCTTCCTGGACGAAGCGACCTCGGCTCTCGACGAGGCCGCGGAGGTATATCTATACCGGTTGTTGCGAGAAGCGCCTTGGCGGCCGACGATCGTCAGCGTCGGCCATCACGGCACATTGCGGCGTTTCCACGATGCTGTCGTCGATCTTGCGCATAGCCCCGTCTCGCGCGCGGCCGTCGGCTGACATATCAGAGTCGGCTATCCTGCGGAATGGAGGAGCCGCGCGATGACCGATAGCGAGCGCCGACCGTCAGAGATGGCATATCCTCTGCGTTCTGTCCGGGTCGCCAAGCGCGAAAGCCTGAAGGCGCTGGGGATCGATCCCTATCCTTACAGCTTCGAGCGCACGCATGAGGCGGGCCAGCTCGAGCGGCGCTACGCCGGGCTCGCGGCTGGGGTTGAAACCGAGGATCGGGTGCGGGTCGCCGGGCGCATCAAGGCGATGCGCAACAGTGGTATGTTCATCGACCTGCACGACGCGTCGGGAAAGGTCCAGATCTTTTGCCATAGAGATCTGCTCGGCAGCGAGGCGATCGGTGTCGTGCGTCTGCTTGACATCGGAGATCTGATCGGCGTCGAAGGTCTCGTCCGCCGGACGCCGCGCGGCGAGCTGACGATTAACGCCTCCGCGGTTACGGTTCTGGCAAAGGCACTGCGCCCTCTGCCGGAGAAATATCACGGCTTGGCGGGTGTCGAGCTGCGTTACCGCCAACGCTATCTCGACCTGATCATGAACCCACCGAGCCGCGACACGCTGCTTCGCCGCAGCCAGGTCGTTGCGGCGATGCGCAACCATCTCGCGGAGCGCGGCTATATCGAGGTTGAGACTCCGATGCTTCACGCAATCCCGGGAGGCGCCTCGGCAATGCCGTTCGTGACCCATCACAACGCCCTCGACATAGACCTCTATCTGCGAATTGCGCCGGAGCTTCATCTAAAGCGTCTTTTGGTCGGCGGCCTTGCCGATAAGCTATTCGAGATCAACCGCTGCTTTCGCAACGAAGGCCTATCACCTCGGCACAACCCGGAATTCACCTCACTCGAGCTCTACGAGGCCTATGTCGATTACACCGCGATGATGAGGTTGACTGAGGAACTCGTCACCACCGTTGCCGAGACAGTGCTCGGGACTTTGCGGGTCAGCTATGGAGGGGCTGAGATAGATCTATCGGCACCCTGGCCGCGGCGCAGCATGGCCGAATTGGTCCACACAGCTACCGGGGTCGATTTCCTCGCTCTCGAAAGCGCCGGGGCGGCACGCGACGCGGCGACTAGCCTCGGCGCCGCGCTGACCGGCGTCGAGACTTGGGGTCAGGCGCTGGAGGCGGCCTTCGCCACGCGCGTCGAGGATACGCTGATACAACCAATGCACGTTACCGGATTTCCCCGGGACATCTCGCCGTTGGCCAAGGCTGATCGCCACGATCCGCGCCTCGTCGAGCGGTTCGAGACCTACATCAATGGCTGGGAAATCGCAAACGCCTTCTCTGAGCTCACCGATCCGGAAGATCAGAGCGAGCGGTTCGCCGCGCAGATGCGAGCGCGGGCCGCGGGTGACGAAGAGGCGCAGTTACTCGACGAGGATTATGTAACCGCGCTCGAATACGGGCTGCCGCCCTGTGGAGGGCTCGGCATCGGCATCGACCGATTAGTCATGTTACTGACCGATAGTCCATCGATCCGCGATGTCATTGCGTTCCCGACCTTGCGGCCGCGCTGATCACCTGTCCCGACAAATGAGAGCTAAAGGCACCCGATCGTCCAGTTGGTAAACACTCCGGGCTCCTCGAAGGTTCGGTCAAGTGTGTTGCGATGAACAGTTTGGTCCATTACCCGATAACCACCAGGGCACACCCGCTCCGCCAGACGACGGCTCGGGCCCTCGGAACCGCCAGGTATTCCCCCACTCTCGATCAGGAAGGTGCGGCTCTCGACGCGGCTTACGGAAGCTTCAGTGCAAGCGGCCAGCAGAAGGAGTGCCAGCGTCGCGAGCGCAGGCATTTGCGGCTCACACAAAAGTGACGATGCGATTGGGATGGGTTTATCCTGAGGGGCTCGTATATGCCAGCAGGCAAGAGGACATGAGCGCCGCCGGGGGGGTTAACCAGTATGCAAAGTCAAAGGATGGATATCTCCAATGGCTGGAAAGACCGGGTTTAACGCGCAGTGGCTGATCATGGCGGCAAAAGGCGCCGTCCTATTGGCCATTGCCGGCTGCGCGCAGCCATCTGTGACGGCGTCGGTCAGTATTCCGCCGATCCCCGACGGTGAGGCGCGGATCTGGTTCTATCGGAATTACGAACCTTACGCCGGCAAAGGTTTGCCGGCGGTCGCCGCCAATGGACAATATGTTGGCGCGGCCGAATTGGGCGGCGCTTTTTATCGCGATGTTCGACCCGGGCATTACGTCGTGACGGTCGAGACAACGGGGGTCGATTTCAACCAGGTCGCCCATCTCGACCTAGCCCCGAGGCAGGAGTCCTTCGTCAAGATCGTCTCCAACCCACAATGGTTTAGCGGCGGCTCACGCACTGAATACGAGCGCCCCACCTTCTATGCGTGGCGCATACCGAACGAGATCGCGCAAGCAGATGTCGCGCGTCTTTCTTTCTTCGGCGGCAGCTGAGCCCGGGCGCAGCGCCGCGATTGGTCGCCGGGCTCCCCTTCGCCAGGTGGCCACGGCGGCAGCAGCGGCCATGCTCTTTGCGACAACCAATTGCGCCCAGCCGACGATGATTGGCTCCGTCGGCATCCCGCCGATACCGACTGGCGAGGCGCGCATTTGGATATACCGTGATTACGAGCCTTATGCGGGCAAGGGTCTCCCGGCTGTCTTCGCGAATGGCGGATATATCGGGCGGGCTCAATTGGGTGGCGCTTTTTACCGGGACGTCGCCCCCGACCAGTACCGGATCACGGTCGAGACTTACGGCACGGACGTCAACCAGGCCGCCGATTTCGACCTCGCCCCAGGCCGGACGGCTTATGTCAAGATCGTTTCCAACCCGTCTTGGGTGGCCTACGGTCTCGAAAGCCAGATCGAACGGCCGACCTTCTATGCTTGGCTCATCCCTAACGAAGCTGCGCAAGCCGACCTAGAGAAGCTCGCATTTTAGGGCGGCAACTAACCTGCCATGGGGGCGCGTTCAGAAGTTCTCCAGGCTCAATACCTCGCTGTCGTAGTCGTACGCGAAGATCTCGGCGTGGCGGCCCCAGTTGATGACGGTGTCGAGGACCCTCTCGGCCTCTTCCTCCGATAAATGATCTTCGAGCTCGCGCAGAAACCGCGTCGCCGGCGCACGATGGCCCGGCCGTTCGTCGAGGACGCGCCGGATATGCGCGGCCAGCGGTACATGTTTCAGCAGTGCTTCCGCAAAAATCGGTTTGCGCGCCAACATCTCCGCCTCGGCGTATGCCCGGCCGAGGGGGGTCAACTCGATATCGCCGCTGCTGACATGCGCGAAGCCGAGCAGCTGCAATGTCTCGATCAACGGGAACAGCTCATCCATGACGAGATTTTCTTCGTCGGCGAGGTGAGGCAGATCGGCGCGGCCATGATAGGGCGCCTCAGTCAGGTTCTCGATCAGTCCCGAAAGTTGCTGAACCGACGCATCGGGAAGGCGAAAACCGACACCTATGGGTTCGCTTTTCGCCCCGCGGCGCCCGTCGCGTCCGGGCTCGGTCGTGAGGAGCGTATAGACCTGGTCAACGATTTGCCGGAACCCGGCGCTCTCATACGAGCGGGGACGCTGCAACGAGATCGGGATTTGCGCGCGGATGCGGCCGGGGTCGCTACTAAAGATCAAGATCCGATCGGCGATCTCGACCGCTTCCTCGATGTTGTGCGAAACGATGACAATCCCCTTGGTCGGGATCCGATGTGCATCCCACAAGTCAAGCAGATCGCCGCGCAGCGTTTCGGCGGTTAGGACGTCGAGCGAAGAGAACGGCTCGTCGAGCAGCAGGATGTCGGGGTCAACGACCAGCGCGCGGGCGAAGCCGACGCGCTGACGCATGCCGCCGGACAGCTCCTTCGGATACGCGTTCTCAAAGCCGTCGAGCCCGATCAGGTCGATCGCACTCACCGCTCGTTGGCGCCGCTCGGTCCCCGAGATGCCCAAGGCCTCAAGCCCCAGCTCGACATTGCCGAGCACAGTCAGCCACGGAAACAGCGCGTAGCTCTGGAAGACCATCGCGATGCCGCGTACCGGCTGGGTGACGTTGATCCCGCGATATTCGATAACCCCCTCGCTCGGCGGGACAAGCCCTGCGAGGATCCGCAAAAAGGTCGACTTGCCCGATCCCGATTTCCCGAGGATGGC
>Ga0306920_100016794_pt1 | contig 10093 bp, 12 predicted proteins | sample flu12Cox44000170_FD_204666 | JGI IMG/M metagenome (GOLD analysis project Ga0306920, IMG submission 204666) | Lab enrichment of tropical soil microbial communities from Luquillo Experimental Forest, Puerto Rico - flux4day.12C.oxic.44.000.170 (v2)... | ecosystem: Environmental > Terrestrial >...
TGCCAACGAGTCGCAGATGGACTTGATTGCTAAAAAATTGCGCATGGATCCGGCGCGGTTTCGCCGCATCAATCTGATGCAGGACGGCGACGAGTCGCCGGTGGGCAGAAAGATCTCTCATATCAAGGCGCGAGAAACTCTGGATCGACTGGTCCGAGAGTCCAAGTATCGCAGCCCCAAGAAACCCAATGTCGGGCGCGGCTTGGCGTTGATTCAATGGCTCGCGTTAGGTGGCGAATGCTCGGTATTTTTGCGCATCGATGACAAAGGCGATGCCACAGTATCCTCGGCAATGTTAGATCAGGGCGCCGGCGCAGGGAGTGTGCTGCGGCAGATTGTTGCTGATGAGTTGCAGATCGAATGGCAAGCGGTCCTTTTGGAGACGCTCAATACAGCGAGCGCGCCCGTCGATACGGGAGTCGGGGCAAGTCGGGCCACGAGAACCTATGGCAACGCCTGTTACGACGCCGTGACTAAAATTAAGCTTGAGCTTTTCACCGCTGCTGCTCAAATACTCCATGTTGATCGAGCCAAGTTATCGATCTCCAATGGCGCCATATCATCGGACAAACAAAGGTTGTCATACGGCGAGATTGTGAAGAGAAAAGGATCACCGATTGTGGTGGAGGGCCGTTATCAGAATCATGAGATTGGCCCGCAGGCTTCCATGTGCGCTCAGATGGCGGAAGTTGAGGTCGATCGCGAGAGCGGCGAGATCAATCTTGGTCGCTTCGTTACAGTTCATCATACCGGCAAGGTGCTCAATCCGCTTTTGCATGACGGGCAAATTGACGGCGGCATCGCGATGGGCGTCGGTTACGCGTTGACCGAAGAAATGCTGTTCGGCGATGGCAGAGTGACGACGCTGCATTTTGGCGATTACAAGATTCCAACGATCCGCGACATACCGCGACTGGAAAAGTTCGTCATAGAGTCTTCCGTCGGTCGCGGGCCATACAACAGCATGAGCATCGGCGAAACACCGATCATTACCGTCGCTCCGGCGATTGCTAATGCCATACATGACGCCATAGGCGTGAGAATCAACAGTTTACCGATAACCGCGGAAAAGGTTTTGGCGGCGATAAGGGACCGATAAAATGTTCTGAGCCACTCGTCGCGTCAAAGCGGCTCAACAGGAGTGCTTTGTCGTAATCACGATGAGTCGAGGTGGGCACACAGTCGCGGTGCGAAGCGTCACAGCGTCGTGAACCCCACGAATTAGAAAGCCGGTGTCCGCCAACCATCGGCTCACCTCGATTGGACAATAAGCACGCTCCCGATGACGCTCCAGGATAGCGACTTGGCAGTTGGGGCGACGAATCGTCAATGCGATTGACAGGATGCTGTTTGATGGATTCCAGTGAATTTGTTGCACAGCATGGCAATCTCTTGAGCCGAGGCACCGAGTGTAAGTCTGTGTGGCGACCGGAGGTTGGCAGCGGGTTATGAGATCAAAGATGAAATGGCCGCCCGTCGTCAAATTCTCACCTATCCGCTTGAAAGCGATCCGCAGTTCCGGTCCCGTCAGTATGTGGTTCAGAGTATCGAAGTTCGCGGTAATCAAATCGACCTGACGAGGCAAATGCAACGAGCGAATATCCTGCTGCAAAAAAACAAACGGCTGAATTAGGACAGCGTCGGGCAGCGACCCGGAGCATTTCGGGGGAGCGATCGATACCGAAGACCGGCACCCGCCAGCGGCGATTCAAATAGCACGCAAAAAGTCCAGTGCCGCAGCCGACGTCCGACGCAGAATGGAAACTTATGCCATACCGTCTGACCAGTAGTTCAAAAGCCGCACGAGTACCGGCGAAATTAGCGATGCCAAGCGCGCTATCATACACCGGCGCAAGCCCGCTATAAGGCGGTGCGAGATGCTGTATAGAAGCGCAGGGATTGTTCATAGCTCAGCCTGCTATGCTTCGAAGAGGCTCATATTGACCGTCTGCGTCGATAAATGTGTCTCCTCCTCCTGATAATCGTCTGCGTACTCACGATTGCCCCCAGTTGGTTGTCAGCTTCGGTTTCGGAAGAAGAAATACGGAGGCGGCCCCGATTATCTACCCAGATGTAGCAAGCGTTACCGTTCTAACCGTACAGAACCAGCATACCAGGACGGCGAGGAGCGACCCCATTGGCTGCGTTACCAGGATCATGGCGGATCTCAACCCGGCCGCGATTTTGGAGTTTCCCGCCGAGCTGAAGTAGCGAATCGCTGCTCTCGGAATGAGGCTGCACTTCCCCGGTAACAAGTTGGTCGAAGTCTCCGCTCAAGAAACTCACCTTCTGCAACGCGGTTAACGTATGAGCACTGGCATAGCGATCAACAAGGTTGCCGATGGCGCTAGCCAAATGTTCGGTCAAAGCCTCACGCTTATCTTTACGATCGCGCAGAGGCGAAGCGATCTCGATCTGGATCGCGTCGAGACCGTCTGAGTGCGAACTCCCATAGGTTCTTATGGTATGACCTCCATCAACGTCTGATGTCTCGGGTATACCTTGTTGCTTGGGAGAAATGACGTAGCCAGCCGCCTCTGGCCCTAACAATCCACGCAGACTGCGGCGGCGCCACAATACTTGCCGATCGATCTTCTGTAGGCGCTGCACGGATTTTCCGTTATCAGTGCCCAGGTATAGATCAGCTGGGTCATTTTCGATCACGCGAGTTCCATGGATATCGAAAAGGAGACCTAGCCCACCATTTTCGGCGCGGATCTCGTTCACGAAGCTACGTAAAGTATTATGGTATTCGTCGTAGAAAAGCTGCGCGGCGGAAACCTCGAAGCCACAGTTCGATGGCCGATTCGCATCGATGTACTGGCGGTGAAACTCGGCGACAATGACATAAGGCGCTTCTTTGAACATCTCTAATAGACGTTGGGCAACGCCCTCTGTGATTTCGCGCGTGTGAAGATCACGACTGGTCTTGAACGGCGGGCAGTCGGGATTTGATCCTGTTCGTTTGGGTACGCCGCGCGGAACCTCTTTGCCATCATGCGGACAGGAAAGTATGACAGGCAGTGTGCCTCGGCGGCGGCTCACCAAGTTAGACTTTTCATAAGTAATGCGCCACATCGGTTCACCTCCGATGACGGCCCCAATGTACATTTTGTGTTGCCGTCGGTAAGATGGTACAGCCTTCTCGGCAGGAGACAATTCGTCAATTCGTCGTCTTCGGAGCCCTACTTTAATTTTTCATCCCGTTGTTGGTTTTGCTTCATCCAGACGTACATAATTTTTTCTCGCCACTGCTTCGATGCGCTGTGAATCGCATGCGCAATCAGTGAAGTTGGCGTTATAGACCTCTGAAAACCTGCCTAAATTGTATGATCCGAGGCTTCGTCCGTTGTAAATAAGCCTGCTCCAGAGTGTCAATCGCTTGCAACGCCTGTTGGGTTTGTTCCTGGTTGGCGAGACGGCGCACCTTGCTTAAACCATCAGCCGTCCATCTCCTGGTGATGGCATCGATCAGTGGTGTAACCTTCCCAAAAAAGTAGGCGTCGCCAACTACCGTGGGCGTAAAAACCTGGAGAAATTTAGCGGCCACCGGAATATACTTCTGGTAAGCGCGCCACTCGTCACGGAGCGGGCGAATTCCCTGCGCGCTGCCTGAATATCCTCGGTAATAATCTGGGTTAATCCCTCTAGCAGTCCTTGTTCGAGCAGGGCATAAACGGTCGCTCGCAACGCTTTAGATTTTCCCGGCGGGTGTGAAAATAAATGAACCGCTTCGTGCAGGGCTAAACCAGCTTTCGTTTGGTCGAAGTTTCTGGCGGGAAACTCGCTTAGGTAAATGGTGGCGTTCGGGCGATCGACAAATCCCCGAGTATCTGCGGAGGGAGCGTTGCCGAAGATGCTTTTATATTTCGTGGCAAACTCGCTGTCATTAACAATCCGCATCGGTCGAGACGGAAGATCTTTCATGTGATTATCGAGGTTGAATTTTAGGTAAGGCTGCCACCGTGAAGGCCCGCCCAGAATCGTAAAAATGTGCGGTGCGTCATTTTCAGTGACGTTTCTCTCAGCGGAGGCAAAAGGCGGTTTATAATTTTCGCTCGATGACGGCTCTCCGAGCGCGGTCCAAATGTACATCACCTCGCTCCTTTCCTGACAGCTGTTGCGGCCGCAGGGTTCTTGCCTCACCCACAGCACGGTTTAAAGATCGAGTTCCCTGCGCCACTGGCGCAAAGAGCTATCGACAACGAGCCATGAACCATTCGATTTTTTATAAAGAAGACCAGCGACGAGCGTCATGGGATCGTTGTCCAGCGCGTGAACCGAAAGCATCTCCTCGTGCCACTGCTTCAACTCCTTCGCGAGCTTCTTGACTAGTTTGTTTGCAGTGGAGTCTGCCATCCATCTGCCGTAGGCAGCTTCCACGTTACGGAGAAACTCAGCAAAAGATTTCCGGAATCTAACACTCAAATTCAGGTCGCAAGTCACGCTACCGCCGCCAGGAGTGCCACAGAAGCGCCAATGGCCTTCCGGTACTCTGACCTTTCCCTCTTTGGGCGGCGGTCTCTGTGGTGTCGGCGGTGGTTTAGGTGGTGGTGTTTTTGGTCGCGGTCTGAAGACTTCTCCGAAATCAGTTTCATAAAGATACATCGTTTTTCCCTCCCCTTTACCGCTCGCTCGACGCGGCAAGCAGTAGATCTGTCTCCGGCTCACTTATCGGTCGACACAGTGTCATGGTTTATTCTCTATGCGCGAATCATGCGCCCTAGTGCGGCAGCTTACGTTCGCTCAGAACCAAGTCTCCCGCGGCCGTGCAGGAATAGTTGTAATGCCGGATCGGTCCGTTCGGATTCGCGTATAGTCGGGGAGCAGCTACAAAGCCTGGCGCGAAGACAACACCGACGACAAAGTTATCCGAAAACTGTACCTCCCAACGTGCGCGCGATGCTTGACGTATGCTCCTGGCTGTAAGGGATTGCCCGAACACGGTGCGCATATAGTGTTCCGCTACTCTTTTGCTAAAACTGTCCCGATCCCGCTCCTAACCGGAACACGCGGAGCCGTTCTGGCCTTCGCCTAGGTCTGTAATGTACATCGCTGATCCCTTTCTGTTTTAGGATCTTTGCAATTCCTGTTCGCCGACGAGCTCTACCGGGCCTTCGGTTGGTTCGTACGTCCGCCCTGGCTTTTCTTCGCCATCACCTTGCCTTGAATAAGTGACCACTCCCGCTTCAGTTGCTCCAGTTCCTGACACGAACGGGGCAGGCGGCAGTCGCGGTACTCGGGATGCCTATTCCAGAAGAGCTTGTTGGTGAGATCGTTTACGCTCGTGCCCCGCCTGATCTCCTCCTCGATCAATTCATCTTCTGTAGGAATCGTTCCCCCGCTGCCAGGAATTAAGATTGGCGGAAAAGGCCAATTTTGGTCGCGCTCGCGCCACCACTCGGCGAGGCCATCTTCATTCAACAAGTACATGTGATACCCCGTGTAAACATCAACACGGAACAAGGTGTTGCGCTAATCAGGTCTACAACTCCGTTTCCTTAGAACCCTTTCGGCCGAAGCCCGGCAGTCAAAATCGTACTCGCAGCGTGGTCCGATAGGATCTTCACCCCGTCTCGCAATAACGTAATCCGGCAGACGTACAAAGCTAACGATGACCTTGATACGGGTTGAGTAATTCACCTGGCACATTTTCTTGTCCCCACTACACCAGATCTCTTTCACCGGACCAAACAAAGAGGGATATTCCGTTCGGACATAGTGATCAGCAACAACTTTGGCAAAGCTCTCCACATCCGATATCCAGTTCTTGTTGCCCTGCTGCTGTCCTTGCGCGGGTTGTCCTAACCTCGTTGGCGGCAAAGTGTACGTGTACATTCTTTTCTCCCGCCACAAACACCATTGCGCCGGGCAATTCACTAGCGCGCTTTGCCTTCGCTGGCGCCGCGCGCTGTTTCGATTATCGATTCTTTGACCGGACCGCTGATACCCGCAGCACCTAACAAGTTACTGAGGAGTCCCCAATTCTTTTCGAAAATAGCGTCCCAGATTTTGTCGCGGAGAACTTTTGGAACCCGGTAGTCTTTGAGTTTGCCGTCGAGCCATTCCTTGAAGGATTTGCCTTTAGGTTCGGGAGGGATCGGGGTCCAATAAGGCTCGCGTTTGGTACGTATGATCGGCTCCGACGGCGGCTTAACATCCCACAAATTGATAGGTGGCTTCGGTTTCGGAGGAACGACAACGGCGGTTTTGATGAATACTTCGACCCTGCGGTTAAGGCCCTGGCCTTCCGTAGTGCGATTGTCGGCGGTCGGCTCGGTTTCTCCTGGGCTTTTTTCCACCACCACTTTCGTTCGGCCCGAGAGTCCTTTGAGCTTGTCCTGCAGGACCGTCGCCACTGTGTTGGCGCGGCGGTCGCCGAGACCGACATTGTATTTCTCGGTTCCGGTGCTGTCGGTGTGACCGATGAGTCGAATCATCTCGATGGGCTGCGGCGAATTCCAACTCTGTATTACAGTATCAGCGAGCTTGTTGACCATGTCAGCTAGACGAGGTGTGAGCGAAGATTTATCAAACTCAAACCAATCGAGCTTTAAATACGGTTGCGGCCGCATTCTTAGAGTAGTCGGTGCGGGGGGTTCGCCGAAGCGGTTTTCTCCGAGTCCTCTGTTTTCCCAGATATACATGGGTCATGCCTCCTTGTGATTAATGTTTCGCTGCGATTGTTACGGTGGTGAGGCGTTGCACTTTTGAATCGTCAGCGGCTCGGGTTTTTGGCTCGTGAAGCTCAGAGCAAAAGCTTCGTAGCAATAAGCGTTAGTCCTTTTTGGTTCCGTCGCTCCATGAATGAAGCACGGGTCGAAGCGAAGGTGGAACATCTCGTGCAGCACGACCCCTGCTTGCAGCAAAGGAGGCAGCGTCCAGAAACTCGGGCACAGCCGCACCTCGTTGGGTGGAATCGCCCTAGCATGAACGTCGAGAATGATGTTCGGCGCATTGATCTCATAGCGGGATTGGGCGGTACAAGGATCGCAGCGATAGAGCGTTCCACCTTTCAGCAGCGCCTGCTCGACCAAACGAAAACGGGCGGCGAATCTGGTTCCGGAGTCTTTTAACTTTGGCCAGGGCAGGGGCTGTGTAGGGTCGTGGCCGAAAATCGAGCGGAAGCTATTGACGGTTGCCTGTTCCCGTGGCTGCCCTTCGAGCTTCTTCGCCGCATTCAGCGCCATGCGGCACGCTTGCAGAATCGCCTGGCGCAACGCGGACTGACATACAATGGGAGGATCCAGACATCCTGCCGAGCAATCGAAGCGGAAAATGGGAACGGGCTGCTGAGCCGCAGCGGGCGGTTCACCAATCGGGTAATGGCCCGGCACGGAAGCGCGGGATCGATAGTGGTAAGGACCGCCAAACCAGCCGAGCGTCGGTCGATACGGAATAGGATAGCCGTATCTCATGGCTATGCGGCTCCTCCCCTGCATTGGCGGACATCAAAGGGATCTGCGCCGAAGTCTGCAAGCCGCAGAGCAAACGCCTCGTAACAATGAGCGTCCGGTCGTCCCGGAGGCGCGTGCAAGAGGAAATCCTGGAACAATAGGTGCAGCATCTCGTGGATTATTATCGCCGCTCGATATTGCAGAGCGGGAAGTCCTCGCAATCCTGCCGGAGGATTCCAGAATTGTGGGCACAGATGCACGACGTTCGGTACGATAGCCTGATTGACCCATGCATTATCGTCCATGACGCAGCACGTCAGATCGTTATCGGCGCAATCCGCACGGCCGGGAAGGCAGCGAAAGATAATTCGTCGTCCTCCTCCCAACTCCTTCGCAACCGCACGAAATCGGAAGGCGACACTCGTTCCGGATGGTGCTTTGCCTGCCCACGGAACCAGTCTTGTGGGATCGTGGCCAAAAAAGAATCTGAATAGATCGCCGGTCCGCTTTGCTACGGCGTCGCGTTTCGCGGGTTCGAGCTTGGTCGCGGTTTCGACTCTGCCAGCGGCGTTGCCGGCTAGTCTGATCGCCTCGATAATTGCCTGCCGCAGGAGAGCTCTGCATTGAGCGGCGGCAGCGGGAGGACAACCGGGCGAGTCGGGGCAGTCGATATCAAAGACCGGCCCAGTAGGTGGCGCGGGTGACACAGGTTGGCCGAGACCGTCGACGGCTTGCGGAGGTGGTCTAAACCGATATCCGCGGTGCGTGAATTTCCGGCGCGGCAGCACAGCAGGTCCGCCTCTGCGCGCCGCTTCAGCCGGAGAGGGGATGCGCACGACCGGCGGCACCGGTGGTGGGGTTGGCCCGGCCCAAAGATAAATCTCTACTTTGGCTTCCGTCGAAAGCCCACGATCTTCGATGATCCAACGCAGCCGTTCCGCAAGCCTCGGACGCAGGGAGTCCAGGGTGTGGATCAACGCATCACGAACGGCGGCGGCACGGTGTTGCCCCAGCTCGTGCTGCCATTCATTGCGATCAATGTAGCCAGTAATTCGGACCGAAGTGATGGGCGAAGCGCGATCCCAACTGCGCGCAATGAAGTCTGCCGCGTGATTCACACGCTCCGTTTGAGCGGTGGTTAAAACGGCGATGTCGGGCGCGAAGCCGGTGATGGTTTCGAAGGCCGGCATGCGAAGGCGCGATTCGGCTCTCTGCCTCCGCAGCCGCGGCGCTGGTTCACCGTACCATCCGAATCCGTTAATCCTGCTGGCGCCCTGCTGAATTCGCGGCGGCGTCGGTGGTGATGGTTCGTCTTCTTCTTCCGGCACATAATATTCTTCGAAACCGCTGATGCCGCCCGGCGTTTGCCGGCAGTGATCGCAGCCGCACCCCGCACCGCAGCCAAGCCCGCCGCTCGGCGTCCCATCGTCATCCACGGATCGTAGATACGCCATGAATTCCTCCGCGCAGTGTTAACCCTTGCTCAACCTGACGCCGCTCAGCGCATCAGGCTCCAGCTCCTTTATTTCCAGGAGAAGATTTTCAAGCCGCGCGGCGAGATGCGCCCTATCCGTTCTGTGCGCCTCTCGGGTTTGGGCAAGTTGGCTGGCCGTCGCCTTGAGATGATAAATGACCACTGCGCGATGATATTTTTTGTGGTGCACCAAAAGCTTTTCGATGCCCGCGAGAACTACGAGAGAGGCGGCGGTTTTTTCTTCCGCGCCGGCGCCCGAGAGCTGCAATTCCTTGTATTTGCTCATAACGGATTCAATGCTTCCGGTTTTGGCGATTTCATTGGCGACGTCTTGCACCCAATCGAGATCGGAACCCGCCAGCTTACGCTTGAGCTGTTCGATTGTCGTGCGGGCTTTTTCCCGAGCCTCAACCAGGCGGCGAATTGTCGATGAGACATTAGCGACAGCGACAACCGAAGTCCTAGTCGAGGCCGCGAAATGGCCCTTTCTGTGGCGCAAGCGCCGGCGCATGTGCGTGATCGCTTGCAATTGCTAAACTCCTTTACGCCGCCAGAAGATCTCCCATTCCAAGAGCATCGCTTGTGAGTCGTATCCTGCCACTTCGAGCGTCTTGCGCGCCCACTCACGGATCGCGGCATGAGACACTCCACCCCTCGGCGGACGTACAGCCCATAGCTGCTCGTCTACGCTCTTGCCGGTGAGAGGCCGCCGCCATTTTTTTGTTTCGCCGCCCCCTCCGATTAAAGCCTTCAGGCGGCGCGCCAGCGAGCTTAAAGATCCGGCGAATGTTTTGGCGACATTCATGTCGTAGAGCGCCTCTTCGCGGCTCATTCTGAACTCCCAGGGTTTGATCATTCGTTCCGGGATCGATTTTTTCAGCGCGCCTCCTGGAGGCATGGCGGGGGCTTGCAGCGGCGTCGAGCGCACCGCGGCGGGATTGCCTGGCCGGTTATCGGTACGCGCCGGAAAATTATCGGCCGTCGGATCGCATTCGACCTGAAGGCGAAAGACGCGTTCAGTCGGCAGGATATTGCCGGGACGGCGCATGCCTGGCGACATAGGCCACGACGGCTTGAGCGCCGACGCAACTTCCAAGTGGCGTGCGACAGCATCGGTGAGGAATTGAAATTGCCACGCGAGCTTTTGATCGCCGAGTGCCGCCGCGGCCAACGAATCCAGCCTCTGCGGCATGCAGGCCTCGTAGACCTGCAGATAGCAGGG
>Ga0306920_100016795_pt1 | contig 10092 bp, 8 predicted proteins | sample flu12Cox44000170_FD_204666 | JGI IMG/M metagenome (GOLD analysis project Ga0306920, IMG submission 204666) | Lab enrichment of tropical soil microbial communities from Luquillo Experimental Forest, Puerto Rico - flux4day.12C.oxic.44.000.170 (v2)... | ecosystem: Environmental > Terrestrial >...
GCCAAGAACCTGTCGATGCTGGGCGCTGCGCTGCTCATCGCATTCTACGGGTCCGGGCCGCTCAGCGTCTCCGCCGAGCCCTGAAGCGGCGTCCGCGGCGCCGCTGAGCAATGCGACCGTAAGCATTTTCTATCCAACGTCGTCTCAATCATATTGACGTTACGAACTGCACCTCAGGCGATACTTGCGAGGGGATGTCTCGGCTGTCTGGCTTGGATCGCGTGTGGGCGGCGTTGCTCGTGGCGTTCGTCGTCAGCGCCTGCGCTGACGATCCGAGGCCAGACGCCGGGCGGGACGCCGCGCCGAGGGACGCCGCCGGACTCGGTGGAGCGGGAGGCGCGGGAGCGGGCGGCATGGCCGGTGGCTCGATGGCGGGAGCGGGTGGTGGCGGCGGGGCGGCTGCGGGAGCCGGGCAGGGGGGCGGTGACGTTGGGGGCGGGGGTGGCGGTGGCAACGGGGGCGGTGCGGCGGGCGCGGGCGGCGCGGGTCTGGATCCGTACGGCCGGTGCGACGCTGGGCCCACGGGCGCCGTGCTGAACAGCCCGGAGTGTCCGGTTCCGAGCTCCACCTGCAATGCGTGGTGGTGTGAGCCGACCTGCCCAGCGAACACCGGGACGGGCGCCGATTGTCCGCTGCCGCTGTCGGGAACGGCCGAGAGGGCATGCGACTTCAGTTCTTGTCACCTGAGCTGTAGGGGTGGCCAGGTCTGCCCGGATGGAATGGAATGCCTTGGAGGTGACTGCAGGTGGCCCGCGCCGTGACGAGCGGGCCGGACCGGGCGCGCGATCGGCTTCGAGCGCGGGGTCGAAATCTTCCCGGTGGCCGCCCCGCCGCTCAGCGTCTCCGCCGCGCCCTGAGGCAGCTCAGGTGCTCCGACGTCACGCCGAGGTACGAGGCCTCGTACATGAGCTCGTAGGTCCCGGCGGTCACGGGCTGTGACGAGCGTCCCGGCGCCGACGGGCCCGTTGGGCCACCGCCGACGCCGGTTGTGGGCTACCGGCTCGGGGTCGTGAGTGCCGCGCCGTCATCCGTCGCTACTGCCCGGCGATCGTCACGCTGAACGTCCCCGAGTTGTCCACGAACGTCCCCGGGATGTCGTTGTACGCGAACGTGATGTGCCCCCCGGTCCCCGCCACCACGAACGAGTACACGTGGCTCGCCGAGAACGGCGTCACCGGCAGCGCGGCGCCGTTCATGAAGAGCTGGATCGGGAAGTCGAAGGTCGGGCTGTGAAAGGTCGGGTCGGGCGGGGTGAAGCAGTTGTCGCTGTGGAACTGGGCGTCGCCGAGGCGGATGAAACCGCACGAGCCGCCATTCGGGCAGTTCACGGGGTCGCAGCCACCCCAGACGACCAGGCCGGAGATGAGGACGCTCACGGTCGTGCCCGCCGGGTAGGTGCGGGCGCTCGACACCGTCGTGCCGTCGGTCGGCACGGTCAGCGTCTCCGACGAGCGGGCGTTCACGCGCGAGTCGGGCTCGATGTCGACGTTCTTGCCGCCTACGCAGCCGTTGACGGCGATGCGGCTGCCGATGGTCACGTTGCCGTTCGGGGCGGTGAAGGTGCCGGGAAGCGTGGTGATGCCGGCGGCGACGTTGATGGCGTTGGTCGCGCTGCTGTTGCTGTAGAAGGTCAGCGCGGCCGGCGTGGCAGCGGTGAGCGTGCCGCCGTTCACGGCGATCGTGCCCGCCACGTTCACGTTGATGGCGCCGCCGCTGGTGTTGAAGGTGACGGAGCCCGAGTTGATGGTCAGCGAAGCGAGGCTGTAGGTGCCGGCCGTGAAGGTCACCGAAGAGCCGTTGACCGTGATCGCCGCGTAGCTGCCGGGGGCGATGGTGCGGGGGGCGTCGTTGGCGTTCTCGGTGATCGACGTCGTGCCGGGGGTCACCGTCATCGTGGGGAGCACCGCTTGCTGGCCGGCGCCGGTGATGACCGGGCCGTTGATGACCGCGCCGTTGATGAGCTCGCCGTTGGCGGCCGAGGGCGCGGCGCCGGCAATGCTGACCGTGCCGTTGATGGTGGCGCCGGAGATGCGGACCACCGCGCCGCCGACGTTGTTGATGTTGGCGCCGCCGTTCACCACCGACCCGCTGTCGACGGTGAAGCCGTTGGCGGCGACGCCGCCGGCGACCGTGACCCGCGAGGAGAGGCGGAGGGTGCTGGTGCCGACCACACACGCCTGCGCGCCGCCGGCGTTGCCGAGCGCGCTGCGCGTGACCTGCACGTCGCCGCCGCTCGTCTGCTCGCTGACGCAGCCGCCGAGAACCGCCGCGACCGCCAGCCAGATCCAGGTCGCCCGCCCGTAAGTGATGCCCGCCACCCTGTCATTGCCGTTATTCGTCGATTGATTATTCGTCATTTCGCAACCCCTTCCCTTTTCATTGCCCGCCGTCCACGCACACGCACGACCATCCGCACGACGACGCCGACGAGACCGCGTTTATCAACGTCGACGTTTCGCGACCGGCGAGCCCTCGTTGCCGGAGCAAACGATAGCCACCGCCGACTCCAATTCAACTACCAGCATATCGACAAGTCAGTGACGGCTCCGTTAGGAGAAGTGAGCTACGAAAATTCATAAACGGATCTCCGTCGGCGCGCCTATGCTCGGCACATGGCTGTGCGACGAATGGACAACGTCGGCATCGTGTTCGAGGACCTCGAGGCGGCCGTCGCGTTCTTCGTCGAGCTCGGTCTCGAGCTCGAGGGAGAGACGACGGTCGAGGGGCGCTGGGCAGAGCGCGTGGTCGGCCTCGACGACATGCGTGTCGACGTCGCGATGATGCGGACGCCCGACGGCCACAGCCGGCTGGAGCTGATGCGGTTCCAGCGGCCGAAGGCGGTCAGCGCCGGGCCGAGGAACGCGCCGGCGAACGCGCTCGGCATCCGTCGCATCATGTTCGCCGTCGACGATATCGACGACGTCGTGGCCCGCCTGCGCGCCCGCGGCGCCGAGCTGGTCGGCGAGGTGGCGCAGTACGAGGAGATGTATCGGCTCTGCTATCTGCGCGGGCCCGAGGGGATCATCGTCGCGCTGGCCGAGCAGCTCGGCGGCCCGGGCGGCCGTCGCGACCCGCGCCAGGAGACGCCGGAAGACGGCAAGACGGGTAGACGGTAGACGGGTAGGTGGGATGGCTGGGTTACGGGAGCAGGCAGAGCGTATTCAGGTCGCCGGCCGCCGACACCGTGCAGTTGCCGCACACCGCGGTGCCCGTGAGGCACGCGCACGTCGGCGTGGCGCCGCAGCTCGCCGGCAGCGCCGTGCAGAAGTACGAGCCGGGGTTGCCCGCGGCCCCGCCGACCAGCGCCTCGCAGTATTGGGTGCCGTGGGTACAGAAATTGGGGCCGCAGGCGAACGCCGCCGGGGGAGGCGTGCAGTCGCTGGCCGTCTGGTCGACGTCCATGCCGTTGACCTCGGCGTCGCACGTGTTGAGGTAAACTTGGCCGTCGCAGCCGCAGACGGGATTCGTTTGTTGCGCGTTGCAGTTGTAGGGGCGCATCGCGCAGACGCTCGTCGGCGACGTCCCCCGCCCACACTGGCCGTTCCGCCATTGGCAGTACTGCAGGTTGGTGCAGGTCTGACCGCCGCAAGGACCGGCGCCACCTGCGCCCGCCGCGCCGCCGGCCGCGCCGCCGCCCCCGGTCGCGCCGCCACCACCTCCCCTGCCGCCACCACCTCCCGTGCCGCCGCCCGTTCCTCCCGCGCCCGCGGAGCCGCTCGCGCCCCCGCGCCCTGCCGCTGCTCCAGTGCCCGCTATGCCGCCCGTTCCGCCACGCCCCGCGCTTCCGGCCGTCCCGCCCGTTCCCGTCGTCGCGCCGGTCCCCGTCGTCGCGCCGGTTCCCGTCGTCCCGCCCCTGCCCGCAGCGCCGCTGGCACCGGCCGTCCCGGCCGCGCCGCTCGTTCCGGCCGCTCCGGCCGCGCCGCTCGTTCCGGCCGCTCCGGCCGCGCCGCTCGTTCCGGCGTTGCCGGCCCCGGCGCCGCCTGACGTTCCCCCTCGCCCGGCGGCGCCGCTCGCGCCGCCCCGCCCGCTGCCGCCCGATCCGGCGCCCGATCCGCCGCCGGCGTCCGTGACCGCGCTACCCCCATCGCATCCGCCGAGCATCAGCGCCGCGGCAACGATCAGCCTCCTCGCGTACCGGGCATTCAAAGCTAGTGTGGAGCTCATCCCGCGATGTTACGCGTTCGCGAGGTTTCGGGCGATCCGCTTGACGACAGGCGGCCCGCGCGCCTGCGCGACCTCGGTGGGACGGGGCGGGACTGGCGGTCAGCGCGGGAAGGCGGGCGGCACGTCGCGGTCGAGCACGGTCTTGCGCCCGTCGCGGGCCGCGTTCCGGATGGCGTCGTCGCAGACCTTGCGAACGTGAGCGCCCAGCGCCTCGGCCACGGCGTCCGACGTGTTCATGCCGCTGCGGTCGCGGATGTACTTCTTGACCTTCGACACCACGACGAGCACGTCGTCGTGCTCGTACTGGTTGGAGAGCGCGGGCCCGCCGGCGTGCGCGGTGACGGAGACGGCGGCGGGACGGGGCGGCGATGGCGCGGCGGCCGCCGACGGACGCGTGGTGGGCGATGGCGCGGCGAGCGCCGACGGGCGCGTGGCGGGCGACGGCGCGGCGGCTGCGGCGGGACGCACGGCGGGTGACGGTACGGTAAGCGGCGACGGGCGCGGGGCAGGGGGCGCGGCGGCGGCCTGGCGGCTCGGCGCGCGCTCCTCGACGGCCCACGCCTCCCGGTGGCGGATCGTCGACAGGTGCGAGTCCCAACACGCCACGGAGCAAAACACCAGGCGCGTGCGGTCGCGGTTGCAGGTGGACACGCTGCAGACCCAGTGCGTGGCGCCGAACCGGATGGGCTTCCGGCACGCGCTGCAGATCATCCAGACGTCGTCGGCTACTTCGACCATGGCGCCCATCTTAAGGACAATCTAGCGCGCCTCAACCGGAACGGGCTGGGCCGAACCAGGTGGTGAGGGCGTCGCGCAAGCCCGCGTCCGTCCCGTCGCCGACCCAGGCGACGTGGCCGTCGGGGCGGATCAGAACGGCCGCGGGGGCGGCGACCGCGCCCAGCACCGGGAGCTCCCACCCGCCCGCGTACCGGGCGTCGGTCCGGCGAACGCGCTCGGCCCACGGTGACGATGCGACGTCCAGGGCGCCGGGCGTGCCGAGGTTGAGCAACACCGGGCGGGCATCGTGGAGCAGGGTGAACACCCGCCGCGGGCCGCCGTCGGTAGCGAGGTCGAGATCGGGCATCCGCCGCCCGCGCAGCGGGTGGCCGGCGCCGAGGTCGTAGCAGACGTCGAGGCCGGACAGCTGCGCGGCGTACCGCCGGCGCGGCTCGGGGAGCGCGAGCAGCTCGGCCATGGTCTCGCGCAAGGCGCTGGTCCGTTCGTCGCCGCGGTTGAGCGCCGTCGCCGCCATGGTGCCCCGGAGCACGCGCGCCGCGACCGGGTGCCGCTCGGCCTGATAGCTGTCGAGCAGGCTCTCCGGCGACGTGCCGCGCACGACCGCGGCCAGCTTCCACCCGAGGTTCACCGCGTCCTGCACCCCGACGTTGAGCCCCTGCCCGCCCGCCGGCGAATGCACGTGCGCCGCGTCCCCGGCCAGCAGCACCCGCCCCGCCCGGTACGCCGCCGCCTGCCGGGTCGCATCCGTGAACCGCGACAGCCACCTGACGCCGTGAACGCCGCAGTCCGTCCCGTACACGGCGACGAGGGCCGCGCGCAGCTCGTCGACCGTCGGCGTGTCGCCCCGCCTCACCTCCGTCTCGCACACGACGAGGCGGATCCGCTTGCCGTCCTCGAGCCTGCCGAGCCCGTTCACCCCCTGGGCGCTGCGCCGGATGCCGAGCTCCGGCTCGCCCGTCATCAACACCTCCGCGATCAGGTAGCTGACCGAAGCCTCCCACCCCGGAAAGTCGATCCCCGCCTGCTTGCGCACCAGGCTCCGCCCCCCGTCGCACCCGACGAGGTACGCCGCCCGCAACCTGCTCCCGTCCGACACCTCCACGTCGACGCCGCTGCCGGCGCCGCTCCCGCCTTCGCCGCTCTGGGCAAACCCCGTCACCTCCCGCCCGCGGTAGAGGGGCACCCCGAGCTCGTCGACCCAGGCGGCGAGCGTGCGCTCGATGGGCTCCTGCCAGAGCGCGAGCACGTAGTTGTGGCGCGTCGGAAGGTCACCGAGGTCGATCGAGATCGTCCCCGAGGGCGCGACCCGCACCACCTTCCCCTGCGACACGAACCGCTCCGCGACCCCCCGCTGATCGAGCACCTCGATCGTGCGCGCGTGCAGCCCGCCGGCGCGCGATCCGGCGAGGTCCTGGCTCTGTCGCCGCTCGACGATGGCAACGTCGACGCGGGCGAGCGCGAGCTCGGCGGCCAGCATGAGCCCCGTCGGGCCGCCGCCGGCGATGATGACGTCGTGGGTGTTCGTCATGGTCATGGTTTCCGACCCTGCGCCATCCCCCCGGTCTTGTGGCAATCCCCCGCCTCTGGCATAAGTTGGTGGTGGCGAGGGCCCGGCGTCGCGGATCCGGGCGGCCGCTGCTGGCGGCGCTCGCCGCGCCGGCGCTCGCCGTGTCGACGCTCGGGTGCGGCACCTCCGACTTCCGGCCGCTGAACAGGACGGTCCTTCGCGCGACGCACCCGAAGACGCTGGCGATCGCGGTTTCGCGCAGCCCCAAGGTGGACATCACCGCCGGTGGCGCTGGGTGGGGTTTCCTGGAACCGCTCGTTGGCGTGAAGGGCCAGTCCAGAACGGGAGAAAAGTACCCGAAGCACATTCCCATCCAGGATCCCGTCGTCGCCATCCGGGAGGAAGTAGCCTCGGCGCTCGCCAAGAGATTCGACCTCCAGGTGGAGGGGAGGGAGGACTTCGTCACCAAGGCGTCGACGCCGGACGGCCTGGCGAAGGACTACCCGACGTCGGATCTGATCCTCGACATCCGCACCAGGGAATGGACCATCTCGCAGGTTCAACTCGGCAACTCCACCAACGCCGACCACGTCGCGATTCGGTACCAGGGGGTGCTCCGGCTCGTCGACGCGCGGCAGAAGGCCGTCATCGCCCAATCGACCTGCACGAGCATTCCGGTCGACTCGCCCGACCTGCCGACCCTCGACGAGTTCCTCGCCAACGACGGCGCTCTCTTCCACAGCGCGCTGGCGGAGGTGGGCGCGTACTGCGCGGACGACTACCGAACGCGGGTGCTCGGGCTCTACTAGGGCGTCCGGCGCCGCCCGCGTCGGACGCTACGGCGTCACGCGCGCGAGCTGGAGGCCGTGGGGGCCGAGCCAGGCGGCGACGACGTCGGGACCGCGGCGGGCGGCGACGTAGCCGAGGGAGGGCGCGCGGGCGACGGCGTGGGGCAGGGTGACGATCGATCCGTCGCTCGCGACCCGGACGAAGCTGATCGAAAACCCGACCCCGTCCAACTGGTAGACGAGGACGACGGTGTCGTCGCCGAAGGCGAAGGAGGGGCCGACGCCGATGAGCCGGCCCGCGATCTGCGAGGCTGGCGCGAGCGTCTGGCCGGCGGGGGTGAGGCGCCGCCACAGCGTCACTGGTGGATCGGCGGCGACGCCGGTCGTGGGCCCGGCGTAGGCGAGGCGAAGGTCGCTCGCGCCGGAGGCGAGGTCCGGCATGAAGATCGGCTCTCCGGGGTAGAGGTCCATCGGGCTCCCGACCGTGCCGTCCAATCCCACGCGGACGAGGCGAAGCGCGTACGCGGAGGGCACGGTCTGGACCGGGAACGCGACGTAGAACGCGTCGCCGACGAACGCGGCGGTCGGCGGATCGTAGCTGGCGACGTCGGGGGTCGGCAGGTCGACCGGGGTCGTCGCCGACCGGCCGTCGGCGGCGATCACCGACGCGCGCAGCCCCGCGCTCGTCGCCCAGACGACGAGCGGGCCCCCCGACGGTTGCGCTGCAAGGAAGGGCGACGCCGGGAACCCGTCGTTCGGCAGCGTGTCGACGACCGCGCGCCCGGTCTCGCCGCCGTCCGCGCCCATCGCGCGCAGCGACAGATCGGACGGGCTGACCACGGCCAGGACCCAGCCGGCGGGGAGCGCCGCCGCCGCGAGCTGGCTGAAGGCCGGGTAGGTGCGCCCCGGCGCCACGTGATCGTCGAGCACGGTGACACCGATCGATGCGAGCGCCGGAGAGAGCCTCGCGAACGACACCGTCGCGCTGTCGGCCGCGTCGTACTCCAGCAGGCCGAGCCCAACCTCCGCGTCCGTGGCCGCGATCGCGAAGGACGCCGGCTTCATGGGGCCTACGGGAGCCGGGCCACAGCCGACCAGCGAGGCGTCGAGCGCGAAACACTCGCCGCAGCCGCTGTCGTCGATGAGGCACGTCGCCGTGCAGATGAGCGTGCCCCCGGCGAAACCGCGCGTCGCGCAGCTGGTGGCGCCGAAGTCCGAGCCGTCGCAGAACTCGGTCCACATCACCGCCGGGCAGGGGCCGGCGGTGGGCGCCCAGCACATATCCCTCACGCCGTTGCCGCACAGCGAGGGGCACATCCCCTGCGAGGGCGGCGGCACGCACTCACCGGTCCCGCCCACGCCGGTGCTCCCGGTGCCCGCGATTCCCCCCGCGCCCGTCCCGCTCGCCGCCCCCGCCATTCCCGTGCCCGCCGTTCCCGTGCCCGCCGTTCCCGTGCCCGCTGTCCCGGCGCCCGCTGTCCCGGCGCCCGCCGTTTCCCCGCCGGCCGCCGCGCCGCGGCCGCTCACGCTTCCGCCTCCGCCTCCGGCAATGGCCCCGGCTCCGCCGCCGCCCGACCCGGGCGTCCCCGACCCTGACCCGGTTCCCCCGCACGCGACCAAGAGAAGCGCCGCGGAGACCAGCTGCGACGCTCGACGCCCTCGCACGCCTCCAGGTTACCAGGCCCTGCCCTGATGCGCGCGTCCGAGAAGGCCGAGCGAGGCCGACGATTTGCGCCTCCGCCCGACGGGCGCCAGAGGTGGGCAAGTCCGAACCCGTCACCAACCTCTAGGCAGGAGCTAATTCCAGTTGAGGTGCACGATGACGAATCAGATCAAGAAGTCCGTGTTCGCAACCTTCATCGGCGGAGGCATGCTCGCGCTGGCCCTGGCGGCGACGCCTGCTTTCGCGGAGGCCGGCGCCGACCAGGCTGGCGGCACGCCGATGGGGTCGAGGTCCTCCACGATGCACGCGACCGGGACGATCTCTTCGATCGACAAGGGCGCCCGCATCGTGACGGTCAAGACGGACTCGGGGGAGAAGCGCTCGATCCAGGTGGGCCCCGACGTGGCCGGCTTCGACAAGCTCAAGACGGGCGACAAGGTGGACGTCGAGTACACCGAGTCGACCGCCGTGTCGATGCTGCCGCCGGGCAGCAAGCCCTCGGCGAGCGAGAAGACCGGGTCGATGAAGACCGGCCACGGGGCAGGCGCCGCCGGGCGGGAGATCTCCGTCTCCGCCAAGGTCATCAGCGTGGACCCCGCCGCCAACACGGTCACGTTCAAGGGGCCGAAGGGCAACATCGAGACCGTGGAGGTGCAGGATCCCGCCGCTCAGGCGAAGCTGCCCAGCCTCAAGCCGGGTCAGGTGTTGCAGTTCACCTACACCGAGGCGATGGCGGTGTCGGTCAAGCCCGAGGGCAAGTAGCGCCAGCGCAGTAACGGGGCGGGGCGCTTCGTTCGGGTTCGAAGCGTCCCGCTCTTGCCTTGTCCCGGCGGGACCCGAGTCGACGCGGACGCCGTGTGGTAATCAAACGCGTCGTGCCGATCACCACCATCCTCTTCGATGCCGGCGGGACGCTTGTCTTCCCGAGCTTCGATCGGATCGCGCGCGAGCTGGCCGCGCACGGGGTCGTCGCCGACCCGGCGGCGCTGGCGCGGGCCGACGCGCGGGTCCGGTTCGAGATCGATCGCCCCGACGTCATCGCTGCGACCACCGACGGCGGCCGGTTGCGCCGCTACTTCGACGCGCTGGCGGGCGCGGCCGGCCTCGCGCGCATGCCCGAGCCGGTGTTCGAGCGCCTCGACGCCTATCACCGCATCCACAACCTGTGGGAGGACGTGCCGCCCGACGTGCCGGCCGCGCTCGAGCGGCTGCGGGGGCGGGTCCGGATGGGC
>Ga0306920_100016799_pt1 | contig 10091 bp, 6 predicted proteins | sample flu12Cox44000170_FD_204666 | JGI IMG/M metagenome (GOLD analysis project Ga0306920, IMG submission 204666) | Lab enrichment of tropical soil microbial communities from Luquillo Experimental Forest, Puerto Rico - flux4day.12C.oxic.44.000.170 (v2)... | ecosystem: Environmental > Terrestrial >...
AAGACGCGCCAAGCGCCATCGAATTGATTGAACGACAGCTTCCGGGTCTGGTCGTGACCGATCTTAGCCGGCCCATTGGTGACGGTTTCCAGGTTGCGCCGCCTGCGCGCGCACAGGTGCCTCCTATACCGGTGATCATGTCACTGCGTACCACACGCCGCAGATAGCGAAGAACGCACGAAGAAGCTGAGTAGCAGCTATCTTCCTAAGCCTTTACGAATCACGATCTTATCGAGGCAAGACGCAGAACGGTAAGTCAGCCCGCTGCATAAGGAGAACCAGCACTGCTCCGATGAGTCGCACGGATCTGGATCCGCGATGACTTCTTCGGCAATGCGCATGCGGTGAGCGGCGGGTATCTCCCCTGAGGCGCTTCAATTCTCCGACCTGTCGCCTTTTGCACCCTGCTTTAGTAGAGACGATGGGTTAGGCTGAGGCCGACTCCCGGAGATAGCTATCTGCAGGCAGGACCGATCGGCCTTTTTCCCTCTCCGAGGCCTTGGTGCAACCAGAGTTGAAAGCCTGAACGCCCGTCTAGCTGGTTGACGATGCTGAGTACGAACACTACTACGGGAAGCCGAGAGGGAACTGAGCCGATTCGTGGAGCGGGATGCTTTGGTCGAATTCGGCTGGGGCGCTCAAATTGCTCCGGCGGTGAATCCCTAACCACTAAGCTCGTGGCATCTGCGGAAATCCAGAAAGGGTGCTCCGCATGAGATTAGACTTCCACAAGGTAGAGGCGCTTCGTGGTCAACTCCAGGGTGCGCTAATCCTGCCGGGTAACGCCCAATATGAGGGGTCACGCGAGATTTGGAACCGTTGCTTTGATCGACGCCCAAGCGTCATCGTGCGATGCACGGCGGCCGCCGATGTCGTTGCGGGGGTTCGGTTTGCACGGGAACACAATCTGGAAATCGCCATTAAGGGCGGCGGTCATCACGCGGCTGGTCACGCCTCCACCGAGGGCGGGGTACTGTTGGATCTTGGTGGCTTGCGCGCGATCGAGGTGGACCCGGAACAACGTAATGCCGTCGTACAGGCGGGGTTAACCTGGGCACATTTTGACCAGGTGACTCAAGCCTTCGGGCTTGCCTGCACCGGACCGATTGTTTCGATGACAGGCATTGCCGGCTTCACGCTCGGCGGGGGCTTCGGCTGGCTGCATCGCAAGATCGGCCTTGGGTGTGACAACCTCAAGTCTGCCACACTCGTCACTGCAGATGGCAATCTGATCAAGACCAGTGAAGTCGACGATCCCGACCTGCTCTGGGGCCTGCGCGGCAGTGGCTGGAACTTCGGGGTCATCACCTCGATGGGTTTAAAGCTCCACCCCATTGGCCCGTCGGTGATCGCGGGGCTGCTCTACTTTCCTTTGGCTCTCTTTCCCGAGCTGGTTGATCGTCATCGCGAGTGGGTCGCTCAATTCCCGGACGAGCTAACGACCTGGTTTTTTCTCCGGCTCGCGCCGCCTGTGCCGATAATACCGACCGAGTGGGTCGGACGCCCGGTCGTTGTCCTGGCCTTTTGCCACTGTGGCGACCTCGAAGATGCGTTGAATTGGCAGCGTAAATTTGCCAGCTTGCCCAACCCGATCGTGAATACGGTCGATACGATTGAATATCGATCGTGGCAGCGGTCATTGGACGCGCGTTGGGGCAACGGTTTCTTCAATGATTGGCGCGGCCATTACCTTGACGACCTGTCTGCGGACGGGCTTCGCATCCTGATGGATCATGTTGAACAGCTGAGGTCAGCGTGGACCGACATCAAAATTGCCCATCTTGAAGGGGCGGTTAGCCGGGTACCGGAGAGCGCAACCGCATACGGCAGCCGGAGCGCCAGGTTCGCACTCGTTATCCAGGCGCGTTGGGAGCATGGATCAGACGGCATCGCTCAGATCGCCTGGGCCAAGGGATTGCGCGATGCGCTTGCCCCCCATACCACTGGCCGCGCGTACGCCAATTTCATTGCGGCTGACGAGGCTGACCGCGTGCGTTCGGCACACGGCCCAGAAAACTACCGTCGCTTGCGCGAACTGAAATCGAAATATGATCCGGAGAATGTGTTCCACAACAATCCCAATGTCCCTCCTATCTGAAGAGAGAGCGCGCTCGATTAGAAGATATCAACTACCGAGGAAAGAACAGGTACTCATTCAACTCTTGGCCAGTCGTGAAAGGTTCGGCGGGTTCCCAGGTCTCTATGCTCTGTCGGTTGCCAAGCGCCTCCACATTCCGAATATCCACGTCGTCTCCGGGTTGCGGCCGGTAGACGAAATTCCGAAGTGATCCGGTTGCCGCGCGTCACTGATGCGATTGACTGTTCATCGCGCGAGCGCCTGCGGATTGAAGACCCCTTCTGTCACCTCTCCGCTGTTAATTTTCTGGTCGAAATCCTCCCGGGCAGGTCGCAGCGTTCGGAAGAACCAGCGTGGATAGTTGGGGCTCGCGATGCCGCTGCGCGTATGAATGGCGTTATGCTCGGCGTTGGCTGACATGGGGGGCTGACGAGAGGGAATATAGAACTCGCCTGCAAGATCGAAGAGGTTCCCTCCGACCGGCGAAGGATGGGAACGCCACAATGGTACCGCAACAGCAGTCCTTTCACTGGCGTCGAAGAACTCGGCCGCCAGCCACACATACGCCTCGGTATCCACGAAAACCACACCGCGCAGATTTCCGAAACCCGCCGCCTTCGGAGTCATCTCGAGAATGTAAGCATTCCGCAACTCAAACGGCTCTTCCAGCAGGGTCATTGACCTGCTCTCCTGCTTCAATCCAGCGGGCTCTTCACTCGCAGTCATGCAAGCCAGCAGGGGGGTGGTTCCCAACAATCTGTACCGATAGGCCTCAGTCTTGGGAAGTGCATATGCCCAATATGGTTGGTGGCAAGAGCGGCAGCCTTCATTAACCGTAGTGGACGCGCTGCCGGCGCGTCTGACTCGGCGAGTCTCGGGATCAAAGCCATAGAACTCGTCTCCGCGACGCGGATCCAAATAACGAAGCCAGATTCCTGAACCTTCGCCCACATCACCCACCGGATTCGCGGTCCATTCGTTGCAGCGGGCCTTCCATTCGAACCCCTGCGCGTTTGAGCCCAGTGTCGGGCGGGGATCGACTTCCGTGCGATGAGCGAAGCGCAAAAATGTGAACCGGTCGCAGACGTAGTTGTAGTCTTCTTCGGCCTGGATGTTGTTTGGCTCCTCGCTCGAGTAGGCGAAACTGCCCCACGGAGCCAATGAAAAGTCATCGGGCATGAAAGGTCCCATGTGCCAGTTGTAGGAGATTTTCACCGCTGCCTTCGGATCGGAAGTATCAACCGTCGGAAATGGTGCTCCCGCAACGTAGTTGGTGATGTTGTCCTCTTGGTCGAGACCAACTTGCCCGGAGTATTTCTCGGTAGCCTTGGCAAACCCGGTGGACCAGTCGAGCCGTTGGGTAGGAACCACCCGGACTTTCAATCCGTAGCTTATCGCAGCTTGCGCGGCGGCGGGCAAAAACTGCGAATACCGGCCGGCATTGCTCGAATCGATGAGAGTTCCCGGGAGTAGCGTGTTTGCGGCAGGAGGAGACGGTGGCAGTACTTGAGGGTACGAATTAGATGGCCAACTGAGAATGAGCGCGGACACCAGTATCGCAAACGGAAGAAGGCGTGAGGCCATCGCATGTCTCCGGTCTCGGGACTCGACCGAACCTCTCCTAGATCCTGTCTAGTGTCTGTGGATGGTAGACAATATACGAGGGTATCGCAAGCATTACTAGCCCAGGCATTCAGCTCGGCTTGTGCCTATGGTTCAGCAAATTGAGAATGGCGCGCCTGTCATCGACATTTAGCCCTGCCCAAGAAGTGCGCTGGACGTTCACGGAATGGCTTTTGTCTGGACCCACATGCAGGAGCGGACCCACTGCAAATAAGGTGCAAAAAGCAGTAGTCTTCTGAGTTAGGATACCTCGGTCTCGTGGAGGTGTCCTAATTGGAAAATCCTTCTAAGTGACGGGTCACAAGTGGGAGGACTTGCAATGGCAGGTGAGTCCGCTGGTTACGTACGGCCCCAAACTCTGATCGCCGTGCGCAATGTAAGAGGCAGCAGTCGTTGGTATCGACAACTGCTGCAGGCTGAGGCACTTCCTGAGCATGAGCACCGCGATACCTACGACCGAATACTTTGTGACGGTCAAGTGGTTCTTCAGCTCCACGCCTGGGATGAAGAAGGTCACCCTAACTTGGTGAACCGAGGTGCGGCACCCCCGGGTCACGGAGTTTTACTCTGGTTCGAAGTGAACAATTTTGACGCCGCCGTTAGGCGAGCACGGTCACTGCACGCGGAGATTGTTGAAGAACCACACGTCAATCAGCAAGCCCAGCACAAGGAGATTTGGATTCGCGATCCCGACGGGTTTGTGGTGGTTCTCGCCGGGCCGGACGGCAAAACTTAACTCGTCATCAAGTCAGCGGTCGATGCTTTGCTGCCAACCGGAGACACGAAGACGAACACCGCCGGCCACCCACTTGGGCGCTTCGAAGTGTTGATCTACGACACGATCGGGATGCTCAATGCGGACGCGGCCCCACGTCACCGCAGTAGGTGCGAACATCTGCATGCCCGCTTAGCTAAAGGCCACTTTGGTTCCGTCGGGTGTCGGTCCCGTCAGGTCGCCTTTTCCACCGGTTCGGCCTCGTGATTGGCTTCGAGAACCAAAGGTTCAGGAAATCCTCAAGACAGCAGATCGAAGCCACATCCTGGTGCGCGTCACGGACTCGCCAGCTGGCGGAGATCGCTTAGACCGCGAGTTGAGTATTCACGCCCAGTTCGCGCATGCCTCGGTCTAAGAGGCCGCGTCGGCATCGAAGGGAGAATTCGATGTTGTGTTCAGTTCCTTCGGTGCTATCACGTGGTTGCCGGAACTTCGGCCATGGGCGCAAGCGATCGCTGCCAAGTTGAAGCCGAATGGATTCTTTTACATGTGTGACATGCATCCGTTTCTCAGCATTTTTTGACAACGAAGAGAGTGGTACCGAGCTAAAGCTGAAGCTTTCGTACTGCCGCGAGCAGATGATCGTCGAACCACCCGGCGGCGGGGACTATGCGGACGTCACCTATCGCCGCAAAACACGCGGGACACGAGTGGATTCACACCGTGAGCGAGATCATCGATGCGCTCGTCGAAGCAGGGCTGCAGATAGAGTTCTTTCATGAGTTCCCGGCTGTTGGAGTTCTTTTTCGCTGTTACGGCCATTGCCGAAGCGGTCGGCCGACGCGCTGGATCCTTCGGATAAAATTCGGTCGCCCTCCTGTCGTTGGTCGTGGCGAATCGCTGCGCTGAGTCCGTCCCGCAGGCTTGGTCTCAAACGAGTCGGTGGCGCAAAAAGGTTCGACTCAAATTTCGCCGGCTCGATCATCCTCTTTTTGAGAGCGGCGTAACCTTCTGCGCCTGCGGAGAAAACGGTGAACGCCCGCTAAACCGCGGTGGCGAAATCAATGGCTCTGGACGACTAGGCCGGCATTGCAGCGATGTAACCCCTCTGCAATGCCGGCTTCGATCTGCGGTTATTTTGCGAACACCCTCGCGATCTTTAACGGCAAGCCAGTCTGCGGACCCACCGTAGTCGCCTGGGTCACCGCTATGCCAGAGTTGGGGCCCGAGCTGCTGCTTCCGCCGCCACCTCCACCGCCGCATCCGGCTACCGTAACCAGCAGTATTAGCGCTCCGCCTGCGAGAATCCATCGGCGCGAGCATACTGCTGAGGTAAGCGTAACCAGGCAGACAATCATTAGCACTCCGGTCCACGGCACTCTTGTCGATCGCGAGGAACTGCCGCCGCTCAGGCCAGCTTCGGCATAGGCAACGCCGCCCGACAAGAACGGCGGCGATACCATCGCCGTTTTCTGAGCCACTGTACCCATCACCGTAAATGTTAAGGTACCCTTGCTGGGGAGCGGGATCGGCGGAGAGAAGGTGAAAGTATTCGAGGGACCAGGTGGCGAGGGGTTTCCGGTTCCCGCCTGGGTGCCGGTGGCCGGATCCGCGGGGTTTCCGGTTCCCGCCTCGGTGCCGGCGGTGAGTTGCAATGCAGAGAACAGCTTTGGGTTGCTCAGCTGGATTGTCACATCGCTAATCGACTCAGTAGCGCCCGTGAAGTTGGTCGCAGTGAACGTGGTGGTGGCGGTCTCGCCCCGTGGAGTGTTTATTTTCACGAAGGCGCCGCTAAACTCGGTCACCGGCACCGCAGTTGGAGTTGCGGTCGGGGTCATGGTCGGAACTCCAGATGGTGTAGCGGTCGGCGAGGCGGTGGCGGTCGGGGTCATGGTCGGAACTCCAGATGGTGTAGCGGTCGGCGAGGCGGTGGCGGTCGGGGTCGGGGTTGGACTAGCGGCGAACCACCGACACACCACTCCATCGTCTCCAGAGCCAGGCAAGACCGGTGGGTTTGCATCCGGGTTTCCCGAAGACAGGTTGCATGCCCAGGGATGGGCGACGGTAGAATTAGGGCGAGCTACTGCAAACTCCGCGTGCATTTCGTTCACCGGAATGTCGCAGGGTTTCGTTTTGCTGGTCGGTCCGCCGTAGATCAAAGGGAAACCGTAGTTTGTCGGCAGGCTGCTGCAGAGAGGGATCGGACTCGTCGATGGCGTAATCGGCGCGGTGCTGGGGTTGCCTCCTGGTGAGAAGATGATTCGGTACGCCGGCGCGTCATCGTCATAAGTTTGCGGGTCGTTGGGCCAGGTATAGGCCTTGTTCATCACCGAATGAATTGTATCGTCGCCGATGCAGGCGCTGGTGTCGTTCCCGACCGCACTCGCGCAGCTACCGAAGGGAGGCTGGGCCTGAGGTTCCAAAGAAAACGGATGGGTACAGATGTTTGGTGGGCAACCAGTCGGGTTCACGAGGAATGAGTCGGCCGAGCAGAAGGGAGCTGGAACCTTGCCCCCCGGGAGCTGGCGTATCCAGCATGCGCCGAGAAACGCGCCGGCAGCATACGGCGGAATAGGAACCACTTCGCCCGCCGTGGGCACCGGCGGCGTTACGTTGCAACTCGGTGCGCCTGCAGTCTGGGCCGGGGTGCACGGTTGATCGTAGGCTCCGCCCAGCGGTGTGCAGAACACTTTCCACCGGTAACACTGCGAGGTTTTGTCGGTCGGGTCACACAACTCCGCGTGAATCTTCCCGTCCGCTCCTTTGAGGCCTGGTGGTACCAGTGGATACTCGTACCTGCCGCAATTCGATAGGCACCCTACTACCGCATCCCCTCCCACCGGCTTTCCATCATCTCCTACGATGACGGAAGCGTTCACCCCGGTCTGCTGAGAGGTCAGATCGGAGCGTTTGACCTGGAACGCTGCCGGCTGACAATTGCTCCGCAAGTCTTGTCCGTGCACCGTCAGCGGAAACTGTTGGGCCAGCCAATTGGGATCAGTGGGGGCGATGGGGTTGCTGGGACTGCCGCCCAGGGGCTCGATATCAACATTGATGTTTGTACCGTTAACTGCGCTGATATCTGGAAAGTCCTGAAAAAAAGTCGGGAAATCTGGGTTCGGTTTATTGAAGGTCCACTCGGTGATGGTGGCGCCAACCGACGGTCCCAATTTATTCGCGCTGCAATCGTACAACCCCGAGCAGCCACCCGTCTCACACTGCGCCCGCCCCGATGGAATGTCATAACGGCATCCAGTACGCGGCCAGAACAGTGGACCGGTACTCTTTATTTTGAAGGTGCTCTCCCAAGAGAGGGGTATGTCAATCGTCAGGACGTTCGCCGGGGTCCCATCTGGACGCGTAGATCCAACCGCTCCCATTACCCAGGTCCCCTCGCGGGGCATAACGGATACCACCGGGCCAGGCGCAACACCCGCCGCGTTAGCTGTGCCCAGAATCGTTTGATTGGAGCAGTTCACCAATTGGACCACTCTGTGAAGTCCTGGCGCCACGTTGGGGACCGGCAGGTTTGCGAGACACGGATCGGACGCGTCCGCAATGGGCGCACCCTCTTGCGCCCGTGCAGTGAGAGGGCGTAGCGGACGTAAACTGCTCGCCAGCGCAAGTCCCAGCAACAGCGCGACCAGCGTAAGTCCGGCAAGCCGACTCCAGATCCCTCGCAGCACCGGCTTGATCGTGGGTCCCTTGGCGTCCCTATTTAAATCGTGGCTGCTTTCCCGACCTCTCCAAAACCTCGCACGCATCCAGATTCCCCCCTCAGGCGCATTTGCACCCTCACGCCAAGTCTATGTCTTGAAGTGCTTAAAATCGCGAAGAGAACTTCCATAACGGCCTAGAATGCTTTCAAAGTCAAGCCTCCTTATAGGAATCCAGGAGGCCACGCTTCCCGGGCAAAGGTTGCGTGTAAACTCAGCAGAATTGCAGTGCGATCGGAGGTTTGCTCGGGTCGTACGGCGAAAGGTCCATTATGGGCACGCTACCGTCTGAAGAGTCACGGTCTCATCAGATCCAAGCGAAACGATGGACAAAAAGAACTATGTAGGACAGAGAAATACGCGACCCTACGCTGCCAAAACATGGGAAGACGGTGATGCTTCAATCAGCGCGAACTCTCTCGCAGCATTAGGTCGGCTGTCGATGATCTTGGTTAAAGCCACTTTCAACACAGTGCTTTTTTTTGCCGAGAGGTCTGCGAGTGCCTTCTCGTCCAGACGCGCAGAGCTCAGAGGCCCAAGCTCATCGACTAACGAGCTCAGAGTGATGGCGAGGCCGCTGCGGCTTTCTCAGCGGGCACGGTTTCTGCCGCCCCAGTCAGAATTCTAGTCCATGAACGGACTGAATCAGCGATGATGATTACTACCACCAACCATGAAGAACGCCCGTCAGGAGCGCATCGACTCCGTCGTTGCAAGCCGCCCGACCTGATTTCATTGAGCGTGATGCGAGAGTTCTGGTCAGCTCGGTCTCAGGTTCCGCGGCATGCGCCGGGAATCGATATTCACGAGCGGGGCTCAGTACTTTCTGATACCCGGCCGTCATCGTGACTGCGACCACACAGCACCTTGGCCTCGGGTTACTCGTGGCACGCCTTTCCGCCTCGGTTCCGAGCGCTAGTCGCGACGCACCCGCAATCAACACCGAAGTCGTACCGATGTAGACGTACGATACGCTCTAGCTCGAGCAGTACCTATTCGCATCTCCGACGTTGCTACCGCGAATGAATCGCGCGCCGGAACGTTCTGACGCCAAATCCCTTCCGCGAAAATTCGAGCCCGTCCCCCAACCTGCTCACGCGACTTTCAAAAACCTTTCGAAGAAAGCGAATACCTTTTGCCACCCGTCCTGCGCAGGTTCGGGTCGATAGTTAGGACGATACCAGGCGAAGAACGCGTGCCCCGCCTGATCATAGCGATGAAACTCGTAGTTCTTGCCGAACCGCTTGAGCGCGCCTTCAGTGCGATTCACGTCCTCGGGAGAAGGATTGGTATCTTCGTTACCGAACAACCCCAAGAGTGGACAGGATATTCTTTCCGTCAAGTCGATGGGTGCGACCGGTTGTGTACTGGGAAGCTTCGATGAGTCGCTGACCACCACACTGCCGCCCCAGCAGTCCACGACCGCGTCGAGATCTGCGATCCGGCAGGCGGCAAGATAGGCCTGCCGTCCACCGGAGCAGAAACCGATCGCCCCAACCTTTCGATTACAGTCTGGCTGGGTACGCAGAAACGCTACCGACCCGCTGACATCTCCCATCACTTGATCGTCCGGCATTCCCCCAGCCGCGCGTGCGCGCGCTACCACTTCCGGTGAAGCGCCGTCACCGAGCCGGAAGTAGAGGCTCGGCGCAATTGCGGCATAGCCGTAATGCGCGAACTTGCGAGCGACCTCGGTGGTCCACTCGTCCCAACCGGGGAAGTGATGAATCACGACGACTCCCGGATACCGTCCGCTCGCGGAGGGACGTGCGTAGTATGCCTCACCGCTGTCGCCATTGAAGCCTTGGAACCTGACCGTATCGGCCTGAATACCACGAAACGCCATGTGAACCTCCTATAGATCGACCGCTGGCGGCGGCAATTAAGTGGGTCAGCGACCTTGTTCAGCGCCGGCACTCTGTCGCAAACCAGGCGATGTTCCGCTCCGCCGCTTCGGTCG
>Ga0306920_100016801_pt1 | contig 10090 bp, 8 predicted proteins | sample flu12Cox44000170_FD_204666 | JGI IMG/M metagenome (GOLD analysis project Ga0306920, IMG submission 204666) | Lab enrichment of tropical soil microbial communities from Luquillo Experimental Forest, Puerto Rico - flux4day.12C.oxic.44.000.170 (v2)... | ecosystem: Environmental > Terrestrial >...
AAAGCGCGAACAGAAATTGCAGAATAAGGCCGACAATCACAGTGCGCGCGCGAATAGCCTTGCGGTCGCTGGAGAACAGGAAGGCAAACAACAGGATGGCAGCGATGCCCAGCAGTCCAGTGAGCCGCGCCATCAGCTTTCTCCGGCCACTTGCGCAGGAGCACTGAAAGAGCTTGAACTGCCAGCGTGAACCGCCGAAATTGGTCTCATATTAGAGCGTTGAAGGTGCTCCCATTTCCAACATGATGGCGATACTGGCGCTCGTCCCAATCCGGTTAGCGCCGGCCTCAACCATCTCCGCGAGTTGCGCGGCGGTGCGAATGCTTCCAGCAGCTTTCACCCCAAGGTTGTGGCCCACAACACCACGCATCAGGGCCACGTCGGCGGCATTCGCCCCTGAGATGGCGAACCCAGTCGAGGTTTTCACGAAATCAGCCCCCGCCTCCATTGCCAGTGCACAGGCAAGAATCTTCTCTTCCTGGGTCAGCAATGCGTTCTCAAGAATAACTTTGAGCTGCGCATGATCCCCGTGCGCCACCTCAGCAAGGCTATGGATTTCATTACGCACAAGAACACGCTCGCCGGATTTCAAGGCGCCAATATTCATGACCATGTCGAGTTCGTGGGCGCCGTTGTGCAGGGCAGCTTCCGCCTCCGCCAGCTTGGTTATGGTGAGGTTGGCGCCAAAAGGAAATCCAACCACGGTTGCGACTCTGACCGCTGTTCCATGCAGTTGAGAAGCGGCCAGCGCCACGTAGGCCGGATTCACGACGACAGAGTGAAATCCAAACTGCAACGCCTCAGAGCATAACCTGGACACGTCGTTGCGCGTGGTTTCAGGAGCCAGCAGAGTGTGATCAATAATTTGAGCGGTGCTGCGCCAGTCGCTCATGACAGCGGCTGGAAGTCCTGGGGCAACAAAGGAATTGACGGCCATGAGCAAAGGCGATTTTACCCGCTTTCAGGCTGACTCCAAAACGCAAATGTCGCGCAGGTTGCGGTAACGTTCCGCAAAATCCAGGCCGTATCCGACGACAAATTCATCGGGAATTTCGAAGCCCATATAATCCGCATATACAGGTTCAATCCGGCGCGCGGTCTTGTCGAGCAGCACCGCGACCTTCAGCGCCTTGGGACAACGCGCTTGCAGCAGGTTCTTGAGATAGGTCAGGGTAAGCCCGGTATCCAGAATGTCTTCAACGAGGACCACGTTCTTGCCATTCAGCGATTGGTCAACATCCTTCACCAGCCTGACCTCTCCGCTGTGGTGTTTCGCGCCGCCGTAACTGGAGACTGCGATGAAATCGAAGGTTGTATCCAGCTGGATTTGACGTGCGAGGTCCGCGAGAAAAATTGCGGCCCCCTTCAGTACCCCGATGAGGATAAGCGATTCTTGCGGGAAATCGTGGGTGATGCGGTCCCCCATTTCGCCTACTCTTGCGGCGATCTGCTCGCGCGAAATGAGCACCCGCAGTTTGTCCATGTCCGATGCCGCTCCGTAAGAAAGATGGATCATAGAAAAGGGACACACCAAACTCAACCCCCGGTTTTTGATGCCGCCTGTTATGATTTCGCAATTGCAAGAACCACTTCGTGGAGAACTGGCGTGCTGCGCTGCATCGTAGGGCCCTGTCTGGTGCTTCTGACGAGCATTGCTGCCGTGTGGCCAAACCCCTGTCAGGCAGCTTCTGCTTCCATTAACGCTTCCGAGGTGCGCACCGACCGGTATCTGGAGAGCGTTCGCAAGACCCCCGGGCTGCTACTCGCTTTCCTGCGAGACATGCCTAAAGGCGCCGACCTGCATAGCCATCTTTGGGGAGCCGTATACGCCGAGTCCATCATTCAATGGGCGGTTGAAGATGACGACTGCGTCGATCCCAAGGCGCTCGTCCTGCTTGCTCCTCCATGCAAAGCTATGAGCAACAGCGTGTCCGTGGCTACTGCGCTTACCGATCCAGTCCTTTACCGCAACCTGATCGATGCCTTCTCCATGCGTAACTGGAAATTTTCCGGCCAGTCGGGACACGATCATTTCTTCGATAGCTTCGACAAGTTCGCGGCCGCAGCCAACGTCAGCGCGGGAAGAATGCTGGCCGAGACAGCTTCCCGCGCCGCATCGCAACGCGTTATTTACCAGGAACTGATGCAAACTTTTACCGGCAACGTCTTCAAAGACATGGTCCAAAAGACGCCCTGGTCGGACGATCTGGTGCAAATGCAGAAGCTGCTCGGCGAAAATGGGATGGATGGAGCTGTACAGGAGGCGCGCGAGCTCACCGACTCAGCCGAAGCTAGTCGCAACACCGTCCTTGGTTGCAGTTCGGAAAAACCTGCGCCAGGATGCACGGTTCCGCAGCGCTATCTCTTTCAAGTGCTCCGTGGGACGCCGAAGAACGTTGTCTTCGCGCAAATGCTTTTGGGATTCGAATTAGCAAGCTCCGATCCCCGTTTTGTCGGGATCAACCTGGTCATGCCCGAAGACTACTATGTGCCAATGAACGATTTTCCGGTGCACATGCGTATGCTCCAATACCTGCACGGAATTTATCCCAACGTTCACATCGCTCTGCACGCGGGTGAGCTGGCGATCGGCATGGTTCCCCCCGAGGGCCTTCAGTTTCACATCCGGCAGTCGGTGGAGACGGGGCACGCCGAACGCATCGGGCATGGTGCGGACGTCATGAGCGAGCTTCGGCCGATGGAACTGATGCGCGAGATGGCCGACCGCAACATCATGGTCGAAATTTGCCTCACGAGCAACGAGATGATTCTCGGTGTCTCCGGGAAGGCGCATCCCTTGCACCAGTACATGGGAGCCAGTGTGCCGGTCGCGCTGGCTACGGATGACGAGGGCGTTCTCCGCTCCGACATGACGCTTGAGTACCGCAAGGGCGTGGAAGAACAAGACCTCACCTACATCCAGCTGAAGAACATGGCGCGCACCAGCCTTGAGCATGCCTTTCTTCCCGGCGCGAGCCTGTGGAGCAATGCGAAAGGTTTCGTCGCAGTGAGGGAATGCGCTGCCGACCTTAGCAGCGCAAAACCTGCTTCCACGCGGTGTCAACGGTTCCTGGATGGGAGTGAAAAGGCAAGACTGCAATGGAAGTTGGAACGAGAGTTCCGCGAATTTGAGTCGCGGCCGTGGATCGCGTCGCCAGCAGGAGAAGTTTCGCGACCACCAGTTCACTAGCGGTGGTCCCTTCCTCATGCACTTGTTGTGCCTACTGTGCCGGCGGGATTACTTCCTTCCCGCGGCTTCCACCGACGTTGTTGGATCAGCACCAGCCCACGTCTGGTCCGATGTGGGGCCGTACACCGAAGGGACCGGCTTGTTCAGCATTCGCAGGTAGACCGTCAGTTGCGTTCGGTGATGGCAGGTATGAAGCACACGGCGCCAAAACACCCAGATGCGCTGGCGGGTGAGTCCGAAGAAAGGCACATTCTGAAGCCACCAATCTGATGGCTGCTTTGCGAAGAAAGCCAACCGGAGCCGTGCCAGTTCCGCCATGCGATCGGTGAAGGCAGTGATGCTCTGTTCCTTGGGCAGCACTTCGCCCGGCGGAGGTTCAGGCGTCCCGACAAACTCGCCGAAGAAGCGGCGCTCGGAAAGCAACTGGTGCTTGAAAATCTCTAGCACCGTGGCCGACTTTTCGTGCGGGCGAAAGCCAACCTCGTCCTGAGAGAAGCAGCGCCAGACAGAGACAACTTTGTCGGTTTCGCTGGCGTAGGTGTCCAGCAGGTGCTGAAACAGGGGGTCGGAAGCACGAGGCACATCGGAGTCCGGAATGGCAATGTAGTCGTAACGCATGGCCGCTCCTTGTGTGACTCAATCTACATCGCAAAGCACAAGGGCGCGAGATGCGCCCTTGTGAATAAAAGAAGTTCGTGCTCTCCGCGTCAGCTCTTGTCTTTGCAGTCCGAATGCTCGTGCTTCTCGAGATATTTCTGGAGCTTGCCCGTGCGTTCCAGCGACATCAAATTGTCAAGCAGCGGATACTTCGCCGTGGGATCGAACTGCTGAATGGCCTTGTAGGCGCGCAGCGTACCCGATATGCCGGCCGCCTTCAACGTTAGCACGTCCTTCACGTCGGGATGCTGCAACACGTACGCCGCCTGGGAATAAACCGCCTGCATACGCAGCTGGTTGGAGTAGGTGTTGTTCACCTGGTCAAGCGAGTCGAGCTCCTTGTAGTTGATGTGCACGAGAACGTCGGGAACTTCGACAATCCACTCGGTGAGCCACATACGCTTCTCGAGCGTATCCCGGCCAATAGGATTGGCCTCAAGGCTTTGGATGTAATCGAGAGCACGCGCGCGCTCTTCCGGCGTTGAAGGCCCGCGCATCTTCGCACTTCCTTGCGGGCAGAGAATCGCGAGCGCCACGGCCAGCACTGCGAGAGACTTGTAGAACATGTTGCACCCCGCGCCAAAGGCCAAACCCGGCGAAAACCGGTGCTCAAAATGATACTCCGTAGGGCAGGAGAGAGCGCAATAGGGAAACGAATCCGTCAACTTACAATTCTGCCGTCCGTCCCAAAAGCAAGGCGTTTCGTCCCGTGGAAATTTTTTGAAGCCAAAAAAATCGCTGAAGAAGCCGCGCCGTCCACTCGCGTAGAAGGTTGTCGGCATGTCGGACGCCGGCGCGGACGAACCCTATTTTCCGATCGCGATCAAATAGACAAGAGCGACACAACTTCGCAGCTGCGCGAGGGTTAGCTTACGCACGGTAACAGCCGCAAGCGTCATAACGTGTTTTTAACCAAGCGCATGCGTACCGTATAATTGCGCTTTCATTCACCTTGTTCTTGAGGTTGTCGACATCCTTTCCCATCTTCAGGTGAGACCTGCGGCTCGGCTCCTCCGCAGGGTGCAGGCCTTTGTTGCAGCGTCAGCGCTCCTTTCTACATTTCTGGTATTCATCTCGACTAGTGCCTGGAGCCAGCAGCCGGATGTGATTGAGCAGATCGTCATTCACGGCAATCGGCGCATCCCGGCGGACACCATTCGCGCCCGCATGTTCACCCGGCCGGGTGAGATTTACGACCAGCAGGCGTTGGAGCGTGACTTCAACTCCTTGTGGAATACCGGCTACTTCGACGACCTGCGGATCGAGCGTGAAGCCTCGCCCAAAGGGTGGATCATCCACGTTTATGTCAAAGAAAAGCCGACCATCCGCGAGATCAAGTACGTCGGTCTGAACTCGGTCTCACAGAGCGACGTGCTCGACAAGTTCAAGGAACGCAAAGTCGGCCTTACCCAGGAGAGTCAGTACGATCCCACCAAGGTGAAGAGGGCAGAAGTCGTCATCAAGGAACTCCTTGCGGCCCACGGGCGCCAATTTGCGACCGTCAAGTCTGAGGTACAACCCATCCCTCCGGCTTCGGTCAGGCTTACGTTTGTGGTCAAAGAAGGACCCAAAGTTAAGGTGGGCAAGATTACCTTCGAAGGCAACAAGAACATCAAGTCGCGTCAACTGCAAAGTGCGATGAAGAACTTGAAGCCCATCGGTATTCCTCATTCCATCTTTCTGGAAAGCCTTTTCGCCCGCACCTACGACTCCACCAAGTTGAACGAAGACGCCGAGCGCGTGCGCTACTTCTACCAGACCAAGGGCTATTTCAAGGCGCTCGTGTCCGATCCAAAGACGCAAATTCACGACACCAGCGGATTCAAGTGGTACATGCCCTGGAGCCACAAGCCGGGCAAAGCCGTGGACATTACCATGCCCGTCGAGGAAGGCGCGCAGTACCGGCTGAAGGAAATTACCTTTACCGGCAACAAGGCGATCACCAATACGGCCGCCCTGCGGGCGCAGTTCAAGCTGAAGGACGGCGAGATCTTTGATACCGAGCAGATCCGCAAGGGCATTGAGAACCTGCGCAAAGCGTATGCCGCCCTAGGGTACATCAATTTCACGCCCGTACCTGATACGCATCCTGACGACGAGAAGAAGCTCATCAGCATGGTGATCGACTTGGACGAAGGCAAGCAGTTCTTCGTGCGTCGTATTGAATTCCAGGGCAACACCACCACGCGCGACAAGGTCATTCGCCGCGAGCTAACGCTGGAAGAAGGCCAGGTTTACAACGGAAATCTGTGGGAGCTGAGCCTGCTCCGGCTTAATCAGTTGCAGTACTTCGAGCCGCTGAAAGTTGAGCAGGATTCCGAAATCCACCAGAACGTTCAGGACGCAACGGTGGACATCACCTTGAAGCTCCATGAAAAGGGAAAGAACAGCATCGGCCTGACCGGCGGCGTCAGCGGATTGGCTGGCGGCTTTATTGGCCTGAACTATACGACCAACAACTTGTTCGGCAAGGGCGAGTCGCTCACGCTGGAATTCCAGATTGGACAGTACGAACGGAACTACACACTGGCATTCACGCAGCCTTACCTGTTTGATCGCCCACTGCAGTTTGGCTGGTCGGTTTACCACCGCAGCTACAACTACAACCAGGCGGCACTGACGCAACAGCAGTTCCAGCAGGTCATCTCGATTCCCTCGGCTTACCAGAACCTGCTGCAAAACTTTACCCAGACGAGCACGGGGTTTACCACTTCGCTCAGTTATCCCATCAAGCGCTCGTTCAAGCGCGTCGGGATCACCTACTCATTCGACAACACCAGCGTGCAGACCTTCAGCGCAGCGTCAACACTGTACTTCGAGAGCATAAATTTCCGCGGCATCTCCGGTCCGAACTCGTTGAACGGCATTGTCACCAGCATGATCGTGCCGAATTTCTCTTATAACCACATCGATAATCCGGCGCGCCCGCACTCGGGCAGAAGCTTCTGGGTATCCACCAACATCGCCGGCATTGGAGGCAATGTTTACTATTTCAAACCGGTTGCGGAATACAAAGAGTTCCACCCTGTAAACAAGAACCGGAATACGCTTGGCTTCCGCGTGCAGGGCTCGTGGATTAGCGGCTATGCCGGGCAGGTGGCGCCGCCGTTTGACAGGTTCTACATGGGCGGCGACACGGACCTGCGCGGCTTCGATATTCGTGCGGTCTCGCCGGTCACGTTCTTTCCCACGGTGGTTGCGGTACCGCTGCAAAATCCTGACGGCACGAACGTTCCTCTTGATCCCGCGAACCCGCGCAGGGGCAATTACCTGATCAACATACCGGTGCAGCAGATCATCTTCCCCGGTGGCGACACGAGCGTCATAGGCAATGTCGAATACCGCGTCCCGGTCGCGGGCCCGGTGACGATTGCGCCGTTCCTCGACACCGGCCTGGACTTCATCTCTCGCGAGTCTCAATTGCAAATCGCGAGCGGACAGTACAATGTGCTGGTCAACACGGTGTATGGCTGTCCCACGTTAAATGCCGACTTCACTTGTGCAGGCGGAGTGAAGATACCGGTGTCCCAGAACCTGATTCCTATTTCGGGCACGAACTACCAGCCTCGCATGTCCACGGGAATCGAGCTACAGGTCATCATGCCTATCGTGAACGCGCCCTTCCGTTTCTATTACGCGTATAACCCGCTGCGGCTGGACACAGTAGTGCAGTCACCCAATCCAATTACGCGGTCGATGTTCCCGTCGGGAGCGGCGGGCGACTACACGTACGCCAACGCCATCGCGATTTACCAGCCGTCGTACCTGCTGCGCGAGCCGCGCAAGACATTCCGCTTTACAGTGGCGACGACGTTCTAACGAACTTCACTAAATCGTGATCAATCCCCGGCGCAGACCGACTGTGATGGCTTCGGTCCGACTGGCAGCGCCGAGCTTCGCGAGAATGGAGCTGATGTGGAACTTCACGGTGTGGGTGGAGACGTTCAGCTGCATAGCGATCTCTTTGTTCGACAGGCCCTCCATCATCATCTCGAGAACTTCGTGTTCACGCACGGTGAGGCTTTCAATTATCCCTTCCGAGAGGTCGGAATGGGGCGAGGCGGCGGCAGCGGCACGAGTTCTGACGCTCGCTGCGAGGGAATGGGCCAATAGGTCAGATGCTTCAGCCGAAAACACTAACAGTCCTGCTGCCGTGGCGCGCAGGGCCAGCGCGAGTTCGGCGCTGGAAGCCAGGGACAGAACCACGCCTCGTACGCCGCGGGCGAGCGCTTCGTAGAGGACATCGAGGCCATTCTCTTCGGCCAGAAGCACGACTGGAAAATTCAGGTTCGCCAGGGACTTCAGCTCGGAGCCAGCGCCATGAATCAGCAGCACGTCGGCTTTGGATCGAGACCCCGGCGAGGTCACGTCGGATAGTTTTGCAACCGAAGCCACGATCTGAATGCCCTTCTCGGGGCGAAGAAGGCGTTCGACGCGGGCTCGCAGCACCGGCGAGGCAGCGCAAAGCAGCACGCGCACGCGCGGCGCCTCCGCTGAGTGCGTCATTTCGCGTGCTGTGCTGACTTCGCTGCTGATCATCGGACGAGCACCACCGGATTATGGCCGCGCGCGATCGCCAAGATGTGCTGTAACCTCCACCAGCGTGCCCGAGCGGATGATGCCCAATAGCACGGGGTCTCCGGTGCGTTTCTGAACCAGAACGCGGTGAAGGGCGCGGGGTCCATTCACCGGCTCGCCGGCTGCGCTGACGATAACGTCTCCCAACTTGATACCAGCCTGCTTCGCCGGACTTTCTTGCGCAACGTGCATTACGAGCAACGCCGAGTCTTGGCTGGCCAAGGCATGCCACTCCTGCGGCACCGAAACCTCCTGAATAGCCACGCCGAGATAAGGCTGGGCGATGTGACCGCGCTCCAGGAGCTCGGACACGACGCGATCGACGGTCTCCGCCGGCAACGTGATGGTCGAGGCGCGAGCCAGCACAGCGCTATTGACGCCCAGCAGTTCGCCTTTGCCGTTGACCAATGCGCTGCCTGATTGGCCTGGATAGAGCCTTACGTCGGGCCGCAGCAGCCGCTCGATCTGGCCGCCGCGCCAGGTGCTCCAGGGGCCGCCGACGCGGGCCATGATTCCCGCTGCTGCCGCCAGCTCTCCTCGCCGCGAGCGGCCGATTGCCAGCACCAGTTCTCCAACCTTCGCGCTTGAGTTGAACATCGGAGCGGCCAACGAATTTGCGCCTTCAACGCGAATCGCCGCCAGGTCCGTGGTGGCATCGCGCCCGACGATTAGCCCGCTGACCGTCGCGTTCCCTGGAAGAAGTACTTCTACAGTGTCCGTGCGACGCACAAGGTGCGCGGCGGTGACGATCACGCCTGGTTTCCAATGCACGCCGCTCGCGCTCACGCGATGACCGGCTTCTACTGCCGCCACGAATTTGCCGGCTTGCTCCGCAATTTCAGAGATACGCTCCGAGAGCGCGTCCCATACTTCCGTTCCTGAACTACTCATTGCTTGCTCCAGATGCTTGAAGTTCTGTATCGGGTTCAAGCTTGGCAGGAGTCGGCGTGAGGCGCATCAGCCAAATGGGCAGGTTGGGCCGGGAGAGGGGCCAGACTAGGATGCAGATCCGGTGACTCGCGCCTGCTCGGCCCCAGCTGGAGCGGCGGGCATAACCTCCGCCCAATTCCGCTAACGCGGCGTCTACCAAGTCAAGCGCAAGGCGAATTGAAATTGCCGTGGATCATAGGCAGCCGTCGCGACACCACCGGCATTCCAGATGGGATTCACATCGGCGACGTTGTAGCGATTGACGATGTTGAATAGGTCCATGATGCCCTGGAGTGCAAATCGCTCGTTGATCTTGAACAGCCGCGCGATTCGCAGATCATTAAATACCGTATACGGTTTCACCCCGGCATTCCGCGCCAGGTTGCCATCCAGTTGCGGAACCACTCCTGTGACCAGCACATCGGCAAAGCAGGTCGGGATCAGGTATCCGGTCGGGGAGTATTTCGACGGGGCTGCAATGTCGCCGCAGGAGTCGGTCTGACCGGCATGCGCCGTCATCGGCCGGTCGGTAACCGACGAAAAATCGAGATTCTGGTCGAAGCCACTCACGATGTTGAATGGCCGGCCGGAAGCGATTTCAATGATGGGCGCTACCGTCCAGTTGCTCAGCAACGCGCCTTTCCAGCCGGAGCCTTGCGACCCGCTCTGGTACACGCCGCTGAAAACGAACCGATGCCGCAGGTCGAACAGGGAGTTGGAGCGGTCGGCGTTGGG
>Ga0306920_100016802_pt1 | contig 10090 bp, 10 predicted proteins | sample flu12Cox44000170_FD_204666 | JGI IMG/M metagenome (GOLD analysis project Ga0306920, IMG submission 204666) | Lab enrichment of tropical soil microbial communities from Luquillo Experimental Forest, Puerto Rico - flux4day.12C.oxic.44.000.170 (v2)... | ecosystem: Environmental > Terrestrial >...
TTTTCTCCGAGCGCCCTGTTCCGCTCCGCTAGCCGGTCCAGGAGCGGAACGATAGACGCGCGCGCCTGCAGGCTTCGCAACCCGGGAGTGTTGGGCGAGGAGAGGTTCACGACCACGAAGTCTGCGAATGGGTGCAGCCGCTCGAACGAGTAAGCGTAGTCGTCGGGAGCCTCGTCGTTGCTTGCCGCCCTGCTGCGCCCGATGTTCACCCCGAGCGGAATCGGGTAGGGCCGCCGCCGGAACGCGGCGAGGCGCGCGGCGACAACGTCGGCGCCGGGGGAGTTGAACCCGAGGCGATTGATGAGCGCCTCGTCCTCGGCGAGACGAAACAGCCGGGGGCGTGGGTTCCCCGGCTGGGGACGCGCGGTGACGGTGCCGACCTCCGCAAACCCGAACCCGAACGCCGGCCAAGCGGACAAGGCCCGCGCTGCTTTGTCGAACCCTCCGGCGAGCCCGACCGGCGACGGGAATCTGAGGCCGCACACCGCGGTCTCCAGGTGAGGGTCGCGGGCCGCCGCGGCTCCGAAGCGCGAGGCCACCGGCCCAGCCGCCGCCAGCAGCGCAAGGGCGGCCCCATGGCTCACCTCGGGCTCGATCCGGAACAGGATCGGCCGTATCACCGCGCGGTACATCACGCGACGTTCCCGTCCGGCGTGGGCCATGGGCGGGCACGGGCGCCGTATCGCATCGCGCCTCATTATACTCCGGATTCCCGGAAGGAGTGCGGGAACCAAAAACGAAAGCGTCGGGTTGTGTCTCAGAGACCTCGCCCGCCCATGCGGGTCGTTTACCCCGACGGATCCCCCTACATGCGCGGCCTGCTCGATTCCGCTCAAGTGGCGGCGCTGCCAGATTTCCTGATGTATGAGGATGCCCCGGCGGACCGCGACGCGCTGGTGGCCAGGCTCAAAGACGCGTGGGCGATGATCCTGGGGTGGGCGCGCATCAATGAGCGTGTCCTGGCCGCGTGTCCGTCCCTGAAGCTCATCTCCTTTACCGGCGTTGGAGTGAGCAACTACGTCGATCTCGATGCCGCGAGTCGGCGCGGGATCCTCGTCGCCAACACGCCCCATTACGGCGACGATACGGTCGCCGAGTACACGCTGGCCTTGCTCATGGAACTGGCGCGGCATATCAGAATCCTGGAAAAGAATCTCCGGCAAGGCCGGTGGGATCAGGAGCCAGCCGGCACCGAACTGCGGGGGAAAACGCTCGGGATCATGGGGTTGGGAGCGATCGGCTCGCGGGTCGCCCGGTTTGGGGGGGCCTTGGGGATGCGCGTGGTGGCCTGGACGGCGCATCCTTCCCCTGAGCGCGCCGCCGCTTGCGGCGTCGCCTTCGTCGAGCGGGAAGAACTTGCCGCCACTAGCGATGTGGTATCTATCCATCTGGCCCTCACGCCCGGCACCCGCCATCTTGTCGATGCTCCGTTCCTGCGCCGGATGAAAAAGGGGGCGCTGCTCATCAATACCAGCCGGGGGGAGGTCGTGGACACGGCGGCGTTGATCACGGCGCTCCAAGGAGCGCATCTTGCCGGGGCTGCCCTCGACGTCTTCGAGGACGAACCGCTCCCACCCGGCCATCCTCTCCTGCGGTTGGAAAATGTGCTGCTCACTCCCCATGCCGGCTTCAACAGCCGGGAAGCGGCAAAACAGCAGTTGTATATCGCGATGGACAACGTGGTGACGTTTCTGCACGGTCGGCCCCAGAACGTCGTGAACCCGCAAGTGTTGTCTTCCCCCACCACAGGGGACACTTACAGGTGAGGCGGCCGGTCAGGCGGGAGCGGGTGGCGCGGCCGTGTCGTGTGCACCCGCGGTTACTGCCACTCATCGATGTCAGGGCCGAGCAGTGCCGGTGGAGTCCGTGACGAGGCCAGAGGGAGCGAGGGACACGTGAGCAACGGCGGCACCCCGGCTGTGGAGATCAAGGAAACCGGGCGCGTCGAGGCGTTTAGCGATGGCGTCTTCGCGGTCGCCATCACGCTGCTTGCGCTCGACCTCAGGGTGCCCCACGACATGCCTGATGGCCGGTCGCTGGCGCATGCCCTCCTCGCGCAGTGGCCGGGTTATCTTGCGTTTGTGACAAGCTTCGCCACGATCGGCATCATGTGGATCAACCACCACAGGCTCTTCACGCATATCAGGCGGACGGACAATACGCTGCTGGTGCTGAACGGGCTGCTCCTGCTCGGCGTGACCTTTGTGCCCTTCCCCACCGCTCTTGTGGCGGAATACATTCCCCGGCCGGCCGGGACCGTTGCCGCCGTGGTGTTCAGCGGGACGTACACCGTTCTGGCGGTGATGTTCAACCTGCTGTGGCGATACTCGTCGGGGAAGAGCCGGCTGCTGGACCACCGCGCCGATCCGCGCGCGATCGAAGCGATCACGCGGGGATATGCGCTGGGCCCGCCCGCCTACTTCCTGTCGTTTGTGCTGGCGTTTGTCAGCGTCGCGGCGAGCGTGGCGATGAATTTGCTGCTGGCCATATACTGGGCGCTGCCCAGCCAGAATCCGCTGATCAAGCAGAAGGCCCGCTGATCGGGCACCGTGGGGCGCATGACCCCACCGGGCGACGTACGCCGCGCCATGGCGTTTCCCACCTCAGGTGTCCTCCACGGCTCGCTCACCCGTCTCACGGAGGGCGAAAAGCGTTCCAAAGCCCTTGGGGCGCTCCCGGATGCCCGCGAGCCTCAACGCCTCCCACATCGTTGCCTGGTTAGCGGTAATGACAGGCTTTGCTAGATCCTTCTCCAAGGGTTCGATGACGTCCAGGGCTCTCAGGTTCGTGCATGCGATGAAGAGCGCTTCGGCGCCCGCCGTGTCCACCTTTCGCGCGAGATGATACACATCGCTTTGAGGCACAAAGTTGATGGTCCAGTCGTCCAGGCCCAGGCCCATGTTATTCTCGACCGAAAAGCCGCTCGTGACGAGGAACGCCGTAAGCCGTTGGTTTATGACGTCTGGATATGGTGTCGCGACTGCCACCCGGCGGAGACCGAGCGCCCGCAGGGCGTTGACCATCGCCGTCGAGGTTGTCGTGGCAGGGGCCCCGCTGGCTCGGCGGATGCGGGCGCCAATATCGCGATCGTACTCTACTCCTCGAATGAAGCTCCCCGACGTGCAGGCGTAGGCGACGCTGCTGGGCCGAATTAGTCCAAGCAGCTCCGCCTGACTCTCGACATCTTCCCCGGCCAGTTGCCCGTATGCCTCGACGGAGAAGTCATCGATGAGCGGCCTCGTCCGGGCGATGTGGACGGTGACGCCCGAGGGGACCAGCCGCCAGAAATCATCATCGTTTGCCCCATCGGCTGGAAACAGGATGCCGATGCGGGCGCGCCAGATCTTCATCGGTGTCCTCTTTCGCACGTCCCTCCGATTCGTATCTTGGTCTGACGCCGGCACTAGCGGACACTACGCCGGAGAGGGTATGGCCGCGGTGCCTGACAAGACTCCGAGGCGGGGCGCGTCAAAGAGCCGCCCACGGCGGGGAAGACCTGGCCGCACGCCCGCGATCCGCAGCGCGTGCCAGATGACCGCCTGGTTTGCCGTGATGACGGGTTTGTCGATGTCCTCTTCCAGAGCGGCAATCATCTCCCCGGTTCGAAAGGACGTGCACGCGATCAGCACGGCTTCCGCCTCCGGTGCGTTGACCTCTTTTCCCAGACGGTACGCCATCTCAGGGCCGAGCAGAGTGCTCACCGTAATCCCCGATTGCCGGCAAAACGTCCAGATGTCCGTCGGGAGCTCCAGTGCCTTGAAGTTGAAAATCCGGAAGCCTTCTGTCTCCAGGTGGTCACACAGCCGCCGATTCTTAGCCTGCCCGTAAGGGGTCGTCACCGCGATTCGGTGAACCCCCAACGCTCTAAGCGCCGCCACGCACCCGGTCATGCCGGTCGTCGCCGGGCAACCGGCGGCGTTCTCCATGGCAGCAATGATCTGACGGTCCCCATCCGGTCCCCGCACGAAGCTGCCAGAGCAACACGCGTACGCGACCGCGTGGGGATGGATCGGGGAGAGCAGTTGACACGCCGACTGAATGGCGCCGCTGTCAAACTGCGCCATTGCCGACATGATCGGGTCCCCTTCGGTGTTGGCCTCATTCCGAGAAACGTGAAGGGTCACTCCTTCCGGCGCAAAATTCCAATAATCGTCATCGCCATCGCTGTCAGCCGGATACACGACGCCAATCCGAGCTCGCCACCCCATGGGTAATCCTCCCTCGTCTGAAGTCCGACTACACGGAACCACGGACGTCAGAGATTTTAGCCCGAAAATCTTTGCGCGGATGCACGATCATCTTGCGAAATCCTTCGGCGAGATGAATCAGGTTCCGGATGGCCGTCTCCGCAAACTCGCGGCCTTTCTCTTCGCTGGCAAGAGACGGCGCACCCTCGATTCCCGTGCGTGTATTACGGCTGTAGATGTCCGTGAATTGCAGCGGCGCGCCGTCCAACATGTCGATCCAATGCCACCCCTCGACCCGCCCAGGTGGGTACTCGTCCACGATCTCGTCCCGCTTCACGAGATCGGGCCGTACATGCAGATACACAGACGTCTCGTACTCACAGGCGTGGCTCATGCCGCCGGGTGACGACGATTCGCGGAGGCGTATCATGCTCTCCCTGGCTAGCTCCCAGGAGTTGATCGCCGCGGCGACGGCGGAGGTATGCGTGACGACCATTCGCGCGGCGAGGTTCGCGATCTGGGCGTTGCCGCCGTGCGCGTTCACGTAAAGGATGCGGTCAAAACCCTGCCGGGCGAAACTCTCCCCCACATCGAAGTAGTAGTGCAAAAGGGTCTCCGGCCGGATGGAGATGGTGCCGGGAAAATCCATGTTGTGCTCATTGTAACCGTACTCGATACATGGTGTGCTGACGAGCAGGTCTGGGCGGCGCTTCGCCGCTTCATCGCAGTAATGCCCCCCGATCAGATTATCCGTATCGATCGGAAGATGCGGCCCGTGCTGCTCGATCGCCGCGACTGGGATTAAGATGATGCGTCTCGCCGCCACGGCGTCATTCACTTCCTTCCAGGTCATGCTCGCGTACGCCCATTTGGTCATGCGTCCTGCCTCCCTCCCACCCCCGAAGGCCGCCGGGGATTCCCGCCGCCCCAAGACCTGTCCGGCAATTTTCGACCGACTTAAACACAACGTTCCCAGCGCACGTGATTCAAGGGCCGCCGGGTGCGCTCTTCGCGCGCAGAGGAGAAAATCTCAGATGGCGTGCCGGCTTCGACAAGGATGCCGGCCGCACATTTCTCATGGACCGCTCGTGTTATCCGGCAGAACAGACCGGACACCCGGAAGGACATCACTGCTTAGGGACTTCAGCATAGTCTCTAAATCCTCTCCCTTTGGAGGGAAGAGCCACATCGCCGCTTGGCCGATTCCCATCCGGCCGATTTGGACGAGCTTCGAGGTCACCTCATCGACCGTGCCCGCGATTGAGAACTCCTCCAGGAGTTCATCCGGGATTCGCTGGGAAAGATGTGCGATGACTTCGTAGTTGTAACTCCGCTCTTCCATTATACGGAGAACGTCCGGCGGCAGTCGTACTCCGATTTGCGGCAGGATGCTGTGGCTCCCCCACATGGCCACGGCCACTCCGGTGCGGACAGCATCCCGCGCCCGCCGGCCATCGGACGAGATCGAAGTGTACAACCATGAGACTTTCGCGATGTCCTCAAGCCTTCGTCCGGCATGGCGGGCTCCCTTGGCTGCGCAATCGAGGCCCCAGGCAATGCCCCGCTCGGACGCGTAGCTGCCGATGACGACCCCATCTGCTACTTCCCCGGCGACCTCCAGGACTCTAGGGCCGCGGCCGGCGACGTACACGCACACCGGCCTGAGCGGCGGAAAGTTCAGGTGCCCCCGGCGAAACCGGATGCTCTCGCCCTCGAAGACGATATCTTTCTCGCCGCCGGTAATGCGATGGATGAGCTGAACCGCTTCTTTAATCGCCCGTGCAGGCCGAACCCGCTGGATCCCCAACTCCTCGAATCCACTGATACCGGCGCCCATCCCGAGGATGCAGCGCCCACCGCTGAGTTCATCCACGGATGCGGCGGCCGCCGCGGTGACCGCAGGATGGCGCACGAACGGATCGGTCACCATCGAGCCCACTTTCACCTTACGGGTAAGGCAGACCGCAAGAGTCATATTGACGAACACATCCCGATAGAATCGCTCGTCCGACACCCAGATTTGATCGAAGCCGAGGCTTTCGATGAGTTGGCAGAGCGCACGCATACGCTGAGCCGGATGCTCTCCCATAAGCCCGATCCCAAACTCCATTCACGCACCGCCTCCGTATTTTCTCGTTTTCTTCGCTGTACCGGGAGCAGCGCCTACCGGGACGCGGAGAACCTGTTTGTTGGACTATGCCGGGCATGGACCGCGTCGTCCACGCCGCTCGCGAGATTGTCCGGCGCGGAGAGTCGATGCGCAAACTCCGTGCGAAGCGGCCGAGCTGAGGCCCTCGCCCGAGGGCCCGGGCCGGTGCGGGGCGAATAATGACGTCACGTAGACTCACCCCATTGCCGCCGAATGGGCCGGTAGAAGTGTCCGCGCGAAGATGCAAATCCAGTGAGCAGTCCGCGCCTCGCGCATCACGGCAACGATGTCACTCGAGACGACCGGAGCGGCAGCACCCAGCACCATGGTCAACTGAGCGGAGCGTCCATGACCCAAACTCCCTCTTCTTCCCCGGCGTCAGTGCTGCAACTCGTCACCGACTACCCTACCGCGCAGGTGCTTCACGTCGCGGCGCAACTCCGCCTTGCCGATCTGCTTGCGGCGGGTCCGCAGCGCATCGAAGACTTGGCGGCCGGCACGGGCACGCATGCGCCTGCGCTCGCGCGATTCCTGCGGATGCTCGCGGCCCTCGGCGTCGTGGCGCAAGAAGCGGATGGGCGCATCAGCCTGACACCGGTTGGCGCGCCGCTGCGCGCGAACGTGCCGGGGTCGGTGCGTGATCGCGTCCTCTTTTTGGCCGGGGACTGGTACTGGCGCACTTGGGGCAGCTTGCTCCACAGCGTCCAGACCGGCAAGCCGGCGTTCGACCACATCTTCGGCATGAGCAATTTCGACTACTGGAAACACCATGCTGAGGCGGGGATCGTCCACGATGCGTACTTCACCGCGTTGGCGCAGGACACGACCGCGTCACTCGTCTCCGCCTATGACTTCGGGCAGTTTGGCACAGTGGCCGACATCGGCGGAAGCCAGGGACCGCTCTTGGCCGCCATTCTCGCGGCCAATCCCGGCGTACGGGGCATCCTCTTCGACCTGCCGCGCGTCGTCGCCGAGGCACCCCGCGTTCTCGCGGCGGCGGGAATGGAGGACCGCTGCACGGTAGTGGGCGGGGACTTCTTCACGTCGGTGCCGGCAGGCGCGGATGCCTATATCCTCAAGTACATCATCGATGATTGGGACGATGAGCGAGCCGCAGCCATTCTGAGGCGGTGCCGTGCGGCAATGGGGGCGGGCGCGACGCTGCTGCTCATCGAGCACGTGCTGCCGGAGTGTTGGCAGGCGGGAGAGCCGGCGGTGCCCGCGGCTCGCCTGGATCTGCACATGCTCGTGATGACGCCGGGTGGCCGCGAGCGCACGGAGTCTGACTTTCGACGCCTGCTCGCGGAGTCAGGTTTCGAACTGCAACGCGTTATCCCGACTCAGTTGCCGTTCAGCATCCTGGAAGGCACGCCGAGGTAGCCGCTCCCTCACGCCGGCACGCCAGCGCAGATCACGACGTTCGGGACGCCGTCCATGCCTCGATGTGCGCTTGAGCGGTGCCTAGCTTGTGCTGGGAACTCCTAATTCTATCGAGATTGCCTGGGCGGCGTCCAGCACAAGACGCGCCAGAGTGGGAATCGGGCCCGGGTGCATTCGGAAGGCCGGCCCGCTGACGCTGACGGCCGCCACGGCCTCGCCCGAGTAAGCCCGGATGGACGCCCCCACGCAGCAGATGCCGGGGCGGTTCTCTTCCAGATCTACGGCGTAGCCCTGGACCCGGACCTCTGCGAGGTGCTGCTCGAGCGCCACCGGCGACGTCACGGTCTGAGGAGTCTGGGGTGTGAGGGGGTATGTGGCAAGGTACTGCTGCAGCTGCGTGTCTGGAAGGCAGGCCAGCAGCGCCTTGCCCAACGAGGTGCAGTGGCTTGGAACCCGGCGGCCCACCTGGCCCTGCAGGCGGACCGGATTCGCGGGCTCACATTTGGCGATTTTGACGACATCCCATCCATCCAGGATCCCAAGGTGGGTTGTTTCACCCGAAAGCTGACTCAGCCGGCGCAGGTGGGGCCTCGCCACCTCCTGGATCTCTACGTGCTCGAGAGCTTGAGTGCCAAGCTCGAGCAGGCGTAGGGTGAGACGATAACGCTTGCTGGCGGGATCCTGGACGATGACCCTCTTTTGATGCAAAGCCCCAAGGATACGCAGGACGGACCCACGGCTGCTCTCCAGGCGCCGCGTAATCTCATTCAAACCCAGACCCTCTCTCAGCGGCGCCAGCAACTCCAGCACCGTGAGCGTCTTGATCGAGGTCGACGCCGGGTCAGCGGCGGTGACGCGCCGAGGCATTGTGCGAAGGTCCTCCTCACATCCCGGTGATAACCGGCTCACTGGTCTCGGCCGGCGTCCGCACTTCCTGCGGAATGGTAACCCAGTTGTATTGGTTGGTAAGGTTCGTTAAGGTCGTGCCGTGGACCTCTAGCCGCCCGATTAATTGTTATGCGCCTGAGGGAGCGGCCTGTCGGTTATCGGCCAGTTTTTAGGCCCGCGCAGTCTAATAGTTGTACTCAACCGGCTGCATGGACCCTCGAACATGGGCAATGAGGATTCCGAGCCGGATGGGCGGCCGCGACAGCCGCTGAAGGAGTTTCCCCAGGCGCTGCTGCAGATTCCGAGCGTGAACCCCCCGGCAACAACCTCTTGAGCCGGCGGCTCAGGGAGCGGGCAATGCGCTTTGCAGGCAAGGTGGCCCTGATCACGGGTGCGGCGTCAGGCATCGGCGCAGCAACGGCGCGCCGGCTCGCAGATGAGGGGGCCGCGATCATCGCGTTCGATCGGGACGCCGCTGGCCGGGACGTGATCGACAGCCTTCACGTTCGCTGTGGCGCAGTCCACAAGTTCGTGCGAGGCGATGTGACCTCCGAGCGCGACGTGGTCCAGATGTTCGAGGGGCTGCGGCAGGAAAAGCGCGCCGCGCACGTCGTCGTCACGTGCGCGGGCATCTCGCCTCGGTCCTTGGCTTACGAGATGGACCTGGAGTTTTGGCGCGAGGTGATCGACGTCAATCTCACCGGGACTTTTCTCGTCGGGCGGGAAGCCCTCAGGCGGATGAGGGATACCGACGGCGGGGTGATCGTGACCGTTGCCTCGGAGCTTGCGCTTGTCGGACATCCGCGCCTGGCAGCGTACACGGCGGCCAAGGCCGGTGTCATTGGGCTGACGCGAACGCTGGCGTTGGAAGGGGCGGCGTTCGGGATCCGGGTCAACGCCATCTGTCCCGGAGCGACCGACACACCGCTGTACTGGCGGTCCCACCCCCGAGATGCTGAGACGTTTCGGGAAATTGAGATGGGACAGCCCATCGGCCGCCTCTGCCGGCCCGACGAGATCGCTGCGGGCATCGCGTTTCTGGCATCGGGCGACGCCAGCTGTGCGACGGGATCGGTGTTGGTGATGGACGGCGGATATACCGTTCGGTAATGCTCGGCAAGGGCTCGTCTGTCCCGCGGCGAATGCAGAGACATCCGTGGTCAGATCCGGGGAGGATGGAATGGAAGCGGACGGTTATGGGCATCGAGCGCGGATCGGCCTAGTCTATATCGCTTCTAGTATTGTCATGGAGCCGGAATGCTATGTGATGGCGCCAGGAGGGGTGTCGGTGCACACGGCGCGGATTCCTGTGGAGAAGGCCACCGTGGAAGCGCTGAGCAAACTCGCCGGCGAAAATTTGGCCAATCTGCTCGAGGCCACGCGGCTGCTGGCGTCCGCTCCTCTACACAGCATCGTATTTGCCTGCACCAGCGGAAGCTTTATCGGAGGCAAGGGGTACGACGAGAGGATCATGGGGCAGATGAGG